>OLFY01003774.1_pt1 | contig 11662 bp, 10 predicted proteins | sample 1605611 | NCBI WGS metagenome assembly OLFY01 (sample SAMEA3888923, study PRJEB22519) | human gut metagenome | biome: human gut; feature: human-associated habitat; material: faeces | place: Denmark | collected 2011
TTTTTTGGGCTTCGGCTTGCGTTCCGTCTTTTTGACGAGCAGCTGTCCCTCGGTCAGGATGGCAAGCCGCAGGTCCGGATATTCCAAACCTGCCGGCAGGGACCCGTCCGTCAGGAAAACCTGCCCTGCCTGCGGCAGATGGACCGCCGGGAACGCAAGAAGGGCGTTCACGCCCTCTTTTCCCAGCATCTCCTTGAGAATTTCGCCCCGCCGCCTGCCGCCGCACAGAACGAGGCAGCCGTAGTCGTTTCGCGCGTAGTTTTTAAGATCGCTGACTGCCGTCTCCAGACTTCCGCCGTAGCCCGGCAGCTGCCTGGCTGTGACCGACAGAAGCTGCTTGGGCGGTAAGCTCTCCGGAAAGCGCGCGGACAGAAAACTGTCAAAATACACGACCGGGTGCCCCTTCATCCGCGCCGCGAGCGCATCAAACGATAGATAGAACTCGCACAGCTCGCCCGCGAGCCTGCCCGATTCCAAAAAGGCGTCAAGCCCGAGCCCGAATTCCTCCTCCTGCGCCTTTGCCGCGCGGGAAAGCGCGCCGTGGTCGCAGAAATAGACCGCCGTCTCTGTGGAAAGATAATCTGCCGCACAGGAAAACTCCGGATAGATCAGCGCCAGATACCGGTCCGCGGAGGGAAAGCTCACGCCGCTCTGCAGGCTTTCAATATCGCGCGTGAGCGTGGTAATTAAATTCTCATGGGGCGCCTTGCGCCGCCGCTGCCGGGCAATGATGCTCTGCAGCTCCCGGCAAAGCCCGTCGACGCCCTCCGGGTGCAAAGACGGCAGGCTCTCTGCCACCGGCAGCAGCAGCGCCTGCTCGGTATTTTCGGTGCGCCGCTGCGTCGTGGGGTCAAAAAAGCCCATCGCGTCCAGCTCATCGCCAAAAAATTCGCACCGCACCGGCATCGCCTCGCCCGGCGAGTACACGTCGAGAATGCCGCCGCGCAGCGCAAACTGACCGACGCCTTCTACCAGCGTCGTTCTGGAATAGCCCGCCTGCGTGAGCCGCTCAATCAGATCTTCCGGGGTGAAGCTTGCGCCGACACGAAGAAGAATACTTGCCGAAAACAGCACCGCGCGCGGCATCGTCCGAAGCGCCATTGCACCGAAGCTTGCAATCAGCAGCGGCAGCTTTCCTGCCGCCAGATCGTAAAGAAGCTTCAGCCGTTTCTGCTCCCACTGGCGCGACACGCCGGATGCTTCGACGAATGTCAGCTCGCGCTCCGGCAGAATCGGAATCTGCACGCCGAGAAAGCTCTCCAGCTCTTCCTGCAGCCGGCTTGCCGCCAGCTCGTCCTGCACCAGAAAGACAGAGGGGCGGGAAGATTTTGCGTGCAGCGCAGCAAGAAAATGGCTGCGCGTAATCTGGCTCAGCCCGGACACTGCCGCGGCCGAGCCGCGCGAGATGGCGTCCAGCAGCTGCTGATACTCCGGGCTCTTTTCCAGCGCCTGCAGCAGAATGTTCATGCATGTCAGCTCCTTTCAAATGTGCTAAAATATGGAAGCTATGTCCGCGACGGATTGCCCTCATGGCAAAAACCATGGGGGTAAGCGTCGAATGATTCAAATTGAGATACAGGAAAACGAGCCGCCCAGAAAACCTGCGCAGCTTACTTTCCGTTATATGCAGCCGCTGCCTTCTCCGTGCCGTTTTCCACGATGCACAGCACAGCCTCCGCCGCATGGTGAAGCGCCGTTCCAAACGCCTCCTGGTCCTCTTTTGCGATGGCAGACAGAACCCAGTCGGCAAGATCATAGTCCGGGTGCGGCTTGTCGCCGACGCCGACCTTCACGCGCGGAAAGGCGTCGGTGCCGAGGCTGGCAATGATCGACTTGATGCCGTTGTGCCCGCCTGCCGAACCGCTTTTGCGCACGCGGATGCGCCCGACGGGCAGACTGATGTCGTCAAAGATCACGATGATCCGCTCGGGCGGAATCTTGTAAAAATGTGCGCACGGCTCCACGGAGAAGCCGGACGCATTCATATAGGTCTGGGGCTTGAGCAGAATCAGGCGCTTGCCCTTGTACTCGCAAACGCCGACTTCGCCCTGAAACTTCGGCTTGTTGACGCGCACGCCGAGCGTTTTGGAAAGCGCATCGAGCGCGAGAAAGCCCGTGTTGTGCCGGGTCTTTTCATATTCCCGACCGGGGTTGCCGAGACCTGCAATGAGCCAGGTCTCGGCAGCGTTGGACGAAAAAAACATATCAGAACAGAACGGACATGGACGTCTCTTCGTAGATTCTCTGGATGGCGTCGGCAAAGATCGGGGAAACGTCCAGATACTTGATCTTGCTGCACGCACCCTCAAGCGGCGGGATGGTATTCAGGAAGGTCAGCTCCTTGATGCAGCTGTTGGCAATGCGCTCGTTGGCCGGGCCGGAGAGCACGCCGTGGGTCGCGCAGGCATAGACCTCGGTCGCGCCGCTATCCACGATTGCCTTTGCGGCGTTGCAAAGAGAACCGGCGGTATCGACCATATCATCGTAAAGCAGGCAGCGCTTGCCGGCGACGTCGCCGATGACGTTCATGACCTCGCACTGGTTGGCGCGCTCGCGGCGCTTGTCGACGATGGCAAGCCCCATGCCCATCTTGTTGGCAAACGAACGGCTGCGCGCGACGGAGCCGACGTCGGGGGAAACCACGACCATGTCCGAGACGTCCTCGAACTTGTCCATGAAGTACCTGGCGAACACGGTCGTTGCGTGCAGGTTATCCACAGGGATGTCGAAGAAGCCCTGAATCTGTGCGGCGTGCAGGTCCATGGTCAGCACGCGGTCTGCGCCTGCGGCTTCGATCATGTTGGCAACGAGCTTTGCCGAGATGGGATCGCGGCCCTTTGCCTTGCGGTCCTGACGGGCATAGCCGAAGTACGGCATAACGGCGGTGATACGACCGGCGGAAGCGCGGCGGCAGGCGTCGATCATGACGAGCAGCTCCATCAAATTGTCGTTGACGGGCTTGCAGGTGGATTGAACGATGAACACGTCGCTGCCGCGAACAGACTCGTTGATGCTGACGGAAACCTCGCCGTCTGCAAACTTTGCCACCGCGCAGTCGCCCATCGGCAGCCACAGCTTGCGGCACACGCCCTCGGCAAACGGACGGTTTGCGTTCGCGCTGAACACCTTGACGTTTTTACCGTGCGAAATCATATGAAATTACCCCCATAATTTTTTGAATTCCGTTTTGTTCTTTCTTCTGACATTTATTCAACAGCCGGAGCTGTCTGAATACAACTTATTTTTCCTTGAGCTTGTGTTTGCTTGCCCAGTCCTTCTTGTTCTGCTGCCGGGCGCGCGCAATGGAAAGCGCCATCGCGGGAATATCGTCGGTGATCGTAGACCCCGCAGCAATATACGCGCCCTCTCCCACGCGCACGGGCGCGATGAGATTGGTGTTGCAGCCGATGAAGGCGTTGTCTTCAATGACGGTGCGGTATTTTTTTGAGCGGTCGTAGTTGACCGTCACCGTGCCGCAGCCGAAGTTGATGTTCTTGCCGACGTCGCTGTCTCCCACATAGGTCAGATGCGAGATTTTCGTGCCGTCGCCGATGGCAGAGTTCTTGATCTCCACGAAGTCTCCCACGCGCACCGCGTTTCCGACGGTGCTGCCCGGGCGGACATACGCAAAGGGACCGACGTGCGTGTCGTAGCCGACGGAGGAATTATAGATCTGCGAGGCGTTGACCTTCGTGCCGTCGCCGATGCGTGCATTTTCCAGATAGCTGTTCGGTCCGATTGTGCAGTTTTTGCCGATCGAGGTCTGCCCGCGCAGAATCGTTCCGGGCAGCAGCGCCGTCCCCGGTCCGACGGAAGCCGCCGGGTCCACATACGTCGTGTTGTAGTCCCAGATCTCGACGCCCTGCTTCGAAAGCTCATACAGCTTTGCCCGCGAGAGAACCGGCTGCCAGCTGGTCATCTCCTGCAGGTCTGCCACACCGTACACGCCGTCGCGGTCGGTATACGGCACGCCGTGGTCCTTCAAAAACGCGGTGAAGATGAATTTTTCGTCCAGCGCCGCCATCAGCGCCTGCTTGGAGACGGAGGTCACGGGGCTGACAATCGGCGCGCTGTCGAACTGCTCTTCTTCCGCCGCGAACGGCAGAATCACCGCAGGACCCGTCACCACAATGATGTCCTCTTCCGACTCGTCCGCTGTGGATAAAAACACGTGCAGCTGGTCGCTCGTTGCCTCGACCGACGGGCAGCTGAACGCCACATCGTCCGGGAAGCATGCGCGCGCCTCGCGCTTGAACCGCTCGTGGCAGACCAAAAAGAACCGCCCAACGCCGCCGGCAATCAAAGAGGACGCCAGCCAGGATAGCAAAGGCGTACCCATGATATTTTGCAGCATCATTGGGCGGGAAAAACCGGTTTTGGGCGTATCATCAGGAATAAAGATTACTGCGGACAGTCCAGCCAAAGCACTCACACATCCTTCCATCCACGCGGGAACTCATACTTACAGACAGTATAGCAGATAAAAAACGTTTTGTATAGGAATTTCCCCGGAAATTTCGGAAAAAATAAAGCTGCCGCACAGGTTTCCAGATTTTTATCATTTCAGCCCTAAAACCCGCCGGGAAAGCGGGTTGGTCATTGCGAAACATAAAAATGTGTGGTATACTATTCAGACAATTGCGGAAAAAGAGGAAAAATTATGCTCGAACTGAAAGATCTTTGCTTCTCCGCGTCCGCCGAGAGCGGAACCGTAGACATTCTCAAGCATATCAATCTGACCGTCGACGACGGAAAATTCATCGTCATCACCGGACCCAACGGCGGCGGCAAGACGACGCTGGCAAAGGCAATCATGGGGCTGGTCACGCCCACCTCCGGTCAGATTTTCTGGAACGGCGAGGAGGTAACAAACCTCTCCATCACCGACCGCGCCAGGCGCGGCATCTCCTACGGCTTTCAGCAGCCGCCGCGCTTCAAGGGCATCCGCGTGTCGGACCTTCTGAACGTTGCCGCGGGAAAAAATCTCGGTCATGACGAGGCATGTTCGTATCTGACGAAGGTCGGTCTGTGCGCGCGCGACTATCTCAGCCGCGACGTCGACACGAGCCTGTCCGGCGGCGAGGTCAAGCGCATCGAGATTGCGACGATTCTTGCCAAAAACGCCAGCCTCATGCTCTTCGACGAACCCGAAGCGGGCATCGACCTGTGGTCGTTTGCCAGACTCACCGAGACCTTCCAGCGCCTGCACGACGAGGGCGGCAGAACCATCATTATCATCTCCCATCAGGAGCGCATCATCCGCCTTGCCGACGAGATCCTTCTCATTTCCGGCGGTCAGGTCACCGGGCGCGGCACGGCAGACGATATTTACCCGCAGATCCTTGCCGATACGGTCACGGGCTGCAACATGCTGGAGGTGGACGGAACATGCTGAACGACGTACAGAAGCACATTTTACAGATTGTCGCCGATATGGCAGGCGAAAACGCACCCGGCGCGGTCAACATCCGCTCCGACGGGCAGAAGGCGTACCGCCACAATACGGATAACATCGAAATCGTCTCGAAGACCGACAAGGACGGCATCGACATCAAAATCAAGCCCTACACGAAGCACGAGGATGTGCATATTCCGGTCGTGCTGACAAAGTCCGGCTTCCACGACATGGTCTATAACGACTTCTTCGTCGGTGAAGGCTCCGAGGTGACCATCGTTGCCGGCTGCGGCATCCACAACTGCGGCGACTGCGACTCTCAGCACGACGGCATCCACACGTTCTATGTGGAGAAAAATGCGAAGGTCACGTATATCGAAAAGCACTACGGCGAGGGCGAAGGCACGGGCAAGCGCATTTTGAACCCGCAGACGATCGTCTACCTTGCCGAGGGCGCGCAGATCACAATGCTGACGAGCCAGATCGCTGGCGTGGACGATACGAAGCGGTACACCAAGGTCGTGGCCGAGGGCGCAAACTCCGAGGTCATGATCACGGAGAAGCTTCTGACGCATGCCGACCAGCACGCCGTGAGCGAGATGGACGTGATTTTAAATGGCGAGGGCTCACGCACAAGAGTCATTTCCCGCTCCGTCGCCAAGGAAGCGTCCACGCAGGTCTTCTACCCCAGAGTGCAGGGCAACGCTCCGTGCTTCGGCCATGTGTCGTGCGACGCGATCATCATGGGCACGGCGAAGGTCCGCGCGATTCCCGAAATTTCGTGCAACCACGTCGATGCGGGCCTCATCCACGAGGCCGCCATCGGCCGCATCGCGGGCGAGCAGCTTTTAAAGCTCGAAACCCTCGGCCTTACCCCCGAGGAAGCGGAGGAAAAAATCCTCGAGGGCTTCCTCCGCTAACAATCCACAGACGAAAAGCGATACTTGAAGCTTTCAGGTATCGCTTTTTTATGGAGTACACATGAATAGAACCAGTTTTCAATCGATCAAGCCACAATTGCGGGAGGTCTGGCGGCTGAGCCTGCCCGCGATCCTCACGCAGATTACGACGATCGCCATGCAGTACATCGACTCTGCGATGGTAGGAAGGCTCGGGGCGAACGCTTCTGCTGCCATCGGTCTTGTTGCGTCGAGCACATGGCTGATGAACGGTGTGTGCTATGCGCTTGCGGCGGGCTTTTCCGTGCAGGTGGCGCACCGCATCGGAGCCGGAAACGAAAAGGAAGCCAGGAACGTTGTCCGGCACGGGCTGTTGTCTGCCGTTCTTGTCGCCGGTCTTCTGTGCCTCATCGGCGTGGCCATCCATATGCACCTTCCCGTCTGGCTCAAGGGCGACGCAGAAATTACATACGATGCGGGGCGCTATTTTCTGACGTTCGCGTGGATGCTTCCGTTTACGCAGATGTCCTCTCTCACGTCGTCCTTTCTCCAGTGCGCGGGCGATATGCTCACGCCGAGCATTTTAAACGCCGTCATGTGCGTGCTGGACGTGATCTTCAACACGCTTCTGATTCCAAAGCACGGCGTCTTCGGTGCGGGCCTTGGGACGATGCTTGCCTGCGCGGTCGTGAGCCTTCTGATGCTATATTTTTGCTGCGCGAGAAACAGCCAGCTCCGCCTGCGCCGGGAGGAGCAGAGATTTGACGCATCGATTCTCAGAACGGCGCTCAGGATCGGAACGCCCGTTGCCTTGCAGGAGGTCGCGATGTGCGGCGCGCAGGTCGTCTCCACGGCCATCATTGCGCCCCTCGGCGCGGTATCTGTCGCGGCAAACGCTTTTGCCGTCACGGCCGAAAGCATCTGCTACATGCCGGGCTACGGTATCGCAAACGCGGCTGCTGCGCTCGTCGGCCGCTCGGTCGGCGCGGGGGACATGGAAAAGGCCAAGCGCTGCGGCAATATCTGCATCGGCCTCGGCGCGTTTCTCATGACCTGCACGGGCGCAGTCATGATGCTCATTTGCCCGTTGGTCTTTGGTCTTCTGACTCCGGTTCCCGAAGTGCAGGCCCTGGCTTCGAAGGTGCTTCGCATCGAGCTTCTGGCAGAGCCTTTATTTGGCGCGTCAATCGTTGCGGCAGGCGCGCTGCGCGGCGCGGGCGATACGCTGGTGCCGAGCCTTTTAAATCTCGGCAGTATTTGGCTTGTCCGAGTGGGAAGCGCGCTGCTGCTCGTGCCGCGCTTCGGCCTCACCGGCATGTGGACCGCCATGGCCGTAGAGCTCTGCATCCGGGGACTGCTCCTTCTCTACCGCCAGAAAACAAGCAAATATTATAAACAGAACGCAAAAAGGCCGTGATCTTTGATCACGGCCTTGATTGTCCTTGTGCAAAATTTTCCGTCAATGCGTAGGGGCGGACGACCCTGTCCGCCCTGAGAAAATTTCAAATTCACCGTAGCTTTTCGTAAAAACGGAATTTTCTGCGGGCGGACAGAGGCGTCCGCCCCTACGAAGTATTTTGAAAATGCGGCGTAATATTTTGGCGGTTGTCGTATTATTCCGAACCCTTTTTCATATTCAGCACATCCACGAGCGTAAACTTGGAGAGGTACTTCCGCACCGTCTCGTCCAGCCCCTGCCAGAGCGGATACGTGCTGCAAGCGCCTGCGTTTTCGCAGCTCTGCCCTGCCTCCAGACACGTGACCGGCGCAAGCGTTCCTTCGGTCAGGCACAGGATATCATAGACCGAGTAGTCCTCCGGCGCCTTGGCCAGACGGTAGCCGCCGCCTTTTCCGCGCAGCGCGTCGAGCATCCCGGCTTTGCTCAGAACCGAGAGGATGCTCTCGAGATATTTTTCGGAAATTTTCTGCCGCGCGGCAATCTCGGCCAGCGGAATATAGCCGCTCTCCCTGTGCCCCGCGAGATCGAGCATCACGCGCAGCGCGTAGCGCCCTTTGGTGGAAATCATCATAATCCGGTCCTCCTCTAACCTACTATACTACTAGTTTATTGGTTTATCAAGTCGAAACCGAGAATTTACTTTTATTTTCCGCTGTGATAGAATAAATCCAATTGATCTGAAGTGGTGGGAAGACGAAAATGACAAAGGATATGACCCGGGGCACGCCGTGGAAGCTCATTGTGCAGTTTGCGCTGCCGATCATGGCAGGAAACCTCTTGCAGCAGCTCTACAATACCGCCGACACCATCATCGTCGGCAACTTCAACGGCCAGCAGGCGCTTTCCGCTGTCGGCTCATGCTCGTCGCTGACCGCGCTTTTTACGGCGCTGGCCATCGGCTTTTCCATTGGCGCGGGTGTTCTGATCTCGCAGTATTTTGGCGCGAACCGTCTGGAAGAGCTGCGGCGCTATGCGGCCTCGTCAATCGTTCTCATGCTGCTTCTGGGGCTTCTGATGTCCGTCATCGGTCTTTTTAGCGCGGAGCTTTTGCTGGCCCGGTTTTTGGGCACACCGCAGGATCTTCTGCCGCAGGCAGCGCTGTATTTTACGATCTACGCGGCAGGGCTCGTCTTCCAGTTCGGCTATAACATTGCTGCCGCCATCCTGCGCGCGCTGGGAGACAGCAAGGCGACCTTATATTTTCTGCTCGTCTCGTCGGTGCTCAATGTGGCGCTCGACCTTCTGTTCGTAGCCGCGTTCCGTATGGGCGTTGCCGGCGCGGCGATTGCGACGGTTATTTCGCAGATCGTCTCCTGCGTCGTGGGCTTCTGGTACATGCGCAGACGGTACGAGCTCCTGCGCTTTTCTGCGTGCGAGCTGCGGCTCGATCGGACAGCTGCCGGACGTGTTTTGAAAATCGGCGCGCCGATGGCAATTCAGCAGTCGATCGTCTCGTGCGGCTTTTTGTTCCTGCAAAAGCTTGTGAACCTCTTTGGAGAGAGCATGATCGCGTCCTATACCGTGGCCACCCGGATGGAAAACATCCTGATGATTCCGATCGTCGGCATTCAGAACACCATGGCGACCTTCGCCGGGCAGAACATGGGCGCGCGCCAGCCGGAGCGCGTGTCGAAGGGACTGGGACAGGGCGTTCTGGTGTCTGTCCTCATGACAGCGGCCCTTTGCTTATGCCAGCTTCTCGGGATGGAGCTGATCATCCGCGCGTTCAAATTAGATGCGGCCGCGGCGGCCATCTGCCGGCAGCACCTGTTCGCGTCTGTGCTTTCCGAGCCGATTTTCGCGATTTATTTCCCGGCCAACGGCATGTTTCAGGGCGTGGGCGAGGGCTTCCGCGCGACATTCTACGCACTCATGGCGCTGGGCCTTCGCGTCGTATTCGCCTACAGCCTGTACAGAACCGCGCGTTTCGGCTATACGGCCATCTGGTGGAGTCAGGCGATGGCGTGGTCGCTGACGCTCATTACCTGCTACGCCCACTTCTTCCGCGGCAAGTGGAAGGAAAAGAGTCTGGTTTCCTGAGGAGGAGTTTCCATGCAGTATAAATTTTTCGCGCTCATCTCCCGCATGCGCTATATTGCCCGCTGGGGGCTCATGCGCAACACGTTTCAGGAGAACATTCAGGAGCACAGCCACATGGTGGCCGTCCTTGCGCACGCTCTGGCGCTCATCGAGCGCGACATTATCGGCGGCTCGGCCGACCCCGACCGCTGCGCGACGGCGGCGCTGTTCCACGATGCGTCTGAAATTCTGACCGGCGACCTGCCGACCCCCATCAAGTATTATAACCCCGAGATCAAAAAGGCCTACAAAAGGGTCGAGGCCGTGAGCTGCGAAAAGCTGCTCGCGCTTTTACCGGCCGAGCTCCGGCCAAGTTACGCGCCGCTTCTTCTCGAGTCGGATGAAGCGGTCGCCGTGATCGTCAAGGCGGCGGACAAATTATCGGCATATTTAAAATGCGTCGAGGAACTCAAGGCCGGCAACACAGAGTTCACGCAGGCGGAAAAGCAAACCTATCAGTCGCTCTGCGATATGAAATTGCCATGTCTCGACTACTTCATGGAGCACTTCCTCGAGAGCTTCCGCCTGACCTTGGATGAACTGGAGTGAGCCGCTTTTTGTAAAAAACGTGAAACTTAGCCGAAACCGCAGCAGAAAATATGGCAAAACTCACACTTGCCTTTCTTGAGCCCGGCCGGTATAATGGCTGACGGTAAAAGTAAGGAAGGGAGTGCATGGCGATGAAACAGACGATTTGTCCGGAAATCATCCTTGGCGCTCCCGTTTTTGTTTCGGGCGGCAGTGTTTTCAAAACGCCGGATTGGTGTTTTTCCAAGATACAGGAATTGTGATTGGTGTTTCCATTCACAGTTCCTTTTTTTTGAGAAAAAATGCGGCTTCCCGGACGCGGAATGAAGAGAGGAGATCAAAAAATGGGTAAAAAGAAAATTCCCGAAGAAGGCATCTATGATGCAAGACAGCTCGGCGCGGGCAGAATGTTTGTGCTCGGCTTCCAGCACATGTTCGCAATGTTCGGCGCAACGGTCCTGGTCCCGATTCTGACGGGTCTGGACGTCTCCACGACGCTGCTGTTTGCCGGTCTCGGCACGCTGCTGTTCCACCTCATCACCGGCGGCATTGTCCCCGCGTTCCTCGGCTCGTCGTTCGCTTTCCTCGGCGGCTATGCAACGATCGCTCCCATGATCGACGGTCAGCCGAACCATGAAATGCTCCCCTACGCCTGCTTCGGCGTCGCGTGTGCAGGTCTTGTATATGTCGTCCTTTCGGCGCTGTTCAAAGCCTTCGGCGCCAAGAAGGTCATGCGCTTCTTCCCGCCGATCGTCACGGGTCCGATCATCATTGCCATCGGTCTGAACCTGTCTTCCTCCGCCATCAACAACTGCGCGCAGAACTGGTGGATTGCGATGGTCGCCATCGTCATCATCATCGCCGCCAACATCTGGGGCAAGGGCATGATCAAGATCATCCCCATTCTGCTCGGCGTCATCGGCTCCTACGTCATCGCGGTCATCGCTGACCCGTCCGTCCGCGAAAATCTGGTCCAGAACGTCTCCAGCGCCAAATGGTTCGCGCTTCCGATCTACAAGGACGAGACCGTCTTCGGTCTGTTCATGAACGGCAATGTCGATTCCCACCTGCTTCTGACCTCGGTCATCACAATTGTCCCGCTGAGCCTTGCCACCATGGTCGAGCACATCGGCGACGTTTCCGCAATTTCCTCCACCTGCAACCGCAACTACATTGAAAATCCGGGTCTGCACAGAACGCTTATGGGCGACGGTCTGGCAACGACGCTCGCAGCCCTCTTCGGCGCGCCCGCCAACACCACCTACGGCGAAAACACCGGCGTTCTGGCGCTCAGCAAGATCT
>OLFY01003775.1_pt1 | contig 11662 bp, 5 predicted proteins | sample 1605611 | NCBI WGS metagenome assembly OLFY01 (sample SAMEA3888923, study PRJEB22519) | human gut metagenome | biome: human gut; feature: human-associated habitat; material: faeces | place: Denmark | collected 2011
CCTGCCGCTGGAACGGATCACGCCCCTGTCCCGGCTCTCGCTGGTGGGGAGCGGCGGCATGGGCGCGCTGGAATATGAGCCCGTGACCCCGGACCCCGACCCGCTGCCCGAACGCATCGATCTGGACGGCGTGGCCGAAGAGGCGTGGCGCACCCTCAATGAGGACCCGCTGCCCGTGGAGACGCTGCGCACGCTCATGGCCCTGAACGGCTCCTCCTGCGGGGCGCGGCCCAAGATCATGGTCCGGGTGTCCGGCGACAGGCGGCTCATCGTGCCCGACGCCGTCGCCGAGCCCGGCTGCGATCCGTGGCTGATCAAGTTCCCGGCGCGCCATGACGATCCCGCCATCGGCAGGATGGAATACGCCTGTTCCCTCGCCGCGAAGCGGGCGGGGATCGAGATGCCGGAGACAGCCCTCTTCCCCGGCAGGGACGGGGCCGCCTACTTCGGCGTCCGGCGCTTCGACCGCGAGGACGGCGGCAAGGTGCATGTGCATACCGCCTGCGGGCTGCTGCACGCCTCGCACCGGTACGCCTCCCTCGACTACGAAAACCTGTTCCGGCTGGGAAAATCCCTCACCCGCAATCCCGAGGACGTGGAAAAGCTGGTCCGGCTCATGGCGTTCAACGTCCGGCTCGGCAATCAGGACGACCATTCCAAGAACTTCTCCTTCCTCCTCGATGCGAAAGGCCGCTGGCGGCTGGCCCCGGCCTATGACCTCACCCCCTCGCGGGGCGTGGGGGGGGAACAGACCTGCATGGTCAACGGCAAGGGGCGGGACATCACGGACAAGGACATGATCGCCGCGGCCTCGGTCGTGGACGTGCCCGCCCGCACGGTAAAGGCCATCCTCGAGCAGGTCGGCGAGGCCGTAGCCGCGCTCCCGGCCATCCTCGCGGAGGTTTCCGGCTGACGGAACCTCGCCTTCCGCATTCCCGGACATCGGCCTCTCCGCCGATCCGATCAAGAGGACCATGCCGCGCCCGCGGGCGTCTTCCCGGATACCGCCCCGCTTCCACGCGCCGGGAAACGCCCCATAATGCCCCATATTCCCTCGCGTTATGCTACCAGCCGCCTCAACACGCCGGGGCTCCCGTGGAAGAGGCCGCGAGCCCGGCGGCATTGGGCGGAGCGTACCCGGGGGACACGGGAAAAACGTTGGCACCGCCTCTATCGATGGAGGCGATCTCCAGCCCATGCGCGGCCCCGCCCCGGATGGCCCGGCGCAGGCCATCCCCGCCCGGAAGCGCGCGGCCTCCCGTCCGGATGCTTCCCCGCATCCCGCGGAAAAGCGGGAACGGCAGGCACGGCCCTCATCGTCCGGGGAACCGCCTTTTCCGCATCCGGAGAAGGTGTTGCGGGAACAGCTTCGGCTGGTTATGACTTCTCTGAGCACGGATTTTGCTTGAGCCTTTTGCATGAAGCGCCCGCACGGAAATCCCGGCAACGTCGTTGGCAGGCCCGTGCGGCATGTTCCGCCGTTTTGCGGCATGACAAGGAGTCGGACAATGGACGCTACCATACAGGGATTGCGGCTGCCGGAAGGGTTCGCGGGGATGCTTGAAGACAACGGCCTGCCGTTGCCTCCCCTGCCTCTGGAGGCCATCAACGAACTGGAACAGACCGACGAATGGTTTTTCGCCACGGACGGGCGCGAGCCGCTCTCCGGGCTTGCCGGGCTTTACCTTGAGGATCTGGACGCCGTCTTCGACAGCCCCGAAGCGCCGCAAGGCCTCAGGGAAGGCCCCGTCCGCTATCTTGGCTGCGGGCTCCTCGGCGGGGGGCTCCAGAGTTGGCAGTTCCGCTATCTGCTGGATGCGGGCCGCCTGCGCCTCGGGCTGTCGCTTCCGTGGGGGGGCGCATGGAACGATCCCGAAACGGAACGCCTGTCCCTTGAGGCGGCTTGCATCTTTATCGAGGCCTGCCAAGCCTGCCTGCCCCAATCGGGCGTGCTGAACGTCGTCCTCGACGCCGAGCGCTGCGCATGGCGTCTGGACACCCCGGAAGGCGACGTGCAGCAACAGGGCGAAGGCCTGTATGCCCTGCTGGATCTGATGCAGGGGCTCGATTCCGGGCTTGTCGGCATGTCCAACGTCAACTGGATGCGCGTCTAGCGCACGGAGGCCACCATGAGCTCCACGATTTTCTCCGCGACGTCCGGAACTTCCATCAGCGTCGATCCCCATGCGGACGTCGAAGGCGCCGGGCAGCAAAACCCCGCAGTTCCCCACGACGCCCAGAACGGGGCGCCGGCCCCCGGAAACCCGCCCAATGAGGATCTCCTCCAGGCCGAGGCGCGGCTGCGCCAGATGCTGGACACCGCCCTTGACCGTTCCGGCGGGCTGCGGGGCATCGGCGGGGATCTGTACGACGCCATCAAAACCGAAATCCCCCGACCCAAAGTCTTCCACGGCGGCTTCCGCATCCACTCCGCCATGCTGAAGGCCGCCAACGCCTGCGACGTGGCGGCGGCGAACCTGCGCCGCATCCCCATCGCGGACTTCCACGCCAATCCGCTTCCCGATGCCGCCTTCGCCGCGCTGGAAGCGTTCGTCGGCGCGCAGAACGAGCTCTACACCCAGATCGGCGCATTCCAGAAGGCCAGCGGCGTCAGCGCCGCCCTGCTCGATTCGCTGGCGCAGGCCACCCAGTTCCGGGCTTCCGAGGCGCTGAATTTCGCCGCCACCATGCAGCTCGCGGCGATGCCCGCCGAACGGCGGCAGCAGATAGCCCCCGGCGTCGCGGATCCGCAGGCGCCCACGGCTGGGAAAGCCATGCAGGACATGGCGCACTTCATGCACGGCAGCGGTGACGTCGCCGGGGCATTCAGGGCCGACGCGGCGCGGCTTTTCGGGAGCATCGACGCGCTGGAAGGCCGCAAAGGGCAGATGCCGCTGGCCGAATTCCGGGATACGGCCACCCGGTTGCGCGGCGATCTCGAAGCCCTGCGCGGCCGCATCGACGGGGCGATACACCCCAACGCCGATCCCGGGGGCGGCCCCGTCCTCATCCCCGACCGCACCCTGTTCGCCCCCGCCGAGGCCATGCTCGCCCGTTCCGCCGAGCGGCTGGACGCCCTTGCCTCCGCCGATCCCAGAGCGGGCGTCAAATCCGCCGTGCGCGCGATCCTGCCGCCCGTGGACCAGTCCCTGTTTCCCTCGGCCTCGGCCCTGCCCGGCGGCCTCGGCACGCCGCTCGCCACGGGGCTCGCCCGCTACAACGCCAAGGTCAGCGAGATCATGACCCGCCTCGATGCCGGGGCGCTCTCGCCCGAGCGGCTGGCCCACGAAATGGAAGACGCCGTGCGCATCCTGCGGGCCCCGGAGACTCGCCGGGCCTGCGGCACGCTCCTGACCATGATGGCAATCGCGGAGCACCCTACCATCGGCGCAAAGGAAATCGGCGGCTACTATCAGCATTTCTGCGGCGAACGCATCCCGCGCGGCATGGCGGACCTGTTGCGCCGGAGCGTGGGGCAAAACGGCTTCGTGCTCGTGCCGTCCGAGATGAAAAGGCTCGCGGCCCAGATCGAAAACACGCCCCTGCTCACGCGCGATGGGATCCTCGTTTCCGAGTTTCAGGAGGCCGCCGGGATGCTGCGCTCGACCGGGGCCAACCCGCAGGCGCGGGGCGAATACATCCAGGCCGCGCTGGATCACCATGTGGACATGAATACCATCCTCGAAGCCTCCCTGCGCGGCATCATGGCCGACCAGCTTGAACTCCGGGCGGGCGACGCCATCCTGACCGACACCCGCAAGCTCGGGCAGGGCGCGGCCAATACCGTGCATCTGTGCACGTACCGGGGCAGAGACGGCGAAGACATGAAGCTTGTGTTCAAGCCCGAGGTGGGCGCGCGGCGCGGCCTCGACCATCTGTGCGCGTCCGGCCTCGGCTACCGCAACGGGGCGCGCGTCATGCAGCTCAACGTGGCGGCCTCCCGCGTGGCGGACGCCATCGGCTGCGGCGGAACCATCGCCCGCTCAAGCATCGGCAGCCATGACGGGCAGCTCGGCCTGTTCATGGAGGCCGCCCCCGGCAAGACCTTCTTCGATATCGCCAGAGGCAAGCCCGTCTGCCGGATGCCTGACGGCAAGGAACTCAATTTCCCCGAAACCTGCCGCGTCCTGCGCTCCAACGGGAAACTCGACGCCATGCGCGCCAACCTGATGCGCGAACTGTCCAAAATGGAATGGGCCGATGTCCTTTCCGGGCAAGTGGACCGCCACGGCGACAACTACCTCATCGACATCAATCCGCAAACCGGAGCCGTAAAGATCACGGGCATCGACAACGATGCCAGCTTCGGGACCCGCAAGGCGGGCATGACCGTCGTTGACCTGAGCCGCCCCACCCCGCGCCAGCAGGATTTCCTGAGCAAGCTGCGCAGAGAGGGGTACACGATACCGCCGGACGGGCGCATCGACCTTTCGAAGCTCCCCGACAGGCTGCTGAGCGAGACGCGGCAGCAGTTCGGTTTCAACCAGCTGTTCCGGCCCGTGTTCATCGACCGCGATACCTTCGACAAGCTCACAGCCATCCGGGAAGACGACTACCGGGCCATGCTCGCCCCCTGCATGGACAACGAAGCCGTGGATGCCGCGGTATCCCGGCTCAAGGACGCTCAGCGCCACGCCGCCCGGCTCGAAAGGGAGCACCGCGTCGTGGAGGACTGGGCCGCCCCGGGCATCAAGGAAACGTATGCCCGGCATAAGGTCGGCGCGAAGGGTTCATTCGGGGAGCGCATCCAGAACGGTTTCTTCACCCGGGACTTTCTGACGAAGTTCAGCGCCATCCTCTGATCCGAGGGTGCCGCGAAACGCCTCCGGACGCCGCATTTCCTTGGGGATGCGGCGTCTTTTTTTACGGTGCCGCATCCTCCAGGCATGAAAGGGAACGGGAGATATCCCAGATACCGGAGGGAGCCCGATCCGCTTCCTCCGGCATTTGAAGGAAATGGCAGGCCCGGCTGTACAGGGAATCATACCGTACCCCTCTCTTATTGAGCGTCCATTTTGCATGTCCATTATATAAATACAAAATGAGCGTCCGATCAAGAAGGACAATGTGAGCGTCCATTTTGAAAGCCTGTTTCCAAGCAGGTGAGAACGGATATTCTGAGTGTCCATTTTATGCGTCCATAGAGACGGGAAACTGTGAATGTCCACAGGTGCTTTACAAGTACCTATCTTATTGCAAAAACGGAAGAATAAAATTGACATAATAAAAAGATTATGCGCTACTATATTTCTGCGGATAATGCGCGCTCCCACCAGCGCACTTCTCCAATGCACAAAAAGGCCGCAGCGATTCGCTGCGGCCAAGGCTTGCCGGAAAATCTCCGCACAAACGCTTTAAGGAAATCCCTCGGCTTTTGCCCTCTGAAAGGTATCCATTCCAAAGGCGATCCCCGTGCCGTGAAAGCACAGGGCTTCGCAATACGCGCAGCCTTGGAAAGAGAAGGAAGGAAGGCCGCACTGACTGTTTTTGGGAAAGGGAAACCTTCTTCAGAAAAAGCCCCCTTCCCCAGCGTTACCCCTCCCCTTTCAAGGCCCGTCCATGAAAATCAACCAGTCTGCCCGTCCTCCGGTTCTGCCAGCAATTCCAACAACTGGCCGAGCGTCTTCTTGCCGAACGCCACTTTCGCCTTGTTGATGATGAGGCAAGGCACGCTCATGATCTTGTACCGTTCCCGCAGTTCCGGGAAGTGGTTCACGTCGTAGACCTTGGCGGTCACCAGCGGATTGGAGGCGGCGATCTTCTGCGCGGCTATGACCAGTTCCGGGCACATGGTGCAGGACAGGGCAACCACGATTTGCAGATCCAGCGGCCTGTCGATGGCGGCGATGGCCTCGGCAAGGGCGGGATCGATGCTCTGCCCGGGGCCCGCCGCGTTGTACAGGCCCACGACGAACGAATTGAACTCATGCCCGCCGGGGACGCCGTGGAAGGCAATGCCGGTATCGGTCCCGTCCGCCCGCAAAACCCGCACGCAGGGGCGTTCCGGCCCGTCAGACGGCGGCGTCCACTCCACGGTCAGCTTATCCGTCAAAGCCGCAAGCTCCATGAGCATCCGGCGCAGATCTTCCGAAACCGGGCGGCTGTCCGGTTCCGCCTTCAGGATGAGCGGGCATTCCATGCGGGCGAAGACTCCCGCAAGCTGTTCCCGCTGCTCCGCCGTGAGGAACCCGCCTTCTGTCTCGCGGGCATTCCCGGAAGGGGCTGAGGCTTTCGAGGCTCCGGAAGACGCCGGGGCGGTTGCCGGGCGCTGCGGGCGCAACCCCGTCTTGCGCTGCATGTCCGCCGCATAGCGCTCGATGGAGGTAGCGGCAACGGCCCCGTCGGAAACGGCGGTGACCACCTGACGCAGCCGCTTGTCGCACACGTCCCCGGCGGCGTAGACGCCTTCCGTCCTCGTCCGTTGTTCCCTATCGGTAACGATGTTCCCCTGCCCGGTCAGCTCCGCAAGGCCTTCGGCCAGCCGCGACGCGGGCTCGTACCCCGCGAAGACGAATACCCCGAAGGTCTCGCCCTCGGGCGGCGCATACGTTTCCAGCCGCCCGGTCACGGTGTCGCGGAACACGGCGCGGCGCAGGGCCGTGTCGCCTTCCACCGCTTCCAGAACGGTATTGAAGCGCACCCGGACGGATTCGTGGGCGAGCACCTGCTCGGCGATGCTTTCGGCGCAGGACAGCGTGCTCCGGCGCACGAGCATGGTCACGGAACGGGCGTACCGGGTGAGGAACATGGCTTCCTCGGCGGCGGCGAACCCGCCGCCCACCACAAAGACATCCCTGTCCGTGAAGAACCCGCCGTCGCACGTGGCGCAGTAGGCCACGCCCCGGCCCCGGAACGTTTCCTCGCCCTCAAAACCCACCTTGCGGGGATGGGCCCCGGTGGCGAGCAGTACGGCGAAGCACCGGAAAGCCCCCCGGCTCGTACGCACGATGCGGAAATCCCCGTCCACGTCGATCCCTTGCGCTTCGGCCAGCAGGAACTCCGCGCCGAAATGCAGGGCCTGACGGCGCATGGTTTCGGTGAGCGAATGGCCTTCGGTCTTTTCCACGCCGGGATAATTCACCACTTCGGCGGTGATCGTTATCTGCCCACCGAAGGTGTCCTTTTCCACGACAAGCACCCTGTACCGGGCGCGGGCAAGGTAGAGGGCGGCGGCCAGCCCGGCCGGGCCGCCCCCCACCACCACCGCGTCGTACAGGTCGGCGGCCCGACCGGCGTCCATTACAGCAGGCCCACGAGGTCGAGGCTGGGCTTCAGGGTTTCCGCGCCGGGACGCCACTTGGCAGGGCACACCTGATCGTCGTGCGAGGCCACGAACTGGGAAGCCTGCACCCGGCGGAACAGTTCGTCCGCGTTGCGGCCCACGTTCCCGGCGATGACTTCATAAGCCACGATGCGTCCTTCGGGGTTGACGATGAAACTGCCCCGCTCGGCCATGCCTTCCGATTCGATCATCACGTCGAAATCCCGGGCCAGCGCTCCGGTGGGATCGGCGAGCATGGGGTACTTGATTTTCTGTATGGTCTTCGAGGCATCGTGCCACGCCTTGTGGACGAAATGGCTGTCGCACGAAACCGAATAGATCTCGCATCCGATGGATTTGAAATCTTCATATTTTTCAGCGAGATCCTCAAGCTCCGTGGGGCACACGAACGTAAAGTCCGCCGGATAGAAGAAAAACACGGACCACTTCCCGAGGATATCGGCCTTGGTCACGGTCTTGAAGGCGTTGTCCTGAAAAGCCTGAACGCTGAATTCGCTTACTTCCTTATTGATCAGGGACATAACTATCTCCTTTGGTTTTCGTTGGTGTGTCCGCACGGCATGCCGCCGCGCTTCATCAATTGAATACGAAATTCATTACCATTTAGGACTCCCTTGTCAAGGCTGCGGGAACATGATTTTCCTGAGCGCGCCCGCCCCGGCACGTATCCCCCGCATAGCCCTTCACGCCCACGTACCGCTTTTACCCGCAAGGATACATTACTTTTTCCGTTCCATCCCCACCCGTGCCGCACTCTCATCACGGCATGGGGCATTGCCGTGAGCTTCGCCCATCCGCGCGGCGGCATGAAAAAACCTCGATATGAGCCTGTCCGGTTTTAGTCTTCGCCCCGCCTGCATGGGGCATTTGCCACCCGCATGGCCGTTTCCGCATCTTCGGGATGCTTCGCCCCGACTGTGCGGGGCATTTGCTGCACTCCCGGGGCGATTATCAGCAAAGCCCCCGCACCACGCGCCGCTGCATTCCTCACGGCATTACTGGTATCTCTTCCTTAACTTCGCCCCACGCGCGGCGGCATTCCTGAAAGGGATCGGTACCCCCCCGCTCCATGCCCCTGCCCGGTGACCAACGCGGCCCTCCCCTCCCGGCGGATCGCCCCGCATCCCATACGCCGAAGCGCCTTCCGGTCCTCGACAGGTCCGCAGGAAATCTGGTATCCGGTAAGGGACCGTTTCCGCAAAACCGGGAGGACGCCATGCCCGATCTTGCCTCAGTCCTTGAGCAGGCCCGCGTGCCCGAGCATTCCGCGCCGTTCATGCAGGCCATGTCGCAAGGGACGGCCTTTCTGGAGGGGGAGTACCTCTTTCTGACGGCTGACGATTGGCTCATGGCCATCGGGTACCCGCTGTCCGGCGAGTATGCCCACGACTCCTTTGAGCGGGCGCTCGCGGCGGCCCTGCGGCGTGTCCCCAAGCGGCTCGAAGGCGTGGACTGCTGGGCCATCGGCCCGGACCTGCCCGCCCGCCTCGCGGGGCACGTCACGGACAGGGACACGTTCTACATCCTGCCGTGCGACGCGCCCGTGCCCGCCCGCCTGCGCCGCCCGGTGGAAATCGCCGCTGAAAAGCTGACCGTGCGCGAGGGCCGCGACTTCACCCCGGCGCACCGCCGCCTGTGGGCCGAGTTCATGAACCGGGCCGTCCTGCCGCCCAACGTGCGCGGGCTGTTCGCCCGCACCGGGGCCGTGCTGGATACGCCGGGGCTGCGCCTGCTCGACGCCGTGGACGCCGAGGGCAACCTCGCGGCGAGCCTCCTCCTCGACGACGCGCCCCGCCGCTTTTGCAGCTACCTCATCGGCGCGCACTCCCGCACGCACTACACGCCCCACGCGGCGGACCTGCTTTTCGCGCACATGCTCCGCTCCGCTAGGGAAGCGGACAAGGAATACGTCCACCTCGGCCTCGGCGTGAACGACGGCATCCGGCGCTTCAAGACCAAGTGGGGAGGCCGCCCCGCCCTGCCCTACGTCATGGCGGGCTGGCGGGAAACGCCCCGCGAGACGGGCAGCGAAACCATAAGCAGCCTCGTCCGCATCCTCCTCGAATCGCCGTCGGATCTCTCCAAGCGCCAGATTTTCGACTCGCTGCCCCAGCAGCGGCCCTTCGCCATGCTCTGGGAACTGACGAAAAACGGCAGGACCTCATGGATAGGCGGCACGGCGCACTTTTTCTGCTATTCGTTCGAGGCGGCTTTCCGCAATCTGTTCGAGCGGGTGGACACCGTACTGTTCGAGGGCCCGCTCGACGCGGACTCGCTGGACGAGGTGGCCCGCATCGGCAAGACGCCCGACGGCAGGCACCCGCCCCTGATCGATCTGCTTGAGGAGCCGGAAATCAGGCTGCTCGAACGGGTCGTGCAGGGCCCCACCGGAAAGCTCGCCCGCTTCTTCAACGCGGCGAACCCCAACCCCGCCGACGTGCGGGGACTGCTCGCAACCACCCGGCACTGGTATGCATTCTTCTCGCTGTGGACGGCGTATCTCGAACGGCAGGGCTGGAACCAGTCCGTGGATCTCTGCGCGTGGCACACCGCGCTCGAAATGGGCAAATCCGTCATCGGCATGGAAAGCCTTGAAGAACAGGTGGCGTCCCTGGAGTCCGTTCCCCTCGGACGGGTGACCGCCTTCTTCAGAGGCTGCCGCTCATGGAAAGGCTACGCCCGGCGCAACATCCATTCGTACCTCGACGGGGATCTTGAGGGGATGCTCGGCACGAGCACCGAATTCCCCTCGCGCACGGAACAGATCATCGACGGCAGGAACCAGCGTTTCCGCGAGCGTATGCGCCCGTTCCTCGAAGAAGGCCGCGCGGCGGTTTTCGTGGGGTCGGCCCACATGCTGCAACTGCGGGATATGCTCGCAGAGGACGGCTTCACGGTCCGGCAGGCGTACCCCACGTGGCGGCACAGGCTCCGCGCCGTGATCAGGGGCAGGAATGGCGGTTAGCCGGGGAAATCCGGGGTTCGGCCACGGGCCAGCCATTCCCCCCCGGACCCCCTCGAAATGGGGGAACGCCATTTTCCGCCATTTGGTGAAATCGAGCCCTCGGAATGGGTAAAGGGGCTGAAAAAGGGCTCCCGCAGGCCACAGTCTTTGAAGAAGATCGGGGTCGTGAATGAAATCGGTTCCCTCCGCAGGGGGGATAGTCATAAAAAGTTTTTCGTCCCAGCGGAGTGCGATAACGCCGGCGGGCCCTGCCCGTTTCCCCATCAACCTTTTCCCTGAGCGCGCGGCGCGCGGGTTCCCGGAGAATGCCATGCCACCATCACGTTGGGCGGCGTTTGCCGCCGAGGCAGCCGTGCCCGAGCAGCTTGTCCCATACGTGCGCGCCGTTTCCGATCTCGAGCCGCTTCCTCGCGTGGCGCAACGGCCCGGCGCTGGTGCTTGTCGGGCATGACGCCGGGTTGAAGCAAGGCGGGGCGGAACAGGAGCGCAGCCGCCCGGAAGCGGCCCGCCTCGACGCGGCGGTGGGTGAAGCCTCCTCCCTGCGCGGCATCGAGTCCCTGACCGTCCTCGCACCCTTCCGGCCCGATGCCGCCCCGGAATGGGCCGTTTCCACCAGACCCGACGCCTATTGGGGCATCCCCCTCCCCACGGATGCGGCGGACATGGCCTATGGCCAAAAGCTCCGCAACCAGCTCCGGCGCGCCCGTCGGGACATTCTCATTGCGCGGGAGGGCTGGAAACCGGATCATGCCGAACTGGTGGAACAGTATATCCGTTCGCGGCCCTTCGCGCCGGGGACGCGGCATCTTTTCCGGCACATCGGCCCGTATGTGGAGGCCGTGCCCGACGCCCTGCTGTTCGCGGCGCGGGACTGTGAAGGCGCGTTGCAGGGCTTCGCCGTGGGCGATTACACGGCGCTCGGAACCGTTTTCCACCTGTTCGCCTTCCGCGCCCCGGAAAGCCCGCCCGGCACGGCGGACGCCCTTTTGGACGCCCTCGCCGCAGAAGGCATCCGGCGCGGGCATACGCTCCTGAACCTTGGCCTCGGCATCAATCCGGGCATCGTGTTCTTCAAACGCAAGTGGAACGCGACGATCCTCCGGCCCCACGTGGAAACGTCATGGGCGGTGCAACGGCCCCAGGAAGCCGGCCTGCTCGGGTCCCTGAAAAAACTGTTCGGCATGTAGGAGAACCCCATGGCAAAAGACGGCGGCGCGGCCGATCCGCTGCGCAACCCCCGTTTTCAGGAACCTTCGGTTTGGCAGCTGTTCCGGGAAAGCCTGTTCGGCAAACCCCGCCTGCTCGACTGCATACAGGTGGAAGTCACCTCCGTTTGCCCGGGGCGCTGCGTCTATTGCCCGCATACCACGCAGGCCGGATACTGGCGCTCGCGGCACATGGAAGCCGCGACCTTC
>OLFY01003778.1_pt1 | contig 11631 bp, 15 predicted proteins | sample 1605611 | NCBI WGS metagenome assembly OLFY01 (sample SAMEA3888923, study PRJEB22519) | human gut metagenome | biome: human gut; feature: human-associated habitat; material: faeces | place: Denmark | collected 2011
GCAACTCCGTTGCCCTTTTTTTGCCTTCTCTTGGCTTCGCTCCGCTCTGCCTGTCTCGTCCCTCTAGTCCCTGTCTGCAATATATCTACCTACTTTGATACCAATATCATTATTACTATACCATACTTGTCTTGCTTCTATCATTCTTCTAATCCACTTATCTAGGTTATTACCTGTTCCTAAGTGGTACACCTCGTTAGTATTCCCGCACTCTAAATTATGTGTATATATATAGCTATCCTTATGTTTGTCTGTTGGGTCGTTTGCCTTATGTGCGTATATTGCATACTTTCCATTATCAAATCTAACAGGCTCTAACATTATATACACTCCTCTCGTGTATATGTATATATTCTTGGCTAGGCTCTTGTACTTAATGTTGGGGTTTATATGTGGTACGTCCTCAACTTGCCACCCCTCACCCGTGATTGCTTCAATACCCTTAGTATTGAATCCAAAATACTCTTGCTTTATCTGCATATTGGTATTGGTCTGTCGCCTGTCTAGCAACTCACAATATATAGATGTGCCTTTACTCGTCTTTATCAGTGTGCTGTCTCCTGCATCACTACAAGATATGAAATCCCTCAACTCTAACTCGTCAAAGTATTCATTCCCTTTGTCTATTGTGTTGGATAATAGGATTATCTTACACCCCGTCCGTGATCTGAATAATGTTGATAATATGTTGACGAGTCTTAGGAAGTCGCCGCGTCTCTGTGAATCATTTTGAAACTCATCGTATATAACTAAGTCTGCGTCTGGACACGCATAGCCAGACTTATATTCGTCGCACTCATCAACGTCCATTACTCGCGTGCATGGGTTTATATCTATGTCTTTAATTTCTTCTCCGTCTCTATTGCACAAATACCAACTTCTCTTCATTCTCTTGTACACTATGTCGTTCCACTTCCCACATGTGAGCTTCGTGATATAACCATAACGTTTGATTGTGTCATATATAGTGTTGATTTTAGATTCTGAAATCATTGTGCGGCTCGTTCTTAGATAGTGTGTGACTGTGTTATATCTTATATATGCGGCTATTCCGACTATAAGCCACGTTGTAGTCTTTGCTCTGTTTCTTTCACTTAAGAACACATTCCACGTTGCTTTGATTTTTCGTGGCAAGAAGAACTCTTCAGTGAGCGCACCCGCACTCACTGAGTCTTTTATGGCTTGGTTAATATCTAATTTACTCTTAGAGATAGTAGACACCCCCTTTTAACTTATCTTTAAGATCGCGTTCAACCCATTCAGGGCATCTAAATTCTATCTGTGGATTGTGTACCACAGAAAACCCTCTTAATGTGTCGATTTCAGACCATGTTCCAATCTTATACCCGACGTTGTCCTTAAATCCTCCAGGGATATATGCTGGAGTTGAGTATATTATAAGTGCAGGACTCTTCATTCCCATCAGCCCCGCCATGTCTGATAGTCGTCCAGACTGTTGCACATGACTTTTAGTTAGAGCCGTATCAACTCCGCCCCCTATAGCAGATATTGCTGATGCCGCTCCACCCTTAGTTGCTAACGACATAGCGGACGACATTATCGTATTAACAAATGCCTGTGTCTTAGCGGTTGTGTCGTACGCAGACAAAGGTATTTGACTATACACTTGACATGGGTACGTCTTATATATCTCGCTAAATTCAGGGTATCTGTTTTGTCTAATCTCGACAAAACATAGTCCTTGACCGTCAAGCAGACATATGTGGTATTCTATGTGGATTGTGTTGTTTTGTAATATATCGTTGTCTATGTCAACAAATCCTACGTGCGGCAAATATAATTGTGCTTCTTTAAAGGGGCTATAGTCAAGATATGACGCATATTCTTCGTCTAGCGTTATTGACCCGCAGTCTACAGTAGTAAACATCTGAGTTATTGCAGCTGCAGATACACCTGTGTCAACGTTGCCACACACAATCTGTTGTCTGTCGCTTGTTGGCAAAGGGCAGTCTGTGAGATATAGACCGCACACCGCCTGCATTGGGTCTTGCTGGATTTTTATTATATTGTCAAAAAAGTCCTTACTCCACAGAAAGTTGTTAAATGCTTTAACTTCATCTTTCTGTGGGTTAGTTAATCTTATACCGCTCCCAGATATTTGTATATTTGGGGTGTCTGGCATTCCCACAGGGTCAATCTTTGGAGGGGTTGGAAGTCCACCTTCATCTTCATCGCCGTCCTTGGTTGGTGTCGTTGGTGCTTGCTTCTTGCCGTAAAGCTGTCCTCCCGTTGTTATGTTGTTATAGTTAATTGCTGTTCCCGCAAATAGTCGGACATACTTTGCGGACTCGGTCGAGAAGTAATCACTCGACCATAACGCAACCCCAAAAGCGTTTTTCTCACTTGTAGCGTTTGCCGGGTGATGTCTTAATACTGCAATTTTAAGCCCGTGTTTAAGGGCTCCGCCTCCCGGATTAGTCCAAAATCCATCATAGTTGGCATTGTTGATTGGAGTTTTATTACAATACATTGCCATACCGACTTCGGCTGTTGGGGTGCCGCTATCAACCCTATACTGCCATCTAAATTTTACATTCATTCCGGGCGAATCGTTTAAAAAAACTTCCCAATCTTTATTTAGTTCCAAATCTCCGCCTATTCCTGTTTTAATGTCATATACTACTGCGGCCGCAGGTGGAAAGCCAGCGTTTTTATCACGACCCGGCCACGAATTATCAGCAAATCCATACGTCCACTCTGGATGGCTTGGGTCTGGGATCACAAGCGACGGATTAATAACTAGGTGTGGTGGAGCATCGTAACTACGTTCATCAACTAGATACCACCTGCCATTAACCTTTACATATTCTCGTGCCATTTGTTATACCTCCTTGCCAATCGTAGACAGCACATATTCGTAATTGTAGCTAAATCCAGCTCCAAACTTTTGACTATACATTATTGGATATGTCCGTGCATACTGTGCATTGTCGCTGATGTACATGTTAAAATGATTACTGTTGCGATCAATTATAAACTTTTGATGTGTGAGCTCATATTGATATGTTGTGAGCGTGTCGAGCTCAAGGTCAAATACATAGCGACTGCCGCCGACTGATTTTATATCTCGTATAAAATAATACTTTCTCTTATCTCTCCAATCAGGGGTGTGTAACGGCGCACTGCCAATTTGAATATAATTGAAGTCGTCGTACGTGAAATCTTTACCATCTGCAACAGTCAAAGATACCTGTGGGTTGTACTCTGACGTATTAGGCAGATAGTTAATATCTACCGCTGTCTTATTTGATAGTTCCTGCCCCTCACGCTTATTGACTATGCGTGTATCTCCTGACCGATAATATAACACTGCATTCATTTATTATTACCTCACTATTCTAAAAGCCATTCGCTATAGCTTTCCATGTCTCTGTCAAATGTCGGACTTGCGGCATAAGCAATCCACAATGCCCAAAACTTATTCCAAAAGCTATAATTTACATAAAACTCTAAAAATTCAGTCATCATTGCAGTTGCAGTAGTAACACCGATATTACCTTCAGTTTTTTCTGTTGTCACATCTGTTACATTATGATACTCTTTAGTATCAGTATCTGTTCTGTTATTGTAGGTTAGAGTATCAGAATAATGTTTAGCAGATATATCATGCGTAGTCTTATCTGTAGCAGTGTCTGTGTTTGATTCGCTTACATTGCTTCGTTCTCCATAATTCGACGTTGACTGTATCTTTGTGTTATCCTCATCCGCATTACCGCTATATTGCACTTCATCGGTGTTGATGAGGTTAGTATTATATGAAGTATCGTGATGCTTACTAATCTTTGACTGATTATTTTTATGCTCGACATTGTTAGTGCCGTTAGTTGTATCTGTATACTTTCCGAATTTGTCCGTATCAATAGTCTTTCTAGCTCCTACCTCATCGGTTAATACGTCTGTATACTTATCTTCAGCGTGATCGTTTGTCTGACTGCCATCGTATGCGCGCACGTTACTTTCAGTTCCTGACCTAACAGCGGTGATCGTGGATGTTCTGTCGTAGTTGTAGACCGGATTAAATTTTACTGTTTCAAGTTCCCATAGCTGTTTTAACGCTGTGTAGTTTTGTGACAAAAATCCAGCATTGATTTTTGTCAATTCGCTTATTATGTCGCTTTGTTTTTTTTCTGTCGCCGCGTCAATCTCAGATGGTTCTAAAATCTGAGGTACAACATAACTATAATAGTGCTGATTTAGTATGTTCTCAACATCCTTTGTCCGCGCTTCGTACTCGTCCCACCATCCTGCTGGGTATCTCTTCCGTATCGTCTCACTAAATATCCTGCGCGCTGTCTCAGGGTATTCTGTATTAACCCTGAGACAGCGCATAAACGAATTAACAGTTGATACGTGTTTTATATTTGCCATTTGCTCAACTCCTCACTATCATAGCACTATACCCTTTTTTCTTGAGCTCATTTCTAAGTTTTTCCGCGTTCTTCTTGTTCTTAAACGCTCCGACCTGCACTTTATAGTAGCCTGTCACTTTTGAGATTGTTGAGATGCCGAGTGTGTCAAGTATTCCTCTTGCAATCGCTATCCCGAATTTATTACACTGCTCTTCAGTTTTTATCTTTGACGCGTCGCTTGGGTTATCAACAAATGCCGCTTCCGTAATCACAGCGGGCATATCTGTCATTCTTATAAATCCGTAATAATCCATGTCGCCCTCTGCTCTCTGCTTTATTCCTCGATTATTCTGTCCTATTTTAACAAGGTTTTCCAAGATATTAGTAGCAAGTTCCTTCCCCTTGCCACCATTAACCGAGTAAAAAACTTCAGCACCAGATGCGCCGCCTGCGTTGTTATGGATGTCTATTGCCAAATCAGCCCCCCAGCGATTAGCTTCCTTGACCTTTTCAGAGATTGAAGAGTCGCAATCCGTTGTTCTGCTTAGCTTGACTGATACACCGTTATCTCTCAGACACTTCGCACATGCAAGTGCCATCCTTAAATTAGCCTGTTTCTCAACTACATATCCTACCGCGCCGTAATCACTGCCGCCGTGTCCTACTCCTACATATACTTTCTTTTCCATCTGCTATCTCCTTTCATCTTCTAAATCATCAATTCTATGATTAATTACCTTTATCTGCTCTTCCACAACAGGCATCCGCTCTGCAAAGTGATTGTGTTTGTCAACTTTCTTCTCAAGCAGTTTTATGCGATAATCCGTGAGCTTTGCGCCCGAAAGCGCGCCCACGATTGTCCCCAGAAACGATATAGCCGCAACTATAATCGTATCAATCATAGTTTGACTGTCCCCCCTTTGTGTTGCTTGCGTCTGTCCACCCCTCAGCGATAATATATGTAACAACTGAAGCACCTGCGATTATCAGCGTTGCAACCTGTGTTGCAACGCTCTCAGGCTTTCCTAAAAAAACCATCATCATTGACACAAAGTTGGCAACTGTCATCCAAAACTTTCTACTGCATAATTTCCTTATTAATTCCTGTTTCTTCATCTTCACACTTCTCCTTTATCATCTATATTTTCATCATGTTCTATGTCCTCAACTTCTTCTGTAGCGTCTTTATCGCTCATACACCAACTCCAAGCGGGGCTAAAATGATAATCAAATTCAGTTCCAAACCGCTCATTGACACGGCGCGCCCAATCCTGTCTGCACTGTAACATGTCGCATGGTGTAATCATGCTATAAGCCTTGTAGCCCTCAAGCTCAACTGTAGTTTGCTGTGCCATTTTCCCTGTACTCTGCATATCCATGCCGTACTGATTCCACCACCGTCGTAGCAGGTCATCATACGCTTTAGAGAGATACTGCAATCTCTCCACGCCGTCTGGGTCTGTGAGCGTGAGCACATCAAGCTTTACACCATTTCCATTGACCTCATCTGCAAATGATATGTCATTAACTATAGTTTCGCTGTTGTCTGATTTCTTGTTGTCTCTTATAATCTTATCAATTATCTGCTTCATTTTTGCAGATTTCGCAACAGGCACGGGATGAATACGGCTATATATTACATTGTTTTTCCAGCTTTTTTCTATTTCTGTAAACAGTTCCGCGTATCTGTACAGGTCGAATGTTGGGACTCGTTCGCTGTTATTCCAACCTAATATAATATCTTCTCCGACCTTGCCGCGTATTTCTTCCTTACTATTTCTAGTCTTGATTACTCCAAGTGTTCCAAATCCGTATACGTCTATAGCCCCGCCGAGTGTGGTTACATCCGCGTACAAGCCGCCGTTTTTGAGCTTGCCAGCTCCGCACTCTCCGTATCGACAAAAGCAACGCTCGACCTGCCTAAACATATCATGTTCCATGTTGTCGCATACGAACATGGAACACATCTGATTCTCTAGTGTCGTGATATAATGCAACATTACCTCGTCACCACAAGTCCATGGGCTTGTGTTTCCTTTTTTACCACAAGCCCATGGGCTTGTGGTAAAAAAGTCGTAATTATAAAAGTTATTAATCATTTAATAATACTCCTTAATCTACGATAAAAGCAATCATGTTGTAGCTACTGTCAACCCACGCATTGAGTGCGACGTGATTCCACATATTCCAAAAATCACATGATGCTGTGTAAGATGATGTAACCTTGTTTGCGGTTCTTTCCGCGATACCGATTGCAAGTGTATCATATGCAAACCCGATTACATTTGATACATTGTACGCTTCTACTCCAATTCCCATCTTATTAGTATCGTCCGCGCTGATCTTGATACTTGATGTTGTTGTAATATCGCCGACTGAGTCTGTGTCATTGACCGCCTGCCACCAGTTCATTTTGTAGTAGTCGCCCAAATCCATCTTGTTGTCGTGATAAAGACTTGCCGTTCTCTTTGATGCAATTCTTTCAAACGCGGAAAGAATGATAAGATTGCTGTCCTCGTCTGGGGTGAAGGTTGGCGCAGTCTTGTTGTTGAAGGCTGAGGTATATTCTCTCATGTAGTCTTTTGTAAGTTTGATCTCATTGAGTACATAGTCGATACATTCATCAGACTTATAAAAGTCTGATGCTGTTGCACCTTTCGCAAGAAGTCCTTTTGTGATAGCTTCAGTCAATACGTGTCTTGCTGTCTTAGTTGCCTTGTCCGATATAGCAATTCCCGCATTGATCAACTGCTTAGTTAATACTCTTGTATATAAGGCAAGAGTGTTCTCGACCTGTGCTTCCATTGCCGCAATATACGACGCCATCATTGCCCACGTTGTCATCGACTCATTAAGTGTGTCATTGTACACCGTCCACTTGATTCTAACTGCCTTAAGCTCTTCAAAGATCTTAGCATACGTGACAGGCAGTACAGGTGTGTGCTCATCATCACCATAAGACTTGCCGCCCTGAAGCATCCATTTAGGATCGTCCTCAACTTCATACAGTCCAAGTCTCACCTTGAGAATGTATCCGCCGTACTCCATCGCAGTCTTGTAAATGTTTGGCAGGTCTGAATTGGAAAATGTTCGGTTATCCATTATCCAATCTGCAATCTGCACCATCAGCGTCTTAGTAAAGACGTCCGTCTTGCCCGCATCTGCTATATCCTTTCCAACATCTGCTAATTTCCATGTATCCACATCTGCGAGTGTGTTGTTGTGTTCTCCCGTGGCAGGAAAGTAGTCCGCGCCCATCGTCTGACCGATTGCGTTAATAATCAACTTCTGTACCTCTTCGATTCTGTCTGCTAACTTTGTGTTTGCCATGTTTTTGCTCCTTTCAAAATTCAACTTGCAATGTAATGTAATATGTGTATTAATCATATATTTATTATAACCTAATTGTAATAAAATTACAACTTTAATACTTCGCGCAAATACCAATGAGATAGCTCCGCATCCGCCGCGCACTTTCCGAGTGTGACACTCTCGTACTTGTAACACGCTCCGTCGGTCTCGTCTCTGCTTAATATTCTTCTTGCGTTTGATATTTCTGTTTCATTCTTAAACATATCAAACGTTACTCCTTGCATAGCGTCTTTAAGTATTCCGCTACACTTGTAGATTAACTTACCATCCGTTTCATACATATATCGTTTGCAACCTAGTGCCTTGAACTTGTTGTATTCCTCAACCGTCCACATTCCCAAGTCTGCAAACTCACCTTGCAGTTTCTTATTCTCGTTTATTCTCTTGACTTTATAATTATGCTCTTTAACAACTGTTTTAAAATAGTCTTTATTGCCAGCACAATACACACTGTCTGTATCTCCGTATATGCTATGCAACCCATTGCATTTAAGATCGCAAATTAATTCCGCTTGTTGCAATCGTGTATATGCCGCCGTCCAGATTCCCCAAAACGGACTTAATATTTTATTTGATATTATCTTGTTATATTCCTGTCCTACTCCTTGTCCTTCCTTATTGCAGATAGTCATATTTAACTTTTGTGCTGTCAATCCATACAACATGTTTACATCTCGCTTCGCTTCTGTATACTCGATTCCTGTTACTCCGCTATGCTTTAACTTCTGTTTGTGCCTGACTGTCTGTTTAATAGTTGTGCGCAAGTATGCAGGTAGAAGGTTACTGTGAGCAATCCAAGCCGCGTTGATGCTGATGTTGTCCCACATATACATTATATTATATATCTTTAAGTCTACTTCCGTAATCATTACGCGCATTTCATCCGCATATAATATACCTTTGCCATCCCAAATCGGTTTTTTTAAATCAATATACTTATTTTCCCAACCCATCATCATCTTGGGTTTTACATTCTTAAACGTCACATCTAATATCGCGCTCATGTGATTGTTAATTGCATCAAGTGCGATAGACCCATCAACTTTTGTAAATGCTGTTGTCGGGTAGTTGTCTACTAACATATGCCACACATGCGCGCTTGTTATGTCTGCCGCGTGTACATCGTTGTATATAGTGTCTGATTTTGCTTCACAAAATACCTTACCCCCTCTATATAGCCACTTTATAACCGCCCTATATAGTGCCTCGTCCGGGTATAGACTCCGTATGCGCTCATGCGTCCATGTTGTTTGATTCAACCAATTATCTTTGAGTCTCTGTCTTACTACTCCTGTCTTACTATACACTAACACCCCCACGCTCTTGCACATCTTATGATAAGCTGATGCCGTTCCCTTGTACTCTACTACTCTTACATTATCTCCTAAATCAAAATAGACAGGTTCGGTCTCAGTCTTTAAAAACGGTCTTATTATACTATCATTTTTTATATTTGCATACAAAATCTTGATGTCATCACAGATGCATATATAATATATATGTGCCTGTCTCTTTCTACCGTCCTTGTCTCTGTAATACTGCGCACTGTCTGCAATGTCTTTGATTTCATTAATTACTTCGTGTGTCGTTCCACATATCATCTTATTTCCAAAACATGCGTAATACTTATCTATCACTATAGGGCATGAGCTCACTGTATTATTATACTTGCGTGAGCTATTGAGCAGTGCATGATAGTTATTAGTTAATATTCCGTTCTCTATAAGTTCAATCTCTGTCATACATTCCACGCTCCCTGTCTCTTCTTTTCTTGATACTTTTCTAATCCCTCTTTGAGGTAATAGTTATACGACTCTGTGTCTGCCTGTTTTTGTCTCTTAGCTGTTCTCAATTTGTCTATGATTTCGTCGTGTGTGCCACTGTAATCCTCTTCAGTACCGCTTGTTCCGTACTCTTCCACAAGCTCATTTGATAGAGACTGTATTATTAAATTCTTCTTATTTTTCCCTTTTAGCCTAAAGCCCTCTTCGATGTCCTTTGCAGTTAAATTTCCTTCTTTCTCCTTACGCGTCAAGGACTTGTACTCATCTGTATAATCAAGTCCTTGTTTCACCCAAGCTACCTTACGTTGTTTATATGCTCTCTTTTTTCTCTGATCTTCTGATAGCGGTTTTCGCGTATTCTTCTTCGTTGCTCTAAATCCCGTACTTTCAAGCGCGGCAAACTGTTTCGACTCAGCACCATACTTCTTCTTATAATAACTCTTTCTCTGTGCCGCCGCATGCCGTGCGCGCTGTTCTGCCGTTCTCGTCTTATTCAACATATAAGTCTAACTCCCTTCTGCAATATTCCCATATTTTTCTATCGCTCTGTACCGCCGCGCACTTTGATTCATCCACAATAGCTACTGTATCCAGTTTCTCGCTATATATAATCCTGCTTGACTTGTTATCAAGCAGCACTTTGCAATGTGAGATTGTGTCTATTATCCAGCGAATCGCATGTGGAAAGCTACTAATGTGGGATATGTCATACTCATAATTAAACCTTCCTACAATCTTAATATCTCCCCATATCGACCTTCTAAGTGCAAATATGTGCAAGCACTTCTTATTTTCTTCAGTATCTTCCTTTATGTCCTGCCCCCAATCTTTATTCCATCTTGTGACATCCTCGTCTGTATGCTTACTTACTACATTCCCTTTATTGTTGCTGTTGATATATGATATTGCCATATTAGTACTCTCCTATTCCCAAACTCTTGATGTGTTAGTGTCCCGTCTGTCTATATGTGCCCATCTTCCAGCTATGAAACCTATTTCATCTAATATCTTTCTATACATTGTTATATCTCCTTATACAAGTGTATATAGTATATATGCAATTAGTGTTCCTATATTTGCCAAAATTATGGCTTGTGCTATCGTCATCATTATTCATCTCCCCACTCCTTGTTTCAACGTTCCGCGTCGCCATTGTGCTGGATCGTTGGAATCGTATAGATCGGCTCATCATAATATATACGATAGATCCTCTTACATAGTTCTTTTTCAAAAAGAGCAAGTTTTTTCCCTTTTTTGCGGTGCGTGGCATGAGTGACTATCTCGGCAATGTCATCAACCGTGCATGGCTCTTTGTCATCCCTAAACACCGCCAGTGCCGCGCCATAAGCCATTGCGGTGTTCTTGTTTCCCGTGAGCTTGCCGACCAATGCGGCAAGCTCAACATTAGATATTATCATTCTATAGCCTCCTTCCACCCATCAACGAGACGGCGTACTGTATCAGACACCCATGCATCCGATACAATGTGATCTTCTTCCTCCGGCGTGCGGTCAGCGTCAATGTCGGCTAGTATATCATTAAAAGATACAGCACCATCCAGTTCAATAACAACAAGTTGAGCAAGTCCAACATTACTAATCTTTCGCATATTAAATACCTCCAATAAATAAACTAATTCTTAATTACAAGTATATATTAACACATATAAATAGATAAATGTGAACAAAGATGAATAAATTTATTATGCATATTATACAAAGGTAACAAGTGATAAGGTACAGTGCATAGTTAACGTAGTAATCAAAACAACATAACGTAGATAGAATATAACTAAACGTAGTAATCAAAACTACATTATAAAGCTTGTAAAACATTATAAACCTAGGAACCAGACTGATTTCTGGAAAAGTTACTTTGGAAAAGTTTTAGGAGGTGCTATCATGAAATTTAAATTAAAAGATCCGGGAAGTGCGATCACACATTTTATTGGAATGCTGATGGCAATATTTGCAGCAATTCCGTTGCTTATCAAAGCAGCTCATGAGCCTGGCAGGATTTATCTTGTATCTATTGCAGTTTATGCGGTAAGTCTGATCCTGCTTTATGCAGCCAGCACGACATACCATACATTTAACATTTCCAAG
>OLFY01003789.1_pt1 | contig 11583 bp, 10 predicted proteins | sample 1605611 | NCBI WGS metagenome assembly OLFY01 (sample SAMEA3888923, study PRJEB22519) | human gut metagenome | biome: human gut; feature: human-associated habitat; material: faeces | place: Denmark | collected 2011
TGCGGGCGATCCGGCTCCGTTCGTTATGGAGCTGCCGGCTTACCACTGGCCGACCGTCAGCAATGTGCTCCGCTCTATGTGGGAGCGCGGCTGGTCCTTCATTAAGAAGGCAGGCACCATCATCCTTCTGTCTACCATCATTGTTTGGTTCACCACCTATTTCGGTGTTGTCGACGGCGCGTTCAGAATGCTCACCGAAGACGAGATCAGCAACAGCATTCTTGCTACCATCGGCAACGCGATTGCTTGGATCTTTGCACCGCTTGGCTGGGGCAACTGGCAGGCCGCTGTAGCTTCCATCACCGGTCTTGTTGCGAAGGAGAACATTGTCGGTACGCTTGGTATCCTCTATGGCGGCGGTGACGGCACGGTTTACAGCAACATGGCTTCCCACTTCACGGTGGTCAGCGGCTATGCGTTCCTTGCGTTCAACCTCCTGTGCGCACCTTGCTTTGCGGCAATCGGTGCAATCAAGCGTGAGATGAACAACGCAAAGTGGACCTGGTTCGCAATCGGCTATCAGTGCGGCTTTGCTTATCTTGTAGCGTTCGTCATCAACCAGCTCGGCAGCATTGCACTCGGCACGGCGAATGTCTTCGGCATCATCGTTTCCATCGTGCTCATCGTGCTCTTTATCTTCCTGCTGGTTCGCCCGTACAAGGAGAGCACCACGCTGTCCGACAGAGCCGTTAAGGTTAGGTAATCTCACGCCGTAATCTAAATTCGCAATTCAGGAATTATCCAAGCCGAAAGGAGAGATCGTTATGCTGACTTGGCTTTCGCAAAACATAGGAACGATAATCGTGTTACTGGTCGTTGTTCTCATCGTCGCTGCGATCGTAAAATCAATGAGGCGGGATAAGAAAAACGGCAAGTCCTCCTGCGGCGGCAACTGCGCGGCCTGCCGCGGCGGCTGCATGCACGCACAGAAGTAAAGACCGCGAGGCCTCCGTTAACCATAAACATGGAGGCAGCACCGATAGGCGTTCTTTGTTCGGTGTTGCCTCTACCTCCTGAAAGGCGGGCACAGCTTGGAAACAGGCTGTGCCCGTTTTGCGTATTGTAAGAAACTTTTCAGTTGAATTCCCCAATTTGCGTGCTATAATGAAAATGCAGAGATATGCGCTGCATTCGGTTTGTTTTACAAAAGACGGGAGGTCTTTTTAGTGGAGAATAAAAGAAGCGTCACCGTAGTGGCGGCGCTTGTGCGTGAGGGAAATCAATTTCTCATCGGACAGCGGCCGGAAGGCAAAGCCCGCGCAGGCATGTGGGAATTCATCGGCGGCAAAACGGAGCCGAATGAAACGAACGAGGAAGCCCTCATCCGCGAGTGCAGGGAAGAGATAGGCGTTACGGTAGAAGTGGGCACGCTTTTTATGGACGTGCTGCATGACTACCCGGATCTGTTCGTGCACCTGTTTGTCTATAACGCGAAGATTACAGAGGGCGAGCCGCAGCGGCTTGAGCATCAGGATTTTCGCTGGATCACGCCCGGGGAGATCGACGACGTTGTGTTCTGCCCCGCAGATGTCGATGTGCTCGCGAAGATCAAGGCGGAGTTTCCTGCCGGGGGAGCAAACTGATGCGCCCCACTTTGCGCACGCTGTTTTTGCACGGCGGTGATATTTTGAAGTCCCCGGGTATGCAGATTGCAAAAGAGAACATGCAGCACGGTTCTGTGAGCGTGTTTGAGCACTCCGTGTGCGTGGCGCTTGTGTGCCTGTGGCTTGTGCACCGACTGCCCCTCAAAGTGAACCAGCGCGCTCTTGTGCGCGGCGCTTTGCTGCACGATTATTTCCTCTACGATTGGCACACGCCCGACCCCGCGCACAGGCTGCACGGGTTTCGGCACGCCGGAACGGCCCTGCGCAATGCCGACCGCGACTTTGAGCTGAATGACACGGAGCGGGACATGATCAAAAAGCACATGTTTCCGTTAAATCCCGCCCTGCCGCGGTTCAAAGAAACAGCTGTTTTGTGCCTTGCCGATAAATACTGCGCGCTGCGCGAGACCGTTTTGCAGCGGAAAAAAGCGAAAAAGTGAAAATAGCAAAAGCTCCCGCGGAGAAAGTTTGCGGGAGCTTTTTGTATGATTGGTTTTGGGTTGAGCTTCGGAATATTTCGCTTGGTTAATCAAAAAGCACGCGAGAGAACGTCTATCTGTGTGATGATATCGCGCAGGCGGTCTCCGGCAACGATGTATTCCAGCGCGTCGTCCGGCGTATCAAAGTATTGTTCGGTATCCGGCTGGTTCCAGAGATAGGCCATGATCCGATGCTCCGGTTTCGGTTGGCAGCCGCTCATTCCGAAATGAACGCCTTTCCATTCGAATTCAATTTCATCTCCGCGCCCTATGCAGTCCTTGAATTCCTCAATAGATTCAAAACGATCGTCTTCCAGAGTGTTGCAAGCAGGAAAAATAGTGTCCATATCGTTACCTCCATATTGTTTGAATTCGGGGACATTTCCGTCCCAATAATTTTTAGTGTCGCCCCAATGAAAATGGTTGTGTTCCCAGAATAGTTCGTGGTCGTGCGGTATGGAATGGTGGCGTGGGTAACCGTGATCCGAAAAATGTCGTTCTGAAACCGCTTTGCCATCTTCACCGATTTTGGTAAGTCGAAGATTTCCATTTTTGTCTTTGGTAGTTTTAATTTCTCCCGGTTTACCTATAAATCTTTCATCGTCCGGTTTCTTAGGTTTCCATTCGCCGCCATAAGCACTGCCCATGCCTTTTTCTTCTTGCTGGGGGAATACATAACCTCTTTTTATCAGTATAGCACGGCTTTTGACAGGAGACAACTGTCCTGTGAGATATTTTGCATATTTTGAAGACTTGCTATGGTTTTGATATTTCCAAGAAGAAAGTTCATAATCTACAAAAATGATGTTGCCTTCCATTTCAGGAAATGGGGTATTGTAACAAATAATCCGTTCGGGTTCGATTTGCCGAAGCATTTCGCGATAACCTTTTAGGAAAAAGTCTTTTTGATCGGCGTGATTGCCATGCTCAGAAACCATGTAAGTGGATACCGCCACAACACGCCCCTTTGGAATGCCCTTGAAACAGAAATCAAAGGTATTTTCGTCTCCCCAACTTACGGTTGGAATAACCCGAATTCCTTTTGAAGCAAAATATGCGCCGCACCAGCGGTTTCTAAAAGTGTTATAAAGCTGCATTGAAGGGTTCATCTCTCTATAGATACTGAAATCTGGAGATAGAACGGCTCTGTAGCGTTTCAGTTTTTCTATATCATAGTCCGGTTTTTTCCATATCCGTTCAAATTTATAATCATATAAAAAGAAATGAACCATGCGGTTTAAGTGATGCTCATCTCTGATGTTGGTGCGGTCAAAGCCGATTAACAGCAGATTTTGAAAGTCTTTATCCCCGAAATTTCCTTTGGGAATAATAGGAATCTTAAATTTGTCTTTGCCATGAAACTGGTTTCTTAGCATGATTTGACTTGTGCGATATTCTCGATTCTCTTCAGTCATTTTTACATCTCCTCTATAAGTAAAATGAAGTCTTTCTACCTATAGAGGAAAACACGGCAAAAGTTTCCCTGAAAAAGGAAACTTTCGCTGCATTTTCTGCAAAAAATATTTTGATGAATAGTTTTAGAAACGAAACGGCATTCACTAACGATTTTGGAAAAGAAGAAGCTTTGAAATGTGCAAAAGCTTTTTTCAAAAGAAAAAACCACGAATCAAAAAGACTCGTGATTTTTGGAGCGGGCGAAGGGAATCGAACCCTCGTATTCAGCTTGGGAAACTGATGTTCTGCCATTAAACTACGCCCGCGTATTCATTTTGCTGTATTATCTATTCTAATATAAATTGAGGAAAAAATCAAGAGGGAAGTTCGTTTTGGGACATTTTTTGTTTTGAAGCAAACGGTTTCACACACAATACAAATTCCGCAGAGGAATTTCGGCAATGTTTTCTCTTGAAAAATGCGATGATTTTCGGTATGATTATATAGAGTTGTTCGTACAAGTGATACGAGTGACGGAATGAGAAAATCACACAAACGGCGGGTTTGCCGTGAAAGGACGGGTATATATGGAACGCAACGAGACTGCCGCGCTGATCCGCGGGGGCGAAGCGGTATTCGGTTTGGAGCTTGGCTCTACGCGCATTAAGGCGGTGCTCATCGGGCCGCACGGCGAGGTATTGGCTTCCGGCAGCTATGACTGGGAAAACCGCTTGGAGCAAGGTGTGTGGACGTACCACATGGACGACGTTTGGCACGGCATTCAGGAGAGCTACAAGAACCTTGCGGCATCGGTAGAGGAGAAATACGACGAGAAGATCACGCATTTGAAGGCACTGGGGTTTTCCGCGATGATGCACGGCTATTTGGCGTTTGACCGCGAGGGCGAGCTGCTTGTGCCGTTCCGCACATGGCGCAATACCATGACGGAGGAGGCTGCCGCCGACCTTACGTCGCGCTTTGGCTTTAACATTCCGCAGCGCTGGAGCATTGCGCATCTGCATCAGGCGATTTTAAACAACGAGCCGCATGTGAAGGACATTGCGTTCATCACGACGCTTGCGGGCTATGTGCACTGGAAGCTGACGGGTGAGAAGGTGCTCGGCATCGGCGATGCCTCCGGCATGTTCCCCATTGACAGCGAGCACAACGTGTACGATTCCGGCATGATGGACACGTTTGATATTCTGCACAAGGAGCACAACCTGCCGTGGCGGCTGCGCGACATTCTGCCGCAGATTCGCCTTGCGGGCGAGGACGCGGGCGAGCTGACCGACGCGGGTGCGCTTTTGCTTGACCCCACCGGCACCTTAAAGCCCGGTGCGCCGCTGTGCCCGCCGGAAGGTGACGCCGGCACGGGCATGACGGCAACGAACAGCGTCCGTGTGCGCACGGGCAATATCTCCGCAGGCACGTCTGTTTTTGCGATGATCGTGCTCGAAAAGGCACTTTCTAAAGTACACACGGAGATCGATATAGTGACGACGCCGACCGGCAAGCCCGTTGCGATGGTGCATTGCAACAACTGCACGTCCGATATCAACGCGTGGGCGGGGCTGTTTAAGTCGTTTGCGGAGCTCATCGGCGCGAAGTGCTCCATGCCGCAGGCGCTTGATACGATGTTCTTTGAGGCTTTAAAGGGCGACGCCGATTGCGGCGGGCTCGTTTCGTGCAACTACTTCTCCGGCGAGCCGATCACCGGCATGGAGGAGGGCAGACCGCTGTTTATGCGCCTGCCGGACAGCGCGTTCACGTTCCAGAACTTTGCGCGCACGCAGCTTTACTCCGCGATGGCGACATTGAAAATCGGCATGGATATTCTGATTGAAAAGGAGCACGCGGAGGTTGATTCGCTGCTTGGCCACGGCGGGTTCTTCAAGGCGAAGGGCGTGGGCCAGAAGCTGATGGCAGGTGCGCTGCATACGCCGGTCTCCGTGATGGAAACGGCGGGCGAGGGCGGCCCGTGGGGCATGGCGCTGCTGGCTTCTTACCTTGTGAACGCAGAGGACGGCGAAACGCTGGAGGATTACCTCGATAAGAACATTTTTGCCGAGGCAAAGAGCGAGACCGCAGAGCCGGATGAAACCGACATGCAGGGCTTTGAGAAATTCCTTGAGCGCTATAAGGCAACACTGCCGGTGGAGAAATCCGCAGTGGCAAGGTACACGCACGGCTCCCCGTTTTCATTCTATATTATTCTGCGTCAAAGGACGGTAGGCTTATTCGATTTCAATGTGGCGCGCGTTGTCCGGCAGGGCCTTCTTCGGCATTTCAAGCTTCAAAACGCCGTTGTCGTAGGTCGCCTTCATGTGGTCGGCGTCTACGCTGCTCAGGTCAAACTGACGGCTGTACGAGCCAAAGGAGCGCTCGCAGCGGACGTAGTTGTTCTTGTCGTCCTTTTCTTCCTGCTCTGCCTTGCGTTCGGCGTGAATGGTCAGCGTGTCGCCGTTGACATCGAGATGGATGTCCTTCTTGTCAAAGCCCGGCAGGTCGGCCTCCAGCGTGTAGCTGTCGCCGTTATCCTTGATGTCGGTCTTGAACGATGCGAGCGCGCTGTGATCGAACCAGCTGCCAAACGGATCGTTAAAGAAATTACGCTCAAACGCGTCCATTTCACGGAACGGGTTGTAAGCACTCAGGTTGTTTCTTCTATCATTATTGTTACGATACGGTCTCATGTCAAACATAAGTCATTCTCCTCTTTGTTGTGATGTTTTCGTCTTAAAAGCTGCATGTTTTCACGTTTATCGTGTTCACTTTATGTTCCAAGGGAACCACCTCTTTGTATTCATCTTTTCTTTTCGATTATCAGTATAGTGGTACTTTTCGCTTTTTGTGTTATGCGTTTTTTACGAAATTGTTAAACCTGCACTTTTTTCTTTTGAAAAAACATTGCACGGAAAATAACGCTGTGCCATATTGAAAAAACGGGTGCAGCCCCGCAGAAAGGGAGCGGGAGTTGATAGAACTTTTGAACAGAAAAAGTGATTAAAGTTCACAACTTATTGACAGTGTGCTCGGCGGTTTCTATACTAAAAGCAATATAAAAATGATTTGCAGGAGGTGCACTATGAAGAAGCACGACTTTGGCGCGTGGTTTCTTCTGTGTGCGCTCCTGTTTCTTTTTGCACCGGGTGTTTCGGCCATGGCAGAAGAGACGAAGCCGCTGTTCGCATTCGCAGCACAGGAAGAAGAGGTGCGTCCCGGCGGATCGTTCGCCGTGACCTGCACGCCGGTGCGCGGGGACATTGGCGCGTTCGTGCTGTTTGCGGATTTTGACGCGGAAGCCATAGCCAATGCGAAGGCCGAGTTGCCGGAAAGTGTGAAATCGCGCCACGTGTATACCTCGCAGCAGGACGGACGTTTTGCGCTCGTTTACACGGCGAAGGACGGCGGTGCGCTCACGGAGCCGTTCACGCTGGTGTTCCGCACGGAGCGCGGTGCGGAGTTTGATGCGGTGACGGTCAGCTTTTCCGTGACCGATGCGGCGAACGCTGTGGGGCAAGAACTCATAGATACGGTGCAGACGACGGAAAAGACGTTCACTTACGTGAAAGAGCCGGAGATCAGCGCGGCACTGCTTTCGCTCATCCCGCCGACGGGCACGCTTTCCCCGAGCTTTGACCCGGAGATGTTCCAATATTCGCTCTCGGTGCCGTTTTCCGTCACGTCACTCGTTTTCGACGCCCAGCCGGCAGAGGGCTGCGCTGTGCGCGTGAACCGCAAAAATCTCGGCGCGGGCGGCAGTACGGTCGATTTTGAATTCACCGTGACGTCCGAAAGTGGCGAAACGGCAGTGTACACCGTGGCCGTCACGCGTGAGACAAAACCCGTGACGGCGGTGACAGGAAAGACGGGCACGTCGTCCGCCGCAAAGGGAAAAGACGCGGCAAGCAGTGAAAGGTCTGCGGAAAGTGAAGCCGCCGAAGCCAATGTAGAAGAAGCACCGGCCGAAGCAACCGTTGTGACAGGAGAAGCGCGTGACGCGGATCTGACCCAGACGGAAGCGGAGAAAAACGCCCGTGCGGTACAGACAGACCGTCTTGTTACGGCTGCCATCGTGCTGCTTGCGGTGGCATTTGGCTTTATGCTCGCCGTTTTGTGGCAGCGTGTTTCCGAAAAGAAGGGAGAAAAGTCCGGTCCGCGCCACGGCGCATGATGCACACGCTGCGCTCCGTTTTCATACTATGAACTGCGAGCTTGTCTTGCAAGTATAGTTTGAAAGGAGACACAGCACATGGCAGATGAAAACACCATGCTGCGCGGCTGCCGCACCACCTGTACGCCGCTGCCCGAGGACCCTGTGCCCGGCATGGCCTACGTGCCGTTTCAGCAGTGGAGCGAAACCTATGAGCCGGCGCGCGCGCTCGATGACGGCACACTGTTCCCGGTTTTGAATAAACCGTTTTACGGAAGGCGGGGTGAGCCGCGGTGAACGAACAGCAGCGTTTAAGGCGGCACATTTCCGCCGTGCAGTTCGCGATGTGGGAGCTGCATTTGTATCTGGATTCGCATCCGTATTGCAAAGAGGCGGCGAAAAAGCTTGCTGCTTACCGCGAGGAATACGATAAGCTTACGGCCGAGTACGAAAAAGCGTACGGCCCCTTAAACGAGACTTCGCGCTCAACGAGCCGCTGGGCGTGGATCAGCGACCCGTGGCCATGGGAAACGGAGGCGAACGAGTAATGTGGATTTATGAGAAGAAGCTGCAGTACCCTGTACGCATCAAAAACCCGAACCCCGCGCTCGCAAAGCTCATCATAAGCCAATACGGCGGCCCTCACGGAGAATTAGGCGCTTCCCTGCGCTACCTCAGCCAGCGCTACTCCATGCCCTACCCGGAGCTTCGGGCGATATTGACGGATATCGGTATCTCTGTTTCAGAAATGCCGATTTTGGGGTCTAAAACGCCTTTTGAGGCCTTTGCGACGGCGTAACTCCACTTAATCGGGAGCAAATTCAGGTAAACATCGACGGTATCCTTGCTTTGGACGACCATTCTTTCTAAAATCTGTGAATAAAACGCATCTTCATATTCGACACCGCTGACGATTTCATGAATGGCAGCGGTGATTTCTTTCATCACGCTTTCCTGCTGATCGGCGAGGAGGTGCTGCTGGTCTATGCCGCTGATCGTATCTTGCAGCTCGGAAATCTCCTTATCGCAGGCTTCGCGTTTAGTGATGAATTCCTGCTTGGTGATCGCGCCGGATATGCACAGGTCGATCAGCTGCGTGCGCTTATCCTCGACAGTTTGAATTTGCTCTTTGAGTTTTTCAATATGCGAATAGTCGGTGTTTACGGAAAGCACGGATTGAATGACCGAAAGCAAATTTGCGGTGATTTTCTTTTCTTCTAATTGCAGACTGCGGGTCACGAGGTACATGATATGAACGGCATCTTCATTGCGAATGCTTGGATTTGAGCAGCCAAGCGGATTTCCGGCTTTATCGGTGTGCGGGCTGCCTTGTGTAGTGGACTTGTAGCATCGCCATGCTTTGTAGCGGGTTCCGTTTTTTCGGTTTTTATATCTTGCCACATAGCTGGAGCCGCAGCAGCCGCACTTGATTTTGCCGGAGAACGGATAGCGGTTGCTGTGCTTGGCTTTGCCTTCCTGCGTTAGAGATTTTTCATCTAAAACACGGTTGGCTTTCTCGAAAAGCTCTCGGGAAACGATGGGTTCGTGGTGGTCTTTGATGATGACAAATTCTTCTTCGCCGCGGTTATATTTCTTTTCGTGAGAGAGAAAATCCGGCGTGAAAGTTTTCTTTTGCACGAGGTCGCCGCAATACTTTTCGTTGCGGATCACGCGCAAAATGACGGTGTTGCTCCACTCTTTGACGCGCATAGGCGTGATGCCTGCTTCGCGAAGCTCGCGTGCGATAACGTGTGTGCCCTTGTTTTCGTTTGCAAACTTATGGAAGATAAGCCGCACGATTTTGGCGCCGTCTTCATTGACGGTCATTTTGCCGTCTTTAACATCGTAGCCTAACATGCTTCTGCCGAACACAACGCCTTGTTCCATTTGGCGTTTTTGCCCCCATTTCACACGTTCGGACGTCTTACGGCTTTCCTCCTGCGCAATAGAGGACATAATTGCCAAGCGGAGTTCTGCATCTCCGTCTAAGGTGTTGATGTTGTCGTTCATAAAAATCACGCCGACGCCGTGTTTTTTGAGGTCACGCGTATAATAGATGCTGTCGAGCGTATTTCTTGCGAAACGGGAAATCTCCTTCGTGATGATCAAATCGAAATCGCCCTCTTTGGCGCAGGCAATCATGCGCTTGAATTCGCTGCGCTTTTTGGTGTTGGTGCCGGAGATGCCTTCGTCCGCGAAAACCTCGTAAAGCTCCCAATCGGGGTTGCGCTCAATATACTGTCTGAAATACCGCTGCTGGCTCTCAAAGGAATTTGCCTGATCTTCGTGGTCGGTGGAAACGCGGCAATAGGCAGCCACACGCTTTCGCACATCGACTATTTTTCGCTCTTGATTCATGCGTTCATATCGGTTCATATAAATCCTCCTTTTACAGTGAATGTTTCTGTGCCTATTATTATAGAAAGCGAAAATTGGTTTGTCGAATGTGCAAATTTGTTTTTACAGTTTGTTTCGGATGGCTTTCCACAATCGCGCCCCTGAAGTTGTTAATTTTCTCGATCACATTAGAGAATGCTGTTGGCAGTTAAATATTCGTGTAAAAATCGGTGAAATTTTCTTTCACAATGAATGTTTCTGTTTTATGGTATTACGGATTTGATTTTTGCTTTCTCTTTTTTCCAGTTCGGCTAAACATTCTTGATATTGAGCGGGTGTCAGCAGATTTCGCTGCTTTAGGGAGAGAAGAATGCCTTTCTGCAAGTTCAGAAAGAAAGCGGCATGCTCCTTTTCATCCAATTTTGGAAGCGGTTTACCGATATAGATAAATTCTCTGTGTGCCAAATTACCACCTCGCGGTGCAAGTATATGGGAGCTTACTTGTACCGGATAACAAATAAAAACAAAGTTTTTATGTTTTCAGCATTTATCCCATAACCCGATACTGACGGCGAGGGCTTTATAGGTGTTTGCCACCACTTTCGGCGGGATATATGGTATATGTTTCACCTACATTCTGACATAAAAAAGCCGAGGGGCTTTCATAGTGAAAATCCCTCGGCTATGTAGTTATCTGCATAGGCGTTGACTGTTTTATTTGCAAATCTATTCTGTTGTATGTGGCAAGTATTGGAGAATGTGCCTTTGTCAAAAAATTAGAATTTGCGCGAACCCTTTTTTCGACGGAAGATATACAGATGTATTCGATTGCTATAATACGAATCTCTGCGCGATAAGCAATTTTTTCTGAAATCAGCCAATATTAAATAAAGTGGTAAGAAAGGTATTACAGTGCCCTCAGCAGAAATGCCATATACAATGGAAGCGTCAGAACTTGCCCCATGCGACCAACATTATAGTCTCCAAGCTTGATGGCGCTGCTGACGTGATATTTTTCCGGATGATTCAAAATCGTTTTTGTACTCTTGATGTTGCCGGTCGCCGCTTTTACTTCCACGAGCGTACACTCGCCTTTGTAGCGGATTACAAAATCTACTTCCAAGCCGGAATCCTTGTGAAAATAATAGAGCTTCCGTCCCATCTTTGTAAAAATATCGGCAATCAGGTTTTCAAAGATGGCACCTTTGTAGCCGAAAAGATTACCCTGCAGAATGTCATACTGCGTGCCGTCTTCCAGCATACTGACGAACAGACCCATATCGCGCATATATACCTTGAAAGTGTCCTCTTCAGCGTTGCCGTCTAGCGGCAGTTCGGTAATGGAGAGGTTATAGCAGCGGGAGATGATTCCCGCATCCTCGATCCATTGCAGGCTCCCGGCATATTTTGCAGCTGTGGAGCCTTTTCGGACAACAGAATACTGGAATTTCTTATTTTCCTTGGCTAACTGACGGGGGATGGACTGGAAGCACTCCTTGATGCGGGACTTGTCTTTCTTTTCCGCGTATTTCACCATGTCGTCTTCATATGATTACCTCCTATTAGGAACACTGTAAATACAAGGCTTTTCGGAGCCTACAAACCAGAAAAA
>OLFY01003793.1_pt1 | contig 11572 bp, 7 predicted proteins | sample 1605611 | NCBI WGS metagenome assembly OLFY01 (sample SAMEA3888923, study PRJEB22519) | human gut metagenome | biome: human gut; feature: human-associated habitat; material: faeces | place: Denmark | collected 2011
TGATCATAAATCCACTTGGCATCTGTCACAGCCAGACGGATACAGCCTGCAGAAGCCTGCTGTCCTAACTTATTATATTCCTTTGTGGATACCTGACTTTTATTGATACTATAATAAGGTACAGAATGGAACAGGTATGCTCCGTGGATTCTTGTACTATACTGTCCGTAAACCCCGTGAATCAATGGTCTCCATTTATACTTTGCTGTTGTATTATATGTACCTCTTATTGTTCTATAATTTCTTCCAGTAGAACAATACATTGCTTTTACAAGCTTGCCGGTTTTTGAATTGATTACGTTAACAAGATTTGTTCTGCGGTTCACATAAATCGTATACTTGCTGGCAGCCTGTACATCCACTGTATTAAAACGGATAAAGGCAAATGTAAAAACAAACATTGCAGCTAGTAGTAGCATTCTCTTTTTCTTCATCTTTCCTCTCCTTTCTCTCTTCTGAAATATTGCATCTTGAAGCATTCTTGAAAAATCATTCTGACACTCTCCTGCAAATGTAACATACATCTTGCTGTAAGCATTTTTCAAACACTTTCTGGTAATTACGCAAAACTCCATTTTTATTATATAATTTTTCTCGTTTTTGTAAAGCAGAAGTTTGTAAATTTGCAAATTTGCCCTGCCCGTGCTTCTATGTTATAATACAAATCATAGCAATCGTAACTATAGTGACTCCATTCACAAACAGTATATATATTCGGAAGGTCTTTTTGTGAATCATTTTCCAATAGTTACAGGCAAATTTATAGTTGACATGTACAAAGGAGGTTTACCATGATTGAATTTAACCATTTTAACTTTAATGTTCTTAATTTAGAAAAGAGTATCGCTTTTTATAAAGAAGCAATTGGTCTTTCTGTTGTCCGCGAAAAGGATTCCAGTGACGGAAGCTTCAAGATTGTATATCTTGGAGACGGACGTACCGGCTTTACTCTTGAATTGACCTGGATGCGCGACAGAAAAGAGCCTTATAACCTTGGAGATGAAGAATTCCATCTTGCATTCAAGACAGATGAGTATGATGCTTTTCATAAGAAACATGAAGAGATGGGATGCATTTGCTACGAAAATCCTTCTATGGGAATCTATTTTATCAATGATCCAGACGGATATTGGATTGAAATCGTTCCGGTAAGATAACTTTTTCATCCATATGACAGGATATACTTATGAATTATAATGAACCATCTATAAAAAAGAAACGAGAAGAACTTTCATCCCCAAAGAAAAGAAGACGAACAACCGCTTCGGCAGTTGCTTTTCGTGTTATTTTATTTCTTATTTGTGCGATATGTGTCAGTGGAGCCGGATTAGCTTACGGCTCCTTTAAAGGTATTATCGCCAGTGCACCTAAAAATGTCTCTCTTTCACCAAAATATTCTTCTACGATTATCTATGACGATAATAATAAAGCAGTGCAGCCTCTTCATGATTATTCCTCTAATCGGATTAAGGTAAAGTCTGAGGAGCTTCCGGATAATCTGAAAAATGCTTTTATTGCTATTGAAGATGAACGTTTTTATGAACATGACGGTGTTGATTTTAAGGGGATTTTGCGTGCTTTGTGGACAGATCTGCGCAATGGTTCCACCTCACAGGGAGCCAGCACACTGACACAGCAGCTTATTAAGAATAATGTATTTGAAGCTGGCGGTGAAAGTAATATCATTGCAAAGATTAAACGAAAGATTCAGGAACAGTATCTTGCAATTAATGCAGAAAAAACAAAGCCGAAAGAAGAGATTCTTACCGACTACCTAAATACCATTAATTTAGGTAAAGGTAACCTTGGGGTGGAAACCGCTTCCAAATATTATTTTGGCAAGTCAGCAAAGAACCTCACCTTATCAGAATGTGCCGTTTTAGCTGGAATCACAAAAAATCCGACTTACTTAAATCCGGTAGATTATCCTGAGGCGAATGATGCACGTCGTAAACTAATTCTAAAAAAGATGTATCAATTAAATTATATTTCTGCGAAAGAATACCAGCAGGCTTCTGAGGATAACGTTTACGCAAAGATTAAGAGCCATACCGCCAAGGGAAACAAAAATTCTGTATATTCCTATTTTACAGATGCGCTTATCACCCAGATTGTCGCTGATCTTCAGGAACAAAAGGGATTTACTTATATGTTTATCACACATAACCTGAGCGTTGTAAAACATATCTCCGACAACATCATGGTCATGTACACAAAACACAAAGCTACAAAAGATTGCAGATTCTGTTATTAATAATCCAGATAATTATCCGGTAGCTACCAAGTTTTCCTTAGAATATAAACTTCAGGTAACGCATGCTGACTCTTCATCCAGTACTTATACAGAAATAAATGTTGCTTCCTATTTCCGCAAAAAGAAAAAAGATCCAACTTATAAAACGATTTATAATTCAAAAAAGGAAATGAAAGCCGCTGTAAAAGCATTTCGAAAGTCTGTAATGAAAAAGGGAGACAAAAAGAAGGCCGAATCCATACATTATTCTATGGAACCCCAGCTATCTTACTCTCTCATTGATCAAAAAACAGGCCAGGTTAAAGTTCTAGTAGGCGGACGCGGACAAAAGCAGGACGATCTCGCCTTAAACCGCGCAACATCTGTAAAGCGGCAGCCGGGTTCAACATTTAAGATTTTATCTACTTATGCTCCCGCTATTGATACAGGAAGTATGACACTGGCAACGGTATTTGATGACGCCCCATATCAGTATGAGAATGGACAAAAAGTTACAAACTATGTTTCAACAAGTTATAAGGGACTTACAACTGTCCGTGATGCCATCATAGATTCTAACAATATTGTTGCAGTAAAAGCCCTCACAGACCTGACTCCTCAGGTCGGTTTTGACTTTCTGCAAAAACTTGGTTTTACAACTTTAGTAAATAATCGGGTAAGTACAAATGGTACTTATGAAAGTGATGTAAACCAGTCTCTGGCTCTTGGTGGAATTACAGATGGTGTAACCAATGTGGAATTGACCGCCGCCTATGCGGCCATTGCCAATCAGGGAACTTATAACACCCCTGTTCTTTATACGACTGTAAAAGACAGTAATGGCAATGTTCTGTTAAGTAACAAAAAGAAATCTCGCAAAGTAATAAAGAAATCAACCGCCTGGCTTCTTACAAATGCGATGGAGGATGTTGTTAAAAAAGGAACCGGCCGGGCTGCGCAGCTTGATTCAGATATGGCCGTTGCCGCCAAAACAGGTACTACTTCTAACAACTATGACTACTGGTTCTGCGGATATACGCCATACTACACGGCATCTGTCTGGACAGGTTATGACTATAACACTTCTTTTGATAATGATGAAGATTACCATAAAGTAATCTGGAAAAAGATTATGGATCGCATTATCAGCGAAAAGAAACAAAAAGTGAAAAGTTTTCCTTCCAATAAAAATATTAAAAAAGCGGAGATCTGTATCAAATCCGGCAAGAAAGCTCTTCCTAATGTTTGTTCAAAAGATCCTGAAAAGTCAATGGTCCGCACAGAATATTTTGCATCGGGAACCGTTCCGAAAGATAGTTGTGATGCGCATATCGCAGTTACTTTCTGTTTAAAATCTCATTTAGTTGCACAGAAGTTCTGCCCAGATAAGTTCCGCTACACAAAGATTTTCCGTGTTCGTCCAAAACACTCTTCTCATAAGACGGATGATGAACCTTACTTCCTGAATATTGATATCAACAATAAGTGCAATATTCACACGGAAGAATGGCATCAGAAAAAATTAGAGAAGAAAAAGAAAAAACAGGAAGAGAAATTAAAAAAACAACAGAAACAACAGCAGTCAGGGAATGATACTACAGACACTTCTATCAATAACATTGAAAAGCAAATCAAAAAACTGCTAAACTAAAAGGAACTTACCAAAGTTAAACCTACAAGAATATCCCATGTTAGATATATTTTTTCCTCTAACATGGGATATTTTCATTTTCTTTTCTCTTTCACTTTCATATTTTCCAATAAAATATACTTTTTATTACTACTCTGTTTTTCCTGCAAAAAGTTAAACTTAAATTAGTTTTGAAAATCCTTTTTTTGGTTTGTTCCTTATTGGTATTTTCCTTCTGTTAAAAATATAATTATATTATGTATTTCGTGCGACGGATACATAGATACCGGAAAACCATGAGAACAAAGTTTAAAGGAGGATGAATTTTATGTTAGCAAAAGGTTTTTCAAAACCAACTGATCGAGTTGAGCGTCTTAGAAGTATGATTGTTGATGCAGTTCCATGTATCGAGGCTGAACGTGCCGTACTTATTACCGAGTCCTATCAGGCAACAGAAGGACTTCCAATGATTATGCGTCGTGCTAAAGCTCTCGAGAACATTTTAAACAATCTTACTGTTACAATCCGAGACGATGAGCTTGTAGTTGGTACCCTTACAAAAGCTGTTCGTTCCTGTCAGCTTTTCCCTGAAAACTCTTACAAATGGGTTATGGACGAGTTCGATACCATCGAAACCAGAATGGCTGACCCATTTAAGATTTCTGAAGAAGATAAGGCTACTTTAAGAAAAGTTCTTCCTTACTGGGAAGATAAGACAATCAGTGACCTTGCTTCTAGCTATATGTCCGAAAAAACAAAAGAATGTATCGCTAACGGTGTATTTACTGTAGGTAACTACTTCTTTGGTGGTGTTGGACATATTATCATTGATTATGATAAAGCTATCCGTCGTGGTTACAAGGCAATTATTCAGGATGCTGTAGAAGCACTCGAAAGCTTCGACTGCAACGACCCTGACTTCATTCAGAAAACACAGTTCTGCAAGGCTATTATCACCGTATTGTCTGCTGCTATCAACTTTGCAAAACGTTACTCTGACAAAGCAAAAGAGATGGCTGCTGTTGAGACAAACCCAACAAGAAAGGCTGAATTACTTCAGATTGCCGCAAACTGTGAAAAGGTTCCTGCAAATGGTGCTACAAACTTCTATGAAGCTTGTCAGTCTTTCATCATCACACAGATGATTCTTCAGGTAGAGTCCAGCGGACATTCTGAATCTCCAGGACGTTTCGACCAGTATATGTATCCTTATTATAAGAAGGATCTCGACAGCGGAAAGATCACAAGAGAGTTTGCACAGGAACTGTTGGATTGTATCTGGGTTAAATTAAATGACCTGAACAAGTGTCGTGATGCGGCTTCAGCAGAAGGATTCGCAGGTTACAGTCTGTTCCAGAACCTGATCGTAGGAGGACAGAATGAAGAGGGCATAGATGTTACGAATGATCTTTCATTTATGTGTATTACATCATCTATGCATGTATTCCTTCCAATGCCTTCTCTTTCTGTAAGAGTTTGGAATGGATCACCACATGAATTCCTGATTTATGCAGCAGAACTTACAAGAACAGGAATCGGACTCCCGGCGTATTATAATGATGAGGTTATTATCCCGTCACTGGAGAGCCGTGGACTGACTTTACAGGATGCGAGAGACTACAACATCATCGGATGTGTAGAACCACAGAAGTCTGGTAAGACGAACGGATGGCATGATGCAGCATTCTTCAATATGTGTCGTCCGCTGGAACTGGTATTTTCAAATGGTGTGGACAAGGGTGTACAGATTGGTCCAAAGACAGGTAATGTTGAGGATATGAAGACATTTGATGAATTCTATGATGCTTATAAAGCACAGATGGATTATGCAATCGCACTACTTGTTAATGCTGACAATGCTATTGATATGGCACACGCAGAGAGAGCACCGCTTCCGTTCTTGGCAAGTATGGTCGATGACTGTATCAAGAGAGGAAAGACACTGGAACAGGGAGGAGCTGTATATAACTTTACAGGTCCGCAGGGATTCGGTGTTGCCAATATGGCAGATGCACTTTACGCAGTAAAGAAACTTGTTTATGACGAGAACAAGATTACAATGCATGACCTGAAGATGGCTCTTAGTACAAACTATGGAAAGGGTCTGAGAAGTGATGATGTTGCAGAGATGGTATCAGAAGTGGCTTCTGCTATGAAGTCTGCCGGACAGCCGGTAGGCGAGAAAGAAGTTGCGACAATCCTGAAGACTGTTGTTGCAGCGACAGAATCAGAGCAGGTGAAGGCGAATGGTGAGAGAATCCTCAAGCTGATTGATGCAGTGCCGAAGTTCGGAAATGATATTCCGGAGGTTGATGCATTTGCAAGAGACGTTGCCTATACTTATACAAAACCACTGGAGAAATACAAAAATCCACGTGGAGGTATGTTCCAGGCGGGATTATATCCAGTATCAGCGAATGTACCGCTTGGCGGACAGACAGGAGCCACACCAGACGGACGTCTGGCACATATGCCGGTAGCCGATGGAGTATCGCCATCAGCCGGTAAGGATGTGAACGGACCGACAGCAGCTGCAAACTCCGTTTCCAGACTGGATCACTTTATTGCTTCGAATGGAACACTGTTCAATCAGAAGTTTCATCCGTCTGCACTGAGTGGAAGAGAAGGACTTGAGAAGTTTGTAGGACTGATCCAGTCATACTTTGATCAGAAGGGAAGCCACATGCAGTTTAACGTTGTCAGCCGTGAGACACTTCTGGATGCACAGAAGCATCCGGAGCAGTACAAACATCTGGTTGTACGTGTAGCTGGATATAGTGCACTGTTTACGACATTGTCCAAGTCACTGCAGGATGATATCATCCGCAGAACAGAGCAGGGATTTTAAGAATAAGAGGAGACAGCATGGAAGAATATCTGAAGACCAAAGGAAGAATCTTCGATATCCAGCGGTATTCCATCCATGATGGGAATGGAATTCGAACCATCGTGTTCCTGAAGGGGTGCGTGCTCAGATGCCGCTGGTGCTGTAATCCGGAATCGCAGCACTACGAGATCGAGACAATGATGGTGCAGGGAGAACCAAAAGTGATCGGTGAGGACACAACGGTTGCGGAAGTGATGAAGACGGTAGAAAAAGACCGTACTTATTATAGAAGAACCGGAGGCGGACTTACACTTTCCGGAGGCGAAAGCCTTTGCCAGCCGAAGTTCGCAAGAGACCTTCTGCGGGCAGCGAAAGAGTCAGGAATCACAACTGCGATGGAAAGTATGGGATGCGCACCATACAGCACAATCGAAGAGATTCTTCCATATTTAGACCAGTATCTGCTGGATATCAAACACATGAATCCAGAGAAACATAAAGAATTTACAGGACGCTCGAATGAACTGATGTTAGAGAATGCAAAGAAGATTGCAGACTCTCATATGACAGAGTTGAGCATCCGTGTTCCGGTAATCCCGGGATTCAATGATACAGAGATAGAAATCCGTGATATTGCCGAATATGTCCGCAAACTTGGCAATGTAAGAAGAATGCATCTTCTGCCTTACCACAGGCTGGGACAGGATAAATATGACGGACTGAACCGTCCATACCTGATGGGGGATGTAAAACCACCGACAAATGAAAAGATGGAACGACTTCTGAAAGTAGCAGAAGAAGTTTCCGGTGTAGAGTGCCGGATCGGTGGTTAAAAATAAAAAACACAATCAGATAATCTACACGAAGTCGAAAACAGAGAAAATAGTGAAAATAATCACAAGAAACAATAAAAACAACGGCTGTTCAAATTGACTAATGTGGGATTGTGTGGTAAAATAAGTTAAGAAACAACACAAAACAAAAGTTTTGACACGATTCCAAGGAGGAGAAAAAATGCAAAACGAATACGAAATCAAAAAAGAAATGTGTGAAATCGGAAGAAGAGTTTACAACCGTGGAATGGTTGCAGCTAATGACGGAAACTTTTCTGTAAAACTGAACGACCATGAGTTCCTGTGTACACCAACAGGTGTCAGCAAAGGATTCATGACACCAGAGTACATCTGTAAAGTAGATGAGAATGGTAATGTTCTTCAGGCAAACAAAGGATTCAGACCATCTTCAGAAATTAAGATGCACATGCGTGTGTACAGAGAGAGACCAGACGTTCAGTCTGTAGTACATGCTCATCCACTGTACGCTACAACATTCGCTATCGCTGGTATTCCGCTTACACAGCCAATCATGCCAGAAGCAGTTATCGCTCTTGGATGTGTTCCGATCGCTAAATACGGTACACCTTCTACAATGGAGATTCCGGACGCTGTCGAGCCATACCTTCAGCACTTTGATGCAGTTCTTCTTGAGAACCACGGAGCACTTGCTTACTCAGACAGCCTTCTGAGCGCATACCACAAGATGGAGTCTCTTGAGTTCTACGCACGTCTGTTATGGCAGTCCATGCAGATTGGCGGACCTCAGGAACTGAACGATGAGCAGGTTCAGAGACTGTACGAACTGAGAAGACAGATGGGACTTCCAGGAAAACACCCGGCAAACCTTTGCCCGAACGCTAAAGCTGGTAAGCCAAGCTGCCATTCATGCGGTGGAAACTGTGGCGGATCTTCAGCAGCAGCTCCAGAAGGAACAGATGCTGATCTTGTAGCTTCTATCACAAAGAAAGTTATGGAACAGCTGGGAATGTAATCTGACAGATTAGTAAAGGAGCAATGCTATGAATGAGCAGGAAATTACCAGTGCAGTTCAGGCTGTGCTGGATCAGATGAAGGAAGCAGCTCCACAACATACACACAAACATGTCTGTAAATGCAAAAAGCATCAGATGACATTGAAGCTTGCCAATGCCTTGATTGAAAAAGTTAAGGCAGAAGCGGCACGTGTGGGTGTGAATGCGGTTGTAGCAGTTTCCGACAAGGCAGGTAGACCTGTAGCCGTCCAGTGTATGGATGACGCCTACATAGCGAGCTTTGACATTGCATTAAACAAGACATATACTTCCGCGAGCCTTAAGATGTCCACAGCAGAGTTGAGTCAGTTGAGTCAGCCAGGACAGCCATTATACGGAATTCAGTTTACGAATGATGGTAAGATCGTGATCTTCGGAGGCGGAGAGGTACTCGAAGCTGATGGTAAGATCGTCGGTGCACTTGGTGTCAGCGGCGGAACTGCTGAACAGGACACAGCAATCGCAGCTTACGGAAAACAAGTCTTCAAGGAGGTATTAGAGTGTCTATAAATGAACAGATGGTTCAGGACATTGTACAGGACGTTCTTGCAAAGATGCAGATCGCTTCTGATGTACAGGGAGACCGCGGTGTATTCAAGGATATGAACGAGGCCATTGAGGCAGCGAAAGCGTCCCAGAAGATCGTGGCTAAGATGTCACTGGATCACAGAGAGAAAGTTATCTCCAACATCCGTAAAAAGATCATGGAGAATGCAGAAATCCTGGCCCGTATGGGAGTTCAGGAGACTGGCATGGGAAATGTCGGACATAAAATTTTAAAACACCAGCTGGTAGCTGAGAAGACTCCGGGAACAGAGGATATCACTACACAGGCATGGTCAGGAGACAGAGGTCTTACATTGATCGAGATGGGACCGTTCGGAGTAATCGGAGCAATCACACCTTGTACAAACCCAAGTGAGACAGTTCTCTGTAACACAATCGGAATGTTCGCAGGTGGAAATACAGTAGTATTCAACCCACATCCGGCAGCAATCAAAACATCAATCTACGCAGTTAATCTTCTGAACGAAGCATCTGTTGAGGTTGGTGGACCGGACAACATTGCTTGTACAGTAGAGCATCCGACACTTGAGACAAGTAACATCATGATGAAACATCCTGCAATTCAGCTGATCGCTGCAACAGGAGGTCCGGGAGTTGTTACAGCAGTTCTTTCTTCAGGAAGAAGAGGAATCGGAGCTGGAGCAGGTAACCCACCGGCACTCGTTGATGAGACAGCAGATATCCGTAAGGCAGCTGAGGACATTGTAAACGGATGTACATTTGATAACAACCTTCCGTGTATCGCAGAAAAAGAGATTGTTGCAGTTGATTCTATCGTTGATGAACTGATGCACTACATGGTAAATGAGCAGGGATGCTACCTGGCTTCCAAGGAAGAGCAGGATGCACTGACAAATGTAGTTCTTGCAGGCGGAAAGCTGAATAGAAAATGTGTTGGACGTGATGCAAAGACACTGCTTGGAATGATCGGAGTTACAGTTCCGGACAATATCAGATGTATTACATTTGAAGGACCAAAGGAACACCCACTGATCGCAACAGAGCTTATGATGCCAATTCTTGGTGTAGTAAGAGCGAAAGATTTCGACGATGCTGTAGAGCAGGCTGTATGGCTTGAGCATGGTAACAGACATTCCGCTCACATTCATTCCAAGAATGTAGATCGTATTACAAAATATGCAAAAGCAATTGACACAGCAATTCTTGTTAAGAACGGACCATCCTATGCGGCACTTGGATTCGGAGGCGAAGGCTTCTGTACATTTACAATTGCCAGCAGAACTGGTGAAGGACTTACAAGCGCAAGCAGCTTCACAAAGAGAAGACGTTGCGTAATGACAGACAGCTTATGTATAAGATAACGGAGGTATAGACAATGGAAATGAATTCTGCTAATGTAGAAGCTGTTGTAAAACAGGTACTTGAGAGCATGCTGGAAAAGAAAGTTCCAGAAGCAGCTCCGGCACAGAAAGCAGCAGGAAATGAAATTCCAAAGACAGCTCATGTAGCTATGCTTACAGCACTTGAGCATTTTGAGATCAAAGAGTATCCGATGCCGGAAGTTGGTGACGGAGATATTCTTGTTAAAGTTGAAGGATGTGGTGTTTGTGGAACAGACGCTCACGAATTCAAGAGAGACCCATTCAGTCTTATTCCTGTAGTACTCGGACATGAGGGAACAGGTGAGATCGTTAAGATGGGTAAAAACGTTAAAGTTGACAGCGCTGGAAAAGCTCTGAATCTTGGAGATAAAGTTGTTACATGTATGATCTTCAAGGATGATCCGGAGATCACAATGTACGACCTCAACAAACAGAACGTAGGCGGAGCTGATGTATACGGACTTCTTCCGGACGATGATGTTCATCTGAATGGATGGTTCTCAGATTACATCCTGATCCGTGAGGGATCTACAGTATTCAACGTAAGTGATCTGGATCTGAAATCCCGTGTACTGATCGAGCCATGTGCAGTACTTGTACATGCAGTAGAAAGAGCAAAAACAACAGGAATCCTGAAATTCAACAGCAGAGTTGTTGTTCAGGGCTGCGGACCGATCGGTCTGATCTGCATCGCTGTTCTCCATACAATGGGCGTTCACAATATCTGTGCAGTAGACGGAAATGAGAAACGTCTTGAGTTTGCCAAGAGAATGGGCGCAAACACAACTGTAAACTTTATGAATTTCAAAGGCATTGAGGCACTTACTGAGGCTGTTAAAGAGGCTCAGGGCGGACATCTTGCAGATTTCGCTTTCCAGTGTACTGGAAATCCTCATGCACATTCCAACATTTATAAATTCATCCGCAACGGCGGCGGTCTTTGCGAGCTTGGTTTCTTCATCAATGGTGGAGATGCTACAATCAACCCGCATTTTGACATCTGCTCCAAAGAGATCACAATCGTAGGCTCCTGGGTATACACCTTAAGAGATTACGTTACAACATTTGATTTCCTTAAGAGAGCAAAAGCAATCGGACTTCCAAT
>OLFY01003823.1_pt1 | contig 11496 bp, 9 predicted proteins | sample 1605611 | NCBI WGS metagenome assembly OLFY01 (sample SAMEA3888923, study PRJEB22519) | human gut metagenome | biome: human gut; feature: human-associated habitat; material: faeces | place: Denmark | collected 2011
CATCCTCCGGCATCAGGCCCGGATGCTCTGCGGTCTCACCGCCGATCAGTGCCGCATCGGACTGCAGACAGCCTTCTGCAACGCCTTTTACGATCGAAGCGATCTTCTCCGGATAGTTCTTTCCGCATGCGATGTAGTCGAGGAAGAACAGCGGTTCTCCGCCGGCACATGCGATATCGTTCACACACATGGCAACGGCATCAATGCCGATGGTGTCGTGTTTATCAAGAATCATGGCGAGCTTCACCTTGGTTCCGCATCCGTCTGTACCGGAAAGCAGCACCGGCTCTTCCATTTCTTTGATTTTTGCCAGGGAAAAAGCGCCGGAAAAACCGCCAAGGCCGCCTAATACCTCCGGGCGCATGGTTTTCTTTACATGCTCTTTCATTAATTCTACTGATTTGTATCCAGCTTCAATATCTACACCTGCGTTCTTGTAATCCATGGTGAACCTCCCTTGTCCTTTGTTTTTATTTACTGTAGTTACGGTATCCTGTTTCCTGCAGTTTTGCGTCTTTTGCCTCAACCTGCTCTTTCATTTCCTGTGTATATGCTTTCAGTTTTGCAAGCAGTTCCGGATCGGAAGTTGCAAGAATCTTTGCTGCCAGGATTCCGGCATTGGCACCGCCATTGATAGCAACGGTTGCTACCGGAATGCCGCTCGGCATCTGTACGATGGAGTACAGGGAATCACGACCTCCAAGCGATGTGGTATGCATCGGAATTCCGATGACCGGCATTGGGAAAATAGCTGCGCACATACCCGGCAGATGAGCTGCCATACCTGCGCCTGCAATGATAACCTTGAAGCCTTTCTCCTCTGCGGTTTTTGCATATTCGAAAAACACATCCGGCTCGCGGTGTGCGGAGATGATTTTCATCTCGTACTCAATTCCAAATTTTTCCAGCATGTCGGCTGCTTTGCTCATTACCGGCATATCAGAGTCGCTGCCCATCACAATTCCTACTTTTGCCATAACTTGATTCCTCCATTCTGCCGGTTCATACCTGCATTTTGATTTTATTTGTAGTATTATTTAATTGTACTTTGTTTTATATTTTCCGTCAATATCTTAATCCAAAAACTGTTATTTTAAAAACGGTTTGTTTAATTCTTCACAGCCTGCAAGTACAAATCTGCCGTTTTCAATAATGACGGTTTCGCTGCCATCTTCCGATACTGCCGAAATACTGCCGATTTCATCATACGGAATCGTAATGTCCGTATGGCAGTTAAAATATGCTTTTTCCGGCTCGGTCTTTCGCAGTATGGAAATTTCATTATCCCGTGAAATAATTTCCTTACCGTTCGGATTGTATACAATATTGTCTTCCGCTCTGGAATAACATGTATCACCGATTGCAAAATGCGGTCCCATTTTTTCCACAATAAGAATCGGCAGCTTGTATACAATGTCGTATTGATTTGCCATCACATACGCTGTTGTATTCGTTCCGATTGCAAATTCACCGATTGGCAGGGTGTCATGGTTCAATAACACATTTTCTTTAAAATACTGTCTGCCTTTCTGTGCATCATCAAAATTATCACAGGAATAATCCGTGACCATACCATCTTTAAAAGACACCTTTAAATTAATAAATTTCAAATCATTCAGATAAACACTGCTGACATTTAAAATGCCTTCTGTTCCTTTTAAAACGGGAGAGGTAAAGACTTCTCCCAACGGAATGTTGACATCGGCAAGACAGTTTTCAAAAACCGTTTCCTTCTGCGGATTGGTGATTTTCTGCAGAGACACACGCATATCCGTCTGATTATTACCACATCCTTTGACATGCACGTATTCCGCGCTATCCAGAGCATCAATAATGGTCTGCTGGATTTCCTTATACTGATTGTAGTCGAGGGTATTAATCCGCACGATTTCATGAAAGATTTTTTCATATTCGTCCGCATTTTCACTGATTTCCGGCAGCGGGTATGCAATAATCGTAAAGCTTCTTTCCTCGCCTTTAATATATTTGTTGACAACTGCCGAAGACTCGCTGTCATATTTTACAGAAAGCTTCTGCTGTTTTTCATCTAAATGCAGGGCTTCTTTTTTATCTTCCGGCTCAAACGGATTTTCGCCGAACACTTCCATGACCGCAGGACCGCCAAAAACTGCCGCTGCTTCCTTATGCTGTTCATATGCAAAGCGGAGTGCCCCAAGCTTTCTTTCAACAAACTGCGCATCTAAATACAACGCATTGTCAAAACGATGGTCGTAGTCCATCTGCTTGTTCGGGCTGGTTGCGTAATAACCGATTTTGTGGTGCATGCGCTTATTGATAGAATGCTGTGCCGCACGATATATCGTCGTCTTTAAGCCCATCTGTTCAAACTGACGGATTTCCTCTCTTACCAGCCGTTCAAATCCGATGCAGTAACGGATATTAACCAGTTTCTTTTTGCTGATATCTTTATTGCCCAGTTCAAATCCGATGCGGTATCCTTCCGTAAAGGTCGATGCCATTTGTTCAATCTCTGTCTGTGAAAGCGTATTTAAAAATGCTGCGGTACGAAGTTCATTTTCCGTAATATACTCACCATACCGGTATAAATATCTCAAATCCGTCAAATCGCTGTCCATAATAATGCGCACCGCAAAATCCAGCGACGGGTCTAACTGCTCCCGCACCCTGTACTCGATAAAATCATCGCTGTAATCACTCATATACCAGTAAATGGAATCCTTTAACTGTGCCGCAATATTTTCACCGCCCTTGCAAATGCAGTAACATTCAACAAAAAGTTCTAACAATACCGTAAAATCAGCTTTACGCTGTTCTGCTGCAAACACGATACACCCGCGCAGTTCTGTATACAAAAACGATAAAATCCTGCCTATGTCTTCTCCAAGCCGTGCACAGGCATAAGACGGATTGGCAAAGCTGTTATCATATTGTTTCCCGATAATGTCTTCATACAAAACCGTATTCCAGTGCTGCAATTCTTCCAATGGCAGTTTATCATATCCACCGGTTTTTCTTTTCTCATTCCATTTATCCACAAGTAAAAGAAATTCTGCCGTGTACGTAAAATATGCTGCCAGTCCGGCATCTTCTATCTCTGAATTTTCTTTAATTTCCGCAATACGATCAATTGCCAGACCGTATCGTTCCTTCAGATTATCTTCAAACATTTACAAATCCTCACTATTCACACTATGCCCATCATCAGCACTGCTACCATAAAAATTGCAAAAATACCACACATCAGGGAACCTGCTCTTGAAAATGTATAAAACTTATCTTCTTCTTTAAAGCTTAACAGTCCGATAACCAACCCAATAACAGAAAGCATGAAACTGAGGAGTCCAAGGCTTCCTACCTCGAGTCCGGCATTTCCTTTTGCCTGGAATGCAATATAAATGCCATAGCCAAACGACACCAGTGCCGCCAATCCCATGACTGTTGATATCATGCCCCCCAAGGTCTGGCTTTTATCCGAAAATTTATATTTATTAAAAAGTTTCATGATTTTTTCCTTTTCCTATGAAACTGACACATTTTTTTGTAACACAAAAACGTGAGATAGCCCAATACACCACCGAGTGTATTGAGCATTAAATCATCTACATCAAAACTTCCCACTTTAGATACAAGCTGAATCAGTTCGATTGCAAGACTTAACCCGAATGTATACAGCATACACCCAAAAAACTTAATCCGATGATCTGCAATCAGCGGCAGGCAGAACCCGAATGGCATAAATGCTACCACATTTCCCGCAATATTGGCAAGCACCGCCGTCAGACCAAGCTGCCAGAAGTGATTAACAAACCGCTTGATTTCTTTAAATGGTACAAGATTATACCGGTACGTGCGTGATACATCCGTCCTTCCGAGAATTTCCGCAAAGAACATAAAATATACCAGTGCAGCAATATACGCAATAAAAATCAGCCATTTCAATGTCTTTTTCATTTTTCTATTTTTCACACAATGCCCATACCTTCCTGATACGCTTAAAATAATGTGTCGGATTTATGTGCCAGAAGTCTTGCACCATTTACAATCAGCAAAACTCCTGTTGTAACACCACATACGACTGAAATAATGCCAAAAACAATATTCCCGGCGCCAATTGACTTGATTTTTTTATATAACTTTTCGTCCATACTACTCCTCATTTATTCAATTCTTCGATAAAATCAGTATTGTGACACCTGCGGCACAATACTGTTGTATGAACAAGCTTTCGTTTATGGCTTGTTCATACTTCTCCTACTTATTCCGCTACTAATTCCTTATGCTTCCTTCGCACCGTATTCTTCGTAATACTTGTCAATGGCAGCCTTAATTTCATCATCAATAACCACCTTGCCGTTGCAAGGCTTGTTGTATAAATGTTCTACAACGTCTGACATGCTGACAATTGCATTTGCAGGGAAACCATATTTCTCCCGAATCTCATCCAATGCGCATTTGTCTGTCTCAAGACCTTTTTCCATACGGTTTAAGGATACCATCAGTCCAAGGATAGTTACGTCGCCCTGTGCCTGAATAATCGGAAATGTTTCTTCGATGGATTTACCGGAAGTTGTTACGTCTTCAATAATAACTACTTTATCTCCGTCTTTAATCGGGCTGCCCAGTAAGATACCTGCATCGCCGTGGTCTTTTGCTTCTTTTCTGTTAGAGCAGTAACGGATTTCTTTACCGTAAAGTCTGTGATATGCCATGGTTGTTGCCACGCTTAACGGAATACCCTTGTAAGCCGGTCCGAACAGCACATCAAAATCATCACCGTAGTTATCGTGAATTGCCTTCGCGTAATACTCACCCAGCTTTTCAAGCTGTGCACCCGTTACATAAAGTCCTGCATTCATAAAAAACGGGGACTTTCTGCCGCTCTTTAAAGTAAATTCACCAAACCGCAACACATTGCAGTCTACCATAAATTCTATAAATTCCTGTTTGTACTGTTCCATAATCTATAAAGCCTCCTGTTTGTAATACTTTTAACAATTTTTAATATCTTTTTGATGTTGGCGACAAAAGGTCACTCACCCACCTATAAGCAGACTTATGTGGTTTTAGACCTTCTGACCATGACATTTCTTTTTTATTCTAGCATAAATTTCCCGGTGTTTCAATATATGGTTGTTTTTGGAAGAAAAAGGGCAATTTGCAATACAAACTGCCCAATCAATATATGCAGCCGAAAAGAAAGCCTGTTTCTACACCCGGCCGGCATACTCTTATACGATAAATTTTTCAACCTGTGACTTTAATACATCTGCCGATGCATGTGCCTTAGAAGCTTTTTCTTTAATATCTGACGATTTTTCAACCACAACAGTTGTCTTTTGTGCAATATCCGTTGTACCGGAAGCTCCCTCCGATGCCGCCTTACTTACATCACCAATACCATTCATTACCCCACTGATGGAAGCAAGCAATTCTTCTGAAGAGGCCGAAAAATCCGTAACCAGTTCGTCAACCTTTTGCGCATCATCATTATACGAATCTGCCATTTGTGAAAAGTCATCCAGATTCTGTACAACATCTGTTCCGACAAATTCAAGCAGTCTTGCAGAATCCCCTGCAAGATTATCAACCGCACCCACAACACTTTGTGTTACTTCCTGAATATTAGAAACCGTTTCCTTGGACTGTTCAGCAAGTACACGAATCTGCTCGGCAACAACCGCAAAGCCTTTTCCGGCTTCTCCTGCCCTTGCCGCCTCAATGGATGCATTAAGAGCCAAAAGATTCGTCTGTGCCGTAACCCCCATAATAGATTCTGCCAGTATGCCAATCTGGTCTACGATTTTAATATCTTCCAGTGCCTTTGTCAGATGGTCACTAATGTCTTCATGAATTTCATGTGTATGTTCATATTTTTTCTGCGTTGTATCCTTAATCACAACTGCACGGTCACGGATGCTGTCTGCTTCAAGCGCACCATCCTGTGAACGTGTTGCAATGCTTTTCGCTGCCGTTTCAATTTCATGTGACATTGCATCAATCTGCTGTGAGGATGCCGCTGTTTCTTCCATGGCTGCTGCCAGTTCCTGTGTTGTGGCTGACACCTCTTCAATTTCATGGTCAAGGGACCAGACATTTTCATCAATCTCCTCAACCATACCGCTGATATTCGATGCTTGGTCTTTTACCTCACCAATCAGTGTACCTACTTCACAACGCATATTTTCAAGAAATACCGAAAGCTGCCCGAAATCGTCTTTTCTCTTTAAAAGCGCCGGGGCAGTCGGCTGTGAAAAATCTCCCCGCCCCATTGTCTTTATAGAAACTACCGCTTTCTTTAACGGCACGGTAATACTGCGTGTAATGACAATCAGCAGGATAATCAGTAAAACTTCAACTGCAATGACCAGACCAATAAAAATTCCTTCCCTGCTGAGCACATAAGCCGCATATTCTGACCGTATACCATCTATTTTTTCATCAATATAATCCGTATAATTTCCTGTTCCGATAACCCATTCAAATGGTGCAAATGCTTTGCTGTAAGAACGTTTAGGCTGATTATCGGTTTCACCCTCCTTCGGATAAACATAGTCTGTAAATCCTCCATCAGCCTGCTTTCCTACACGGATAATCTCTTTTACCATTTGGTAACCGTTGCCATCCTTTGTTTCCAGACGATTCGTTCCTTCTGTCTGACTGCCAAGCAGCACAACATTGGTTCCATCATACTGATCAACCCAGAAATAGCCGCCATCCCCATATCGGAGCTGACGTATCTCATCTGCTGCCAGTTTTTTTGCCTCTTCTCTGGTATACACCCCTGCTTCATACTGTGTGTAAATGTTCTGGCACAATGAAATCACATTGTCAACCTGATTCTGAATCATCTCATCATAAGATGCACGCTTATCTGACTCTATCGTTTCCAGTGCCTTTGTCTGCATCGCCTTCATAGATTCTGTCGAAAAAACAACACATGCCGTCATTGCCAAAAATGCGGCCAGCATTACAATAATCAGCTTTGTTCTTACCTTTACATTATTCATACTCTTTACCTCTTTCCCCATAATAATCCTGCTGTCATTGTTTCCCGTTCGTCCTTACTCACATGCATTTTCAATGTACAGACCACACACCGGAATCCAACGTACAAAAATGCATTTGTCCTTCCCAGGTTTCTGTCTCCCATCACGTACAATCTATATTTATTATGTCACTTTTTACACACTTCGTCAATTATTTATCATTATTTATTTTTTCCCTTCTTCCACCAACTGTCCAAGCTGCGCTGCTGCTGTTCCCGGCACATATTTTTCCTGACACTGAATCATTTTTTTGCGGTTTTCCTGTTTTTGTAATGACAGAACTGCCGCGGTCAGCTCCTCTTTGGGATTGGTGACTGCCAGTGCCATGCCTGTCTTTTTAAAAAACTGCATATTCTTTGTTTCACAGCCCGGAATCGGACAGATGTGAATCAGTGGAATCCGTGCAGCGGCGGCTTCCGTGCTTGAAAGCCCACCCGGCTTTGTAATAAAGATACTGCCTGCCTTTAAATACAGCGGCATCTTATCAGTATATCCGACCAGTTCAATTTTGTCCGCATACCGCTTCTGCAGCCGGCTGTACAGCTGCTGATTGTTTCCACAGACCATAATCAGCTTACATTTATGCAGGGAACGCACACGGTAAAGAATTTCCACAACTTCCTCCAACGCACCAGCCCCCATGCTGCCGCCCGCAATTAATAAATACTCTTTTGCAGAATCCAGCCCCAGCTGTCTTTTGGCTTCTTCCGGTGAAATGCGCTCTACACCCGTGTCCGCCGTCGGTATCCCAAGCGGATATAACTTTTCTTTTGGAATTCCGTATTTCCTGAATTCCGGTATCAGCTTTTCTGACGGAATCACAACATCATCGCAGTCGGTTTCTTCCGTAAACGGAATACATGCATAATCGGTAGCCACAAAAATACTTGGCGGCACTTCCATCCCCATTTTTTTCATATTTGTGATAATCTCCGCCGGATATAAATGCGGTGTAATGATGACATCTGCCGGATGTCGTAAAAGATACTCCTGTAAAATATATGCCATTTTACGGTTAATATAATAAACCGGTGACGGAAACGGCAGACGGCGGTATAATTCTCCCAGCCGGTATACGAATCCAAAAAGTGTGCTGTTTTTCTGTACCAGACCGATATACACTTTATCAATCACCCCTGCCAGTCTGTTACTTTTTAGCTGGTAAGGATTTATCATTACCACCTGATGTCCCTGTTTTTGGAGCTGTTTTTGGACTGCTGCCCCTGCGGCATTATGTCCACCGCCTGTTCCGCAGGATAAAATTAAAACATTCATCGGTATCACCTCTTTATCCACAATAACTGAAATGTCATTTTTTCACGTTCTTCCTGGCTCATATGCATTTTAAGCAGTATCAGCAGCGATATCAATCCTACACCGATATGCACGGCTTTGGGCAGATTAGTCTCTGAAAATACAATGATGAGCCAGTTTACAATGTATATCGCTACGGTTCGGTAAAAGTTCGGTGAAATCTGTATTACCAGTGAAAAGAATAAAAAACACACCGCAAGAGAAAGTACCGGATACCACATCGGTATCAGTCCGAGCAGACTGCCAAAACTGACTGCAATTCCCTTTCCACCTTTAAAATGACGCCAGACAGGGAAAATGTGTCCCGCTACCGGTGCTGCCAGCACCAGTGCCAGTCCGTTGCTTTCTGCTAAATTCATCTGTGTCATGTGAACATAGGCATAAACCGGGACAAAGCCCTTTGCCATATCAAAAATCAATGTGCAGATTCCGCACCAGAACCCGCCGTATAAAAATGCGTTTGTCGTTCCCGGATTGGCATCCCTGCTCTGCTCAATCGCATTTTTTCTACCAAAAATTCTGCAAAATACTTCCGCATATAATACACTGCCGGATAAATATCCAATCAATGCATATATTACTGCATATGGCATCTTTTTCCCTCCTGATTACGCTCTGATATTTGTATTTTCATTATGGCACTTCCCGCCTTTTTCGTCAATTCTTTGTCAGACTAACAGCTTTAGAAAAGCAGGGTCTGTCCACTTGGACATTCCCTGCTTTTGTTGGTGCCTGATATTTATTTAAAAATATTTTTAATTTTTTGCAGACTGATACGCACTCGTATATGCCGCCTTTATGGCATTGCTGGACTTTGTCGCACCCGATACACCATCCACACCACTGACACCACCGTTTGCAAGAATCGCTCCCGGAACTTTGGCATTTGCCTGTGAGAAAAACATTTCATCTGCGCCGCCTGCCGTTGCGGATGCGGATACGCCTGTAACGGCATCACCTGAAATTGTCACAACAACCGTAACCGTGTATCCGTATGTATCGCATACGGCAGTTCCCGTATAATCGCCGTCCGCCTTAAATGTTCTCGGTGCTTCTGTCGGTTTTGGTGCTGCTTCTGTTTTTTCTTCCGCCGGCTGACCCGCACTGCCGCTGTCCGAACCCGAACTTCCGCCCGCACTGCTGTTTGTATCATTTCCGCTGTCTGATGTCGCGCCTGAACTTCCGGAATTCTGACTGTCAGTGTCCTGTTTTTCCTGTCTGTTCTCCTCACCGGCTGTGTTTTCAACTGCCGCCGCTGCCGCATTTTCACCGTCCTGCGCGTTCTCGTTCTCCTGTACTTCCTGTGATTCACCTGCACTATCACCGGATTCGCCCGAAATCTGCTGTTCCTGTGTCACACCGTCCGCATTTGAAGCTGTTGCCGTTGTGCCTGCTTCTCCGTTCTTTTTTACACCTTTTTCTGTCTGTGTCTGACTCAGTGTTTTATCTGCCGCCGTTTCCTGTGCAGACACTTTATTTCCGTTCCGCATAAAACACATTGAAAATGCCACAGTACACACAAGCACTGCACACACAGATACTGCCACACTGACTTTCTTTATAAAAATGCTGTCGGCATCCGGATTTTTTGTAAGCACCCATTTACGGATTCGCATCGCCGCATATCCTGCAAATACAATACTGTATACAAGCACATTTACGGCATACATGTGTAGTCCAATGCGCGCATACGGAATATTAATCAGTATAATATGTACATATAAAAGTCCATAAAATACATAGGCGCTCCGCTGAATCTGCTTCCACTTTTTCGGATTCATCTTTTTGCGGACTGCCGGAAATGAAATCACCGTTAATCCAATCATCAATACAATCAGCATCAGACTGATCACCACTGCACACCGCTGGGCTGCCGGTAATGCCGCCGGTGCCGAAAATAACATCTTAAAATACGTCATGCCGTAGGTCAGGTTGTGCGAAAGCACCAGAATTGCCGCCATAATGGACAATTCCCCGCGAATCCGCATAAGCGGTCCGATAAACTTTGAACCTCTCGGCAGTGCACCTGTTATCATGACAATGATAAAAAATGCCGTTCCTATCGTTCCCTTTGCAAAAATGCCCACAATATTCTGCCGTACAAACTGCGGCATTGCCACCGTGCGCAGGCTGAAAATAACAATCGTTACAACTGCCGCACCGATGTAAAAAATATTGGGATACTGCTTTAGCTTGTCTTTTAAAAAGTATACAAATAAGGAAGCTATCACAAGCGCAATAATCAGTAACATAATTTCTCCTTTATCAAGTTCGTTTTTTATTATCCAAGTTAGAAAGATGTACTGTTGTTAGCTTTTTCTAACTCTGCTCTATCATAAATATAGAATCCTTTTCTGTCAAGGTCTGTTACTGACAATAATTATCAACTACTTTTTCAAGACATTTACGGTGTAATCCGAGGTAAAATTCTGTGCAATTCCCTCAGAAATATAAATCTGATTGTCTTTTGTAAGTAAAATGACATCAAAATCCAAATCCGTATTTTCATAAAAGCTTTCTGCCTTTTGAAGTCCCATTACAAAAAATGAGGTAGACAGCGCATCTGCCTTTGTTCCGTCTGCGCACACAATCGTAACAGACGTCAAATCGCTGTCTGACGGATATCCGGTCTTTGGGTCGATAATGTGGTGGTAAGTCACTCCGTTTTCTTCAAAATAACGCTCATATCCACCGGATGTAATGACTGCTTGATCGCTGGTTTCCAGAATGCCAAGATACTGATTGCCTCCCTGCGGACTCTGAATGGCTACGCGCCATGCCGTACCGTCCGTTTTCGTGCCGAGTGTCTGCACATTGCCGCCGAGATTGACCATGCCGTGTTCAATGCCGTATTCCTTAAAAATCTGCATGACACGGCTGGACGTATACCCCTTTGCAATACCGCCAAAATCAATCTGCGCATTATTTTTTAAGACCAGTTCGTGGTCCTTTAACGATACATTTTCATAGGATACTCTTTTTAACGTTTCCTGTAATTCGTCCGCCTGCGGCACTTTGTAATTTTTCGTGGTAAATCCCCACAGCTCCATAACCGGATAGATAGTAATATCAAATGCACCGTCCGTCTTTCTTGAAATTTCAAGGGACTGTTCCACTAAATATGCTGTTTCGTCAGACACTGTAGCGCTTCCCT
>OLFY01003831.1_pt1 | contig 11466 bp, 5 predicted proteins | sample 1605611 | NCBI WGS metagenome assembly OLFY01 (sample SAMEA3888923, study PRJEB22519) | human gut metagenome | biome: human gut; feature: human-associated habitat; material: faeces | place: Denmark | collected 2011
GTTGCTGTTTTCATCGTCAGTAGCAGAGTCCACCACTACGCCGTCTATCACGAAGATAGGCTGGTTGGTGGCGTTCAGTGAGTTGATACCACGGATGCGGATAGAGGTGGACGCACCCGGTGTACCGGAGTTTGCCTGAATCTGCACACCTGCAGCACGTCCCTGCAGCACCTGGTCGATACTTGTAGACACGGTCTGCTCTATGGCCTTGTCGTTGATTGACACCATTGAACCTGTTACGTCTGATCTCTTCATCGTTCCGTAACCGATGGCCACAACCTCGTCAAGCATCTTTGAGTCTGGTTCGAGCTTTACGTTTACTTCTTTCTGATTTGTAACCTTTACCTCCTTGTCGGCATATCCGAGGTAGGTGAACGTTACGACTGATCTTTTAATACAGCACCATTTTCAGGAACCTGAATGGAGTATTTTCCGTCAAGGTCAGTTATTGCGCCTGTGGTCGACCCCTTAACCTTTACTGTTGCTCCGATGATAGGGCCGTCGTCATCGGTAACAAGACCCGTGATGGTTACTGTGTTCTGTGCAAATGCCCAAATAGGGAAAATGCTCATCAGAATCAGTAAGCCCAGAGTCTTACATGCTTCTTTTGCGCGTTTCATGATTAATTGTTTAAAATTGTTTGAATTTGGTAAAGTTTTCAACGCCACAAAAGTATCAATTTATGTTTAAAAGTGTATTAATTAATGTTTCAGCAACGTTTCTTAATGTTGCAGACGTGCTGATTTGTATCGTTTTAGCGGCTTTTTACTCTCTTTTTTGTGTTTTCTTGTTAATAATATGATTTTTTATCTATTTTTCATGTAGGCTGGTCATATTTTATAGTTATATGATTTTGACCGTTGTTTACGCATGCTGATTGTTTCTATATGTTAAAATATTTTTTGCGGCAGCCATGTTTTTTTTGCCGTTTTCCGGTTATTGTGTGTTCTGTCTATGCTGTGCTTTGTAACATGAAATATGTAGGGACGTGCGTTTTTTCAGTTGCTTTTTTTGAGTAAAAACCGCATGCCTCTTATGCTTTTACGCCTGCCGTTGCCAGGCTCATGTCCATGCCTGCGTGGTTGTGTTTTTACGTTTTGTTCATGCTTATTCCTGCATGCAATAATGACCACTCTTTATTTTGAATGACAAAACTCTATGGTTTTTGCATAAAAAAGCGGTCACTTTTGCATCAAAAGTGGCCCGTTTACGACACGTAAACCGGTCACTAACAGTTCGAAACACAATAGCTATTGTTTGGTTAATAATTTCCTTGCAGAATGGCGTTTTACATTTAAAATGTAACAGAAATAGGTGTAAATGGTTATAATTTTTACGCCTGTTTTTAGATGCTGCCCGAAAAAGCCTTTTATCCGCCTGTGCAGTGATTACGCAACAGCATTGAATTGCTGCATCAGTCAGGTTAGAGCTGAAAGTAAGTGGTATAATATAATAAGGTGTACGGGGCAATCGTCTGACGGGGCATGACCGATAGGGCATAAAAATACTCTATATTCGCCCTTCAGGATATCCTTATGGCGTATATAGAGTATTTTTCTGTCGGCCGCTTGCAGGCCTTATTTTTATTGTGAAGCCTTAACCATCTTTGTCTGGCGGCAGACTCTGCAGCCTTTTTTAAATTTGCTTGGCTGTTTCCCTTGTCAATACTTATACAGCTTGACGTGCAGAATCTTATATTCGCCTACAGATATGCGGGCGTGGCGTCCCTGATGGCTTTGGTCTCCGTTTTCTCTTCTCAGATATTTCAGCGTTCCGTCTTTGTTTATTGCCACCTCATCCACGTAGCCTATGCCTGCACGCATTCCTTTAAATTTAGGCTGCGCTTCGTTCTGCGTGCCCGTGTTTTGGCCATTCTGGGCAAATCCGTCTTCGCCAAGTATCTTTTTTTCTTCTTGTTCCTTCTCGCTGTTTGTCGCAAATTCTACAACGATGCCGTTGCCGGCTATGATGTAGTCCATGTCTGCCAGCTTTATTATAATGCCTCCGCCTTCGGGCCATTCAGAGCCGTCGGTGGCGCGAGGGTCCCATGGCAGTGTGAAGTTGTGGCGGCATGTCAGCGTGATGTCGCCGTCTACGATGACGCGTTCGCGGTCGTTGCCGTCAAAGAGCAGTCCGTGTGTCAGGCCCTTGCCCTGATATTTCAGCAGCAGCGGCGACAGCTCTTCCAGCATGGCGTAGCTCTCCTTTATGCTCTTGTGGTCGTCGGCAGAGCCGTGGTCTATGTCGAACGGTGAGAAGCCTATGGCGTCGTGCTCGCCAAAGGCGTACAGCGCACGCACACCACTGTTGCGGCAGAAGCGCGACTCTGGTATGAACAGCGGATTTTCGGGCTGCTTGTACTGGTCGGCCCAGCTCTTGAAGCCTGTGTCGTAGATGTCAGGTGCAAGGATGTCTATGCTGGGTGCGGCGCAGTGCCACAGGTCTACAAGGTGCGCAAGCGGCCCTGCCGACGGATATTCGCCCGGCTTGCGTCCGCGGCTGTTGAGCGCGGCGTTTACATAGAGGGGCATGTCGCAGATGCGGCGGGCCTCGAGAGCCAGCTGTTCAACATATTTTGCATGATAGTAGGCCATGAACACTTCGTCGGCATATATGTCCGTGCCAAACACCTGTGCCCATGTGGCGCCTTTCTTCAGCCTGTTGTTTATAGCGTTGTGGCTGTCTTTTGTCCATTTCTCTGAGCCTGTGAGCATTTTCAGCAGGTGAGGGTGCAGCTTTTTCCCGTTGCTCCTTATATATTTTATAAGGTCTTCGGGCACGGCAGAGCTGAAAGCCTTTTGTGCCTTGTCCGAGTAGTCGCGTGCGTCCTCGAGCATGCCGATTTCGTTTTCAATCTGCATCATTATCACCGTGTTTCGGCTGCTGTCGGCCTCAGATATGAATTTCATCAATTTGCTGAAGGCGTTTTTGTCTGCCTGCAGTATGTTGTCTGAGAATGCGCTGGCAATTTCAAGAGGCTTTCCGCGGCGTGTCATTGCACGCGGATATTTCCTGGTGTTTTCTTTGAACCATAGCGGTGCATAGCAGCTCATGGAGTTTTTCCATGCTCCAAACCACAGGAAGATTACTTTCAGGTCGTTTTTGCGTGCCTGTTCTATGACTGTCTTCGGCAGCGAGAAGTCAAACTTGCCTTCCTCCGGTTCGATGAGGTCCCATTGTGCCGGCACAAGCACCGTGTTGAGTCCGCGTTCCTTGCATGTGCGCATCACGCTTATTATGTCTGCCTCGCACGTAGCGGCCGAGTTGCTCAGCTCTCCGCACAGCAGGAGCATGGGCTTTCCGCCTACTGTTATTTGTGTGGCAGTGCCCTGTTTCTGCAGCTTTGCCTGTGCATGGGCTTCGCTGCCGCAGAGCATGGCCATCATGGCCGACAGGGCTGCGGTGCCTGCCAGATAAGTTATTTTGTTCATTGTATGTACTTGCTATTTTGTTATTTCCTGTTTTGAGAATGTCTGAAAATATTTAAGGCACGTGTCGCGCCATTCTTCGGCGTTCTCTACCTGTTCGGTCATTCTTTGGCTTACTTCCATAAAGCGCTGTCTGTCTACATACGGCTCCATCTTGCTCCAAGTCTCGGCAAATCTCTTTGCCTCGGCCACACCGCGGTTGTAGTGGGCGCAGAGGCTCTGCCATAGCGTCGTGCCGTCTTTCATCTTGTGATTCCAGCTTACGTGGTGGAACCACAGCAGATATTCCTCGGGACAGGTATTGATGTCGTTGTATATGCTGTCGAACGGATGGCGATACTGGCTTACGGCCTTTGTGCCGTTCATTGTGCGGTCGAAACCGATGCCAGTGCTGTCGGCCTTATGATAGTATACGGGGCACCATTCTATCGGATATTTTGGATAGAAGCCCTGTGGCTCAGGACCATAGTGGTGGTCGGCCTTGAATATGTGGTGCAGTCCGAGCGGCATCATATAGTCTACACAGGCTTCGCGGCTGCTCATCATAACTTCCTTCATCGGGTTGATGAAAGCTGTGTCGTGTGTGAAAGTCTGTTTGAGCCATTCGTCTGCAATCTGTTCTGACGACAGGGTAGGGTCCCATGCCAGTCGGCCAAAGGCATACCAGTTGGCCTGTGAGAAATGGTGGCCGCACCAGTTGGCGTCATCGCCCGTGTTGGCCACTCCTGCAATGCCGATAAGCTGTTTGGGGCTTACAAAGTTGAAAAACTCTTTCCACATCGGTGCCAGGTACACAAGGTGGCGGCTCTGTCCGAGATATTCTTGCGTAATCTGCAGCTCTGCCATCATCGGTGTATGCTTAATCTGGTCGAACAGAGGAGCATAAGGCTCGCGCGGCTGGAAGTCGAGCGGACCGTTCTTTGTTTGCAGAATAACATTGCTGCTGAACTTTCCGTCGAGGTCTTTAAACTCTGTAACGGCCTGCATCACGCGGTCTTCGCCCTCATGATTGCCGTAAACGAAGCTGCGCCATATGACCAGTCCGCCGTGCGGGGCAAGAGCTTCTGCAAGCATGTTGGCTCCCTCGGCATGTGTGCGGTGATAATCGCCGGGGCCGGGCTGTCCTTCTGAGTTTGCCTTTACGAGGAAACCTCCGAAGTCGGGTATTTCTTTATATATTTCGTTTACCTTGTTTTTCCACCATGTGCGCACGCCTTCGTTTAGCGGGTCGGCTGTCTTCAGTCCGCCCTCAGCCATTGGCGACGCAAAGTTCACCGAGAGATAAACCTTTATTCCGTAGTCGCGGAACATATCTGCCAGCACCTTTACCTTTTTTATATATAAGGTGTTGAGCATCTTGGGCGAAGCGTTCACGTTGTTTATCACCGAGCCGTTGATGCCTATCGACGCGTTTGCACGGCAATAGGTTGTGAGGCGTTCTTTCAGGGCAAGGCTCATCGTGCCTTTGTCGCCGTTGATTTCGTCCCACTTCCATATGCTCAGGCCCGCATATCCTCGCTCTACAGACCTGTCAAGATTGTCCCAATGGTTGAGTATGCGGTATTTTACGGCAGGATTTTCCTTTATGTTGATGTTGTCAACAGGCATACCGCTGTCCTGCAGGCGCAGCAGTTCGTAGGCTCCGTAGAGCAGTCCGCAGCTGTTTTTCGCCTTTATTGTTATGTGGCCGTTGCTCTTGTCGGTTGTTATCTCGAAGCCTTCTTCGCCGGTTGCCGTCTTGTCCTTTATCAGGCTTACCGGTTTTCCGTGCCAGTATGTGGCAAGTTCTCTTGTGGCTATTTTAGCCGTGTTCGACTTGTCTTTAGTCGTGATTTCACACAGGTCGCTGTTGCGCTGGCTTCTCAGCCAAAGGCGTGAGCCGTCTTCTGCATATGCAACGCATGTGATTGCCGCCATTAGCAGGGCGGTTAAAAATGTCTTTTTCATGATTCCTGTTTTTGCTCTGTATTTTCGTTATGCTCTTTTTTAGCGTATTCAGTAGGCGACATGCCGTAGCGTTTCCTGAACACGGTAGAGAAGTGGGTCTGGTTGTTGAAGCCTACGGCATAGGCCACCTGAGTGACGTTTATCTTCTGCTCCCTTATCAGTCGTGCAGCCTGTTCCAGTCTCAGATTACGGATAAACTCGCCGGTTGATATTCCGGTTATTTCCTTCATCTTGCGGTGCAGCTGTGCGCGGCTTATGCCAACGTCTTCAGCAAGACTCTCAACGTTGAAGTCGGGGTCGGATATATGCTCGTTTATCGACTTCATGATGCGGTTCATCAGTTGGTCGTTGTTGCCCTTCACCTCTATCTGTTCAATCTTGTCCTTCTGTTCCTGGGCGCCCGAATATTTTCCGCGCAGCCTTCTTACATTGCTGATAAGATTGTCTGTAAGTATGTGCAGCTCAGACATGTTGAACGGCTTTGCCAGAAAGGCGTCTGCGCCTTTCTTGAAGCTTTCGAGCCTGTCGGCAACGTCAGATTTTGAAGTTAGCAATATCACGGGGATGTCGTTTATGCGGCTGTTGGTCTTTATCTTCTTCAGCAGCGTTACTCCGTCCATCTCCGGCATCATGATGTCTGAGACAACGATGTCGTAATGTTCTTTCAGCAGGGCGTCAAGGGCTTCCACACCGTTGGGGAACGTGTCTACCTTATACCATTCGCTCATCTCATTCTTTATGTACTGCCTCATTTCCGCGTCGTCGTCCACCACCATCATCCTGCAGTTGGTGTATGTGGGCTTCTTAGACAGCATGCTGTTTGAGTTGTCGTCTTCAGGCGAAATTATCTCTTCGGGCTTCAGATGGCTGTTGCCTTTGGGTATGCTTATCGTTATCTGTGCGCCCTGCACGTTGTCTGTGCGGTTGGCTGCCTTAATCGTGCCTCCGTGCATTTCGGTTAGCGTGCGGCTCAGGTTGAGTCCTATGCCGGTGCCTTCAAGGCTGATGCCGCGGCTGTTTGGTTCCTGATAGAAACGCTCAAACAGCTTGTCGGTGTTCTTGTTCTTGAAACCCATGCCTGTGTCGAGCACGTCTATTGTTATGTGCTGTTCGTCTTCTTTCAGACGTATGGTTATGCTTCCGCCGTCGGGCGTGAACTTGAAGGCGTTCGACAACAGGTTAGATATAATCTTGTCGAAGTTTATCTTGTCTATCCACGCATAGCATGAGCCAGCCTCATGTTCGAAGTTGAATATGATGTTGTGCTGGTCGGCATTATATCTGAACCTTGCGCAAACATCATTTATATATGTTGCCATTTCCGTCTTTTCGCAGTGCAGGTGCATCTGTTTCTTGTCAATCTTTCTGATGTCAAGAATCTGGTTGACAAGCAGCAGAAGCCGCTGTGCGTTGCGGTCGATGGTCTTTATGTCGTTCTGGCTTTCGGCATCGGTCAGTCTCGACTTCAGCTTGTTGAGAGGGCCGAGGATAAGTGTCAGCGGCGACCTGATGTCGTGGGTCGCATTGATGAGGAACCGCATCTTGGTCTCCTCTAATTCTTCGTTCTTGCGGCGCTTGTAGTTTCTTGCGTATAGGTAGATGCCTGTGGCTATTACCATTATGTATATAATCCATGCCAGCGTTGACGCATACCAGGGCGACAGCACTTTTATGATTACTTTCTTGGTGCTCTTAGATACAGCACCGTTGGCTGTAGCCCTTACCTCAATCTCGTATTTTCCCGGTTTTAGTTTGTTGAATGATATTGCGTTTGTGCCTTCCGGTATGGAAATCCAGTTCTCATTGTCGTTAATCTTATATTGGAATGTAATTTCATCAGTATATTTGAAATTGAGCAATGAGAACTCCAAAGAAAATGTATTTTCATCATACGGCACAACAAATTTATCAGAAAAACAGCTCATCTCCTTGCCGTCGAGAATAAAGTTTGTCAGATAAATCTGCCCAAGCTCCATCTTTGTGTTCTTGATGTCTTTCGGGTAAAATACGGTTATGCCGTCGTCGATGCCGAATACAATTCTGTCATCGCTGAAATGTGCTGCGGCTCCACCGATGTATTCCTTTGTGGCAAGTCCGTTTCCGCGTATATGGCTGATAAATGTCTTTTGTTTATGGTTATACTGCCAAATGCCCATGGCGGTGCTCATCCATATGTCGTTGTTATGGTCGAACACTATGCTGTATATAAAATTGTTCTGGAGCTGCTTTGGCGAGTTTGGAAATGTGTAAAGTGTATGTTTCTTCTTGTTGTAAACATATAATCCAGTATTTGTGCCAAGTAAGATTTTACCGTCTGCCGTTTCGTTGACAGACAGGCATTGTATATTCTTGAAACGTTTGTCTTTTATAACATTAAAGTTAAACGATTTAGTATCCATTACGGATATTCCATTTGTCGTTCCAATCCATAGAAGTCCATCTCTGTCAATATACAGCGTTTTTATCCAGTCGTTGCACAGCACACCTTTACCCTTGTCTTTATCTCTCATGCTGAATTGTATTGTCGAACAGTTTTGAGTGTTATAGACACAGAGACCTTTACTGTAGTTGCATATATAGAGGATGCCTTTTCCGTCGTCTGTGATATAGTTTAGTCCCCATCCGTCGTATTTTGCTTTCTGATGATATTCTCCGGTATAAGGGTTATATGAGTAAAGTGTGGTTTCGCTGCATAGCCAATAGTTTCCTTGCTTGTCCTTGTATATGGTGTTTGCTCCTGCCGGCGATGTTGGATGAGATGTTATGTTACCATTTTTATCAAATTTATAAACACCGGTTTTCTGTATTGTTACAAAGATGTCGCCATTGTGTCCGGGGGCAATGGACGATACGCTGCTTCCTAACAAGTAGTTGTGTTGTGAGAAAGTCCAGCTGTTAAAGGCATCTTTCTTTTGTGAAATCATGTAAATACCTTTCTTATAGCAGCTTATCCATATGTTTTTGTCTTTGTCTTCATACATGTTGTTTACATTTGCTGTAGACAAGTCAAATGTCGAATTTTTATCTTTATACGAAATAAGTTTACGGCTGTTTCGGGGTATTATCATCATACCTTTGCCTGATGTACCGATCAGGATATTTCCATTGCTGTCTAATATTGCTTTTCGGATAGAGACAGTCCTGTTAAGTTCACTCATATCGAAACCGGCATCATGTATGGTTCCGTCTTTATATCGATATTCAAGTATGCCATACATGCATACGATATAAAAACTTTTAGCGCCATTCTTTATAAAGCTAATAGCAGGACCATGGCTAAGTTTAAAATCTTTGAATTGTACAGGAACTTTTTCTTTGTTCAGAATAATTCTTGTTATTATTGGCAGATGACTGTTTTGCCATATGTTACCCATGTCATCTTCGAATATTCTGCTTTTATAGTCGTCATTATGACTTTTCCAAAAAGAATTATCCTTAATGATTTTATCTGTGCCTTTGGATATTTTATATAATCCGTATCCGGCAGTGGCAATGAGAATGTCGCCATTGCTCATTTCGAGAATTGTTTCTATTCTTGGTGTGTTGCCGTCTGGACAATGATATCTTTTAAAATCGTTGGTCTTGTAGTTGTATTTCATCAAGCCTTTCTCGCTTCCAATCCAAAATTGCCCTTTTTTATCAACTAAGAAAGATGTTATGTCATTGCTGATTATAGACGTACTGTCGTTGATGTTTGTGAGGTAATGTGTAAATCTGTAACCGTCGAATTTGTTAAGCCCATATTCTGTTCCTATCCATATAAATCCATATTTATCCTGAATTATACATGTTGTCTTGTTACTGGCTAGGCGTTCAGACGTATAAAGGTGTGAACCGCTGTCGGCTATTGCCAACAACGATACACACAAATATATAATAAAGTAAATAGCAAGTTTAAAGTTTTTCATATCCGTTTGTTGTATAACTACAAAAATAACGAAAAAATCTTAACCGCCAAATTGTTTTATGTTTTATTTGCCTTTATTATGATTACATCGTCCTGAACTTCTCAGATTCTTTCATGTGCAGATATGAATTTTTGTATCCGCCCATGTCTATAACGATTTTTTCAAACACGATGCCCGGATCGTTGGGCGTTATCTTTATTTCATGCATGTTGTCGCTTGTTTTTCCGAGCGGCAGTGTTATTACGCTCTCAACAACTCTGCGGGCAACAGTGGGGTAGTAGACCGTATAGATGTTCTCCGGACTTTCGTTCAGATCCTTGTTGAAGTTTATTGTTTTGGCTTCGCTGCCGTCAATACTGATGTTATAGGTCAGTCCGCCTTTATTGAGGAAGTCGAGAGTTGATTTCACTACGACATATACCTTAACATCGCCTGTGTATTTACCGTCTGTAACGAATTTGTATGTCAGTCCGGCGCCTTCAACCTCCTTGTTGTATGGTCTTAATGATATTCCGCTCAGAGTCCTGCCCATAAATGGGATTACAGTCCACTTGGCATTTTGGGCATCAGCCTTGCTGTAAAAATGTTCTGCCTCTATGGCTGCATAGCCGTTGCTTGCCTTGTGTATGAAGCCGCCTTCGGCGTTGTTTTCTGCTATTCTGAACACTTCGGGCAACATGTCTTTCTCAAAATCGTCGTTCCAGCTGGTGTATCCAATGTGCTTCTGGATCATCATGCCGTTCCATTTTCCGCCGGCAATCTCATGATTATATTGCGCGCACAATACAGAGTCGCGTCTGAAGGCTTCTTCCACTTTGTCGGCCCATATATTTGCAGCAGGGTCGTTGTTTTTGTATAGCTTGTGGTTCATGGCCTGTGCGTAATACATCTGGTAAAGGTTGCCCATGGCCTGTATGGGGAACAGGATTATCTCGCGGTATGTGTCCTTATATTCATCTTTCAGTGTGATAAACTGTCGCAGTGCTTCTGCTTCCAGTTTCATATAGTCGTTGACAACCTTTTCCCATTCGCCGGTTTCAAGGTTATATGTGTTGCGGTCAAGCATTTCTGCCGTGATTCTTCCGTTGTACTTGCAGCAGAGGTTAAGCAGGCGTGCGGCTTCTTCTGCCTGTTCGTCGCCAAACTGCTGTTTACAGAAGTCGAGGGTGTGGTCGGTTATGTTGGTTTCGTTATATCTCTTTGGATTCCATGCCATGTCGAGGAACAGGCTGATAGGATATTCCATCGGTTTTAAGTCGCCAACGTTTAATATCCAGATGCGGTCAATGCCGTATTCTGAGGCCAGCGAGAGCTGTTCCCACATATTCTGTGTGGGTGTTACGTTTATCCATTTTGAATTTCTCGGTGCGCCAACGTAATCAACGTGGTAATACAGGCCCCAGCCTCCGGCACGTTTTGCTTCTTTTGCGTTTGGCACGCGTCTTACGTTGCCCCAGTTGTCGTCACACAGCAGTATGGTAACGTCGTCAGGCACCTTCATGCCTTTGTCGTAATAGTCCATAACCTCTTTATACAGTGCCCACATCTGTGGGGTCTTGTCTGCCCGCTGCTTCGTAACGTCACTGATTATCTGTCTTTGATTGCGTATTATCTTTTCGAGCAGTGCTACGTCAGACTCCTCGCTCATTGCCTCGTCACCGTCGCCTCTCATGCCGATGGTTACAATGTCTTCTGTACCCTGTCGTCTTTCAATTCCTTCCTTAAAGAATTTGTCAAGTACTTCCTGATTTGTGTTATAGTTCCACTTTCCGTATTTGTCACGGTTACGTGCCCATTCCTGATGGTTGCGTGCCATGGGCTCATGGTGCGATGTGCCTATAATCACTCCCATCTCGTCTGCAGTCTTGCTGTTAAGCTCATCGTCAGCGTAGAATGCCCATCCCCACATGGCCGGCCATAGCAGGTTACCTTTCAGACGGAGTATAAGTTCGAACACTTTTGCATAGAACTCGTGGTTGCCGTATTCTGTGCCAAAGGTGTTCTTCACCCATGTTGTGAGGCATGGAGCTTCATCGTTGAGAAAAATTCCACGGTATCTTACGGCCGGTTCACCGTCCGTATAGACACCTTTTTTTATATATATATGTTTGTGCTGTTCGATAGGAGTGTCTGCCCAATAGTACCATGGCGAGACGCCAATCTGTTTTGACAGTTCATAAATT
>OLFY01003842.1_pt1 | contig 11405 bp, 7 predicted proteins | sample 1605611 | NCBI WGS metagenome assembly OLFY01 (sample SAMEA3888923, study PRJEB22519) | human gut metagenome | biome: human gut; feature: human-associated habitat; material: faeces | place: Denmark | collected 2011
CACGTCGTGAGTCCGACCACTTGCGTTTCGGAGGTAAAAGCGGCCGGATTTTCATAAATACATAGGTAAGCGTTTATAATTTGTAGGAAAGCGTTATCTTTGCAGCAGATTTATGTTACGGATCGATCCGAAAAGACAACGGGTAACGGGTGGCATGGCGACTCTGTTTTTCGGAGCCGGATGCCGTAGACGAATGGAAATCTCCCTTTTTATTAATCTAAACTTATACTTATGAGGAAACTTGCCTTTTTATTTTTGTCGCTGTTCGCATTCTGTACGGCTTCGGCACAGGTGACGACGTCGAGCATGAGCGGTCGCGTCGCCGACACCGACGGCCAGCCGATCATCGGTGCGACGATCGTCGCCGTGCATACGCCGACGGGTACGCAGTATGCTACGGCATCGACACGCAACGGCCAGTTCAACTTGGGCGGTATGCGTGTGGGAGGTCCTTACGATGTGGAGGTCAGCTTTATCGGCTGCAATACGGAAAAGATCGAGGGAATCTATCTGACCATCGGCGAGGAGGCTACGTTGGACTTCGTGTTGCGCGAAGACTCGCAGTCGATCGGCGAAGTGGTGGTCGTAGGCAAGGCCAATCCGGTCTTCAATGCCAACCGCACGGGCGCGCAGGAGGTCGTGACGCTCGAAATGATGGAGAAACTGCCTACGACGAGCCGTTCGCTCGATGAATTCGTCAAACTGACGCCCATGTCGAGCGGTAAGAATTTCGCCGGTACGTCGTATCGTTTCAACAACGTGACCGTCGACGGTGCGTCGTTCAACAACTCGTTCGGCCTGTCGTCGGCGCTGGGCGCCCAGGGTACGGAGCCCATCTCGCTCGAATCGATCGAGCAGGTGCAGGTGATGATCGCTCCCTACGACGTGCGCAACGGCGGCTTCACGGGCGGCGGTATCAACTCGGTGACCAAGTCGGGTACCAACGAGTGGCACGCTTCGGCCTATATGTATACCAAGAGTCCCGAGTTGCAGGGCCACCGCGTGCGCGACTATGTCGGTCAGGTGTCGGAGTTCTCCAATCGTCAGTACGGTGTGAGCCTGAGCGGCCCGATCGTGAAGAACAAGCTCTTCTTCTTCGTCAACGGCGAGCTGGACCGTCAGGACGAACCGATCTCGAACCGTCTGGCCGATTCGCGTGTCTCGGCTGCCGATCTGGACGATCTGGCCAAATTTCTCGGCGATCAGTTCAACTACAATCCGGGCGGTTACGATCTGTCGAAGACCGAGACGCGGGCCGATCGTCTTACGGCGCGTATCGACTGGAATATCAACGATCGGAATACCTTCTCGTTGAAGTACTACTACCTGAAATCCTATAATACGAACGCACCTTCGACGTCGGGCGCTCCTGCCAACGGACGCGGCCCCAACGCCTATGCCATGCCCTTCTCGTCGAGCTACTACCGCACGAACAACGATTTCAACATCGTCATGGCCGACTGGAACTCGACGATCAACGACCACATGTCCAACACGTTGAAGGTGGGATACTCGCGTCTGCGCGACTATCGCGACATGGACGGCGGTTTCTTCCCGCAGGTCGACATCCTCAAAGACGGATCGAGCTATACGGTCTTCGGTACCGAGGCCAACTCCTACAACAATCAGCTCGATACCGACATCTTCCAGATTCAGGACAACTTCACGATGAACTACGGCCGTCACCAGATCACCGTCGGCACGCAGTCGGACTATCGTACGTTCAAGAACGGCTTCGCGCAGAACTATCCGGGCTCGTGGGTCTTCTCGTCGATCGACGACTTCAAGTTCAACGTGCTGGCCGCGAAGGATTACATGGCTTCGCACGGCAATATGAACGGATTCGATATTCGCACGTATGATCCTGCGAAGTGGGGCCTCAATCCCGTCAACGGCGGTCTTGCCAACAGTGCAGGTACGGGGCAGACGAAGTTCCAGCAGCGCTATCCGCTTACTCCCGACGGCAGTTTCCCCTTCGCCGAAGTCGACGTATTGCAACTCGGCTTCTATGTGCAGGACAAGTGGACGCCCAGCAACCGCTTCTCGCTGACCTACGGTCTGCGTGTCGACATGCCGATTTTCCTGACCGACTTGCAGGAGAATCCCGCGGTCGCAGCCAACACCTATCGGGATGGCATCAAGATCGACGTCTCGAAATATCCGGGCGTGCATCCGCAGTTCTCGCCGCGCGTGGGCTTCAACTGGAAACCGCTCGAAGACGGTTCGTTGCAGTTGCGCGGCGGTACGGGTCTCTTCACGGGTACGCCTCCCTATGTCTGGATTTCGAATCAGGCGGGTAACAACGGCCGTCTGTTTGGAAGTGTTCCCGAGTATGTCGGCAAGATTGACGGTGTCGCTTATGACAATCGTCATCAGTTGGGCTTTACTGGAAATATACAGCAATACTGGCCAGCATCGGATGAACCCGTGAAGAGCGATATCGCCATTACCGATCCCGATTTCAAGTATCCGATGCTGTGGAAGAGCAACCTTGCGCTCGACTACAAGTGGCGCGGCTGGGTCTTCACGCTCGAAGCGCTCTACACGAAGGATGTCAATGCGATCTACCATGACAACATCGGTATCGAAGTGGCTGAGGGCAAGTCTGTCAATGATGGCGGCAAGGGTCAACGCACTGCCTTCACCGGTAATTATCTGGCGGATAATACCTACAACGTCGTGATGCTCCGCAATACGAACAAGGGCTACTCGTTCTACACCACGCTCCAAATCCAGAAGGAGTTCGTGCAGGGGCCGCTGCGCGGTCTCTACCTCAATGGATCGTATACGATGGGTACGGCGCGCAGCGTGACCGACGGTACGTCGTCGGTGGCTACGTCGGCCTGGAAATATACGCAGAAGGTGGCTGTCAACAGCGAGGAGCTGGGCTATTCGGCCGGCTCGTTCGACGGGCGGCTGCTGTTGAGCGCCTTCTACACGGCACGCTGGGGCAAGCACGGTGCGACCAACTTCGGTCTGGTCTACCAGCGTTACCGTCCTTTCCGCTTCTCCTACTGCTACGGCGGCGACGCCAACGGCGACGGTCAGACGGCCAACGACCTGATCTACGTGCCGGCCAACCGCGACGAAGCGGTCGGCCATCTGGTTTCCGACGGTTTCGCCGACAACAACGGCAACATGGCCGGTGACAAGGATTTCGACGAGGCGCAGGCCTGGGAGAATGCCTGGCAGGCGATGGACAAGTTCATCGAGCAGGACGCCTATCTGAGCAAGCACCGCGGCGAGTACACTAAGCGCAACGGCGCCGTGGCACCCTTCGCCAATCAGCTCGACCTGAGCATTTCGCACGACATCATCGTTCCGCAGCGCAACGGTCGCGAGCACAAGTTGCGATTCAGTTTCAACATTGACAACTTCCTCAACCTGCTCAACCGCAACTGGGGTGTAAGCTACTCGCAGTATCTGGGGACGAACGGTCAGCAGTATCAGTTCTTGTCCGTCACGCAGAAGCCGACGGCGGCCAACGACTATACGCTTCAATACAAGATGACCAACGGATTGAAGGACATCTACGGCAACGACATTTCGCTGGATCGTACCTACAAACCCGATATCGGCTCCTATTGGACGATGCAGTTCGGTATCAAATATATGTTCTAAGCGGAGGAATCCGTCTGCAAACACGAAGGGGCGTCACATCAGTGACGCCCCTTCGTTGTCGTTTCGCTGCGGGATCAGGACTCGGCGGCGGGGAGTTTGAGCAGCAGCTCGCCGATGGCTTCGCGCAGCGTCTCCTTGGGCAATGCCCCGGTAGCCATCTGCGGCATTCCCCGGGCGGGGATGAAGAGCAGCGTGGGGACGGAGCGCACGCCGAAGGCTGCGGCCAGCTCCTGTTCGCAGTCGATGTCGACCTTGTAGATATCCACTTCGCCGGCGTACTCCTCGGAGAGCTCTTCCAGGATCGGTGCGAGCGTGCGGCAGGGGCCGCACCAGGTCGCATAGAAGTCGACGATGGCCGGTCGCGAGCCCAGATAGTGCCATTCGGAGATGGCGGAGTCGAGGTTGGCGATTTTTTCCGAGAATTCGGTTTTGGTCAGTTGCGTGATTGCCATGATTGCGGTTGTTTTGCGGTTATTGTACGGGAACTTCTTCGAGCTCTTCCTGCGGCAGCGGCCGCGTGCAGAAGAACCAGTCGTAACACTGCGTCCCTTCGTCGGGACGGGTCATGCGCTCTTCGGCAGCGGCCGACGATGAGGCGGTGGGTACGATCGCTTCGTCGCCCGGATGCCAGTCGGCGGGCAGCGCCACGTTGAAGCGGTCGACGGTTTGCAGGCCGACGAGCACGCGTTTGATCTCGTCGAAGTTGCGGCCCAGCGCCAGCGGATAGTAGATCACGGCGCGGATCGTGGCGTCGGGGTCGATGAAGAAGACGGCTCGGACGGCCGACGTCGAACTTTCGCCCGGCTGGATCATGCCGTAGAGGTTGGCGACTTTCATCCGCAGATCGGCGATCAGCGGGAAGCGCACCTCGACGTGCTGCATTCCGCGGTAGACGATCTTGTCGCGGATCGTGCGCAGCCATGCGATGTGGCTGTACAGTCCGTCGACCGAGAGTCCGACGAGCTGGCAGTTGAGCGCTTCGAATTCGTCGCTGCGTGCCGCGAAGGTCATGAATTCGGAGGTACAGACGGGCGTGAAGTCCGACGGGTGGCTGAAAAGGATGATCCAGCGTCCGGCATAATCTTCCGGAAAGCGGATCGGGCCTTGCGTAGTGACGGCCTCGAACGACGGGGCCTTGTCGCCGATGCGCGGCAGGGGAGTGGTGTTCAGATTTTCCATATCGTCTCTTTTTTTAACGGTGTGACACGGCGGTCGACCGGAAGAAACTCTCTGGAAGTAGCGAGGAGACCTCAGAAGCGGCGGGTGTAGGCGTGGCAGTAGGGGAGCGTTCCCCGGCGGCGGTAGTAGTCCTGGTGACAGGTTTCGGCGGGCCAGAAGGGGCCGGCCGGCGTCACGCGCGTGGCGACGCGGTAACCTTTGCTGCGGAGCAGGGCGATGAGCCGTTCGGCCACGGCGCGTTGTTCGGGCGAGGTGTAGAAGATTTCGGAGCGGTACTGGTCGCCGATGTCGGGCCCTTGGCGGTCGATCTGCGTAGGGTCGTGGATCTCGAAGAAGAGGCGTGCGAGCGTTTCGTAGGAGACCTTCGACGTATCGAAGGTCACGCGCACCGCTTCGGCGTGTCCCGTGGTATGGCTGCACACCTCCTCGTAGGTAGGGCGGTCGGTGCGGCCGCCGGTGTAACCCGCTTCGACCGAGAGGACGCCGGGCTGTTGTTCCAGCAGGTATTCCACGCCCCAGAAACAGCCGCCGGCGAAGATCGCCGTTTCGGTCGTGGCGGCCGCCTCGGAGGAGGTTCGGTCGGACGGCTCCGCGGCCGGCACGAAGTCGAGCGAGAGGGAGTTGACGCAGTGGCGCGTATTCTTGTCGGTAAAGCGTTCACCCGTGAAGACATGCCCCAGATGCGCCCCGCAGCGGGCGCAGGTGATCTCGGTGCGGCGGCCGTCGGCGTCGGGCGTGCGGCGTACCGCACCTGCGATCTCGTCGTCGAAGGCGGGCCAGCCGCACCCCGCATCGAACTTGTCCTCCGAACGGTAGAGCGGCGCGCCGCACTGGCGGCAGCGGTAGAGGCCGCGCTCGCTGTGCTTGTAGTATTTTCCCGTGAAGGGAGCCTCGGTTCCCTTGTCGACGATGATCCGGCGTTCGTCGGGTGTGAGCGGTTTCATGGTTTGTGCATTTACCGTGAGGAGAATTCCCATGAGGGCGATTCCCCCTGCGATGATTCGTTTCATAACGCTCTGTCGGATGTGCAACAATCGCGCCGTGCACGCCCTACAACAGCGATATTGCGCCTTGCACGGCGTAGAGGACAGCCACGTAGCGCAGCGCCTTGCCCGCGAACATGGCCAGCGTGGTGATCCACACGTTGCTGCGCATGAGTCCCAGCAGGATGGCGATCGCTTCGCCGACGTAGGGCAAGAAGGCGAAAAAGGCGCTCCATGCCCCCTTTCCTGCGAGGAAGCGTCCGGCACGGTCGAGTTGTTTTTCGCCGATGCCGAGGTAGCGGCCGAACCATTCGCGTTTGCCCAGATGACCGATCCAGTAGCAGGTCATGCCGCCTGCGGTGTTGCCCGTGGCGGCTGCCAGCAGGCAGAGTGCGGGGTCGAGTCCCAAGCGGACGAGTACGACCATCACCGCTTCCGAACTGAACGGGACGATGCTCCCCGCCACGAAGGCCGAGAGGAAAAGTCCCCAATAGCCCCAGTCGATGCAGAGCTGCGTGGCCGTGTCCAGAAATCCTTCCATGTCATTCGTCGCTTTGTTGCGGCAGGTCGTCGAGCAGTGCCGTCAGCGAGTCGTAGAGCGGCACGCCGTAGCGCCGGCAGGTGATGCGCACGTTGTCGTAGCGGTAGTAGTCGGGGCTGCACGCCACGAACAGCTTGCCCGAACGGGCGTAAAGTCCCATTTCGAGCAGCGAGATCGGCGAGCGGCTGTCGCCCAGCAGATTCATTACGATGAGGTCGGCCGCTTCGAGGTGCGCCAGCTCCCACGCGACCTGATACTCCATTTCGGCCGGCGAGGCATGGAACTCCCGACGGCGGGGGTTGAAGAAGAGCCAGCGGCCGCCGATGCTGTCGCGGAAGCGGGCGACGAGAGCCGCCTGCCAGTCGGAGCTGCGTCCCATGTCGATCGTGCCGGCGAGGAAGACCTTGCGGTACTGCGTCGAGTCGACCGTGTGCGACCGCCAGCGGGGCTGGTATTCGGCCACGTCGTCGGCCGGCGTTTCGGCGGCTCGTATGCCGGTCGGCCGGGAACCGCCGCCGCAGCCGGCGAGCAGTCCGGCCAGCAGGAGGACGAGGAGGGTTGCAGGGCGGTTCATCGGAGCGTGTCGTCGAGCGGCCACGGCCGCAGTTCGTAGAGTTGGTTGCGCAGGCGCGGCGTGAAGCCCGCTTCGCGGATCGCCTGCTGGATGCCTTCGGCGTCGAAGCGGTTGTCGGCGCCGGCCGACGAGACGACGTGCTCCTCGATCATGATCGACCCCATGTCGTTGGCGCCGCTGTGGAGCGCCGCCTGCGCCGTCTGGCGGCCGACGGTGAGCCACGACGCCTGTATGTTGGGGATGTTGTTCAGGATCAGCCGGCTGGCGGCGATGATGCGGATGTATTCCAGCGGCGAGAAATCGGTCGATATCCCTTCGGCTTCGAGCCGCGTGCCCGTCGAGCGGAAGATCCACGGGATGAAGGCCAGAAAGCCGGGCTTCCCTTCGGGGCAGCGCGCTTGCAGATCGCGGATCGCGAGCAGGTGGTCGACGCGCTGGCGCGGCTGCTCGACGTGGCCGTACATCATCGTGGCCGACGTGGCCAGCCCCAGCGTATGGGCTTCGTGCATCACCGCGAGCCACGACGCCACCGAGGGCTTGGCGGGCGAGATCGCGCGCCGCACGTCGGGGTCGAGGATTTCGGCTCCGGCGCCCGGCAGCGAATCCAGTCCGGCGGCCATGAGCCGGCGCAGCGTTTCGAGCGTCGTCAGACCGCTGATGCGGGCGATGTGGGCCACTTCGGGCGCACCGAGCGCATGAAGCCGGATCCGGGGGAACATCCGTTTCAGGTCGCGGAACAACTCTTCGTAGAAGTCGATGCCGAGCTGCGGATGCAGCCCGCCCTGCAACAACAGCTGGTCGCCGCCCAGCGCAAGCGTTTGTGCGATCTTTTCGCGGTACTCCTCGCGCGAGGTGACGAAGGCGCGCTGCGTATCGTGGGGCTTGCAGTGGAAATTGCAGAACTTGCAGCCCGAGATGCAGACGTTGGTGATATTGACGTTGCGGTCGATCTGCCACGTCACGACCGTCGGGTCGGCGACCGTCGCACGCCGTACGGCGTCGGCCGCTGCGGCCAGCTCCTGCACGGGCGTGCATTCGTAGAGCGCATAGGCTTCGTCGCGCGTGAGCGGCTCGCGCCGCACGGCCTTGTCGAGTATGCGGTCGGTCGTCATGTCAGCGGCGGCGTTTTACCTGCGGGCTCCGGCGGCCTCGCTGCGGGGTGTCGGTGCGGGGTGCGTCGGGCAGCACCATGTCGAAGTCGAGCTGGCGTTTTTGCAGATCGGCGCGCTTGACGCGGATGCGCACGGCATCGCCCAGCGTGAAGCGCCGGCCCGTCGAGCGGCCCGTCACGGTGTATTCGGCCGGATCGAAGTCGTAGAAATCGTCGTGCATGTCGCGCATGGCCACCAGCCCTTCGATGTGGTTCTCGTCGATCTCGACGAAGATGCCCCACTCGGTGATGCCCGATATGTGGCCGGCGAACTCCTCGCCCAGGCGTGCCTGCATGAACTCCACCATCTTGTATTTGATCGAGGCGCGTTCGGCCTCGGCGGCGATCACTTCGCGTTCCGAGGCGTGCTCGCACAGCGCTTCGAATGTCGCCTTGTCGGTCGTCTTGCCGCCTTCGAGGTAGCGTGCCAGCAGGCGGTGCACCATCATGTCGGGATAGCGGCGGATCGGCGAAGTGAAGTGGGTGTAGTAGGGGAAGGCCAGTCCGTAGTGGCCGATGTTGTCGGTGGTGTAGTAGGCTTTGGCCATCGAACGTACGGCCAGCGTCGTGACGACGTTCTCTTCGGGGCGGCCCTTGACCTTCTGGAAGAGCTTGTTCATCTCCTTGGCGACGGGACGGCCCTCGGAGGCTTTGAAGACGTGCCCGAAGCGCAGGATGAACTGCCGGAAGCTCTGCAACTTGTCGACGTTCGGTTCGTCGTGGACGCGGTAGACCATCGTGCGGCCCGACTTGCGCCCTCTGACCTTGCCGCAGAACTCGGCAACGCGGCGGTTGGCCAGCAGCATGAACTCCTCGATCATCTGGTTGGCCTCCTTCTGTTCCTTGAAATAGACGCCCACCGGCCGGCCCTTCTCGTCGAGCCGGAATTTGGCCTCGGCGCGGTCGAAGCTGATCGCACCGTTGCGGAACCGCTCGCGGCGCATGGCCTGCGCCAGCCGGTTGAGCGTAAGGATCTCTTCGGCGTAGTCGCCCCGGCCGGTCTCGATCACCTGCTGCGCCTCCTCGTAGGCGAAGCGGCGGTCGGAGTAGATCACCGTGCGGCCGAACCACTCGTCGAGGATTTCGAGGTTCTCGTTGAGGGTGAAAACCGCCGAAAAGCAGAGGCTCTCCTCGTGCGGCCGCAGCGAACAGAGTTCGTTGCAGAGCCGTTCGGGCAGCATCGGCACGGTGCGGTCGACCAGATAGACCGACGTGCCGCGCGCTTCGGCTTCGGTGTCGACCACCGAACCCGGCCGCACGTAGTGCGTCACGTCGGCGATATGGACGCCCACCTCCCACACGCCGTCGCGGACTTTGCGGACCGACAGCGCGTCGTCGAAGTCCTTGGCGTCGGCCGGATCGACGGTGAAGGTCACCGTCTGCCGGAAGTCGCGCCGCTCGGCGTAGTCTTTGCAGGTGATGCGCCCGTCGATGGCTTCGGCTGCTGCCTCGACCTCCGGCTCGAAGCGGTAGGGGAGGTCGTATTCGGCCAGAATGGCGTGCATCTCGGTGTCGTTCTCGCCCGCCTTGCCCAGAATGTCGACCAGTTCGCCCACGGGGCTTTTCGAACCGGGCGCCCATTCGGCGATGCGTACGACGACCTTGTCGCCGTTTTTCACGTTCGGGCAGTCGCGCTTGTGGAGGTAGACGTCGACGGGCATCTTGCGCGAGTCGATACGCACGAAGACATTGTGTTCGTTGACTTCGGCCGTGCCGACGTAGCGTTTGCGGCTGCGTTCGACGATCGCGGTGATCTCGCCTTCGGGGGCGTTGGAACCCCGTGCCTTGCGCGTGAGCACCAGTTGCACGCGGTCGCCGTCGAGAGCGTTCAGCGAGTTGCGCGAGTGGATGTAGACCTGCTGCTCCATGCCTTCGACATGCACGAACATCGAGCCGGTATTCAGCATCTCGACCGTGCCTTCGAGTCGGGGCCGCTGGGCGGGGCTCAGGCGGTATTTGTCGCGCGGGCAGCTCTCGATGACGCCCGTTGCGAGCAGTTGTTCGACGATCTGCATCGTCTCGCGGCGGCCCTCCTTGCTTGCGCCGCCCGATGCCGAAGCGAGGTGGCGCAGCGAGAATTTGTTGTCGGGCAGCTGCCGGAACAGTTCCAAGATCAGCGCGGCGCGTTCGTCGCCGTTATGGGTTTGTTTTTTCGTTCTTGTCATTTTTCATTCAACAGTTTGAGGGCCAGCGCCTGCATGAAGGCTATGCCCGTGGTGATGGCCTTCTCGTCGGGCGAGAAGGTCGATGTATGCGGTTTCCCCGACGCCGCGCCGACGCCCAGCCGGTAGAACAGCGACGGATAGCGGTGGGTGTAGAACCCGAAGTCTTCGGCCGTCGTGCGCAGCGGCAGGTCGACGGCCTGCCACCGCTCGGCGGCCAGGCTGCGGGCGAGCGAGGCGAGGGCGGGGTCGTTGACCACGCAGGGATAGCCCCGCCCGATGTCGACGGCCGTCCGTGTGCCGTACCGGCGGTCGGTGGAGGCGGCGATGTCGCGGATCGCGTCGTAGGAGGCGCAGCGCAGCGCCTCGTCGAAGGTGCGCAGCGTCCCTTCGAGCCGGACGTCGTCGGGGACGACGTTCGTCGCGCCGTCGGCCTCGATGCGGCCGATCGAGAGGACGCGCTCCGGCAGGTTGAGGGCCAGCAGTCCGCCGACGAATTCGGCGGCGGCGGCTACGGGGTCGCGCAATTGATTGCGCAGTGCGGCGTGGCCCCCTGTGCCGTGTACGGTGAAGCGCAGTTCGTCGCTCGAAGCCATGTATTTGCCCGCGCGGAATCCGAAGGTGCCCACTTCGAGCGACGGTTCGACGTGCTCGCCTACCACGGCCCGCACGTCGTAATCGGCGAAAGGCTCTTCGGCCAGCACCAGCGACGCGCCTCCGGGGTTGCACTCCTCGCCCGGCTGGAAGAGCCCGAGAAGCGTCCCCTCGAAATCGCGCGAACGATTGAGCTCCTGCAAGACACCCATCAGCACGGCCGTGTGGACGTCGTGGCCGCAGGCGTGCATCACCCCGTCGTTGAGCGAGCGCCACGCCACGTCGGCCTGTTCGCGGATCGGCAGCGCGTCGATGTCGGCGCGGAGCGCCACGCACTTGCCGGGTCCCTTGCCGCCGTGGAGCAGACCCACCACTGCGGTGGGCAGGGGCTGCTGGATCTCGTCCATGCCCATCTTCTCCAGCTCCCGCCGGATCAGGGCGCTGGTGCGCACCTCCTGCATCCCCACCTCCGGATGGGCGTGGATGTCCCGCCGGATGGCCACCAGCTCATCGAAAATACGATCTACATACGTCTTGATCTCAGACATTTTCACTACCTCACTTCTGAATATCCGCTTAGCTTACAGCCAGCCGCTCATCA
>OLFY01003844.1_pt1 | contig 11397 bp, 8 predicted proteins | sample 1605611 | NCBI WGS metagenome assembly OLFY01 (sample SAMEA3888923, study PRJEB22519) | human gut metagenome | biome: human gut; feature: human-associated habitat; material: faeces | place: Denmark | collected 2011
TATCGCCCCTCATTTCTATTTTATCTTGTTTGTACCCCTTGTACACCGATGTTTGGTTTGGTGCGGCACTTTTATAAGCTGCATTGCCTTGAAATTTCTACTTGACTTTTCTTAGCAGGTCTTTGTTGTGTGATTGAAAAGCGCTTTCACTGATAAAACGTTATGACAGGACAAATCGTTTCCCGCTCCGGCGGATTTTTTTACAGGTGTCGAATCTAATCTGAATTTTACGCCATTTTTCGTGTTTTTGCCAAAAAACAGGAATCTGCTTGCAAATTACGGCCCATCCCTTTACAATGGGGCATCATAAATCAGAAAGGGTGAGCGTATGGAATTTCACGCAAAGGAGCAGCTGCCCGGTCTGCTGGACTGGATGCGGCAGCAGATGAAGGCCTGCGGCGGAAAGACCGCCGTGATCGGCATTTCCGGTGGGAAGGACAGCTCCGTGGTGGCGGCGCTGGCGGTAGCGGCCTACGGAAAGGAAAACGTGGTGGGCGTGCTGATGCCTGACGGCATCCAGCCGGACATTGACTATTCCAACGGTCTGGTGGAATTTCTCGGAATTCGCCACTATGTATTCAACATTCAGGGCGGCACCGGCGGCATTTTGGATGAGATGGCGCGTTTAGGCATGAAGCCCAGCCGCCAGACCACGGTGAACCTGCCCTCCCGGATGCGGATGGTGACGCTGTACGCCATCGCCCAGAGTGAGAACGCCGGCATCGTGCTGAACACCTCCAACCTCTCGGAGGACTGGGTGGGCTACTGCACGGTCTACGGCGACGCCACCGGGGCCTTCTCCCCCTTGGGAATGTACACCACGGAGGAGGTCATCGCCCTCGGTGCGGAGCTGGGCCTGCCGGAAAAATTCCTGATCAAGCCCCCCTCCGACGGGCTCACCGGTCTGACGGACGAGGACAATCTGGGCTTTACCTACCACGCTGTCAACGAGTATGTCCGCAAGGGCGTCGTGGACCCGGCAGTAAAGGAAAAGATCGACCGGCTCCACAGGACCAGCCGCTTCAAATTCCAGCTGATGCCGGTGTATCACAACGGCCTGCCCATGGCCCTGACGGACGAGACGGACTATTACAAGTGAGGAAACACAAAAACCCCTCGCCGAGTGGCGAGGGGTTTTTGCTGTGTGTTTTAGGAGGGAGAAAACGCATCGGGTTGGGAGGACCCTTTGCAAGTATTAAGATACCCGAACATTTTTGCGAAATTATGTGTTTGCTGTGAACAATTTGTAAACGTTCCGGGCCTTTTTCAACTTTTCGACTGCATTTTCCACAAATGCCCGCAAAAACCGGTAAAAATGCCGTCCTTACCGGAATTTGCGGCTCTCGGCGACCGCCAGTTCGTCGCAGCGGTTATTGAATTCGTTCTCCGCATGGCCCTTGACCCAGTGGTAGCGAAGGGTATGGATGCTCTCCAGCCGCAGCAGCTCGTCCCAAAGGTCCGGGTTCAGGGCGGGCTTTTTGTCGCTTTTCACCCAGCCCTTGGCCTTCCAACCCTTAGCCCAGCCCTTGGAAAGGCCGTCGATCACATATTTGGAGTCGCTCCAAAGCTCCACGATGCAAGGCTCCTTCAAGAGAGACAGCGCCCGGATCACGGCGGTCAGTTCCATGCGGTTGTTGGTGGTATCGGCTTCCCCGCCGGAAAGCTCCCGTTTGTGGGCGCCGTACATCAAAATGGCTCCCCAGCCGCCGGGTCCGGGATTGCCGGAACAGGCGCCATCGGTATAAATAGTGACTTGTTTCATCTTAAACATCCTTTGAGATTTTTCATGTTATCATACCATGGATTGGGGGATTTCACAAGGAGGTTGTTTTGATCGCACCATAATAGTGCAAAGGGCAGTCCCGGCTTCCGGGACAGGAAACACGGCTTTGCCGTGGGGAATGCACCCCCCATTTTCTTTTTGAAACATCAAAAAGAAAATGCGCCGTGCACGGTGGAAAAGAAAAAATGTCAGGGATGAGTTGACCGGCAAAGCGGTCAACTCACCCAAAACGGGGGCTGGCCGTCACGAACTGCTGACCGAACTTGAAACTCCCCTACCGGCTGCGCTATACCTGAATCTCAAATCAGTGCGCCGCCGCATCTGCGGGCATGGAGCACAACGGGGTGCAAATAGGACACCCCCTGCTCCTCTTTCCGCTGCCGCTCCCCCGTCCAACTCCGGGAGGGGTTTCCAAAGGGGAGGGGCCTTGCCCTCGTCCCCCGTCCCCTTGGGGGTTGGTTTCCAAAGGCGGGGGCCAAGGCCCCCGGCCTTTGTGTCGTTTCAAGGGGGTGCGGGGGGAAATCGAAATCCCCCCGCGTTTCTCTTTAGGGGGCCGGGGGGACATTCTCTTTTCAAAAGAGAATATCCCCCTGGCTTCTCCGTACCGAACCGGTACAGTTCCGCCGGGAACCCCGGTAATTTTTTCGGCAAGACGAAAAGAAAATGGGGATTCAATCCGGTGCGGCATAGCCGCACATCTCCGTACCAATCTGGTGCGTTTGATGTCTCAAAAGAAAATGTGGGGTGCATTCTGCGCGGCAAAGCCGCGCTTCCTGCGGCGAACCGTCGCCTGTCTACGGATCGTCCCGGATCAGCGGCATACTCATGCACCGGGGACCGCCCCGCCCCCGGCTTAGCTCGGCGCTGGGAATGGCGTGGATGCGGATGCCCGCCTCCTCCAAGGAGCGGTTGGTGACATGATTCCGGGTGTAGACCACCACCTCGCCGGGGGCAATGGCGAGGGTGTTGCTGCCGTCGCTCCACTGCTCCCGGGCCGCGTCGATGACACTGCCCTGCCCGCAGGGGATCAGCGTCACCTGACTAAGCCCCAGATGCTCCTTGAGAATATCCTCCAGCCGTCCGGTCTCCTGACGGATCTGCATCTGCTGGTTTTCGCCCAGTTCCATGACGAACACGGTGATGTCGCTGAGAATGTTGGGATGGACAGTGAACTTGTCCCGGTCCACCATGGTGAACACGGTATCCAGATGCATGAAGGAGCGGCTCTTGGGAATGTTAAAAGCCAGAACTTTTTGGAAAGTCTTGCTTTGTGAGAGCACCGTCTGGGCCAGTTGGTCGATGGAATCCCCCTCTGTCCGCTGGGAGATGCCCACAGCCAACACCTGAGGGGACAGCACCAGAATATCGCCGCCCTCCAAAGAGGAAGATGCACTGCGGTCATACCAGCGAGGTGCGTTCTGGTACCAGGGGTTATGCTCAAAGATGAACCGGCCGAACAGGGTCTCCCGGTTTCGGGTGACGGTGTGCATTTTGTGAATGGATACGCCGGTGCCGATGGTGGCGAAGGGGTCGCGGGTGAAGTAGAGATTGGGCATGGGATCTACGGCGAAGGGATAGCCTTCCTCAAGACCGGACAGGTGGTCACTGAGACGGCCCCCCTGTTTTCGCAGGTCGCTGCGGCGGATGCCTGCCATCATGGCGGACACCATGGCCCGGTCATCCAGTTCAGAGAGATATTCTGCTACGGCCTTCCCTGCGGCCTCATCCGGCAGATTGGCCTCCTTTAAGAATTGTGTTACCAGTTCCTGCCGTACCTCCGGTGAAGTCAGAGAATTGACCACCAGATCGATCAGGTAGACCACCTCCACCCCGGCGTCCCGGAGGCATTGGGCGAAGGCGTCATGCTCGGCTTGGGCCTCCTTCAGATAGGGAATATCGTCAAATAACAGCCGTTCCAGATATTCCGGCATGAGGTTTTCCAGCTCCTGACCGGGCCGGTGCAGCAGGACCTTCCGCAGCCGCCCAATCTCGGAGGTATTATGGATGCCTGTTTCCATAGGCTCACTCCTTTTTCCAGTTGGTAGTGTTAGGATTTCAGGTTTTTGCGATTTTATCCGCAAAAAGATTGCGGCCCGGCAAAAAACGGGGTATGATAGCGAAAAAGGATGTGATAGATGTGAGACGCTGCGTGATCGTCGGCGGCGCGGAGATCCGGACCTATGACAGGGTACGGCAATATTTCCGGCCTGACGATTTTTTCATTTACTGCGACTGCGGCCTGCGACATCAGAAGGCGCTGGGAGCGGAGCCGGATCTGATCGTGGGGGACTTCGATTCCCATGAAAAGCCGGAGACTGACCGGGAGACCATCGTTCTGCCGGTGAAGAAGGATGATACGGACACGGTGTTTGCGGCCAAGGAGGCCATGCGCCGGGGGTTCGACGAATTTTTGCTGGTAGGCGTTTCCGGCGGACGGCTGGATCATACGCTGGTGAATGTCTACCTGCTGGTGATGCTGCGGGAACGGGGAAAACGAGCTCTGCTGATGGATGACTATTCGGAGATGGAGTTGGTGGGGGCGGAGCCGGTGGAGATTCCGGAGCGGTTTCCCTTCTACTCTCTGGTGAATATCACCGGCACCGCCCGGGGCATCACGGAGACCGGCTGCAAGTTCCCACTGGACAACGGGGAAATTCATTGCGGCTACCAGTACGGCACCAGCAACGAGGTGCTGCCGGGGCAGATCGCTGTGGTCTCTGTGAAGGAGGGACTGCTGCTGCTCATCAAGGATTTCCCGGAGGTGTAGCGCGGCTGATCGTATTCACACCATATGTAAGAAAACAGGCTGAAAGCGTCGCTTTCAGCCTGTTTTGCTTGCCGCTCCCGATGCAGCATGGTTCTTAATTCATGTTTGCTTTACCACTGGAGACCAAGGGGCCAACTCCAACCGGATAAACCAGCCCTGACCGTGATTACAGACGGGGCACTGCTTCGGGGCCTCCAGACTGTTTTGGGTGTGGCCGCAGTTCAGACACATCCAGCCGGTCTCTATCTGCGAGACGAACAGAGCCCCACTTTCCAGCTGGTCTGCCAGCAGGCCGAAACGCTCGCCGTGGAGTTGTTCAATGGCGGCAATCTGCCGGAAGGAGGCGGCGGCCTCCGGGAAGCCCTCCTGGGTCGCGATGGCGGCGAAGGAGGGGTATACGGAACCATGCTCCTCGTGCTCATTGTGCTGGGCGGCGCGCAGCAGCTCCAGGATCCGGTTGGTGCCCTCAATGGGGTAAGCGCCGTAGATAGGCAGATTTTGACCGTTCAGGGCTTGTAGATGGTCCCAGAAAACCTTGGCGTGGGCCTGTTCCTGCTTGGCTGTGGCTTGGAAGATAAAGGCCATCGCCTGTAATTCCTGCTTTTGGCAGAGGTTGGCGGCAAAGTCATAGCGGTTCCGGGCCTGACTTTCTCCGGCAAAGGCGCGGAGAAGATTTTTGGCGGTCTCACTGTCCTGAAAGGGGATGGACATGGCGGTTCCTCCTTTATAAAAACGGATGTCCGCAGTATGTCCCAAAACGGAGCGAAGAATACAAATATATAAAAAAAGACCTGCCATTTGGCAGGACGGGTCTTTCTTCGATCATATTTCTTTTAATTGGTCTATCTTTGGAGACGGTTTATTCCGCGTGAGAGCAGATCATACCGCCAGCCACAGCCAGCATAGAGACCGTAAACAGGATTGCCATGGTGTGTACCTCCTTCTTTCTGATTTCGACGCTACTATACGCCAGGTAATCGTTTTTGTCAACAAATTTTTTAAAGTTTTTATAGTCAAATTGCACAAATGTTTCGTCAAAACAAATAAAAACAGGAGATGCGTTTTAGACACATCTCCTGTTCGGCTTTACCCCTTCAGAATGTCGGTATTCCGGTACTGAATGGCCTCTGACAAATGCTCCACGCCGATATGCTCCGCACCGTCCAGATCCGCAATGGTCCGGGCCACCCGCAGTACCCGGTCATGGCTCCGTGCGGTGAGGCCCATGCGCTCAAAGGCGGACTTCATCAGCGCGTCGCACCGGGAATCCAGCTCGCAGAACCGGCCCACCATAGGGGGCGTCATCTGGGCGTTGCAGGGGATACCGGTGCCCTCAAACCGCCTGGACTGGATGGCCCGGGCGGCGTCCACCCGCTCCTTGACCTGAGCGGAGGATTCCGGCTTGGACTTTCGCCGCATGGCCTCGTATTCCACAGAGGGGACATTTACATGGAGGTCGATCCGGTCCAGCAGAGGACCGGAGATCTTCTGAACGTACTTCTCCACCTCTTTGTCCGAGCAGGTGCACTTCCCGGAGGGGTGGCCCCGCCAGCCGCACTTGCAGGGATTCATGGCACACACCAGCTGGAATTGGGCGGGGAGCCGCAGGGTGCCGCCTGCCCGTGCCACGGTGACGATGCCGTCCTCCAAGGGTTGACGGAGAGCCTCCAGCACGTCCCGGTGAAATTCCGGCAGCTCGTCCAGAAACAGCACACCGTTGTGGGCCAGAGAGATCTCGCCGGGCCGCATCAGCGGCCCGCCGGCCAGCGCGGCGGCGGAGGTGGTGTGGTGAGGGGAGCGGAAGGGCCGCTGGGTCAGCAGAGGGTGGCGGGGGTCCGTCAGTCCCGCCACGGACCAGATGCCGGAGGTCTCCAGCGCTTCGGGACGGCTCAGCTCCGGCAGGATAGAGGGCAGCCGCTTGGCCAGCATGGATTTGCCCGCTCCGGGGGAGCCAATCAGCAAAAGATTATGTCCACCTGCCGCGGCGATCTCCAGTGCCCGCTTTACATGCTCCTGTCCCATCACGTCCTGCAAGTCCGGCAGGCCGGTTTCCTCCGGCTCCGGTACCCAGACCGGGGCGGGGGAGAGAGGGGTCTCGTTTTTCAGATGGGCCACCAGTGCGCCCACGTCCGGAACGCCGTAGACGGTCAATCCCTCCGCCAGCGTTGCTTCGGCAGCGTTGTCCGCCGGGACATACAGCGTCCGGATACCTGCCTCCCGGGCGGCCAGCGCCATGGGCAATACGCCGCTGACACCCCGCAGAGCACCGGTGAGACTTAGCTCACCGATAAAGGCGGCGTCCTTGGGCGGGGTAGGCAGATCTCCGTCCGCCGCCAGCAGCCCTACGAAAATAGGCAGATCGTAGACCGTGCCCGCTTTTTTCGTGCCGGCGGGGGCCAGATTGACGGTGATGCGGCTGACGGGAAATTTTGCTCCGCAGTTTTTCACCGCCGCCCGGACCCGTTCCCGGGCCTCCCGGACGGCGGCGTCCGGAAGCCCCACGATGTCGAAGGCGGGCAGACCGCCGGAGAGAAAACACTCGGCTGTGACCTCATAGCCGGCAATACCGTTGAGGCCCAGAGAACGCACAGTGGTGACCATAGCGGCGCCTCCTGAAAAAAGTTAAAATTTTGTTTACATTTTTCTGATTAAAGAAATTGTACCACACTACGTGATTTTTGGGAACCCAAAGGGCGGCAAAGTTAAAAAATAAACATATTTTTCCAAAAAAGAACAAGAAAACCGATTAAGTTTCAAAATCTGAGCTTTTCTGTTTACAAATTGTAGAGGAAGTGCTACAATTACGGCGAATGGTGTTTGAGAAGAGAGAGCCCAAATGCCAAAAACCGGTGAGAGCCGTTCTGCAGACGGTATCCACCGACAGGAGGTAAGAGTTTATGGTAAGAAAATTCAAGTCCATGGACGGTAACAACGCGGCTGCGTATGTCAGCTACGCCTTTACCGAAGTGGCGGGTATCTACCCCATCACCCCGTCTTCTCCCATGGCAGACTATGTGGACCAGTGGGCAGCCAACGGTCAGAAGAACATCTTCGGCACCACCGTCAAGGTGTGCGAGATGCAGTCTGAGGCCGGCGCTTCCGGTACCGTCCACGGTTCTCTGGCAGCCGGCGCGCTGACCACCACCTACACGGCCTCTCAGGGCCTGCTGCTGATGATCCCCAATATGTACAAGATCGCCGGCGAGCTGCTGCCCTGCGTGTTCCATGTGTCCGCCCGTACCGTGGCCAGCCACGCTCTGAACATCTTCGGCGATCATTCCGACGTGATGGCCTGCCGTCAGACCGGCTTCGCCATGCTGTGCGAGAATGACGTTCAGGAGATCATGGATCTGGCTCCCGTGGCCCATCTGGCCGCCATCGAGGGCCGCGTTCCCTTCATCAACTTCTTCGACGGCTTCCGTACCTCTCACGAGATCCAGAAGGTCGCCGTGTGGGATTACGAGGATCTGAAGGAAATGTGCGATATGGACGCTGTTGACGCGTTCCGCAAGCACTCCCTGAACCCCGAGCGTCCCATGATGCGCGGTTCTCATGAGAACGGCGACATCTTCTTCCAGCATCGCGAGGCCTGCAACAAGTACTATGACGCCCTCCCCGAGGTCGTTGAGAAGTACATGGGCAAGATCAACGAGAAGCTGGGCACCAACTATCAGCTCTTCAACTACTACGGCGCTCCCGACGCTGACCGCGTGATCATCGCCATGGGTTCCATCTGCAACGTGGCAGAGGAAGTCATCGACTACATGAACGCTCACGGCGAGAAGGTCGGCATGGTGAAGGTCCACCTGTATCGTCCCTTCCGGGCCGATAAGCTGCTGGCCGCCATCCCCGCTACCTGCAAGGCTCTGGCCGTTCTGGACCGCACCAAGGAGCCCGGCTCCGAGGGCGAGCCTCTCTATAAGGATGTTGTCACCGCTCTGGCCAACGCCAACCGCTTCAATGACATGAAGGTCATCGGCGGCCGTTACGGTCTGGGCAGCAAGGATACGCCTCCCGCCTCCGTCTTCGCCGTGTATGACGAGCTGAAGAAGGACGCTCCCATGCACGAGTTCACTCTGGGCATCGTGGATGACGTCACCCACCTGTCTCTGGAGGAGAAGGCCGTCCCCGGCGTTGCTCCTGCCGGCACCATCGAGTGCAAGTTCTGGGGTCTGGGCGGCGACGGTACCGTTGGCGCCAACAAGAACTCCACCAAGATCATCGGCGACCATACCGACAAGTACATCCAGGCCTACTTCCAGTATGACTCCAAGAAGACCGGCGGCGTCACCGTCAGCCATCTGCGTTTCGGCGATCAGCCCATCAAGTCTTCTTACTATATCAACAAGGCTGACTTCGTGGCCTGCCACGTGCCTGCCTACATTACCAAGCATTTCCCCATCGTCCGCGATGTGAAGCCCGGCGGTGTGTTCCTGATCAACTGCCAGTGGGATGACGCGGAGCTCAGCCACCATCTGGATGCCGCTTCCAAGCGTTACATCGCCAAGAACAATATCCAGGTCTACACCATCAACGCCATCGATCTGGCCAAGCAGATCGGCATGGGCAAGCGCACCAACACCATTCTGCAGTCCGCATTCTTCTCCCTGGCCAAGGTCCTGCCCGAGGCAGAGGCCATCCAGTACATGAAGGACGCCGCCACCCACTCCTACCTGAAGAAGGGCCAGGACGTTGTGGACATGAACCACAAGGCCATCGATCTGGGCGCTACCGCTTACAAGAAGTTCGACGTGCCCGCCGATTGGGCTGACGCCAAGGACGAGACTGTGACCACCAAGCTCACCGGCCGCGAGGGCGTTGTGAAGCAGGTGGAGGACATCATGTTCCCCGTGGGCCGTATGGACGGCGACAGCCTGCCTGTTTCCGCCTTCCTGCCTCATGTGGACGGTCAGTTCGAGCAGGGCGCTGCCGCTTATGAGAAGCGCGGCGTGTCCGTCTCCGTTCCTACTTGGGACGCTTCCAAGTGCATCCAGTGCAACAACTGCGCATATGTCTGCCCCCATGCTACCATCCGTCCCTTCGCTCTGACTGAGGAGGAGGCCGCCAAGGCTCCCGCCGCTGCCAAGATCGTGGACGTGAAGGCTGGCAAGGGCAAGGGTGTTTACAAGTACACCATGGCCGTGTCTCCTCTGGACTGCATGGGCTGCGGCGTGTGCGTGGGCGTCTGCCCCGTGGGTGCCCTGACCATGGTTGGCCAGGAAGAGGAAGCCGCACAGCAGGATGTGTTCGACTACTGCGTGGCCGAGGTCGCTCCCAAGGCCGACATGCAGGACAACACCGTCAAGGGCAGCCAGTTCAAGCAGCCCTACCTGGAGTTCTCCGGTTCCTGCGCCGGCTGCGCCGAGACCAGCTATGCCCGTCTCGTCACCCAGCTGTTCGGCGACCGGATGTACATCTCCAACGCCACCGGCTGCTCCTCCATCTGGGGCGGTCCTGCCGCAACTTCTCCCTACTGCACCGATAAGAACGGCCACGGTCCCGCTTGGGCGAACTCCCTGTTCGAGGATAACGCCGAGCACGGCCTTGGCATGTATCTGGGCCAGGAGGCTACCCGCAACCGTCTGGCTGACCTGACCCGTCAGCTGATCGCTGTGGAGTATGCCGATGAGTCCATCAAGGCTGCCGGCCAGAAGTGGCTGGACACCATGGAGGATGGCGCTGCCAACAAGAGTGCTTCCGCTGAGTTCATCGCGTCCATGGAGAGCGTTGTCTCCGCCCGCGGCGATTGCGACTGCGACGCCTGCAAGCTGGCTCGTGAGATCCTGAAGGACAAGGAATATCTGGAGAAGAAGTCCGTCTGGATCTTCGGCGGCGACGGCTGGGCCTATGACATCGGCTTCGGCGGCGTGGATCACGTTCTGGCTTCTGGCAAGGACGTCAACGTCTTCGTCTTCGATACCGAGGTCTACTCCAACACCGGCGGTCAGGCTTCCAAGTCCTCCAACATCGGTCAGGTGGCGCAGTTCGCCGCTGCCGGTAAGGAGACCAAGAAGAAGTCTCTGGCTGAGATCGCCATGAGCTACGGCTATGTGTATGTGGCTCAGGTAGCTATGGGTGCTAACCCCGCTCAGACCCTCAAGGCCATTCAGGAGGCTGAGGCCTATCATGGTCCCTCCCTCATCATCGGCTATGCTCCCTGCGAGATGCACAGCATCAAGGGCGGCATGACCAACTGCCAGGCTGAGATGAAGAAGGCCGTCGAGTGCGGCTACTGGAACCTGTTCCGCTTCAACCCCGCTGCTGAGACCGACAAGTTCATTGTGGATTCCAAGGAGCCCAAGGAAGAGGGCTACCGCGCCTTCCTGATGAACGAGGCTCGTTACAGCCGCCTGACCCGCGAGTTCCCCGACCGCGCCGAGACCCTGTTCAAGCGCAACGAGGAGGTCGCCATGGATCGCTATCAGCACCTGCTGAAGCTGAAGGCCATGTACGACGAGAAGTAATTCTCATCCGACAGATCGAAAAGGAGCACGGCATGAGCCGTGCTCCTTTTTTACGTTGACACCTTCGGCAAAATGGGATACAATAAGCTTCGGTCGGCTATGGGCCTGAAAGCCCTTGCTGTGCCGCGAAAAGTATGAGATCTATGCCCCGGTAGCTCAGTTGGATAGAGCGTCCGCCTCCTAAGTGGGGAATATAGTGCCCCGCTCAAAAGGCACAAGTGTGCGGCATCGAGTTCAAGTACAGTCTGATAATTTCATATGTCTCCGTAGCTCAGTTGGATAGAGCGCGAGCCTCCTAAGCGGCAGATTGTTCGATTCCTTCGAGCAATGAAAATTGCATAAATCTTAAAAATGTCTCAGTAGCTCAGCTGGATAGAGCACAC
>OLFY01003847.1_pt1 | contig 11395 bp, 9 predicted proteins | sample 1605611 | NCBI WGS metagenome assembly OLFY01 (sample SAMEA3888923, study PRJEB22519) | human gut metagenome | biome: human gut; feature: human-associated habitat; material: faeces | place: Denmark | collected 2011
CTTCCCGTCCAAGTCAGAGACGCAGCCGCAGTCCAAAGAAAGGCAGCAGTTTCGGACATATTTTACTATGTTACATACTTCCATTTTTAGCAGTCAATCTGGCGATCTTTTTTATTGTCACGGCTACACCGAAAATTGAAATGACAATCAGCGATACTACCGATTATAAAACGCTGGATGTAAGCTTTAAGGTCCACTCTCTTCTTCCTTTAAAGAAGATGACAACCACTCTGGAATCCCAGCCAATTGAATTCAAAAAAGAAAAGGGCGTTTACCACGCTGTACTGGAAAGTAACGGCACTCTAGAGATCTACGCATTAAGCTTAAACGGCATGCAGGCCCAGGATATTGAGCATATTGCAGTATTGGATGATACAGCCCCATCATTTGATGAAGAAAACGTAGTTATGGAAAACGGCAAGCTTATCCTCACTATAGAAGACAGCATTTCCGGCATCAACTATGATTCTATTTATGCTACCGATGACAGTGGAACGAAGATCCTTCCTGACAGCTGCGATAAAGAAAACGGAGAAGTCACTTTTAAATTAGAAGAAGGCTCTCTCACTGTTTATGTAGAAGATATGGCCGGAAACCCGAACCAGGCTGCCTTCTCTATCAACCAATCCGGAATTAATACATCAGACCGGAACAGTCAAATCCACTCGGTGAAGTACCGCCCCATACATAAGGCACACCTAACATGCTATACGCTGCACTGACCACACCGGAAGCACTGCCTGAATTATTGGCTGCTGCAACGGTTGTTGTCGTACTGCTCTTTGTCTTTGTCGTTGTCTTAGCTGCTGCAGCGGCGGCCTGCGCTTCACGCTGTCTTTGTGCTTCTGCTGCGGCAGCCTGCGCTTCTGAAAGCTGTGTTGTCAAATCAGCCACTGTATTTTCCTGATCTGCAATTGCCGCATATAAAACAGCCTGCTTATCTGTCATCTCCTGCCCAAGTGCTTCCAGCTCCTTCTTATCCGCGTCGAGCGTACTCTTTAACTTCTGGATCTGTGAAGCGGTTGCTGCCATCTCATCTAACTTTCCACGGTCATAATCATAAACCTGCTGTACGTACTCCGCTTTATTCAGTGCATCGCTCATGCTTTCTGCTGTAAGAAATGCCTCTGCAATCGATGTTGACTGGTCTTCGTACATATATTTAATACGCAGTTTCATATCATCATACTGATTCTGCATATTCTGCTCTGCAACTGCTAAATCCGCATTTGCCTGATCAATCTCTTCATTCTTATCATGCATCTTGACTTCAAGTTCGTCCATCTGCACAAGCAGATAAGCAAGCTCTGACTGTGTCTGGCTTAACTGACTCTCTGCCGCATTCTTTTTATTGGTTAAATCTGTTACATCATCTGCCCATACAGACGTGCCGGCAATGCTTGTAATTAAAGCTGCTGCCACAAAAGTTTTTGCAATTCTTTTACGCATAAGTTTCTAAACCTCATAATATATTACAAATTTGTTACATATTTTTTAAAATTTGCTTTCAATATTATAATATATTACAAACTATTACGCAAGACATAAATCTAATCTATATGTGAAATTTTTAAGAACTTTTTTATTTAATATTGTACTGTAAACGGATTTTATCGGCTATCAATGCGATAAATTCTGAATTTGTGGGTTTTCCTTTGCCATTGCTGATTGTATAACCAAACAAACCATTGAGTGTTTCCGTATTTCCACGGTTCCATGCCACTTCAATTGCATGACGGATGGCACGCTCCACGCGGCTTGATGTCGTCTGGTATCTTTTGGCAATGGTTGGATAAAGTATTTTGGTAATGCTGTTAATCACATCATTGTCCTTGACTGACAGCATAATAGAATCTCTTAGATACTGATACCCTTTAATATGCGCAGGAATACCAATGTCATGTATAATGTTTGTAATATCACTTTCCAGATTCCGGTCACTGACCACCGTATGTTCCAGCGCCGGTGCTGCTCCTGCTTTCGTATTTTCCGCATGGACATTTCTGATATACCGGATTCTGTTAATCAGCATATCATTATCAAACGGCTTCATGATATAATATGAAGCGCCCATATTAAATGCATCTTCTGTCACACTGTCCCGTCCGATAGCACTGATAATAATAAATGCCGGCGTCTTTCGTATCTCCTTATCCTTATGCACTTTTTCCATCACCGTCAGTCCGTCAATCTGTGGCATTATAATATCCAGCAGAACGACATCCGGTTCTTTCTCCTTAATGATGTGAAATGTATCTTCTCCATTCGTCGCCGTACCGACTACGGACAAATCCTGTTCCTGTCCGATGACCTGCCCAAGTACCTTTAACATATTCTCATTATCATCTGCAATTGCTACCTTTAAGGCTTCCATTCATTTCCCCTCCATAAGATTTTTCTCATTCCCCTTACAAAAACTGATTATATCTTCTGCGACAAAAATTGGCAATCCTATATTTTCGCGTTTTTCGACATTTTTCGACAAAACAGTTTTTATTTTCCCTCTTTTAGCATTGTTTCAGCAAAAATTCCGTACCCTTTTGTCGGATTGTCGATAAAAACATGGGTCACTGCGCCGACAAATTTTCCGTTTTGCAGGATTGGCGAACCGGACATCCCCTGTACAATCCCATTTGTCATCGCCAGAAGTTCCGGAGATTTGACGGTAAACGTCAGATTTTTCTGACCGCCATAACTGATATGGTCAATTTCAATTTGATAATCCTGATAGGAATTATCTGTATACATACGGATATATGCCTTTCCTTTCTCTACCTCATGGCTGTAACCGACCTGCATATATTCCAGTTCATACTCCTCTGCCAGATTTTTGTCCAACGTGCCAAAAATGCCACTGACCGTATTTTTTCTGATACTGCCCAGAAAATTCTTTTCCTGATAATTTATCGTTCCGATAAATTCGCCCGGCGTACCTTCTGTTCCTTTTATAATTGAAACGATTTTCGTTTTATAAAGCCTTCCGTCATGAATCGTCAAAAGTCCCGCGGTCGTTTCATCACTGATACCGTGTCCTAATGCACCGAATCCACCTGAGCTGTCAATGTATGTCATCGTTCCGATTCCCTGTGCATCATCTTTTACCCAAAGACCGATTTTATAATTTCCGCCCTCGTCCATGACCGGTGTCACGCTGACGTCAAACTGCTGTCCGTTGCGCAGTATCGTAAAAACAACCTCTGTACCGCCGCATTTTTTGACTGCTTCAGCCAGTGTGCCTTTTGAAGATACCTTTTCTGCATTTACCGCTAAAATGTAATCCCCCTGACGGATAATATTTTCACATGGATTGACTTCATTCCCGTAAATATCGGTAATACTCTGCGTATTCACCGCAAGCACACCGTCTGTCTTTAAATATAACCCTATCTGGAAACCGCACGGATATACATAATCCGGTTCAACAACATTGACATCAACTGTCCGGATATCAAAGACACCGAACAGCTTAATCTGCATGGGATAACTGCCGGTCTGCTCCGCTGCAAATGCCGCCGGTCTGCTAAGATTCACTTTCTGCGTATCATTTTCCGCCGTAACCGGAAGCCCCAGCTGCAGTGTGGTGATACGGTTATTCTGTAAATATATTTCTCCGGGCAGCTGCTTTGCAACCATATGGGCATAAATCCCCATTCCCGATGCCGACACAATAAAAAACAGAACAAATATAAAAAACCTATATACAATTTTCTTTTTCATACGCAGCTCCATTCCACAGGCATTATTAATGATGTTGAAGCAAATGCCCTCAACTGTTTAATCTTAGTATCTGCCGTATTTGAAAATCTAATATAGGTTTTTTATGGTTATTTATTTTTATAAGCTGCCGCCTGATGGCACAATTCCTGTGCATTGGCACGTACCGCTTCCGTAATGGTACTGCCGCCAAGCAACCTTGCCAGTTCTTCCACGCACTGCGTATCCAAAAGCCGGTAAATGGATGTAACTGTTTTATTGTCCTGCACCGCTTTTTCAATCATAAAATGCACATCTGCCATTGCAGCAATCTGTGGCAGATGCGTAATGCAGATTACCTGTCGTTTCTGCGACAGCGTGCATAACTTTTCTGCAACCCGCTGTGCCGTTCTGCCACTGATTCCGGCATCAATTTCATCAAAAATGAGCGTGCCGATATCGTCCTGATTGGCTGTTACGGTACGGATTGCCAGCATAATACGGGACAGTTCACCACCGGAAGCCACTTTTGACAATGGCTTTAAGGCTTCACCCGGATTGGCTGCAATCACAAAATACATATTGTCCGTTCCGTTTGCCGAAAAATGCCCCGTCTGCTCAAAGACCGCTTCAAACCGCACATCGGCAAAATTCAAGTCCTGTAATGCTGCACGGATTTGTGCGCACAGCTTCTGCGCCGCCGCTTTTCTTAAATCCGAAAGCTGTGCCGATAAACCGGAAAGCCGTTTTTCTTTTTCAGCCAGTTCCCGTTTTAACTTTGCAATCAATTCATCATGGCTTTGCAGCTGCTCCAGCCGTTCTTTTCTGCTTTCGGCATAGGCAAGAATCTCAGCGGTGGTCTGACCGTACTTCATCTTCAAGGAATTGATAAAATCCAATCTTTGCTGTACCTGCTGAAAGGTTTCCGCATCAAATGCCGCGTCTTCCACATAGTCCGACGTCATGCGTGCCGCATCGGATAAAAGACTTTCCACGTCCGCCAGTGTCGCACACAGTCCGCTAAGCCGGTCATCATATACCGCCGCGCTGTTTAATGCCCGCACTGCCTGTCCCAGCTTATCACTGACATTGTCCTGTCCCGATACGAGATTCTGCTCGACAACCGCCATTTCTTCCATAATCTTCTGTGCGTGCAGCATTTTCTGATAATCGGCTTCCAGCTGTGTATCTTCACCTTCGGATAACTGCGCCGACTCAATCTCGGATACTTCAAATTCAATAAATGAAATCTCGCGGTTTCTGCTTTCCTCGTCCGTATCAAGCGCCTGCAATTCCTGTTTCTGCTTTACATACGCCGCATAAACCTCTTTTAATGCCGCTTTGACCTCTGCAAGACTCTCCTTTGCATAGGCATCCAGGATGTCAATGTGATGACTTTCATTTAACAAAAGCTGATTGTCATGCTGACCGTGAATATCAATGAGCCACGATGCCATTTCACGCACCTGTCCGAGCGTATAAGTCTGACCGTTGACCTTTATCTGGGAACGAGTGGGCGTAATTTTTCTGGAAATAATGAGCTGTCCTTCCTCTAATTCCTCGACACCGAATGCCGTAAGCTTTTCTTTTACCGCTTCGCTTTCAATGTCAAAAGACAGCTCCGTCAGTGCATAGTCCGCACCGCTGCGAATCAGATCCGACACTGCTTTTCCGCCCAGTGCCAGATTGACAGACCCTAAAATAATGGATTTACCGGCACCGGTTTCACCGGTCAGAATGTTTAATCCGTCCTTAAAATTAATATCTGCTTCCTCAATCAAAGCCAGATTTTTTACATGTAAATTTGCTAACATATGTCACTCCCTGCGGATTGTATCCTACTGTTTTGCTTTCTTTAGTATAACAAATATTTTATCAGGAGTGAACTATTTTTTTCAATTTTTCCATTAATTTTACGGTATCATCAACCGTACGCACCGCACACATAATCGTGTCGTCCCCTGCAATCGTACCGACAATTTCATGCCACTGCATTGCATCAAGTGCCGCACAGACTGCCATTGCCATTCCGGCAACCGTTTTGATAACAAGAATATTCTGTGCCATATCAGCACCGACAAACCCTTCCTTTAAGACCCGGATAAATTTGTCGTTCATATGCTGTCTGTCCGCCTGAAAGACAACATACTTCTGATTTTTGCCATCTATGGACGTCTTCGTAAGATTCAGTTCCCGGATATCCCTGGAAACTGTCGCCTGCGTCACGCTGAAACCGGCCTGTTTCAGCGCTTCTGCAAGTTCCTCCTGTGTTCCGATACTGTTTTTGGTGATTAATTCAATAATCTTATTTTGTCTTTCCGACTTCATACTTATTCCATCCTCCCGCCGCAAAATACATTTTTTACATTTTATTGCGGATACGCTGTAAAAAACTTAATTTGTTGGTCTTGATAAACTGCGATACCTTCTCTGACCTGCGTACCACAATCCTGTCCCCGGTTATTACTTTGCGGGATATTTCCCCGTCAAATGTAGCAATCCGCTCTTCTGCAAGACGCTTATTGTCACTCATTTCAATCACAATTTCATCTTCCGCGCCGAATATAATGCTGCGCTGGTTTAATGTATGCGGACAAATCGGTGTAATCATCATCATCTGTGCATTCGGCTGGATAATCGGACCACCCGCTGACAGACTGTATGCCGTAGAACCTGTTGCCGTGGATACAATTACACCGTCCGCACTGTAGGAATTTAAATATTCGCCGTTTACGTGTACATCAAAATCTATGACACGCAGTGTCCCGCACCGGCTGATTACAATATCGTTTAATGCCGTATTTTCAAAAACCGGTTCACCGTCGCGGTAAATTGTTCCTGAAAGCATCATACGCGTATCAATTTCATAAGTATCCTGCATACAGCAGTTCAGCGCTTCATATACGGTGCTTCTGTCGGCATCGGTCAGATACCCGAGTGTCCCGATATTCACGCCAAGCAGCGGAATATTGGTTTTATTGACATCTCTTGCTGCCTGAATCAGCGTTCCGTCCCCGCCAAGTACAATAATACACTCTGTATCTGTCGGAATCTGCCTTGCATCGGTATAGCGGTAATCCGTATCGCCACCGGTCTGCTCCTGATTGCTGCTTAGACAGACCGCACCGTTTTTTTGCAGATACTGTTCAATTTCTTTTGTAAAACTGTAATCTGCATCTTTAGCCTTATTTGTAATAATATAAAACTTCTTCATCAGCGTATCTGCGCCTCCAGTGTTTCTTAATCGAGTGCCGCATGTGCTTTTTCTACAACCTGTGCCGCTTCAAACGGAACGTCCGGATAACTGCCCTCTGTATGTTTCTGCAGATGCAGCAGATATTCAATATTCCCCTCCGGTCCTTTTACCGGTGAAAATTCGAGATTGAGCACTTCAAATCCAATTGATATTGCAAAATCAATCACTTTTTCAATCACTTCCAGATGCACTGCACTGTCACGTACCACACCATGCTTGCCGACTTTTTCCCTGCCTGCTTCAAACTGTGGCTTAATCAGACAGACAATTTGTCCGTCATCGGACAAAAGTTCCTTAACCGGTCCTAAAACCTTAGTCAGTGAAATAAAGGATACGTCAATGCTTGAAAAATTGATTTTATCTGCAACGTCTTCCGGTGTCACATAGCGGATATTGGTCTTTTCCATGCAGACCACACGTTCATCATTGCGCAGTTTCCATGCAAGCTGTCCGTGTCCCACATCAACCGCATAGACTTTGACTGCACCGTTCTGTAACATACAGTCCGTAAATCCGCCCGTGGAAGAACCGACGTCCATGCAGTTTTTCCCCGCCAGTGTCACATCGAAATTTTCCATTGCTTTTTCTAATTTTAAGCCACCGCGGCTTACGTATTTTAATGTATTGCCTCGGACCTCTATCACGGCTTCCGCAGGAAAATTCGAGCCTGCCTTGTCTTCTTTCTGACCGTCTACATAGACATTTCCTGACATAATAATTGCTTTTGCTTTTTCTCTTGACTCTGCCAGTCCCCGCGATACCAGCAGTACATCCAAACGTTCTTTTGCCATATCTGCTCCATTCTAAAGTACGATATTTTCATAAAATGAAATAATGCGTTCCGTTACGGTTTCCGCATCAATTCCGGCTTCACAGCGTAAAATATCAACGCTGCCATGCTCAATGTAATCATCAGGCAGTGAAATGTTTAACACCCGCACCGGTAACTGTAAATCTGAAACCAGCTGACAGACACTCTCACCGAACCCGCCGGAAATCACATTTTCTTCCATGGTTACAATCAGATTGTGTTCCCTGCCACATTTAAATACCGCCGATTCGTCAATCGGCTTTACAAAACGTGCATTAATCAGCGTGACAGAGTACCCCTGTGCTTTTAAATTTTTCCGTACAATGTCTGCTGTTTCCACCATGCTGCCGACCGCAAGCAGAGCAATATCTTTTTCATAATACATCACTTCTGCTTCACCATATACAATCGGCTGCTTAAATTCTTCAAATGCCGTCACCGCTGTTCCACGCGGATATCTGAGCGCAAACGGACCATTATATTCTTCCAGTCCGAATTCAAGTCCCACTTCCAGCTCCCACGCGTTTTTCGGTGCAAACACTGTCATATTCGGAATATTTGACAGATACGACAAGTCAAATATTCCCTGATGGGTTTCTCCATCACTGCCTACCAGTCCTGCGCGGTCAATTGCAAAGACCACGTGTAACTGCTGGATACAGACATCGTGTAATATCTGGTCATAGGCACGCTGCAGAAAAGATGAATACACGGCAAATACCGGCTTTAAACCGCCTGCTGCCAGTCCTGCCGAAAATGTAACGGCATGTGCCTCCGCAATGCCTACATCAAAAAAGCGTTCCGGATACCACCGTGAAAACTTGGCAAGACCCGTTCCGTCCGGCATCGCCGCCGTAATTGCCGCAATCTTTGCATCCTTCTTTGCCAGCTTACAGACCGCCTCTGAAAAAACTTCCGAATAACTTTTGCCATTCTCGTTTTTTAACACATTTCCAGTCTTAATATCAAACGGTGCAATACCGTGATATTTGCTCGGATTACGCTCCGCTGGTCTGTATCCGTGGCCTTTCTGGGTCACCACATGTACCAGCACGGCATGGTCAATCCGCTTAGCCACCTTAAAAATTTTTATCAGTTTTTCAATATCATGACCATCTACCGGACCTAAATAGGTAATGCCCATGCCTTCAAACATCTGATTGGGAACAATAAGCTGCTTAATATTGCTTTTTGTCTTTTTAATCTTGTCCACAATCACACTGCCCATAGGCATCTTATACAATGTGTTGGTAACCCCTTCCTTTAAATCATAATAGGAGTTGGAAGCACGGATTTCACCAAGCATTTTGGATACCCCGCCGACATTTTTGGAAATTGACATATTGTTATCATTTAACACAATAATAAAGTTTCCCTTTACCTGCGATGCGTTATTTAACGCTTCATATGCCATGCCGCCGGTCAAAGCGCCGTCACCGATAACAGAAATCACGCTGTAATGCTCTTTTTTGATATCGCGGGCGCTGACATATCCAAGTCCCGCTGAAATTGAAGTCGAACTGTGTCCCGTATCAAATGCATCGTAATGACTTTCATTGCGCTTTGGAAATCCGCTCATGCCGCCGAATTTACGCAGCTGGTCAAACTGATTTTTTCTGCCCGTTAAAATTTTATGGGTATATGCCTGATGTCCCACATCCCAGATTAATTTATCCTGTGGAAGATTAAATACCAGATGCAGTGCCATCGTCAATTCAACAACACCCAGATTGGATGCCAGATGTCCGCCCGTTTTACTGATATTTTCAATCAGAAACTGCCGGATTTCATCTGCCAGCTGGTTATATTCAATCGGGTCAAGTGCCTTAATATCATTGGGCTTGTTAATCTTTTCAAGTATCATACGAACCTCCGCTGTCACCAAACAGCTTATTTTTCTCTGTGAATCAGTCTGCGCACAAGTTCATCTAAAAATTCATTTTCCCCAGTTTCTTCAATCAGACGCAGTGCTTCATTTGACATCTCTACCACATCTTTTTCGGCCTTTTCCATTCCGTATAATGTGACATACGTCGTTTTATGATTTTTTTCATCACTTAATACCGGTTTTCCGAGGACTTCCTGCGTGCTTGTGACATCTAAAATATCATCCTGAATCTGGAATGCCACACCGATCAGATTGCCGGCTTTTTCCATTTTTTCAACCGTCCGGTCATCTGCCCCGGCAAGAATTGCTCCCGCCATAAATGCTGCTTCAATGAGCGCTCCGGTCTTTAGATTAAAGATGAATTCAAGCTGTGCTTCATTCATCGGCTTGTCCGTCAGCCACACATCCAGTGACTGGCCGCCGACCATGCCGTAAATGCCTGCCTTGTATGCAATCACCTTTGCCGCCTTTACACATCGGATTAAATCGTCTGGTTCCGTCACTTCTGAAATGCCGTTAAACAACAGTTCATACGCGTAATTAAGCAATCCGTCTCCCGCCAGCACACCAAAGTCTTCCCCGAATTTTTTATGGGTTGTTAATTTGCCGCGGCGGTAATCGTCATTGTCCATTGCCGGTAAATCATCATGCACCAGTGAATACGTATGAATACATTCCAGCGCCGCCATAAACGGTTCTGTAATTTTTTCATCCGTTCCGCCAAGCCGTCTGTACACCTCCAAAAGAAGCATCGGGCGCAGTCTTTTTCCGCCCGCATTGACACTGTAATTCATCGCTTCCGCCACGCGCTGCTGCATCCCTTCTTCTGCCGGGAGCTTTGCCGCAAGCAGGGCATTAATCTGCTCTACACGCTGCTTTAATTCCTCATTAAAATTCATCTTCGTCACCCTCTTTTTGATTGAGTACCACAATCTTTTTTTCCACCTTGTCCAGCTGCTGATTGCAATTCTGAATCAGTTTCATGCCTTCATTATATAATTTGAAAGAATCCTCTAACGAAACATCCCCGTTTTCAAGATTTCCTATAATCTGTTCGAGCTTTTCAAATGACTGTTCAAGCGTCTGTGCCTTTGCCATGCGTAACCTCCAATGCCTGTGCCTTTACATATCCGTCTTTTAAATAAATTTTCATCAGGGACTTTTCCGCCACATCCGCGGTGCTTCTGATTCTCGTTCCGTCCTCTGCGGATACATACGCATATCCCTGTCCCAGCTTTGCAAGCGGGGAAACACCGTTTAAGCGTGCTGCAAGCAGTTCCATCTGATGCCGCTTTGCCGCAAGCACCTGATACAGTGCCTTCTCCAGCCGTTCTTCTGCCTGCATGGTATACTGCCGTCCATCCTCAATCCTGCTCACCGGGTTAAAAACAGCCAGCCGGAGTCTGTAGTTTTCCAGTACATTTTTACTGTCTGAAATCTTACGCACTACCGCCGTATACAATGCCTTTTCATATGCTGCAATCTGCGCTTCTATTGCAGAAATATCACAGACTGCCAGCTCTGCTGCCGCAGATGGCGTCGGTGCGCGTAAGTCCGCCACAAAATCGGTAATGGTAAAATCAGTTTCATGTCCAACCGCGGAAATCACCGGTGTCTTTGCCGCAAAAACTGCTTCAATCACCGGCTCTTCGTTAAATGCCCACAAGTCTTCCATGGAACCGCCGCCTCTGCCGACAATCAATACATCCAGATTCTTTTCATCGAGTGTACGGATACCTTCCGCAAT
>OLFY01003855.1_pt1 | contig 11369 bp, 10 predicted proteins | sample 1605611 | NCBI WGS metagenome assembly OLFY01 (sample SAMEA3888923, study PRJEB22519) | human gut metagenome | biome: human gut; feature: human-associated habitat; material: faeces | place: Denmark | collected 2011
GCGAGGTCGCAAAGTTCCTCGATACCATCCTCTACGCTCTTGTCAACGATAACGCTCTCCTTGAACTTGTCACCACCCTGTACGACACGGTGTCCTACAGCGTCGATTTCTTTCAAATCCTTGATAGCGCCGATTTCTGGGTCGAGCAAGCACTTGAATACGAAGTTCACACCTTCCTTGTGGTCAGGCATGTCGTGCATGATCTGCTTCTTCTCGCCGTTAGGCAATTTTACCTTGATGAAAGCGTTATCAAGACCGATACGCTCTACACCACCCTGTGCCAATACAGACTCATCGTCCATATTATATAATTTGTACTTGATAGATGAACTACCACAGTTCAGAACCAATACTTTCATTTTGTTTTCAATTTAAAATTTATAGTTTACAGTCTATAGCATAGACCACCCATCTTACAGCAGCTTAGCCCTATAAACTGTTAACTGTTAACTATTAACTATATACTTACGCCTTCTTAGCGTCCTGTGCCTGGCAAGCTGTGATGGCTACCATGTAGTAGATGTCATCTACAGAGCAACCACGAGAAAGATCGTTTACAGGACGGGCAATACCCTGAAGGATAGGACCGATAGCGATGGCACCACCCAAGCGCTGAACGAGCTTGTAGCCGATGTTACCAACCTCGAGGTTTGGAACTACCAATACGTTAGCCTTACCAGCAACGTCAGAACCTGGAGCCTTCTTGGCAGCTACCTCAGGAACGAGGGCTGCATCAGCCTGAAGTTCACCATCGAGATGAAGCTCTGGGAACTTCTCCTTAGCAATAGCTACGGCATCCTTTACCTTGTCAATGATATAAACGCTCTTGCCAGTCTCCTTGTTGATAGCATCCTTTGCGCTACCCTTTGTAGAGAAGCTCAACATGGCAATCTGTGGATCAGTAATACCTGCCACTGACTGAGCTGTATGAGCTGTAGTATAGGCAATCTGAGCAAGCTGGTCTGCTGTAGGGTTTGGAGTTACAGCAACGTCACCCATTACTACAACGCCATCCTGACCATACTGCTTCTGGTCTGAGATGAGCAACATAGCACCACTTACGCAAGTGATACCTGGACTGCACTTGATGATCTGAAGAGCTGGACGGAGAGTATCGCCAGTAGTGCTCAATGCACCAGAAATCTGACCGTCAGCGCCCTCAGTCTTGATAATCATACAACCGAGGTAGAGGTTGTTCTTAGTTACGAGTTCACGAGCCTGCTCTACAGTCATGCCCTTCTTCTTGCGAAGTTCAGCGAGCTTCTCAGCATACTCCTCAGTCTTAGGGTTGTTTTGTGGATCAACGATAGTAGCCTTGTCGATGTTGTTAAGACCCCACTGAGCAGCGAGATTCTTAATATTGGCAGGGTTACCGATGAGGATGATGTCTGCGAGATCATCAGCCAAAACTTTATCGGCTGCTTTCAATGTACGCTCCTCTTCTGCTTCAGGGAGCACGATGCGCTGCTTGTCAGCTTTAGCGCGAGCTACGATTTGCTGTAATAAATCCATTTTACTTTTTAATATTTTATATATTTTGTTGTTTCCTAAGTAGATCTGTCAAAGTGTTAGGTGATGTTATCTTGTTTTTCACCTTTTTGCCACATCGACTTTGCAAAAGTACACATTTTCTTTGAAATAGCAGCGATTAAAATGTGTAAAAAAAGCTAAATCGGGAGATTATTCATATCGTAAAGGTTTACGTAGCAGGAAAAGTGATAAATTCTTCACCCTTCGTTCTTCACTCTTCACTTAACTTATATCATTTCCAGAGTAAGGATGCTTTCCAGTTCCTCGGCAGAGAGTCGGAGTTTGAACTCGCCCTTGATGGCCACGCTGATTCGTCCGGTCTCCTCGGATACAATGACGGCGATGGCATCACTGCTCTGTGATATTCCGAGAGCGGCACGATGGCGGAGTCCCAGTTCCTTCGGAATATCGAGGTTATGACTCACAGGCAGAATACATCCGGCTGCCATGATGCGCTTATTGCTCACCACCATGGCTCCATCATGAAGCGGCGAATTCTTGAAGAAAATATTCTCTATCAGCCGCTGGTTAATCTTGGCGTCTATCTCCTCACCCGTATCCATGATGTCCTTCAGTGGAACGCCTCGCTCTATAACGATAAGAGCACCTACGTATTTCTTTGCCATACTCATACACGCCATCACAATCGGCATGATGGTCTCCTTGTTAGCCTCCTTCTGGCTCTCCTTGCTGGAGTGGAAGAAGCGAACCAGCCGGCGCATACCTTTCTGCGAACCGATTTCATAGAGGAATCTACGGATATCCTCCTGGAAGATGACGATGAGGGCGATGACTCCCACGCTCACCAGTTTATCCAGGATAGAACCCAGCAGGCGCATTTCCAGTATCTGGCTCACAAAGAGCCAGATTAGCACGAAGAGCATGATGCCCACGAAGATGTTCAGTGAGCGCGATTCCTTCATCAAACGATAAACATAGAACAGCAGCGAGGCTACCAGGAGAATATCGAGAAAATCTTTGATGCCAAATTCTATCATGTACGTCCCTCCTTCATTGCTTCTATTATCTTCACAGCCTCAGCAGCTTCTTTCACATCGTGCACTCTGAGGATGCTGGCGCCCTTCATCAGAGCGATGGTGTCGAGCACGGAAGTTCCATTGAGCGATGTCGTAGCATCTCCACCCAGCAGCTTGTATATCATACTCTTGCGGGAGATGCCTACCAGAACCGGAAGTTCCATCACGTTCAACTTCTCCATCTCATTATAAATCTGATAATTCTGGATGAGATTCTTGCCGAAGCCGAAGCCCGGGTCGAGGATGATGTCCTTGGCTCCCAGGTCGCGCAACTGCTGCACCTCTTTTGCAAAGCCCTTCATCATCGTTTCGAGTGTAGGCTGCACTGACATTAATATATAAGGTACCTTCAGTTCGCCCACCACACGGAACATTTCAGGATATTCCTCCTGTCTCTGCTCCAGCGGCACATTGGCGATGCCTGTGATTCCACCTTCTGATACATCGTTGATGATGTCAGCTCCCCACTCCTCGATACACTTACGTGCCAAGGTAGGGCGATAGGTATCTACGGAGACGGCAGCATCCGGTTGCTCCCTGCGAACGATGTCGAGAGCGAACTTCAGGCGTCTTCCCTCCTCCTCTTCCGATACTTCATCGGCACCGGGACGGGTGGAGAAAGCGCCCACATCAATGATGCTTCCACCTTCTTCTATAATCTGATTAGCTCTCTGAGCTATCTCCATTTCTGTCTGTTTTCTACTGCCAGAGTAGAAACTGTCGGGCGTAACGTTCAGGATGCCCATCACCTGAGGGGTACTCAAATCCATCAAGCGCCCCTTGATATTGATTGTATATTCCATCGGATTATAACTCCTTAAGCCACTTTTTACCTGGCTTTGTGTAAGTCCAGGCAGTAAAACTTAGGCTAAAAATTGAGCAAACTAAAAAGAACAATGCCAAATAGCTCATAACACTACAATTCCTTAAGCCATTTTTTACCGGGCTTAGTATAAGTCCAGGCAAGAAAGCTTCCACCTATGATTGTTCCAACCACAAAGAAAAACAATAGTCCATTGTAAACTTCCATAACTTAATATTTTAAAATTCGATTAGCAATGCCCGCAAAAATGAAGGTCATTACTATACCAAATATAATTACTACATAATTTTTAACTCCAAACTCTCCTTGCAGAATTGGAGCAATACCACCAACCCCAGTTCCAGTAAACGTTAACTGAGATAAATTAAAGAAATAGCCTGCCAGCTTTTCCTTCCTTACTTTCGTTTTATCTTTTTCATCTCTACTACCCATAAAGAGCCTCACTTTCTAAAGATTCATCGAATATTTCTGCAAAAATAGAAAGAATATTCGAGATTACCATCATTTTTTGGGAAAATTGTTTGTTATGTCCATAATTTAGATTACTTTTGCACCCAAAATAACAGTTATAGACTATGGATATTTCAGAACTCTATCAGATTTACCAAGCGCACCCAGTGATTACCACTGACAGCCGCGACTGCCCAGAGGGCAGCATCTTCCTGGCTTTGAAGGGCGCATCGTTTGATGGCAACAAGTTTGCCGACATGGCTTTGGAGAAAGGCTGTGCCTATGTGATTGTTGATGAAAAAGAGTATGCCAAGGAAGGCGACGAGCACTACATCCTCGTAGAGGATTGCCTCACCACCTTCAAGGAACTAGCCCGTGAGCATCGCCGCCACTTCGATATTCCTGTAGTAGGAATCACCGGAACCAACGGCAAGACCACCACCAAGGAACTCGTCTCTGCCGTTCTCGGCGAGAAGTTCAACGTGATGTTCACCCAGGGCAACTTCAATAATGATGTAGGCGTACCAAAGACCCTCTTCCGTCTCTCACCAGAGAATGAGATTGCCGTTGTAGAGATGGGTGCTTCCCATCCTGGTGACATCCGAAAACTCGTGGAATACGTGGAGCCAACCTGCGGTATGATTACCAACGTAGGCCGTGCCCACCTGCTGGGATTTGGCAGCTTCGAAGGCGTGAAGAAGACCAAGGGAGAGCTCTATGATTACCTCGCAGCCAACGATGCCCTCGTCTTCATCAATGCAGACAACGAGCATCTGATGCAGATGGCTGAGCAGCGCAACATCAACCGCCTCATCACCTACGGCAAGGATGAAAACTGCGATGTATGGGGAGAAGTCATTTCCTGCGCTCCTTTCCTGAAGTTCCGCTGGCGCACCGAGAGCTTCGACTGGCATGAGGTTCAAACCCATCTCATCGGCTCTTACAATATCGACAACATGCTTGCCGCCATCACCATCGGTCTTCATTTCGATGTGAAGCCTCAGCAGATAGATCATGCCCTGGAGAACTACATCCCAAGCAACAACCGTTCGCAGTTGGAAGAGACGGCGCACAATAAGCTGGTGGTAGATGCCTACAATGCCAACCCATCTAGCATGGCAGCCGCCATCGAGAACTTCCGCGTGATGGATGTGCCTCATAAGATGGCAATTCTCGGACAGATGGGCGAGCTCGGCGAAGTGAGCCACGAGGAGCACCAGAAGGTAGTAGACCAGTTGCAGGCAGCCGGTCTTGAGAATGTATGGCTGGTGGGCGATGAGTTCAAGGATATTCCATGCAGCTACCGCAAGTTCCAGAATGTAGAGGAAGTGAAGGAAGCGCTCAAGGCGAACCAGCCTCACGACCATTACATCCTCATCAAAGGCAGCAACAGTGTGAAGCTCTTCCAGCTTCCGGAGTTGTTATAAACGGTTATTATCGTACAACTAAAAGGTGTGTGGTTGTACGACTATAGGGTGTTGCCACTAGGCTCGGCAGATGTGCTGACTGCAGTCGGCAGACCTGCTGACTAGGCTCAGCAGAGCTGCTGAGCCTAGTGGGAATCTCTTAGAAACAGCCTCCTTGAACCTGATATTCCGACTTCTTGAACCTGAGCAAACGTATTCTTTCACTTGTTCAGTCATATCCTTGTGCTTGTTCAGTCATATCTGTAGGCTTATTCGGATGGCTCATTGAGTTCACTCAAGCACATTGTTTCGCTCACTCAACAGGCCCACAGCCCCATCTACATGAATTCTGCAACAGCTTTTTAAATACAAAAGAATTTAACTGTACCATAAGCATTTACATCATTATGAGTTTTACGTAACGAAGACTTCATAATGCAAAGATACGATGAATATTTGCAAACGGCAAACATTTATCGGAAAAAAGTATCAGACATTCAATAAAAAAGTATCTTAGGATACTTGCTCATGTATCTTAAGATACTTGGCAATGTATCCTAAGATACTTTGCAATATAGCTTCATGTGCCCATGAAGCTGTTTCATCGGCTAAGGAAATAAGTTTCATCTCTGGATGAAGCCTACTTGCTGCACATCCCTAGAAAATACTTATGAATCTCCAGACTTTCGTTCAGTTCCGGATGGAAGGCGGTAACCAGCTGGTTACCCTGGCGGGCAGCCACAATCTTGCCATCTACTTCAGCCAGAACCTCAGCATCTCCCCACACCTCTTTAATATAAGGTGCACGGATGAAAGTCATAGGGACATTTCCCTCGATGCCCTTCATCGGAGCCTCGATGTAGAAACTGCCCAACTGGCGACCGTAGGCATTTCTCAAAGCCGTGATGTCCATCGAAGCAATGCGCTGGCTAGGCTCGCCCTCAATCTTCTTGGCAAGAAGAATCAAGCCGGCACAAGTACCATAAACAGGCAAGCCGGCAGCAATCGCCTCCTTCACAGGCTCCATCAATCCCAGTTCATTCAAGAGTTTCGCCTGGGTGGTACTCTCACCGCCCGGAATAATCAAGCCATCCTTAGGCTGGTCCCAATCCTTCAACTGGCGAACCTCGAAACTATCCACGCCCAACTGAGCCAACTTCTGTCTGTGCTCAGCAAAAGCGCCTTGTAAAGCTAATACTGCTATTCTCATAACATACTTATCTAATATAAAAGCCCCTTCTTGTGCAGGAGGGGCTTTTATCCGTTATCTCATTTATTATTACTTACCTCTTTCAGCCATGAGCAAAGCAATCTCCTGCTCATTGATACCTACCATTGCCTCGCCGAGGTCCTCGCTCAACTCAGCCAGCATCTTAGGGTCGTTGTAGTTGGTAACAGCCTTCACGATAGCCTGTGCACGCTTAGCTGGGTTACCGCTCTTGAAGATACCAGAACCTACGAATACACCCTCGGCACCGAGCTGCATCATCAGGGCAGCATCAGCTGGAGTAGCCACACCACCGGCAGCGAAGTTAACCACTGGCAACTTGCCGTTCTCGTGAACATACTTCACCAGGTCGTAAGGAGCCTGCAACTGCTTGGCTGCCTCGTAAAGCTCATCCTCGCTCATAGAAACCAGGCGGCGGATTTCGCTCTGCATCATACGCATGTGGGTAACAGCCTGAACCACATCACCTGTTCCTGGCTCACCCTTGGTACGAATCATCGTAGCACCCTCAGCGATACGGCGGAGCGCCTCACCCAGGTTCTTGGCACCACAAACGAATGGCACGTCGAACTGAGTCTTGTCGATGTGATAAACATTATCTGCAGGAGAGAGCACCTCGCTCTCGTCGATATAGTCGATTTCGATAGCCTGAAGAATCTGAGCCTCAGCGAAGTGACCGATGCGGCACTTAGCCATTACAGGGATAGAAACAGCCTCCTGAATACCCTTAATCATCTTAGGGTCGCTCATACGTGAAACACCACCTGCTGCACGGATATCAGCTGGAATACGTTCCAGCGCCATTACTGCGCATGCACCTGCTGCCTCTGCGATTTTTGCCTGTTCTGGAGTTGTTACGTCCATAATCACACCACCCTTGAGCATCTGAGCCAAGTTGCGGTTCAATTCTTGTCTATTTTCTGCCATAATTCTTATATTTTTATTCAATTACGGCTGCAAAGGAAACATTTTTCAGCGAAATAGCAGAAAAATGTTCCATTTTCTGCAAACATTGAGTCATTTTGTATAAAGAGAGATTCGCAAATATATAAGAGATATTCCTGAATATATAAAGCAGTACACAGATTGTACTGCTAAGAGAAACCGAGAGGAGTTCACCTTCTGAACTTCTACATTTTTTGTATCTTAGCGAAAAATTTCGTAACGAAATTTTTCGATTATGGAATATAGAAGACCCATTCTTCAGGAAATGGATACTCAAGAATATGATTGGGTAAGATTATATATTGAGAAATCGCCAGCGAAGCTTTACTACTGCTTAGCTGGCGATTTTGGGCAAGAGAGATTTATCTATGTGTCAACAAAAAACTCGCTCCAAATTGGACTTTGATTGGATATCAAGAAGTTTCTACTCTATATTATCTGATTTTTTTATTCCATATCAAACGCCTTTTAGTTTTATTAGAAAACCAAAGAAAAGTCTATTCTTTCGGAATACCAAGTCGCTCCATTTCTACCTCAGCTGACGTTTGATTTTCTCTTTCTTTTATCTTATGGAAACGATATGTTAACGTCAATCCGACTTTTCGAGTTTCATACTTTGTATTAAAACTAGATCTAACATTATAGATCTGTCTACAAGCACGATTTCTATCTCCATTAAAAATATCATACCCATCTAATGATAACCGCAATCTATCGTTCAAGAAAGATTTTTTGATACTCAAATTGACAGAAGAAGATGATTTTACATTTATCGACTCCATGTATCCACCCCAGACTTGTTGCCAAGACAGAGAGAGCAGAAAATGCTTAGGAAGCTTGAAATCATTATCAAAATTAAGAATTGTCGACGGATGTCCATCATGAAATGTTGTTCCATCAATACCCGGATAATGCATAATTGACTTCTGAAAGAATCCTGTCAACGAAGCAGTATAGCATTTATAGGTATTACGCCAATTCAACATCGCCGACAAAGCTTGACGATGCGACAAATTATTTTGTGACGAAACCGTTACTGCTGAGTTACCTTCCAAAGAATAAATCACCGGCAATAATGGACGAAAAACATAATCATAATTTAATGTAAGAAACAAAGACTTATACATCAACAGATAAGACAAGCCATGAGTGATGGCAGTCTTCAACTGGCTATTACCCTTAGATTGCTCATAACGGTTCACATACGTCACATTATCATTCATATCTGCATAATTAGCCCGCTCTGTTCCTATCGAATAGCTAAGATTCTGCATCAACAATCCATGACTATAGCTTAGGGTTACCGATGGCAAGAATGTATTATCACTATGCGCCTCTATCACAGACGCCTTTTCATTCTTCCGACGAGAATATAGATTCTGATAACGTATTCCTGTACTCAAAGAAAAGTCCCCCAAGGGTAATTCGTAGTTGATAAATACAGCATTTTTAACTTCCTTATTCTCAAAGCGACCATCGAACTTCAACCGTTCATAATCTATCTTGTCTATTCCCTCACTATAGCTGAAATCATATCCCATACCCAAAGTGCCCCACTTTCCAAAATCATGGGTAGCATGGAAATTAGAAGCCAGGACATTCCATTTAGAATGTCCCATATATGAAACCTCAGAACTCGTACCTATATGATTTTCCTTTAAAGCAGAATTAGTGTTCGATGCTTTAGAAATATAATCCATCACTACACTCACGTGCCAGGCATGATTCAAACTTGCATCATAATACATATTGACATGATGCGTAAGGAGGTTGTTTTTGGATTTATTCTTATCAAAGAGATAATATGCAGGTCCTGCATTTGGCACTACACTAAATGTATCCCGAGTCTCAACCTTTCCATCCGTGTACATTCCACTATAAAGCATTCCTAGTTCTGATTTATCAGACAGATGATAAGTCATACCAGCAGAATAAGTATGACTACCGGAATGCGTTAAGCTTTCAATATGTTGCATTTTATTCCAAATGGTATCTGCTAATACCTGTTTATCATAATCAGAACTTTCGGAAGCATTATTTCTCCTATAGTAATACTTACCATACAAATCTATTTTTCCGGAATTGTATGTTGAAGAGAAACCTGTTTTATGAGCCAAATGCTTTGCCTGAGTGACATTTCCGATGGCATTAAAAGCCACACCATCTCCTAAAATCTTAGTTTTTATATCAATCACAGGTGAACCAGACGTGTCATAATCCGCCCCTGGCATGGCAACGATTTTTAAAGATTTGATTTGATCAACTGGTAAGTTATCGATAAGACTTTGATCTCTCACCTTACGCCCGTTTAAATAATAGACCGGTGCTCCCTTACCCAACACATTGAACGAATTCCCTACATGTAAGACACCAGGAACCTTACCAATCAGTTCATATATATCATTCTGATGGTTAAGAATAGAATCATGCTCTACGTCTACGAGTAAATTATAACCAGACAACTTTATGTTTTTGCGATGCCCTATCACCTCTACATCAGATAGAGAGATTGCTGTAGAATCCGAGATTCCAGTCATGCTTTTGGCAACAACGCTACTATCAGAATCAAAGATAGCAATGTTTGCCGGAACATCACCTTTGTTAGCTCCCATATCCCTTGCTATTATATTCTTAGCTTGCAACAGAAGCGCCCCCAAGAACAACATGGATATATTTATAAAAAATCTCTTAACAACCATATTAATATAACCTTTAAGTTTAAAGAATCACCTTTGTCATTTACTGAGCCCACTTAAAAAAGTAAGGCTTGTAGAAAGTAGGCTCAGTAAATTAAAATGATCTCGGTGCAAAAATACCGAAAATTGCTCAAACCGCCAAACGTTTTACATCATTTCTCACATAATATTTATAACCCAGTTTATTATGTAAAAATGATGTAGGTTTGCTATTCTTCCGGAATACCAAATATCCAATGATTCACAATGGGAATTTTATAGAAATTAGAACTTTTTGTTTATATGCGTATGGAATATACTAACCCACCACTGGATACAGCAACACTTTTAGCCAATCTTCAAAATGAGCATCATGGGAAATCCGTTGTTAAACATAAGCTAAAGATTGACATCAAATGTCACTTTAGTATACACATTGCCTTTGCGTAGATATATCGAATATTTGCCATAAGGCCCATAAAGTTCATTTGGAGACTTACGCAAAGCCACTTTTAAATGTCCATTAGACAGACTTATTGCAAAGTCTTCACTCTTTCCGAAAAAACAATATTCTTCTGCACCAAGAGCATCAAACGACAATAGGTCGTCTAGTCCAAACAAGTTACCTATGTTAGTATCTTTTTGAGGCAATTCATTTTCATTCGACAAAGACGACATATATTCTACGACAGCGCCAATCTTGCCAGTTTCTTTCTCTAAGAAAGAAGATACCACAAACTGATAATATTTGCATCCTATCTCATATGCATTCTTATGAGAAGGAAAAGTCAAAACATTTTCGGTATTACAACATGCATACCGGTGATTTGGCAATACGCTTGTTTCGTTTGACAAGTTATCCAAATTTGGCATCGTCTTACTCGGGAAACTTGAAGAGATTCCCAAATCAACTACTTGCCAACTGTCAGACCGGAAATTCATCGAGCCGTTTATATAAACTCCCGTTTCACCTAACAGGGTTTTGCCATGATTCTCATCGAGCATATTCAGTGAGGTAAAAGATACCTGTGAAGTTTCATCTTCACTGCAACTTGTAGCAAACAGAGTAATGTACAAACTCAATGCCAACAAAACTAACATTTTTACATTCTTCATAACCTTGCCATTTAAATTGTTATTAATCACGGCTGCAAAATTACCCGTTTTTCCAATACATTCCTAGATAAACCAGGTCTATTTCATTAACATCTCACATATTGGGCAAGTTCTCAATAGAAGTGCAAAAATTTGAGGGGTTTCAGGCTTTATAATCTA
>OLFY01003858.1_pt1 | contig 11362 bp, 4 predicted proteins | sample 1605611 | NCBI WGS metagenome assembly OLFY01 (sample SAMEA3888923, study PRJEB22519) | human gut metagenome | biome: human gut; feature: human-associated habitat; material: faeces | place: Denmark | collected 2011
TGTTATTTACGCCATTATTATCGGATCCGTTATTATCGTCTTTCTTGTCATCATCCTTATTGCTGTCGTCCTTCTTATCATCATCTTTTGCTTTCAGGGCTGCTCTTGCTTCTTTTACAGCCTGTACTGCTGCATCAATCTCATCCTGAGTTGCATCTGAATTCTGAAGAACTTCATTTGCCGCATCGATTGCTGACTGAAGAGCTGCAAGTGATGCTTCTGTATACTTGTCTGTTGCTCCGACAACTTCTGTTGCATCTGCAACCGCCTTTTCAAGCTCCTCTTTTACAACCGGGGCTTTCTTCTCTTCGAGTGCTGCCTTTGCTGCATTTACAGCTTCAACCTGTGCATCTACCTCTGCCTGGGTTGCGTTGTCATCAGCCAGAACTCTATTGGCTGCATCAATTGCTGTCTGAAGAGCTGCGATGGATTCTTCTGTATACTTATCTGTCAGGGCTGCTTCACCCTCTGCGGCTTTCACTGCAAGTCTCAGTGCAGATTTGTCTGCCTTCTCTTTCAGTGCTGCAATCTTAGCTTCTACATTTGCTTTTGCATTGTCAACTTCTGTCTGAGTTGCATCTGCTTTGTTGTAAACTGTCTGAGCTTCATCTACAGCATTCTGAAGTGCTTCCAGAGAAGCCGGTGTATAAGCGTCTGTCTGTGCGAGCTTCTCATTTGCTGTATTGATTGCTGCAAGCAGATTTTCCTTTGCAACTGTCATTGCATCTTTTGCAAATGTTACTGCAATCGTATGGTTTGCTGTTACGTCTGAGAATGTATATTCTGTTACAACGTCAACTGCAGTTCCATCTACTGTAAGGCTGTCTACATGATATCCGTCATTCGGTGTGATCGTGAATGCTTTGGATGTTCCTTTGTAAACATTTGTTGCTCCTGTCGGTGCGATCTTTCCACCATTACCTGCTGTTGCTGTAATTGTGAACTGAGTCTGGATGTCAGCAATCTTTGCTGTGATCTCAGCTTTCTTCGCATCTACATCTGCCTGGGAGCTTTCTGTTGTCAACTGCTTTCCTGCATTTACAAGTTCCTGAAGCTCTACAAGTGCTGCTGCAGAATATTTATCTTTATCTGCTGCATTGAGAATTGCCTCTGCATTTGTGATCGCTGTCTGAAGTTCTGTAAGGTCAGCTTCGTCTGCCAGTTTTACTAACTCGATATCGAATTTATCTGTCTGTGGTGAATCTCCGTCTGGTGCTGTAAATACAAGAGTTCCTGCTCCTGCAGTTGTAACAACCATGTTAAATTCAACAGTCTTTGCCTGAAGCACATTATTCACCTTGGAGTTCGGTGTTGCCACCTGACCGGCAGTGATCTTTCCATCCTGCTCACTCCATGCAAGTTTGTTCGTATCAGAACCACTTCTATAAGTTACTGTTACTTTATAAGTTCCTGCTACCGGTGCATTATAAGCATAAGCAACTGAATCTGCTCCTGTAGATGTCTTATTCAGAGAATTAATATACTTTCCATTGCTTGCCCAAGCTTCTGAGTTTACTTCGCATCTCCACTCTGTTGCTCCGCATGCCTCAGTAATTGTTGTTGCGTGCTCTGCTTCCAGAGTCTTTGTCGTTCCCTTTGTTGTCGGGAATTCAAATGGATTTGCTGCAGTATAATTTGCAAATGCAAATGTTGCCTCAATTGTATGAGCTGCAGTTACACTTTCAAATGTATAGGAAGTTCTCTTTCCTACGGATGTTCCGTCAACTTTAACATCGCTGACTTCATATCCATCATTTGCCGTGATCGTGAATGTTGCACTTTCACCTTCTGTAACAGATACCTTGCCGTCTGCAAGACCTTCTGCTGTGATCGTACCGCCTTCACCTGCTGTTGCTGTGATATCATAAGACTCAACTGCAACGTTCTTTGGTGTAATTTCAAGTTTATCAAGCTGCGGTGCACCGCTGTTGTCTACCGGCTGAAGGATCAGAGTTCCTTCTCCTGCTTCTGTTACAACAATATCAAACTCAACTGTACCAACAGAAAGCACATTATTTACTTTTGTATGTGGAGTTGTTATATTTCCGGCTGTAATCTTATTGTTTGCTTCTGACCATGCAAGTTTATTTCCGTTATTGGTGTCTCCACTACGATAAGTTGCAACCACGTGATATGTACCTGGTTTTTTTGCATTGTATGCATACTCAACTTTATCTGTACCTGTATTGGTCTTATTCAATGAATTAATATACTTACCATTGCTTGCCCAATTTTCTGAGTTAACTTCACATCTCCACTGTGTGTCTCCACAGGCTTCTGTAATGGTTGTAGCAAACTCTGCTTCCAGGATTGCACTTGTTCCGTTCTTCCACGGGAACTGGAATCTGTCATCTGCCGTATATTGCGTACGTACTACAAGAGCTTCTTTAGCTGCATATAATGTAGAATATGCATTTTTGATCTGTGTATCTGTAGCATTTTGATTTGCTGCAACAGTCTTTGCTGAGGAAAGTGCTGCTGTAAATGATGTCCATCCTTCTGAATAAAGATGTTCTTTTAATCCTTCAGATTCTGTGATCAATGTATTAAGTGAATCTCTTGTAATTGCATCAGCATCAAGAATTGTTACCTTGGCTGAGCTTGCAAGTCCGATTACCGGGCTGCTGCTTGAAAGCTCCAGTGTAAAGTATACATCTCCATCCGTTGTCGGCACACGGTTTGCATGTGCTGCAGGACTGATCACTTTCTCAGATTCTCCATTCTCAAATACAACCTCCGGGATCAAACCTGTATTAAAGTGCTTCTGTATCGCACTTCCCGGATTTGGTTCCAGTCTTGCTGTAATCTTACCTGTTGTTCCTCCTACACGCCTGATTTTTACTGCCAGATCACTGTTTTCATTCATCGTATAAGAGTCATTTTCGATCTCCAGCATACCTTTTCCGCCATTGTTGATGACATAGGCTGCCTCGACACCGATTGCTGCTGTTGTCTTTGCTACCAGCTTCAGTGTATGATGTCCGTTTTCCAGATCCGCTGATTCAAAAATCTTTGCTCCTGTGGATCTTACGGTATCATGGGTATCAATCGTTGCAACCGGAGTATCCATATCATCAATATAGACATCTGCCTGACCATGATTCGGGTCTTTTGTTCCCATCAGATATACTTTTGTTCCGTCAAACTCATAGGTAAAGCTTGCACCCGCTTTATTTGACCAGGTATTCTGTCCATTAATATAAGTAGTTCCCGTCTGTGGATTCCATCCTGAAGAACTAAATGTAAACTTCGTTGTATCATTCACACTTGTTGAATCCATTCCATCCGGAGCAGCCCCACTCAGCTGGAAGCCTTTGCTGGCTTTATAAACTCCAACTTCGCTAAGCTGCGGAACTTTTCCTGTTGATGTTCCGACAGTAATTCTTACCTGAGTTGCAGATATTGGTGATGTTCTGATCAGTCGTTTTGATCCAACCGTCACACCTCTTTCCATGGTCTGCCAGCTTGCATTGTCATTTTCTTTGTATTCAACTTCATAGCTATTGATATGCTGTCCATTCTGGATTGCCTCTTCGATTGATACAACATCAAATCTCTTTGCAGAATCCCACTTGATCGTCAGGCTTCCACTTGTTGTACCATCATCTGTTGTCCAGTATGTAGCATCATCATCATCCACTGCATTTCCCGGCTTGAAGTCAATATCATTGCCGCGGACATTGCTTGCTGTAATTGTTGTTCCATTTGCTTTTGCAAGATTGGTTCTGAATGTATCCTGAACATTCTGACCAAATTCCACAACACGATCCAGAATCGCCTGGTCTACTTTTCCCTCATTATTCGGAGGCACATTCAAAAGTAAGGTTGCGTTATGACCAACTGATCTAAAATACATCTCTGCAAGGTTTGTCAGAGTTCTTGGAGTATTTTTCTGTGTTCCCCAGAACCATCCGGATGTAATTCTTGCATCAGCCTCCGGTACTGTCCAGTGATTACCATCTTCATATCCATTGGAATATCCGTCTGTCGGATCTCCTTTGTAATCTCCGGCACGCTGGCTTTCATCATTGTAAATCTGACCATTACTGATTCTTGATTTTGCCCATGTGGTATCATCTGCAAATCCATTTTCATTTCCGATCCAGCGAACTGTTGTATGAGTTCCTGCTCCGAACAGCATACAATCTGCTTTGTAACCTGCTTCTTTTCCTTCATACTTCTGGATCGTCGCGAACCATTTTTCAAAATTGTATGTCTGTGGTACATTATTATAACCGTTCGCTCCATCCATCCATACTTCCACAAAATGTCCCTTATTTCCGTATTTCGGGTTGCTCAGGATTTCCTCAAGCTGGTTGTTATAATATTCATTGTAGGCATTGTCGATCGTTCCACCATTCGCACCAAATGTAGATTCTGCTACATCCCATGGTGAAAGATACAATCCCATGTCCATATTAGCTGCCGTACATGCTTCTGAAATTTCTGCAAGGATGTCTCCTTCTCCATTTTTATAACTTGTACTTGCAATGTCATAATCTGTATACGCACTGTTCCAGATACAGAATCCATCATGATGCTTTGCTGTTACAATCAGCTTTTTAAATCCTGCATTTTTCAGTGTGGTTACTAATGTTTCTGCGTCGAAATCACTTTCCAGCGTAAAAATCTGATCCGGAGTTCTTCCTGCATAGAGCTTTTTCTGCGTTGACTGGTCAAATCCCCACTCAAGTTCATTGAATGTGTTTGGACCAAAATGACAGAATGCTGCAAGTTCATCTTTCTGATATTTATACTGGTTTGCATCAGGTACTGTATCGTCCGGTGTTGGTGCTGCAGTATCTTTATCTGTACATTCCGCATCTGTTACGCCATTTTCAGCGGCATATACCGTTACTCCTGTTGTTCCAACAGAACTGAAAATCGTCGTAACTCCAAGAACCAAGCCCATAAGCATTGATAAGGCTTTTTTTCTCATGTCTTTCCTCCCATTATGTTATCAAAGCGGAGGAGATCAGCATTTTTCATAACCTCCCCCGCTTGTTTCTAAATTTCACATTTACAAAACTGCAAAGTTTTTAGTTCTCTTTTTTACGCTTTACTACAACGCCTGCTGCCGCTGCGGATGCTGCCAGTGCAAATGCCCAAACTGCTACGTTTGTCGTATCGCCTGTCTTAGCTGCTTTCTTAGTATTGTCTACCTTTGTTGTAGTCTTATTGTCAGACTTGGATGTGTTAGAAGGATTGTTCTTGTTGTTATCAACCTTTGTATCATCCTTCTTATTGTCACCCTTATTGCTGTCGTCTTTCTTGTCATCATCTTTCTTGCCGTCATCTGTCTTCTTTTCTACAAGAGCATTGAGGGCTTTTGCGATGGCTTTATTTGCTTCGTCAACCTGAGCCTGCGTTGCATTTTCGTCATTCAGAACGGATGCGTACTGATCGTAAACTGCCTGCAGGGCTTTCAGTGATTCTGCTGTGTACTTGTCTGTTGCTGCAAGTGCTGCATCTGCCTTTGCTGTAGTTGCCTTAAGTTCTGTCTTATCAACTACTGTCGGATCAGGATTTACAGCATCTTTCTTTGTTGTAAATGTAGCTGCTGCCTTTGCGGATACATTGTTATTTGTATCAACAGCTTCTACCTCTACTGTGTACTCTGTTCCTTTTGTAAGACCTGTCAGTACATATTCTGTTGTTGCTACCAGTGTATCATTGACCTGAGTTCCGTTTACATATACATTGTATCCGGCAACTCCTTCATTATCTGTAGAAGCTGTCCATGTAACAGTTGCACCTGTCTTTGTAACATCAGATGCTTTTACGTCCGTCGGAACGCTTGGTGCTTCTGTATCGGCTGCCTTTGCTGTTGTAAATGTAGCTGCCTCTGATTTCTCAGATACATTTCCTGCTGCATCTACTGCTGTAACTTTTACACTGTACTCTGTAGCTGCTGTAAGACCTGTCAGGTCATACTCTGTGGCTGTTACAAGTTCTGCATTTTCCTTTGTATCATTTACATATACATTGTATCCAACTACGCCAACATTATCGCTTGCTTCTGCCCATGCAACTTTTGCTGTTGTCTCTGTAACATCTGCTGTTCTTACTGCTGTCGGAGCACCCGGTGCTTCTGTATCAGCTACTGCTGTATCGAGGTAGGTGATAATCGGAGTAACATGAACAGACGGCTTGCTTGGATTACTGTTGCTCTTTGTTACTACACGGATCACATCTCCCGCATTTACTTCGATTGCATCAAAGTTTGCCCAGTCTGTTGCTTTCTCACGGCTGGTCTGAAGTGTTACACTCTGCTTTACTGTATCATTAACAAGAAGGCTTAATGTAACTGTTCCGCCTGAATTTCCATTCTGACGAAGGTATGGCTCATCATCTTTTACATTGAAAGATACTGTACCGCTCTTCGGTGCTCTGAATGCCATTGCCGTTGAGATATCGCTGTTCGGCGGTGCGGAAAGCAGTCCGTGAACGCTTGTATCTGTTGTTGAAGTTGTACCCTGTGAAGCATCAATACCAGGACCATAATATGTATTCACACACCAGTTCGGCCATCCGTCTCTGTCAGATTCTGTCATATTTGTCCAGTCACCGGTTCCGTTCTTCTGCTGTCCAAACCATACATTTCCCTGCTGTCCTTTAACAAAGTCAAGAGTCCAGTTGTATGTGTTCTTCTGAGCGATTGTATAATCATTTGTTGTTCCGTCTTCAGCTGTGATACGAAGTGTCATGCCTTCTGCTACTGCATCCGTATTTGCCAGCTCAGTTCCGCCATTTAATACAGAAACTGTTGCTGTATCAGCTACAGTGATATTCTTTCTCATCTCGCTCACTGTTGTCGGATTTTTAGCTGTATAAGGAACGCTCATGGTTGTTCCTTTTACTTCATAATAAGCATCTTTCAGTTCTTTATCAGAACTTGCAACTACTGTATAAGTTACATCCTCCATTCCTTCATAAGAAAGAACGACGGTTGCTCCACCTTTCACGATATCTGCATCACCAAGAACTTTATCACCATTTTTTACAGTAACTGTAACGCCTGTATCAACGATGATGTTGTTGCGGAACTGCTCTACTGTTGTATTCTTCGGAAGATCACTTACATTTGTTCCTGAAATTGTGTATGTATTGGAACGAAGTACAAGTGCTGTAACTGCATCACTTTCTGCTGCTCCGATTTCCGGTACTGCTGTGATTGCATGTCCGAAGAAGTCATGATCGATCGTATAACCATTTCTGTCAACAACTACTTTACCAGCATTGATAGCCGGTGAGTTTGCTGCCAGTTTATATCCATCAAATACTGTAGCAGCTGTCGGATCTTCATGCAGTCTTGCCTGCTTGTCCTCTGCTGCTGCAACCGGACCTGAACCTGCATTAACAAGTACTGCTGTTCCTGCGGATACCTTTACTGCATTTGCATCAGTTGGGTAATTGGATACATTGTAGTACAGGTTGTTGTCAAATACTTTATTGTTGCTCGGATTCCAGTTTGAAACTGTTGCCGGTGTACTTCCTGCAAAATAGAAAATATTATTTTCTGCTGTAACCGGTCCACCATTTCCATGACTTCTATGCCAGATTGTATTCAGTCCCGCTTTAATATAGAAGGTATTATTGTAAACCTGACAATTTCCTGTATTTCCAGCAGGATCCAGCGGTCCCATATCTTCATTCTGGCTGATATTGTAACGGAATGTATTATTAATGGATTCCGGTCCACAGAACATGATCGTACTTGCCGTGTTACCGTGGCTGTAGTTGTACTGATAGTTTGTTCCATCGCCATAGTCAGCATCCCAAGGCTGTCCGTCGCCGTTACCCTTTGCGGCATTCAATGTTTTAAAACATTCATTGTACTGGAAAATCGCATTTTTACATTTCCATGGCCAGATACCTGCTGCCACACGTCCTGCTCCAACGTTCTGTTTACCAGTCTCATTTCCATTTGCATCCAGACTTGGCTGCTGCTGTGAGTAGTCTTTTGTATTAATCTGTTCAGCTGCGTTCTCTGACACATTGTATTGAACCATCGGTCTGTCCAGATACATGGTTGTGATGGCATCTCCACCCACATGGTTCAGGTAGTTGTTCTCGATGACTACATTGGAGGAACCATATTTTGCCATTGTTGCATCTGACAATGCACCTGTTGTGAATTGTCTCCACTGATAGGTGTATCCGACTGCAATTCCCCAGCGGTTTACTGTATCCAGAGAGCAGTTCTTGATCTGAACATCGTTGTATCTTGCAATTCCTGTTGTTGCTTCATTTGTCGGCGTTTCTACGATAAAGTAGATACCTCCATTTGTCATATGCTTGTTATAAACGTTACCTGTTACATTATGGATATAAAGATCGTCCAGTACGATATGATCTACTGTTCCGTTATCCTTGGCAACTCCGGCAACTCCGGTTCTGTCCATTGCATAAGCGTCATTGTAAGCTTTACCTTTTTCTGTATCTGTTGCACTGTTTCTGTCATTTGTCAGTTCCAGGCCTTTGATCTCGATGTACTCTGTATCTTCGATCAGAATACTGGAAGATACCTTACCTTTCCATTTATGATTCTGGTTATCAAGAGGTGTTCCGTAATTCAGATCCCACTGACCATGACCATTTGTATTGATCTGTGGTTTGTCTCCCTCTCCATAAGTAGAGATCTTAACCGGTGCTTCAGCAGTACCACTGTCCTCTTTTGTAAACTTCAGAGCCTGATCTTCAAACACAGATCCCTTTTTCAGGAGAACTGTATCTCCCGGCTCAAGATCAAGGGCATTCACTTTATCAAGTGTCTTGAATGCCTTGCTTTCGGAAGTTCCGTCATTGCTGTCACTTCCGCTTTTGGAATCAACATAATATGTTGTTCCTGTCGCAGTATCCTGTCCTTCAGCATTAACAGCAACTGCCGGCACCATTGATGCAACCGTTGTTCCTGCAAGCAGAAGAGCCAGAGCACCGCTCATCCATTTCTTCTTCATAACATTGCTCCTTCCATCATTCTATATTCTTCAAGGTAAACCGGTTTACATCCGCCATGTTCCCGTCCACCTGAGAATCAGTTTCACGCTGTGTGATGATATCATCATATTTCTTTTCACGCAGCTCACGTTCCACCGCAATTCTTGCTGTCTCCAGATCAGCATTCTCTTCGCTGTCCCCAAAGATCCATTCGCGGCTGTTGTAGTATTCCAGTACTTCGTCCTCTGTCAATTCCATTCCCTCACGGGTATCATCATTGCAGTATTTTTCTTTGAGCGTACTCACTTCATATTGAAGATAAAGCTGAAAGGTATATTCTTTCAGTCCGTAGACTACCTCACCTTTTTCAACTTTCTCACTCCGCTTTGCATTCTCGTCTTTCCAACGTTTTTCCAAAGCCTTATAGCTGCTGTCTGATACATCACCGCATTCTTTTGCGAGGTCATAGACCGCATGAACGTATTTCAACTGTTCTACTGTATTTTCCGTCAGAATTTCGTAGCCGTATTTTCCATCATACTTTTTCTCCCAGAAGCCATCTTCATAAACGGCATCATAGTCCTGTTGAATCTGCATTTTTGTATCATATTCTACTGATTTCATGCAGTTCACATATTCATCTTTGCTGATTGTATGCCCCCCAACAGTTAAATCGAATCGATTATCAATTCTGTATCGGACAACCCCGGCAACAATTCCCGCGACCGCGATCACCAATACTGCAATTCCGATCTTCAGGAACTGCTTTTTTCGATTCTTCATACTCCGCATCCCCTCCTGTTCTGAAATCTTGTTCTGTCTACGCACGAGCTTACCCACTCTGACTTAATACTATTATAACAACAGCAGAATTTTTCGGCTCGTTCTTTTCGGTTGATTCCCACGCTTATTTTGTCTAATTCGGAACATTCTTTTTGATTCTCCCTTGACGGCTTTTATTCTCTTTGCTATATTACATATAGAACAGTATGAATCGTACTGTTTCTTTGCATACAATAGTGTAAAAAGTAATGCAGATCAGATGATACAAATGTAACGGAAAGATATGAGGGTGAGTCTATGAAAAGAGATTACTATGAACTGCTCGGACTGGCGAAAGGTGCTGATCCGTCAGCAATAAAAAAAGCCTACAGAAAGCTTGCTAAAAAGTATCACCCGGATACGAATCCCGGTGATAAAGAAGCTGAAAAGAAATTTAAAGAGATCACTGAAGCTTATAATATCCTGAGTGATCCTGAAAAGAAGAAACTTTATGACCAATTTGGTCACGCTGCATTTGACCAGAGCGGTGCTGCCGGTGGAACCGACACCAGTGGTTTCTATGGTGGATTCTATGGAAGTGGCTTTGGTGGAGCCGGATCTGATGGAACTGGATCTGGCAGTGGTGGTTTCAGTGGTGGCGGTTTTACCGGAAACGGTGGGTATCAGGAATACCACTTTGAGGGTGGTAATATGGATGATATGTTCGGAGATATTTTCGGAAATATGTTCCACGGAGGAGCATCCCGCAAGACCTCTTCAGGATTTGGCAGAAGCAGTTTTGGTGGAAATGGATTCAGTGATGGGGTTCACAGTGGATTTCAGTCCGGTAATTTTCAGTCAAAGGGATCCAATCTGAATGCCGAAGTAACCGTTGGCTTTGATGAAGCTGCTTTTGGTTGTGACAAGGTTATCACATTACAGGATCCAAATGCTCCGGGAAATCCTTCCCAATCACTGAAGGTTCATATTCCTGCAGGAATTGACACCGGTAAGACGATTCGTCTCCGTGGTAAGGGAATGCCCGGTGTAAATGGTGGAGATGCCGGGGATCTGATGTTGAAAGTTAAAGTTGCTGACAAGCCGGGATATGTGCGAAATGGAATGGATGTCTATACGACGGTTACTGTACCTTTCACAACGGCTGTCTTTGGTGGTGAGGCACTGGTTCAGACTTTATATGGCAATGTGCTTTGTAAGATCCGTGAGGGTACACAGTCCGGTTCTAAGATCCGCTTGAAGGGAAAAGGAATTGTTTCCATGAAGAATCCTTCGGTTCACGGTGATCAGTATGTAACGGTTCAGATTGAAGTTCCAAGACACTTAACTCCACAGGCGAAAGAGAAGCTGCGTGAATATGAGGTCTTGGTCAGTGGAAATGCAAAGAGTGCTTAAGATAAAATATGCTCCTTCAGGCAACAGGTTTTCTTGTTCCTGTCTGCCTGAACGGAGCATATTTTTTATTCAAACATCACTCTTTCATCTCAATTGTCTTTTTTCTTTTTGAGAAAATTTGCAAGAAGCATCATTGCAGAGACCAGTACCCCTCCTGCCACCGGTACAACCGGAGTTGTATCGCCGGTTTTTGTTGCTTTTCCAGATTTTTTTGTACCCATCGCCGGATTTTTCTAGATCGGAGAGC
>OLFY01003864.1_pt1 | contig 11344 bp, 10 predicted proteins | sample 1605611 | NCBI WGS metagenome assembly OLFY01 (sample SAMEA3888923, study PRJEB22519) | human gut metagenome | biome: human gut; feature: human-associated habitat; material: faeces | place: Denmark | collected 2011
AGGGCCGGTCGGATTCGATGGAATCCGACCGGCCCTTCTATATGCCATTCCAGTTCTAGAGGTCAGTTATCTTGCGCGGCACGCAGTTTCATGTCGAGCACCACACGGGTACCACCACCGCGACGTGGCTCCCAATGCACCGTTCCGCCAAAATCATTGGTGACGAACGTGTTGATGATCTGTGTTCCAAGCCCTGATCCGGAAGAGCGAGCCATGCCATCATGCTCCTCATCCGCCAAGCCGGTGCCATCATCCTCCACCACCACGTTGAGGTTATTGCCACCGCGGCCCACGGAAATCGTGATATGTCCTTCCTTACGTCCTTCGAAACCGTGTTCCACCGAATTGGTGATCAGTTCGGTAAGCACCAACGATAGCGGCGTGGCATCCTGTGCCGGCATCATGCCGAATTTGCCTACGAAATCGACATCGATGTGCTGGTCGCGCATCGTAGCCAAATCGACGGCCATCTTAAGCAGGTTGGAAATGACCTTGTCATAGTCGACGATCTCATCGGCGGTCTGGCTCAATCCCTCATGCACCATGGCGATGGTCTGCACGCGGCGCTGTGCTTCCTTGAGCTCCTTTTTGACCTCTTCGGACTTGGTCTTGCGCGCCTGCAAGCGCAGCAACGCGGATACCGCCTGAAGATTGTTCTTCACACGATGGTGAATCTCGGAAATGGTGGCGTCCTTGGTCTGCAATTCCTTCTCGCGGCGGCGCAATTCGCTGACGTCACGGCACAGCACGATACCACCCACGCGACCATTGGCGTCCATCAACGGCAGAGAGCGCATGGACACCGCGGCTTTGTTGGCGTCCAATTCGGAATCCACCGCGGCTTTGCCGCTCAGTACCAATGGCAGCGTTTCCAGCACCGGATCGTTCTCATGCAGCAGTTTGGTGCCGATCTCGCTCAGATACTCCCCCTGCATGGTGCTGACCGATCCCAAACGACGGAAACAGCTGATGGCGTTCGGAGACGCGTATCGGACGATGCCGTCGACGGTGAGCACGATGAAGCCATCCGCCACACGTGCGTTATGGCGCTGGTTCATAACCGGGTTACGGTACGGGAACTGGCCGCGCGGAATCATCTCATACAGCTGTTTGCCGGCGCTGATGCTTTCGGACTCATAACGGCCGTTCGATTCGCGTGTGGCCATGTTGGTCTCGCGGACCACCAAGCCAAGCGTCTTGCCATTATGACGCACCGAGGCGTACACGTTGCAGACCTTGGCCTTGCCGACCGTACGCAGTTTCGAGGAGCGGAACACCGATTCGGAGTCCATGGCCGCGTCAAGCTCGGCGCACAGGGATTCCGGGACGACGTTGCCGACCACATCCTCGGCTCTCAGACTCATCACCGTGGACGGACGGCATTGCTCGGCAATGATGTACTTGCCCTCGCCGTTCTGCAGGATTAGCAGCAAGTCGGCGAAACTCAAATCGGCAATCACCTGCCAATCGGCCACCAACTGGTGCAACCATTCACGATCGTCGTCACCGAAATCCGGACGGGTCATCAGGATATGTGAGAAATCAGCCATGCAACCATAATACGCATCAATGGCGAGGTTGCATACCATATGCCCACGTATAATGCGGAAACGCCGATTGACATATCCGACGGTTACGCTAACGTAGGTTACGGTTCCGTAACTTATAGTGGAGGCATCCGATGGCGAAACCTACAAACGCAGAAATCGAGGCGAAACGCGCGGTCATCGCCGAAGCACGCGAGCAGGCCCTGCAGGCGAAAGCTGAGACCATTCGCGTGAAGGCGCACAATAAGGCCGAGAACATTCGACGCAAGGCGGATGCAAAAGCCAAACGTGCCATCGCCAAAGGCGAAGCCCATGCCGCAAAAATCGAAGGCATCGTCCCCGCCGAAATCGAACGCAAAATCAGACTCGACGTGCATGGCAGGCCAAAGCCGCTCCTGCGTGGCTGGATCCACGCCATCGCCACTCCCCTGGCTCTTGCCGCGGGCATCGTGCTGATCTGCCTCGCTCATGGCACCGGGCTCAAATGGGCGTGCGCCGTGTTCATGACCTGCTCGCTGGTACTGTTCGGCAATTCCGCCTGTTATCATCTGGGAGATTGGTCACCACGGGTTACCGATGTGCTCCGTCGCATCGACCATATGAACATCTTTTTGCTGATCGCCGGCACTTATACGCCCGTTTCCTTCGCGCTCACGCCATTCTGGCGTGATTCCATCATCGCGGGCATGTGGATCTGCACCACAGTGGCGCTCATCATCCATGTCATCTGGATCAGCGCGCCTCGCTGGCTTTATGTTCTTGTCTATATTATTTTCGGCGTGTCCGGCGTCGCGTTCATGGGATTGTTCTGGATGTCCCCCTATGCCGGACCTACCGTGGTGATACTGCTGTGTGCCGGCGGCGCCTGCTATATCGCCGGAGCCATCGTGTATGCGCTGCGCAAGCCCGACCCCTGGCCGAAGGTGTTCGGCTTCCATGAGATCTTCCATACCGGAACCGTGGCGGGATACGCCTGCCACATGGTGGCCATCTACATGGTGATCGTGCAATTGTGGCCCTAAGGCGTAATCAACCCCACATGGACAAAACAAAATAAGCCCGTCCCCTCATCGTACGAATGCGATGGAGGAACGGGCTGTTGTTTTCGTCACACGTATGTCAGGCGAGCGGCTTGGCTTCCTTGATGGTCACGGAAATCTCACGGCCGTTCGGAGCGGTATAGGTCACCGTATCTCCGGCATGAGCGCCATTGATGGCGGCGCCAATCGGCGATTCAGGACTGATGATGCTGTAATCCGTGGCGATGGACAGGTCTCGCGTGCCAAGCACGTACACCATTTCACGTCCGTTGACTTCAAGGGTCACTAGGGATCCGTCACCGACCTCACCGGCCTTGGGCGCAGTCAGAATCTTCGCATTGCGCAGTTTGACGGTCAGTTCGTCGATGCGTCCCTGATTCACGCGCTGCGCCTCACGGGCAGCCTGATAGCCGCCGTTCTCGCTCAAATCGCCTTCGGCACGCGCCGCGGAGACCTTGGACAGAATCTCGTCACGGTACTCGCCCTCACGCCAGGCGAGTTCTTCTTTCATCTTGTCGTACGCCTCCTGCGTCAGCAGGATCGTCTTTTCTTCGGCCATGTTATCCTCCTTGACCTTGGAAGAATGATACCCGTCAATCAGCGGGTGGAGATGATGTCGATCACGAACACCAGCGTGTCCTCGCCGCCGATGCCGGCCTGCGGAACGCCACGGGAGCCATAACCGTACTCCGGCGGAATGGACACCACTAGGCGGGAACCGACGTTATGTCCCGGAACGGTCTGATCCCAGCCCTTGATGACCTGTCCCACACCGATGCCGAACGTGGCCGGCTGGTGACGGTCGAAGCTGGAGTCGAACGGGGTGTCCTTGCCCCAGACCACACCATGGTAGTTGACGGTGACGGTGTCTCCACGGCGGACCATCGGGCCATTGCCTTCAAAGAGCTCCACGACCTTCAGGCCGGCGGGAGCGATCTCAGTCGGGAATTCGATGGTCGGGCGATCGCCGAATTCGGCATTGACAACAGGCATTTCAGATGCCATGGTGAACCTCCTTGAAAAAACACAGTGTCACCAAGATTAGCACCATCCATCGCTAGCATTCAACAACATTGACCGCAAGACCGCCTTTCGACGTCTCCTTGTACTTGGCCATCATGTCCTCGCCGGTGTCCTTCATGGTTTTGATGGCTTGGTCAAGACTCACGATATGCGTGCCGTCGCCCAGCATGGCCATACGGACCGCGTTGATGGCGGTATTGGCCGCCATGGCGTTGCGTTCGATGCAGGGAATCTGCACCAGACCACCGACCGGATCGCAGGTCAGTCCCAGATTGTGCTCGATACCGATTTCCGCGGCATTCTCCACTTGGTGAGGCGTGCCGCCCATCACGGCGCACAGCCCCGCCGCGGCCATGGAACAGGCTGTGCCGACCTCGCCTTGACATCCGACTTCGGCACCGGAAATGGACGCGTTGCGTTTGAACAAGTATCCAATCGCCCCTGCGGTCAGCAGGAACGTCACCACACCATCCTCATCCGCATGATCCACGAAATGCCAATAATAGTGGAGCACCGCCGGAATGACGCCAGCCGCACCGTTGGTAGGCGCGGTGACGATGCGTCCGCCTGCCGCGTTCTCCTCGGAAACCGCCAATGCGAAGAGGTCGACCCATGCGGCGTCCGATGATTCGAGTACGGCGTCGGAGCGCCTGCCGTCCCGTTTGAGCACGTCGCTGTTGGATGCGAGCCTTGCATACATTTTTGGCGCCCTGCGGGGCACGTCAAGGCCGCCAGGCAGAACGGTTTGGTTGGTATTGCAACCGTGCTGCACGCAGCGGCGCATCACATGCCATACAGTGTCCAAATCGCTGCGCACCTGCACGGCGGACCGCATGGCCGTCTCATTGGCCCACACCACATCGGCCACACTCATGTGATGTTCATCGCACAGCGAGATCAGTTCGTCGCATGTGGTGAACGGATAGGGCATGTCCATATCGATATCGGTTGAGGAATCGTCGGTCTGATCGGCGAAGGCCGTTCCCGCAGGGGGTTTCTCATGGATGCCGATCATCAGGTCGTCGGCGTCGCCTTGTCTGACGAATCCACCGCCAATGGAATACCAGACCTGTTCGTCGATGAGATTGTTCTGCCGGTCGAAGGCTTGGAATCGTATGCCGTTGGGATGGGCCGCCATGCGGTGCCATACATCCATCACCACATCGCGTCCGTAATCGAAATCGATGCGATGCGTGCCGTTGAGCATCAGCTCGCCGCCTGCCTCGCATTCCATACGGATATTGCTCATGTGATCGGTATCGACGGTTTTCGGTACGTTGCCTTCCAAGCCCGCCACCGTGGCGCGATCGGTACCGTGCCCAAGACCGGTCAGGGCGAGCGAACCATTCAGTACCGTTCGCACGCGGCCGACCCGGTTCAGTATGCCGTCACGTTCAAGGGAGGCAGCGAATCTGCTGGCCGCGACCATCGGCCCTACGGTGTGCGACGAGCTGGGGCCGACGCCGATGGTGAACATCTCCAGAATGCTGAACATGTATATTGCGCTCTCTTTGCCGCGTCTTCGCCGTCACGCCGCGTAAAGCACGCTGAACATGCGAATCATGATGAGTAGGCCGATGATGGCAATGACGATTTCCGCGATAAGCAGAATTATCGCAACGGTTTTGCGATTGCCGAGTTTGACGTCGAGCAGTTTTGCGAAAAGGAAAGCGACGAAGCCCAAGGCTGCTCCGTTCAGCGCGATCGCGCCGACCTGGCCGTTGGTAAGAACGCTTTCCCCGACTTTGGCGAGTATCGAATTGATGGTGGCGGTGAACACCAGCAGGCTCCATACGCCGTATCCAATCAATCCTACCGCCGCATAGCCGAACGGGCGGAATCGTTCCTTGAGTTTGAAAGTGAACGATTCGGCGCACCACAACAATGCGAAGCCCACAACGAAGGTGAACGCCACGGCAAGGAATGCGGCTTCCAATGCCCACGGAACGAGTGCCAACGAATGGTCCATCAAGGTAAAGTACAGCGGAGAACATGCGATTTCGCCGATAGCGAGCACGCCGGCAACGATAATCACCTGCGCAAGCATCAGGGGGATTTCAGTGGCGGGCTGTTCGATTACAGGCTTGATGTCTTTCGAAGTCATGCGTCATCCGTTTCAGTCGGTGTCATACGGTTTGTAATGTCCGACAGTGTACCTACGGAATGTTTCGGGAACGATATGCCACATTTTGCCTACACATTGCCCACATTTTTCCATAACCCACCGTGGAAAAGGGCTGAATCGCAGTGAATCGCGATGATGCCAAAACCGTTGGAGAATAAAGGAAAACCGCCATCTCTGGCGGTTTCCAAAAGTGCCTCCAGCGGGACTCGAACCAGCAATCCGAAGAGGTCGATTTTAAGTCGACTGCGTATACCGATTTCGCCATGGAGGCTTTGCGCCGGCCAGAAGAAAAAGCCGACGCCAAGCTATTATGCCACGTCAGCGCGCAGCAAGCAATCTCTTGCCGTAATCCAGCACGATGCCGTCCAACAGACCATGCTCGCTGGCCATGAAGGAGTCGATGCGCTGGCCATGATCCTCATATGCGGCTTCAGACACCTTGGCAAGCACACGGTTCCACACCAATGCGCCGCCGCCGACCACATCGACGCGTCCGGGATGAATAGTCTTGTAGGTCAGACGCTCCTCACGAGGCATGTGCAGGAACCGGTTGTCAACGGCATAGGCATCTTCCAGCGTGCAGCGTGCGCCGTCCACGGCGGTGTGGTCGTATTCCGTCAATCCCATAGCCAATGCGGTCATGGTGGTGACCGTTCCGGACACGCCGATGATGGTGTGGGTCTTGCCGGCGGGAACGGTCTTGAACGCCTCGTCGATATGCGCGTCGATATCCGCGACCGCCTCGGCGATCTGCCCCTCGGTCGGCGGGTCGTTTTTCAGATGACGCTCCGTCATACGGACAGACCCGATATTCATGGAGAACGCGGCCTGCACCTGCGTGCTCGGATGGGTGACGCCGTCGCCTCCCAGCACCAGTTCGGTGGAACCTCCGCCCAAATCGACCACCAGATAGGGGGCCTCAACCTCGCGATGGACGATGCTGGTGGCACCGAGGAAGCTTAAATCCGCTTCCTCCGTGCCTGGAATGACTTCGGGACGCACGCCCAAGATCTTCTCGATGTTGTCTTCGAATTCCTCACGGTTCTCGGCATCACGGGTGGCCGATGTGGCCACGAAGCGGATGCCGTCCACGGGATGTTCGGCAAGCACGCCGGCGAATTCTCGGGCGGCCTCATAGGCGCGCGCCAACGCCTCGTCGGCGAAGCGATGGGTTTTGTCCACGTCCTGACCGAGACGAATCACCCGCAGGATGCGCGGAACGATGTCTTCCACACCGTCCTCGCTCACACGCGAGACTTTCAGACGAATCGAATTCGTGCCGCAATCAATACCGGCAACGGTTACCGACTTCATTACTCCCACCTTCTACTCTTCGTTTTCCACTGCGCAACGGCATACGGCCGGATCGAACTCATGTTTGATGGCGGACAGGGCCATATCACCGATGGGGTTGGCGCCCTCACCCATCACCAGCGTCTGGGCCAACAACGCGTGCAGGCATTTGACACGCACCGGCATGCCGCCGGCACTGGTGCCTTCGATGTGTTCCTCGCTGTCTTCCAAGGCCAAAGCGATTTCATGGCGGAACGCGAGGTACAGTTCGTGGGCACGTTCGTATCCGGCACGCAGATCCTCGTTTTCGGCCAGCATATCGTTGTATTCCTTCATCTTGCCTTCGGCTTCGATGTGGGAGATGGCCTTCACCGCTTCGGGCCCGGTCAGATAGCAGGTCGTCGGGAACGGGACACCGCCTGGAAGCAACGGCCGGGTGACCACAGCCAAAGGCCGGCCGCATACGCAACGGGCTCCGACGGCGACCATGCCGCGCGGGTAACGTCCAAGCTGACGCTCCACCACGGCGATATCATGTTCGGTGGCGGGTTGGGCAAGCACTTTGTCCGCCAAACCCTTGGCCTGTTCGATAATCGTCATGTCCATGTCACTCCTGTCCGTCTTCCGACGGCTGCTGACCGTCCTGTTGCGATTGGCCAGTCTGTTGTTGACTGTCCTGTTTGTCTTCTTCGCCGGCATGCTGCGACTGTTTCGTCGAGTCGGCCTTCACGGGATCCGACCGATCCGCCTGCTTGAAGGAATATGCAAGTTCCTTATACCACGGCAGGGCGGTTTTCGGTGATTCGTCGTATGTCGTCCCTTTTTTCGGCTCGCTCTTGCCGGTCACCGCTTCGGGATGCTCGACACGAATCGCCTGTTCGCCGGGGAAGACGAATCCCAAACGATCCCTGGCCTGGGCGGTGACATACGCCTTGTCATCCCATCTTGCGATATCGTTCTCCAGCTCGCGTTTCTGCGCGACCAACGCCGCTTCCTGTTTTTTCAGTCCGTTAAGCTCTGCCAGATTCAACGCATAGGTATGGAATGTCGATGCCAACTGGATGGTTCCCAAAGCCACGATGAACAATGCCACGAAGAACGCGACCGGGCCGGCGCCGCCGCGTTGTGATGGTTTTTTTCGTGCCTTCGAACTCATAGCAACGAAAATACCCGTCGCGTTCGACTTGGAACACGACGGGTATTTCTATGTCAACGCATTCATGATGCGCTGGCTACGCTCACTCAGCGATGTACTTCTTGCAGGCCTTGAAAGCGCTGTAGCCGGCGTACTGAGCGGTGGAGCCGAGCTCCTCCTCAATCTCGAGCAGGCGGTTGTACTTGGCGATACGCTCGCCACGAGCCGGGGCACCGGTCTTGATCTGGCCGGTGTTCTTTGCCACAGCCAGGTCGGAGATGGTGGTGTCCGGGGTCTCGCCGGAACGGTGGGAAACCATGGAGGTGAAGCCGTTCTTGGTGGCCAGCTCGATGGCGTCGAGGGTCTCGGTGACGGTGCCGATCTGGTTGAGCTTGACCAGCAGGGAGTTGGCGGCGCCGAGCTTGATGCCCTTGGCCAGACGTGCCGGGTTGGTGACCAGCAGGTCGTCGCCGACGAACTGCAGGCGATCGCCGAGCTTGGCGGTGATGGCGGCCCAGTCTTCCCAGCCTTCTTCCTGGAACGGATCCTCGATGGAGACGATCGGGTACTCGTTGATGAGGTTCTCGTAGAAGTCGAGCATGTAGCCGGCCTCACGGTCGTCGCCTTCGAAGTGGTACTTGCCGGTCTCCTTGTTGTAGAACTCGGAGGAAGCCACGTCGAGGGAGATGCCAATCTGCTTGCCCGGCTCGTAGCCGGCGGCGGAGATGGCGTCCATGATGTAGTTCAGGGAGTCCTTGTTGGACTTCATCTTCGGAGCGAAGCCGCCCTCGTCGCCGAGGCCGGTGTTCAGGCCCTGCTTCTTCAGGACGTTCTTCAGGGTGTGGTAGACCTCGACGCCAGCCTGCAGAGCCTCGCTGTAGGTGTTGAAGCCGTACGGGGAGATCATGTACTCCTGGATGTCGGTGGCGAAGTCAGCGTGGGCGCCACCGTTCATGATGTTCATGTTCGGGACCGGCAGGATGTGGCCGTTGGTGCCGCCGATGTAGCGGTACAGCGGCTGATCCGCGGACTCGGCGGAAGCGTACAGAGCGGCCAGGGACACGCCGAGGATGGCGTTGGCGCCCAGACGGCCCTTGTTCGGGGTGCCGTCGAGCTCGATCATGACCTCGTCGAGAGCGCGCTGATCGGAAGCGTCCATGCCGATGACCTTCGGAGCGATCTCCTCGTTCACGGCCTTGACGGCGTTGAGCACACCCTTGCCCTGGTAAACGGACTTGTCGCCATCGCGACGCTCCCAAGCCTCGGCTTCACCGGTGGAAGCACCGGACGGAACGAGGCCCAGGCCCTGAGCACCGTCATCGGTGTCAAGAACGACCTCGACGGTCGGGTTGCCGCGGGAATCGAGAATCTGACGCGCGTAAACGCTTTCAATTACTGCCACAACTACTCCTTATAAACGTTAGGTTGTGATGACAATGCCTAGAATAGTGCGTTTTGTGGACGTAGCGCAAACTTTTCCGACACGAATCATGTGAACGCTCACATACATCTGCGGACATCCTCACTTGCGAGGGGTGGGAGACCAATCGAGGTCGTCCAACAGTTGATCCGTCCACTGCACCACCTCGTCGGAGCCCATCGGCTTCGACCCGAGCGAACCTGCAAAGGGGGCGGGAACCAGATACGTCTTGGTGACCGGTCTGTACTGGATGCCTTTGTAGATTCTGGCCATGCGCATCTGCACGGATTCACGCGGCTCGAACTTCGACACGCGCACGTTGCGTCCTTGCGCGATGATCTCGGAAATGCCGAGCTTACGCGCCTTGAACCGCAACCGCGCCACGTCGAACAGCGCCTCGAAATCGACGGGCGGCTTGCCGTAACGGTCGGTGAGTTCGTCGCGCAGCTCGTCGAGATCGTCTTCGGTGCGTGCGGAGGCGAGTTTCTGGTACGCTTCCAATCGCAGTTTGTCCGAATCGATGTAGTCGACGGGAATGGACGCCTCGATCGGCAGGTCGATGGTGACGGCAACCGATTCCTTGCGTTCCGGCTCCTTGTACTGTTCGACCGCTTCGGACACCATACGCACGTACAGGTCGAAGCCGACGCCTTCGATATGGCCGCTCTGCTCATCGCCCAGCAAATTGCCGGTGCCGCGCAATTCGAGATCCTTCATGGCTACGTCGAAGCCAGAGCCGAGCGCGGTGTTCTGCGCGATGGTGGCGAGCCTGTCATGCGATTGCTGGGTCATCGGCTTGGTCGGATCGTACAGGAAGTACGCATACGCGCGCTCACGTCCACGACCGACGCGGCCACGCAGCTGATGCAATTGGCTCAAGCCGAAGCGGTCGGCATGGTCGACGATCAGCGTGTTGGCGTTGGAGATATCAAGGCCGGTTTCGATGATGGTGGTGCATACCAGCACGTCGATGTCGCGATGCCAGAAGTCGCGGATCACACCGTCAAGCTGTTTCTCCCCCATCTTGCCGTGGGCTATGCCGACATGCGATTCGGGCACGAGCTCGTGGATTTTCGCCGCGACGGAGGAGATGTCCTGCACACGATTGTGCACGTAGAACACCTGCCCACCACGCAACAGCTCGCGCCGGATGGCGGCGGTGACCTGCGCGTCCTCGTAAGCGCCGACGTAGGTGAGCACCGGCAGGCGATCCTCCGGCGGCGTGGCCAGCGTGGACATTTCGCGGATACCGGTGACAGCCATTTCCAACGTGCGCGGGATAGGCGTTGCCGACAGGCTCAGCACGTCCACATTGGTGCGCAACGCCTTGAGCGTCTCCTTGTGCTCGACGCCGAAACGCTGTTCCTCGTCGATGATGACGAGTCCCAGATCCTTGAACTTGATCTTCTTGTTGAACAGCTTGTGCGTGCCGATAACCAGATCGACCGAGCCCGCCTCCAGCTTTTTGAGCAGCGCAGTCTGCTCCGATCCGGTCTTATAGCGCGTGAGCAGCTCGATCGTGATCGGGTGACCCTGAAAACGCTGCATCGCGGTCAGATAATGCTGCCGCGCAAGCACGGTCGTCGGTACGAGGATAGCTGCCTGCTTGCCCGCGAGAATGCACTTCATCACGGCACGCAGCGCGACCTCGGTCTTGCCAAAGCCAACGTCGCCGCACAGCAGGCGGTCCATCGGCCGGTCGGACTGCATATCGTCCTTGATCTCCGCGATGCAGCGCAGCTGGTCGTCGGTTTCGTCGTA
>OLFY01003879.1_pt1 | contig 11313 bp, 9 predicted proteins | sample 1605611 | NCBI WGS metagenome assembly OLFY01 (sample SAMEA3888923, study PRJEB22519) | human gut metagenome | biome: human gut; feature: human-associated habitat; material: faeces | place: Denmark | collected 2011
ACTCGCGCGGCGATTTCTTCCAGTATTCCGGATCAGGGTTGCCCGAATCGTTCATATAGCTGGCTGGTTTGTATCCTCCACCAAACAGCACGTAACCGGCAAAAGAGAAATCGAACAAAATGGGGAATGAGGGCATCCAGCACGTGAACTTATTGCCGCCGATGCCAGGAAACGCCGCGGGGAAATCAAACGGGGTGATCTCTTGGTCCATGGTGGTGGGAATGATGGTGGTCGAGCCCGATTCTGCCTTTGCGGCCGGCGCGGCGACAACGGCCATGGGGGAGGAGAGCGTGTAGGTTTTGCCCTGGTAGCCGAGCACAAAGCGCAGCTTGCATCCTTCCTCCAGAAGGCCCGATGCCGCATCGAGGAACGTGTCTTCAAGCGTGAACGTTGCCAGATTATTCGCACCCGATGCGCTGGCCTTGATCTGGCCAATCTGCGTGACGGTTTCGGGCGAGCTACCCGTGGCGGGCATTACCTTGTTGATGTGCAGCGTTGCCTGTTCACCCTGTGGCAGATGTGCCTGCACGGTAAAGGCGTGCGTGTCGGGTTGCTCGTTTGCCGTGTCGTCCTTCGGCATTGCCATAAACGTGGCATTGGCGTACTGGATGTCCCATTCGTCGAACGTGAGCTGTCGAAAGTACGGCTCGCCATCGGAAAGCGGACGCGTGGGCGCGGTTATGGCGGTGCCGCCCTGGATACGCGCAAGGGGAATCTCGACATCGCGGTAGCCTGCCGTGCTAATGGAGATGCCGCCGTTAAAGTCGTATGCGTCGAGAAGCGTTGCCTCGTCCATGTAGCCTTCCGAAAGCGGCGCGACCTCAAAGATGGCCGTGCCTTCGTCATCGGTCGTGGCGGTGAGCTGCTTGCCTGCGGCATAGCGCGATGTGAGCGTGACCTGGGCACCCGCGATGGGCGTATTTTTGTTGGCGACGTCGACCACGACCACACCAAACATGGTGCGCGAGAGAACGAGCACCCTGAAGGGGTCTTTTTCGTCGGCATAGGCTTCGGTGGGCGCGAACGGCAATATGAAGGCGTTTGCGCTTCCCGGCACGCGCGGCAACATAATGCTCGCCAGCGAGGACGCTCCGGCAACAAGTAGCGAACGGCGATCAAGCATCTTTGGCTCCCATCCCGCAGGTATCGGTGGAAATAATCCTATTTTGCGAGAAGGTGCCTCGTGGCGGTAGTGCCGTTCGATGGCCAAAATGTCCAATTTGAGTGCGCGAAAGCGTCAGGCCCCCGGAGGGCTTTCGATACGCCGGGCAGTCTGGCCGCTAGCGCAACATGTGGGCAATCAGCTCGGCGCGAGTTCCGATACCAAGCTTGGCATACACTCCTGATAGGCGGTTTTTAACGGTGCCCGGCGATACTCCCATGTGGCGTGCGATTTCGGCGTTGGTCCATCCGCGGCAGGCGAGCATGGCCATGGTGAACTCCGTGGTCGTTAAATCGTCGGCCACGTCCTCGCCCGAATCGGGGTTGTGGATGCGCCGCCAGCCGTAGCTGAATCGATACGTAATCTCGATGATGCGAGCGAAATCGTCGGGGTATTGCGATTTTAGGCATGCCTCGATGAGTCCCTGCAAAAGGCCGTGGTGCTCGCCGATGAGTTCGATAAGGCCGTCGGGGCGCGCGATGTTCCAAGCAGCTCCGAAGTGCGTTTTTGCGGCGTCGATGTCCTTGAGGCTCATGCATGCCATGGAAGCCGCCAGGTGCAGGAACAGTTCCGAGATGGGATAGCTTCCCTGTTTCATGATCAGGGCATTTTCCACCATGCCCAGGCTGCGGCCGTATTCGCCGCGCAGATACAAGGCGTGCGCCATCACGTAGCTGGCGAACAGGCGCAGGCCTTCGGGCAGATGCGCCGCAAGCGGATAAAACTCTTCGGCGGAATACGGGGAAGGCAAGTGCAGCAGGACGCTCGCGGCAGAGGCGAACAGGATATGCATGGCGTGGACGGCAGGCGATTCATCGTCAGGTGGCGTATCGAGGATGCCCGCAAGGCACCGGCGGGCATCGGCGATACGGTTGAGCGACAGACTGGCATATCCGCAGATAAAGCATGCGGAATAGCGCAGTGCGGGGTCGGTGGCGTCAAGATAGGGGCGTGCTGTCTCGGCGGCGAGCGTGGCCTGTCCGCGAAAGTACAGTGCTTCTGCCGTGGCGATGGTGCGTGAATCGGGGTCGGAAATGCCTGCAACCGCAGCGTCAATCTGCCCCGGCACAAAGGCGGTGCACATCAACGGCATGGGAACGCATGGGTAGCCATCGCAGTCCATCTTCCATCTCCCAACAGCTGGCAACACTGGCAGCAATTGTACTCCTGTTACTCGGGACTGGAATTTTTGGGTATTGCCTACGATTATGCCGAACGCATAAAGGAAGAGTCTATTGGCGATGCTCTCAAGGTGGCTACCGAAGCCAAGCTGACCTCGATATTAGGAAAAATTGCCACCCCTGCAAAAAGCTCTGTCGCAGTGATGGGAAACGCATCTTCTGGGCATTCCGGCGTCTCCAGCTAGCGCTGGACTGCTGCTGTCGCCTGCGCGTTGGCGAGCGGGGCGTGGGGACCGTCCGGCGACCAGCGGTGACGGGCGAGCCCTGCCGCGTGCGTGGGCCTCCATCGGCGTAGACCCATGACCCCTATGGCATCGGAGAAGTCCACCATCGCGTCCAGGACCTTACCGTCCGGCACGCCCAGCCTAGCGGCTCCCTTGAACCCAAGGTTGAAGGGGGGTGTTGTACAAGGCATATGGGGCCGAGTGGAAGTGGATCAAAAGAGCGTTACTTGACGTTTCATGCATAATGCCAACCGCCCCGCGATATCACGTTCGCAGCGCGCAGGGGCCGGAGAATCTTCGCGATGAGAGTTGACGTCTAATACCTTGCATCGTATAGTGTGTATAGCATAGTATATGACGAGAGGAGGTGTGCGGATGGAGGCACAGATGAAGCGCGGCTTCCTGGAGGCCTGCGTGCTCGCGGCCGTCTCCGGCGAGGAGTCCTACGGCTACCAGATCGTGAAGGACGTACCGGCGAGCATGGGGCTCACGGAGTCGACGCTCTACCCGCTGCTCAAGCGCCTGGAGAAGGCCGGGTGCATCACGGCGCGCTCCGCCGAGCACAACGGGCGGCTGCGCCGGTACTACCGCATCACGGACGACGGGCGAGCGCGCATCGAGGAGTTCCTGGCCGAGTGGCCGTCCGTACGGGAGATTTACGCATACGTTGAGGAGACGCACCATGACGCGCGATGAGTTTCTGGGCCGGTTGGGCGAGCTGCTCGCCTGCCTGCCGGCCGAGCAGGTGGAGGAGACCAAGGCGTTCTATGCGGAGGCCATCGCCGACCGCATGGAGGACGGTATGAGCGAGGAGGAGGCCGTGGCCGCCATGGGCACGCCCGGCGAGGTGGCGGAGGCCACGCTCGACGACCTGCCCGCCGTGCCGCGCGCGATCGCGAGGACGCGCCGGCGCAGCACCGCGCTGCTGTGGGTGCTGGCCATCGTGGGCTCCCCGGTGTGGGTGCCGCTGCTCGCCGCCTTCGCCGCCGTGGCCGTCACGGTCTATATCTGCATCTGGGTGCTGGCGCTCTGCGTGTGGATCGTCGCGGTGGCACTCGGGGGCGTGGGCGTAGTTGAGCTCCTGCTTGCCGTAAGCGGCGTCATCATCGGCCACTTCCCGTACGCCCTCGCCTCGGCGGGCGTGGGGCTCGGCCTCGTCGGCGTGGCGCTCTTCGTTGGTGCTGGCGCTTGGGCAGCCTCAAAACAAATTGCGCGCCTCTCGGCGCTCTGGGCGAGGAAGGCCGCCTCGCCCTTCTGGAAGGGTAAGGGCGAGAAGGGCGGCGCTGCCGCGCATCTCGCGGCGTAGAAAGGAGTGAGTACCATGACCAGTGCGAAGAAGATCTACCTCGCCGTGGCGGGCGGGCTCGTTGCCGCGGGTGTTGTCCTCGCGGGTATTGGCTTTATCGCTTCGGGTTTCGACCCGGCCGTGTTCACAACCCAAATAGACACACGCGACAGCACCATCGTGCTCGGCGGCGTCGAGGTGGACGACCCGATGGGCCTCCCCCTCATCGAGCAGCTCGCCAATCTGGGCGAGATCGACACCTCCGGCGTCGCGGATCCCGCCGCGCCCTAGGCGCAGCGAGCCCGGGCGCTCTGCCCGCCAAGCTGCGTAAGCCGGCGAAACCCGAACCTCAACCTCTACGCAACTGGCCCCAAGCCTGCGCCGATTCGCTCTCAGCGCCGCGCGGGGGCCCGTGACGCATGCCCAAAAAGGTACGAGGAGAAAGGAACGCGATGACGACAACCACGCCCTTCCGCCTTCACGGGGCCACGCAGGACCGGAAGCGACTGGGCCGTGCGGTGGGGCTGTGCTTGGATTGGCTACACTGATATGGACAGTTCCGTGAGGGGCGCGAGAGGCGGGACTCTGGGGAGATCTTCGAGGAGGAGTGTCTCGACTGGAAGCGCGGGTTCAGTGGAGCAGGAACCTAATCTCTGTCTCTCTTGCTTTTTTGATTTGTTGAGAAGCCGGCATTTGGGGGCATTTTGGATAGCGAACAGTTCAAACAAGAAGCTGAGAAAATAGAACAAAGACTGAGTGCCTTGAGAGTCGCCGAGCGCAATGCAGTGATTCCCTTCATGAACGTCGACTTTACCCAATGGGATCTATATCTGGCATCCTCCTCTGAGTATGCGATGAGACTGATAGACGGATTCATCTCCATGCTCGAGTCGAGGAATCTTGTTTGCGTCGCCCAGCTTCTCCGCGCACAGGTTGGAGTCTGCCTGCGGACATTCGCATTATTCGCCGCCGAAGACCAGGATGACTTTCTCAAGCAGGTGTTTCAAGGTGTGCCTGTGAACAAGCTGAAAGATTTCTCGGGTGAGAAGATGTCCGATGGAAGACTTCAAGACTTACTCGAGAAGTTCGATCCAAAGGTAAAAGATGTATACAAGGTGACGTCTGGATTCGTCCACTTCTCCATTGATATTCTGCCGAGCATGGGTGTGCCTGGGGAGGGCTATGAGGTCGAGTTTAATTTTGGAGCCCAACGAGAGAAACAATGCGCCTCTCGTGGAATGCGGCAAGGCGTTCTGCCACTATGTCGACCTGCATCTCCAGATGCTCCATAAGGTGATTGCTTCGGATGAATGGTATGCCGATCGATTCCGTATCGATTCCGATGGTCCTGCAGACGAGGCCTCGAAAAGCGAGAAGGTGTAGGTCGAACGCATTGACGCTGCCTTGACAGCATCCCGATATGATAACGAATGGGAGGTTCCCTGCGAAATGTGCGCCTCTGTATATTCTCGCTAGGACGCCCTCGACCGATAAGGCATCGTTGAGTTCAATTTGAGTTCAGCTCGGGTGCCTGAAAATCGCCCAACTCTGATAAAAGGGGAGACGACGGTACACCACGTAGACGAGAGGCTATGGAAGTGCACGATTTGATTATATTGGCGCGCTAAACCGCCCCGCTGCCCAACTTGAACTCCGCTCACGCGTGTATGGGGCTGCGAGAGGTAACGGCCTGCGGCCTCCTTTGTGTGCTCGATGATATCTTCGAGCATGCCGGGCATGGCGGAGACATTCGCTGCAATCCAGCCGTGTTCAAGCGCCGTTTCGGATAGGAGCGAGAGGGGGCTGTCTTGCCCGTTTCCCTTGCACCCGTAAAGATGGTTGACAGTTTGGGGTCTCCCGGGTCTTTAGCTTTTACCGTGCTAGATGCCTCATGGAAACTGTTGGACTTTAATCAGACAGACCCAGCATGCCGTTTTCCTCCATGAGGACATCGGCTAAAACCGCAACACCTATGCTTGTTTAAGCAAACTTCCTGATAGTCGTGGAGCTGCTGTAGCCCGACATGCAGGACATCGCTCGGCTTAAACACCGGATGCCGCATCCGCGAAACGAGTTGCGGTGCACCCTGTTCCAAAAGGCTGCCAAGTACCATGGCGTGAGCGTTGGGGTAGCCATCATTCAGCGTGGATACATCCGGATGCGCATAGATCCAGACGATTCCAACGTTCTCGTATTTCCCGTGCAGGTAATCGAAGAGGGCAGGCGACACCATACAGTTGCCGCCGACGGTCACGACTCTGTCGGGGTTTTCTGCCGCAAGCTTCCTCTGCGCATCCTGAATCCCCGCCAGGACTTCGTCCTCGGCATAGATGCGAACTGTCTCCCATTTCTCATGTCCAAGTTTTGGGACGCGTTTCACAATGTCGAGTGGGACTCCTGGACAGTCGGATCACGTGGTGGCCCCCTTTGAGAGGGTCACGAGCATCACGGTTCCGTTCTCGGAATTTGCTTCGACCTCTACCGTGCCACCGTGAAGCGCTGCAATCTCCCAAACAAGCGCTAGCCCGAGTCCTGCGCCGCCGTATGCCCTGCTGCGGGATTTATCCAGGCGAAAGAACGGTTGGAAGATGCTCTCACGGTATTGCTTGGGTATTCCCGGGCCCTGGTCTTCGACTCGCAGGAACACGTTGCTGTCGTTGTCGCGGATGGAGACGTTGACAATCGAGCCGGGGCGGCTGTAACGGATGGCGTTTTCGACCAGATTGAACACCAGCCGATAGAGGAGCGTGTCGCTCCCGATTACTAAAGCGTCTCCAGCACAATTGAGGGCTATGCCTTTATTTTCGGCAAGTGGTGCAAGGTCGGTGAGAACCTCTTCGGACAAGGGACCAAGTTCAACATCGTCCTCGCAAGGAACGCTGCGGAGCTCACTCATCTCGAGCAATACCTTGGTCATTCGAGACATGCGCTCGGTTTGTTCTTGTAACAGACCGAGCAGCTCGGCTGTTTCGGGTTGCAAACCGGAGTGCTCGGAGATGAATAGTTCAATCTGTGCTTGCATAAGGGCGAGCGGGGTGCGCAGCTCGTGTGCGGCGTTGCCGGTAAACTGACGCTGTGCAGAGAACCCTTCGCCAAGACGGGCGATCATGTCGTTGAAAGAGGCGCTGCATCGTTGTAGCTCGGTGGGCACATCTTCACTGAGTCTGATTTCGCTTAGGTTGTCAGGCTGCACGCGCTCTACCTGGGCGGCAAAATCCCGTAGCGGTTTGAGTGCACGGCCGCTTGCAAAGTATGCCAGCGCGCCGCCAAGGAGTGTGACTCCAGCCGTGATGCACCAGGCTGTCGTGCCAAAAGATTCCTGTGCGTCGTTTACGACGATCGTGACCCTGTCATCGGGGGCCGCTTTCGTCGGGTCGAACACCTGGGGCGAATCTTCGCCGGTTGCGTTAAAGGCCGAGATGTTACTGCCGATGGCATCCATGTAGCGCATGCCCGTATAGCCGACCAGGCAGTTCGTCAGCACGCACGCTGCGCACGTGAGCAGCGCCGTCATAATCGTTATGCGCCATTGCAGCGAAAGCCTTTTCATTCGCTATCCTCCATAACGTAGCCCTCTCCAATCCGATTGCGAATCGGGTCGTATCCCAAAGCGCTGCGTAGCTTTTTGCGGAGTGACGAGATATGAACGCGGGTTGCGTTGCTAAAGCTGTTCACGCTGCTATCCCAAACGTGCTCGATAAGCTCTTCTTGACTTACCGGACGCCCCTGATTAAACATCAGGTATTCCAAGATTCCCGTTTCCTTGCGCGTAAGAGATAGGGCCTCGCTGTCCACGGAAGCGATGCGCGCCTTGGTGTCAAAGCTGAGCTTTCCGCAGGTTAATACTATGTCGCTTTGTGTAAAGCGTCTGAGGGTAAGGCTGCGAATCCTTGCCGCAAGCTCGTCCAGATGAAACGGCTTGGCGAGGTAATCGTTGGCGCCGGCATCGAGTCCGGCGACTTTATCGGATACTTCGCCACGTGCGGACAGAATCAGTACCTTAGTCTCGCAGTCGGTTTTCCTAAGTTCCCTGAGCACGGTCATGCCGTCGATATGGGGAAGGTTGAGGTCGAGTACCACGAGGTCGAAGGTCTCAACGTCCAGTAGGTCGAGCGCCTCCTGTCCGTCGTGACAGCAGTCGACGCTGTACGCCAAGTTTCGCAAGCTGCGCGCGATTGCGTCACACAGCGCCCGCTCGTCCTCGACGATCAAAATACGCATAACAGTCTCCTTGCACATTTCAAATCGCGCTTAACACGGATTTTATAGTCGATATGGTCCAATGGTCGCGTAACGAAAGGAGTGGTTGGGTTGTTCAAAGCGGTAAAACCCGTGGTACAGGTCGCTTTGTTGATCGTCGGAATTGCCATGGTGTGCTTTGGTGTTATGCGTGGCGAGGCGGATGCCGTGCTGGCCAAAGCGATTAGGCTGTGCTTGGAGTGTATCGGAATTGGATAAAAGAGAAAACACTGCGTCGCATGTTTTGGCCAGAATTCGCGGATTCATTCAGGCGGCGGCAACGCTCATCACCAACATTCACCTGCCAAACTTTGCTAAAGGCGGCATCTATCAGGGCGCGGGAAAAACAGTCTGCGTACCCGGGCTTAACTGCTATTCGTGCCCCGCGGCATCGGGTGCGTGCCCCATCGGGTCGTTCCAGTCGGTGGTAGGTTCATCCAAGTTCAACTTCTCCTACTACGTTACCGGTACGCTCATTTTGCTCGGCGTGCTGCTGGGACGCTTTGTATGCGGCTTTCTGTGCCCGTTTGGCTGGCTTCAGGAGCTGCTTCATAAGATTCCCGGCAAAAAGTTCTCCACGAAAAAGCTCAAGCCGCTCACGTACATCAAGTACGTCGTGCTGTTGTTTGCCGTGGTGCTGCTGCCCGTCTTGGTGGTTAACGACGTGGGGATGGGAGACCCGTTCTTTTGCAAGTACATCTGTCCACAGGGTGTGCTCGAGGGCGCCATTCCGCTGGCGGCTGCCAATGCCGGCATTCGATCTGCGTTGGGACAGCTCTTTACTTGGAAACTTGCCGTTCTCATTGCCGTGGTAGTGCTGAGCGTTTTGTTCTACCGCCCCTTCTGCAAATGGATTTGTCCACTCGGCGCATTCTATGCGCTCATGAATAAGGTGTCCCTACTGGGGATCCGGGTCGATGCATGCAAATGCGTCTCGTGCGGCAAGTGCTCAAAGGTTTGTCAGATGGACGTTGATGTGGTCCGCGCGCCCAATCATGCCGAATGCATCCGGTGCGGAAAGTGCATCGGGGCCTGTCCCGTCGATGCCATCAGCTATCGCTATGGCCTGGATGTGTCGGCGGAAAAGCTCCCCTTGACCGCCGATAAAAAGTAAACAAGCTTCGACAAAACGGAGGAATGACCATGAAGCTTTCTAAGATTGCGGCCCTGTTTATGGTGCCGGTATTGGCCTTATGCCTTGTGGCATGTTCGGCGCCCGGTGGCAATGTGAGCGAATCTGCGAGCTCCGATCCTAAGATCGCAGAACTCACTGCGCAGGAGCCGGCCAATGCCGACGAGGCCGCCGAGCTGTATGCGAAGCTCATGCAGAAGGAGAACGATATCTTTTCGAGTGATAACGCGCTGTGGGAAAAGGTATTCAATGCGGCAAATAAAGACTCGGCAATGATTGAGGACGGCAGCAATTACGGCGATTTCCTGCTCAAGACCATCGACGGCGCCAAGGATGAGTTCACGGCGGATGAGCTCAAGACGCTCAAGGCCGGTGCACAGCAGATCAAGGAGATCGAGGACAAGCTCGAGAGCCTGGAGAAGGAGTTCCCCGGCTGTGGAAGCACGCCGAGCGCAGGCGAGAGCGTCGACGCTTCGGCCGCTGGCATGACGGCTGGCGCCAATGCTTCGAACGAGGCGACGAAGTTCCCCAGCTTTACGGGCAAGGACCTGGATGGCAACGACGTGAGCAGCGACGAGCTGTTCTCTAAGAACAAGGTCACCGTCATGAACTTCTGGTTCACTACTTGCAAGCCGTGCGTGGGCGAGCTGGGCGATCTTGAGAAGCTGAATCAGGAGCTTGCCGAGAAGGGCGGCCAGGTCGTGGGCGTCAATTCCTTTACGCTCGATGGCAACAAGGGCGAGATCGCAGATGCCAAGGACGTGCTGAGCAAGAAGGGCGTGACATATAAGAACATCTGGTTCAAGTCGGATAGCGAGGCCGGTAAGTTCACGTCAAATTTGTTCTCGTTCCCGACGACGTATGTCATCGATCAGAATGGCAACATCGTAGGGGATCCAATCGTGGGAGCCATCAGCTCCGCCGAGCAGCGCGCAGCGCTCGACAAGCTTATCGACCAGGCGATTGCGAATAGCGAGCAGTAAAAAACGCGTAAGGCATGGCGAGGATCGTGCGCCGCTGTGCGAAGTAGTCCGCTCCCTTTCAAGATAAGCTCCACCATATAGAGGTCCCGCTCGGGACCTCTTTTTTTGGGCGCCGTCCCGTTCGTTTTTTGGCGCGGTTCCCTACATTCCTCACTGGCGCCGGCAAAAAATGGGGATAGAGTAGGACAAACGCGTCGAATACGAACGGCGGGGGAGAGCGGGCGAGTGCGCCCGCGTGGGAGAGGTTGCCGTCCATGTTGGAGCTCAAAGGTATTTGCAAAAGGTACGTTACCCAGTCGTTTGCGCAGGTGGCGCTCGACAGCGTGAGCCTGTCTTTTCGCGATAACGAGTTCGTGGCCATTCTGGGCCCCTCGGGCTCGGGCAAAACTACGATGCTCAACGTAATCGGTGGACTCGATCATTTCGATTCCGGTGACCTGCTCATCGACGGCATCTCGACCAAGGACTTTCACGATCGCGATTGGGATGCCTATCGCAACAACCGCATCGGCTTTGTGTTCCAGAGCTATAACCTCATTCCGCATCAGACCATTTTGGAAAACGTGGAGCTGGCACTTACGCTCACGGGCGTGGGGCATGGCGAGCGCCGCCAGCGTGCGCGCGAGGCGTTGGAGAAAGTCGGCCTGGGCGAGCACGTTAACAAGCGCCCGAGCCAGCTATCGGGCGGACAGATGCAGCGCGTGGCCATCGCCCGTGCTCTGATCAATGATCCCGAGATTGTGCTGGCCGACGAGCCGACCGGCGCTTTGGATTCAACGACGTCCGTACAGGTCATGGACTTGCTCAAGGATGTTGCACGCGACCGCCTGGTCATCATGGTCACGCACAATCCCGAGTTGGCGTACCAGTACGCCACGCGCATCGTCAACCTGGCGGACGGTAAGATCACCGACGATTCCGACCCTTTCGATGTGGCAAAGGCTACGCGTCGCGAGGCCAAGCCTACGCGCAAAACCTCGATGAGTTTTGTGACGGCGCTGGGGCTTTCTGCCCGCAACCTTATGACCAAAAAAGGCCGTACGGCCATGACGGCCTTTGCGGGCTCGATTGGCATTATCGGTATCGCGGCGATTCTGGCGCTGTCCA
>OLFY01003891.1_pt1 | contig 11276 bp, 3 predicted proteins | sample 1605611 | NCBI WGS metagenome assembly OLFY01 (sample SAMEA3888923, study PRJEB22519) | human gut metagenome | biome: human gut; feature: human-associated habitat; material: faeces | place: Denmark | collected 2011
TGGTTTTCTGTTTATGATGGGCATGACTGGAAAAGGGATGCAGGAAAAGATGAAAGAGTACCAGAACGCTCTTTCGGAGATGTCTAATGAGGCGGTGGAATATGTAAGGGGTGTGCCAGTGGTAAAGGCCTTTGGTCAGACTATCTTTTCCTTCAAACGATTTAAGGGCACCATTGATAACTATGAAAAATGGGTTATTGCCTATACAAAAGAAATGCGTCTGCCTATGATGTGCTACACAACGGCAATCAACGGCGTATTCGCGTTTCTGATTGCCGGAGGTATTCTCTTTACAAGGGGCGGCGTAACAAATGAACTGCTTCTAAACCTTATCTTCTATATTGTGATTACTCCTGTCATCGGTACAACACTCACAAAAATTATGTTTATGAGCGAGGACGCAATGATTGTAGGGGACGCATTAGGCAGAATTGATGAAGTGCTAAACGAAAAACCATTGTCTGAAAGCAGCGTGAATAATACCCCTAAAGACAATGGAATTACATTAGAACACGTTAGTTACAGCTATGACGGAGAAAAAAACGCGCTGAATGATGTGTCACTTCGGGTTGCACCGGGACAGGTGATTGCATTGGTAGGTGCATCCGGCGGCGGCAAGACGACCCTTGCAAATATTGTAACAAGATTTTTTGACCCGCAAAAAGGGCGCATACTGATAGGGAATATCGACATACGCAACATTCCAAAGGAAACATTGATGAATAAGGTGTCATTTGTATTTCAGAATAGCCGTCTTATCAAAGCGTCCATATTGGAAAATGTGCGTATGGCAAAGCCTGACGCTACACGCGAAGAAATCGCCCATGCTTTGGAAGCTGCACAGTGCTTGGATATTATTGAAAAATTACCGAATGGCATTGATACGGTTGTCGGCGCAAAAGGCGTATATCTGTCCGGCGGTGAACAGCAAAGAATAGCGATTGCCCGCGCAATTTTGAAAAATGCGCCTATCCTAATTCTGGATGAAGCGACCGCATTTGCTGACCCCGATAATGAGGTGCGTGTCCAGAAGGCTTTATCTGCTCTCTCAAAGGGAAAAACTGTTATTATGATTGCACACAGGCTATCGTCAATCATAGGTGTTGATTGTATTTATGTAATGCAAGACGGCGAGATTGTCGAGAGCGGCACGCATAATGAGTTGATAGAGAGAAACGGCATATTTGCAAGAATGTGGAAGAATTATTCCGAAGCAGCAGAATGGAAAATTGCAAAGGAGGTAACAGAATGATTAAAACATTGCAAAGACGATTTGCGTTATCAAGACAAGGAGCTGTCGATTTGATAAAAGGTTGTATTGCCTGCATTTTGCAGGATATATCGTTTATGCTTCCGGTGGGGCTGCTCTATAATTTTGTTATTGATATCATGAACGGGGGCGTAAATGGAAGCCGCATTGCTTTCTATGGGGTTGGCGCTTTGGTTTGCCTATGCCTTATCTTTGTTGTAACTTGGTTTCAATATAACGCCACCTATTTAGCGACTTATGTGGAAAGCGGAGTAAGACGCATTTCGTTAGCAGAGCAGCTCCGCAAAATCCCTTTGTCCTTTTTCGGTAAAAAAGACCTTGCCGATTTGACAAATTCAATTATGGGCGACTGTGCCACGCTGGAAACAGCGTTTTCACATTATGTACCCGCTTTGGCAGGCTCCCTTATTTCAACAACGCTGATTGCGATTTGCCTGTTTGTCTATGATTGGCGTATGGCTCTTGCAGCGGTTTGGGTTTTGCCGATTGCATTTGCAATCACGTTTTTCTCAGCCCGCATACAGGGATATTTCAACCGCAAATCCGTAGCGGCAAATGTCGCGCTTGAAAGCGGCGTGCAGGAGTGTATCGAAAGTTTGCAGGACTTAAAGGCAAATAATGCGGAAGAAAGCTATCTGAAAGGGCTTGGCAAAAAAATTGATGCTGTGGAAAAACGGCACATCATAACAGAACTTGGGACTGCCCTTTTTGTTGTTTCCTCTACGCTGATATTAAAGTTCGGGATTGTTACGGTTGCGCTTGTAGGTTCTACGCTACTTATTCGTGGGGAGATTGATATTCCTCTGTTCTTTATGTTTTTGCTTGTGGCTTCAAGGCTGTATGCACCGCTTGAAGGTGCTTTACAAAATCTTGCTGCGATAATCTCCACCAAAACGAACATAGACCGTATGAATGAAATTCTTGACCAGCCTGTTCAGACGGGTGGCAATACACTGACAAATAAGGGCTATGATATTGTGTTCGACCATGTAGGATTTGCTTATAATACCGGGGAAACTGTATTAAAAGACGTGTCCTTTACGGCAAAACAGGGAGAAGTTACCGCCTTAGTCGGATCGTCCGGCGGCGGTAAAACTACGGTGTCACGCCTTGCCGCGCGGTTTTGGGATATAAGCAAAGGCAAAATCACTGTTGGCGGTATGGATATATCAAAAATAGAGCCGGAAACCTTGCTGTCGTTTTACTCTATTGTATTTCAAGATGTGACGCTGTTTAACAATACCATCATGGAGAATATCAGAATAGGCAAGAAAGGCGCGACGGATGAAGAAGTGATTGCAGCGGCAAGGTTGGCAAATTGTGAGGAATTTGCGGCAAAACTCCCGGACGGCTATAACAGTATGATTGGTGAAAACGGCTGCGAACTGTCCGGCGGTGAAAGGCAGCGTATTTCAATCGCCCGCGCTTTCCTCAAAAATTCCCCTATCATCTTACTTGATGAAGCAACGGCAAGCCTTGATGTGGAGAATGAAACCTTGATACAGGCTGCTTTGTCAAAGCTGATAAAGGATAAGACCGTACTGGTTATCGCCCACCGTATGCGTACTGTAAGCGGCGCGGATAAAGTGGTTGTGCTTTCTAACGGTATGGTTGCTGAACAGGGAACGCCGGAGGGGCTAATGAACACAGGTAAGATTTATTCCCATATGGTAAAGCTCCAAATGATTAGTAGTGATTGGGGCATTTAGCATGGGAACTGAATGGATAATATGTCCTATATGTCAAAGTAAAACGAGGTTGAAAATACGGGAAGATACGATAATTGAAAACTTCCCCCTGTACTGCCCGAAGTGCAAACAGGAAACGCTAATCAATGTGAAACAACTAAATATGTCAGTTATCAAAGAGCCAGACGCAAAGACGCAGAGCCGATAACACGCAGATTTGAAATGCGGTTATCGGCTCTTTCTTTGACAACTATATTCTGCCTATGTGATTGCTGACAGATTGCAACTTATAAACCGTTGCTTGTTAGCGAATTGCAGTTACGGATTAAGCGACGGTTTTGAAATAACAATCAAAGCCGTCGTTTTCCTTTTTCAAAATTGGATTTGCGGGGGCGTGATAAAGTCACCCATTTTTAAGGATATGGCGGTATCAAGCGGAACACACATCATCATAAATGCCTTATTACATCATATAGCATAACCGTCTGTTTAGTTTTGCGCTGCACAGCACAGATACTGGGCACGTATGCGTGAACAGTAACAGTACTCAATTTTGGGGATTGCCTATAAGGAGGAGAAAACGGTATAATTGAGGAAGGCAGTTGGGTATAAGGGGGACAAGTGGTGGAGATGAAAAATATTGTGAAGACGGAAAGATGGGCGGTTGTCTGGGATATGGGATGATGCGGATGATCGATGCGGTGCATCGCCGTTTACATAAATAGATAGAGGAAATACGATGGAACTGAATTTAAGCGAACCGGGACAGAGCCGGTATCTGAGAGTATATGAATATTACAAAGAATTGATCGTGTCCGGGCAGATGAAGCCGGGAGCGAAGCTGCCGTCGATCCGCAAATGTTCCCTGCAGCTGCAGCTTTCACGGACGACGGTGGAGACGGCGTATATGCTGCTGGCGGCGGATGGCTATATCATTTCGCGTCCGCAGAGCGGGTTTTATGTAACGGATGCGGTGCTGGCGGCTGCAAACCGGGAGGAAATAGAGCATGGTGTGCCGCATCAGGAGGAACGCCCGGAAATCCGGTATGATTTTGCGTCTTCAAATGTGGATCGGGAGAGCTTCCAGTTTGATTTATGGCGGCGCTATGTCAAGAGTGCCCTGCGCCAGGATGAACGGCTGCTTTCTTATGGCGAACCGCAGGGAGAGCGGGAATTCCGGGAGGCGCTCTGCGCGTATCTGGGGCGCCACCGCAATGTGATCTGTACGCCGGACAGTATCGTAGTAGGGGCGGGTGTGCAGAGTCTCTTGCATATTTTGTGCCCGATGCTGCGGGAGCGGGACAGCGCATGGTTTTTTAATCCGTCGTTCCGGCAGGGACGCCAGATTTTTGAGGATTATGGGTTTCGGACCGGAGATATAAGAGAATATTGGGAAAATAATGATAGGAGGATTGAGTCCTCAAAAAAGGATTTGTGCGGAATAGAAAAGCCAGATGTATGTGCAAGAGAGATGAAAACAGGGTTATCCGAACAGATGTCAGAGGCGATGAGACATACAGGGAAAAGTGTTTGCTATCTGACCCCATCGCAGATGACAGTCTGGGGCGAGGTCATGCCGGTGGGCGACCGGATGAAGCTTTTAAAGGATGCGGCGCGCGAGGATATGCTGATTATTGAGGACGATTACAACAGTGAGTTCCGCTATTATAACCGCCCGACACCGTCCCTGCAGGGGCTTTCCGGCGGGCGGGGCGTCGTGTATCTGGGGACATTTTCAAGGCTGCTTCTGCCATCGATCCGCATGAGCTACATGGTCCTGCCGCCGGATCTGCTGAAACGGTATCAGGAGCGGGGGCGTTTTTATAACCAGACGGCGTCCAAGGCAGAGCAGATTGCCCTCTGCCAGTTTATCCGGGACGGACATCTGGAAAGCCAGATCCGAAAGTCCAAGAAATTGTACGCGGCAAAGGCAAAGTGTTTGTGTGATGCGGTGCGGCGCATTTTTGGAGAAAAAGCGCGAACGCATCTGGGCGATGCCGGTTTTCTGGTTCTCATGGAGCTTGACAGCCCGCTTACATCGGCGGAGATTGCCGGGCGTGCGGCACAGGCAGGCGTCGCCGTCCGCCCGGTGGAGTCGGTCGGGAGTCTTTTGGAAAAACAGGAGCATCATTTTCAAGAGGGATATCCGAAGCTCCTGTTGTCCTGTGCCTCGATGGGGGCAGAGCGGTATGAGGAGGCGCTGGAGGTGCTGAAAGAGGTAGTGTATAAGAAAGAAAAATAGAAGATAGATATAGAAGTTAAAATGTCCGCATAAACCACAGCCAGTACCCGGAACCATCCGGGCAGTTGTGGGTATGCGGACATTTTATGCGACATTCTTACCCGTTTTTCTCCTCATGCGGCAGCCGGTTCCGGAGCAGCCGCTTTTTTAATTCACTCCAGTGAAATGGAATTAGCGGGTAAATATAACTTTTTCCGGCGATTGTCCGGTTAAAGACAAGGCAGCCGACGGCAATGAGTGTTCCTGCGATGAAGCCCCAGAGATTGAGGAAAAAGGTCAGAATCAGGAGCAGGACGCGCATGAAGCTCGTCATCGAGTAGTTGGCGATCGTGACGAACGCCATATAGAGCATCGTCTCGCTGTTGAACCAGCCGGATTTGACTGAGTATTCTCCAAGCACGATACCGGCGATGACACTGAGCGGTGTCGTCAGCATGCTGGGGGTGTTGACTGCCGCGAGCCGCAGACCATCGATGGCAAATTCCAGGATCAGGAGCTGATAGATCAGCGCCACATGGATCTCGTCGGTGACACGGATAAAAGCGAGCCATTCCGGGATCCAGCCGGGATTCTGCATAAAAAGCAGCCACAGCGGTGTCAGAAATAAGGTCAGGAAAAAGATGACCGTCCGCGACAGGCGCAGATAGGTGCCGGTCAGCGGTGGAAAATAGTAGTCGTCGGCTTCCTCGATGATATCGAAAATAGAGGATGGCAGAATCATTGCGGATGGCGAATTGTCCACCAGAATGATGATATTTCCTTCCAGAATCGAGGCAGCGGAGGTATCCGGACGCTCTGAAAAACGAAATTTTGGGAACGGATTGAACCATTTGTGCGGATAAATACATTCGGCAAGGCTTTCCTGGTTCATCGAGAGGGCATCGACATGCACTTTTTGAATCCGGGTGCGGATGCGGTTTAAAAGTTCGGTGTCCACCCGGTTTTCCATGTAGCAGATGGCGATATCGGTGTGCGAACTTTCCCCAATATTCATGATTTCCATCCGCAGCTTCGGATCGCGGATGCGCCGCCGGATCAGAGCCGTATTGAACACAAGCGTTTCGACAAAACCATCGCGCGAGCCGCGCAATACCTTATCCTTTTCAGGTTCGCTGACTCCGCGGGCGGGATAGGTGCGGCAGTCTATTGTGAGTGCCTGTGCATACCCGTCGATCAGAAGAAAAGGAACACCGGAGAGAAGCTGGATAATCAGCGCGTCCGAATCCGTTTCCAGCCCGATTTCGCCGTAGGCGAGGTAGAGGGCGGCAAAATCGTTTGCATTGTCAGGCATCTGGGCGGTTTCAATGTGCTCATCGCCTGCAGCACTTTTAAAAGCGTATCGTCCTTGGTAAAACCATCAATACAGTAGAGGCAGGCATCGCGCCCGCCGATCATCAGGTTCCGATCTACGACATCAAAACTGATGTCCGGTCGGAGCTTTTTTTGAAAAAAAGTCCGGTTATTTTCAATGGATGAAGAAATCTGCATCGTGTAAATCTCCTATCAGAGAAGCCAATATCAGTGACCGCGAAGGGACTGGAATGGGACAAAATGTTTACAGATGGAGTATGTGCGAAAAGGATAAAAATATACGAAATGAAGCAAACAGAAAAAAATTCTCAAAATATGTTTTTTTAAAATTCATGGCAAGCGAGGCAATATCAGGGAAACAGGCGGAAAAAATCGCTGCAAAATGAGACTTAACATGTGCTGAATGGAAAAAGAAATTTGCATGTTAGTTTTAGCAACTAAAAAAGTAATGTTTTATTGAGAATAAAATTCAATTAAAAATAGATAAAAATTCTCATTTTTAAATAGATTTAAATAATTGACAGATTTTATTAGATTAGTTTATACTAACCTCCTCGGCCGCCTGAGTTAGGGATGCCTAATCCGGTGCGGAGAGTAAGATATTACAAAAGATTATATGGAGGAATATGTATGAAAGGTAAGGGAAGATCCCGGCAGGCAATTCTGGCGGCGGTGACCGTGTTAGCGGCGGCGCAGGCAGGTACTGCTTATGCTTCAACCGGACCGGCATCGGAGTCCGGAGTACAGACCGGCGCCTGGATTCAGGAAGGACAGGACTGGAAATATCAGGGAACGGACGGAACGCTTAAGACTGGATGGGTCAAGACCGAGAGCGGCTGGTATTATCTGGATCCGCAGACCGGACGGATGATGACTGGATGGATCACCGTCGATGGACGCCGGTACTATATGAACACAACAGCCGATGGCGTGGAAGGACAGATGCGCCGCGGCTGGTGGAAGGACAATGCAGGAAAATGGTATTTCTTCAGCACTGCATCCGATGGAACGGAAGGTATGACCGTGACCGGATGGCAGTGGATTGATGGAAAATGCTATTATTTTGATAACTTGAGTGCAGAAAACTATGGTCAGATGCACACCGAAGGTCGGACGCCGGACGGCTACAGCGTCAATGCGGATGGACAGTGGGTCAATGAAAATGGAGAGGTCCAGACCCGTGCGGATAGAGGTTACGCGAGCAGCCCGGCAGCAGACGGCAACGGAAGCAGCGTATCAGGAGGCGGTTCAGGGAATTCCGGCAGTTCCGGCGGCAGCCATTCGGGGGGCTCTGGAAGCAACAGTAATTCTGGAAATAACAGTAATTCCGGAAATAACGGTAATTCCGGGAATGACGGAAATCAGAATGGCGGAAATGCCGGAGATAACGGAAACACTGAAAATCCAGACAAGCCGCAGATGGTTTCGCTGGTAGATGAGACGAAGACAAAGCTTACCGAAGTAAATTCCCTGGGCTGGTGGCTTCCGATTGCATTTGATGAGGGATACAATGCAGACAATACGGTCGTTAAGGTCGATGGAAAAGATGTAACCAATCTTTTAACTCCGATCACAGATGACGGACGTATGGCAAAACTGGCGCTTCTTGGCACACCGGGCAAAGTAACCGTCAGCAGCAAAGAAGATGGGGCAAAGGAAGAGACGGTGGTTCTGAGCAATGAGAGCCAGGAAGATGCTGTATATGAGGAAAACGACGGCTATCTGCCTGAGAAGATTCTGACGCATGAGTCAGTTGCTTACTGGGACTATTATCTGACCAATTACGATGAAAACGGAAATCCCCGCATTTCTCCGAAAAAGACTACTTATAACTTGAATGAGGAGAAGCAGACTCATCCGAGCTATTCGCCGGATGCGGTTCTTCCAAAAAATGGAAAAGCAGCTGTTACCATTCTGTTTAACTATAATACAGATGAGGAAAAAGAGTGGTTTGACGGCATCCGCAAACTGGAGCTGGTTGAATACGATGAGCAGAAGAACACAATCAATTCAAGCCTCGTATTTGACAGTGAAAAGAATGTGGCGCACGGACAGGGACGCGTTGGACAGCTGACTATCCAGACAGGACAGAGCAATTTCTACAATAATGGACGTTATTATGTGCGGGTTGTATCGTCGGCAGGCGGTTCCGCGCTCGTCCCGATTCATGTCGTCAATGAGACAGTACCGACGCTGGAGCTTAAGGAAACACCGCAGTCCGGTAAGAATCTCCATTTTGCAGTCAGCGATCTGGTATATGCAATTGAGACACCGATCGAGCGTGTGACCCTGGAAGATCCGAACGGAACAGTAAGCGACCTTAAGATGATCGATGACTGGTATCTCTACAGCCAGGATTTATTTGTTCTGTACAATGATAATACAGACCATCTGCCATACAAGGGCAATTACAAGATCACGGTATATGCAAATGGTTTCCGGTCATTCTCCAAGAGCTTCAAGGTGACAACGGGCGCAGAGCCGGTAAAAGAGAAGGAACAGACCAATGGTCAGAAAATGGCGGCATACGGATTCGACGGTATCAGCACCGCATCGACTGGTTCCGGCGGAAGTGGAAGCTCCAGCGGCAGCAGCTCAGGAAGCTCTGCAATCTCTGCAAACCTGATTTTTGATTCAGATCTGCTTGTAAATGCACATCTCCTTGAACAGACCAAGATGGAAAATGATGCGTCCAAGGCAGTGATGGAGTGGTGGTACAATGCGATTCCGGATGCAGTCTTTGATACTGGAGATGATGATTTCTTCAGATGGACAGACTACGTAAATAAGAGCGAGAATCAGAAATACGAAGAGAACAGAATGCTTCCATTTGCAGATTACCGTGAAAATGGAGCACTGGATCCGAACCATCCGGCAACGGCAAAAGAAGTTCTCGAAGATGGTCTGCTCGGCGATATCCAGTACAATGGAAACTTCTCCCGTCAGGATGCACCGGCGATTACAGTTGTACAGAACAAAGAGGGCGAGCCGGTAGTCCTGCAGACAGAGGCTACAGAGTATATCGAGGCGGTTCAGAGTATCGTTGTCAACGGAAACTGGCAGGCACTCAGCAAGGACAAGTATTCCATCGATAAAGAAGCTGGCACCATTACCATAGAGGCGGATGTATTCAAGGCTGGTGAGGAGTATAAGCTGACTGTCGATGCAACGGGATATAAGAGCCAGAGTATCGCATTTACATACGATAAGGTGCTGGAAAACGATTTATCGCTGACCGTTGATTATGCGGATGATAAAGAGGCGTTTGCAGCTGAGAAAAAAGAAGATTCTAATAAGACTTACTATTTTGCAGATGCTGAATTTACCGTTAATGGCAGCAAGGGAGATTTCCTGAAGAACCTGAAATCTGTTACCCTGCTTTCTGACGAGGAAGATGCGGTTGAGAGAAATATCTACACGAAGGGCGTGTCCAGCAGCAACGATGTTTACTATGAAGTATCCGGGGATGGCAAGAAGCTGATTCTCCATCAGGTTCAGCCGGGAACTTATAAACTGACACTTCGTTCGAATTATTACACGGAGGCGCTGAGATGTGAATTTGTGGTTGAGAAGGAAGAGGAAGAAATCCCAGATGAGCAGGAGATTGAGATTGGTGCTTCGGAAATCAGAAAGGCAAATGGATATGGTGAAAAGGGATATGTAATACAGTTTACCTATTCTGATGGAACTGGTATGAAACCTTCTGATTTTGCCTACAAAAAAGCATTAGAAGAATATGTAAAGAGCATCAATTCGGTAGTGGTAGGAACAACTAAGTATTCTCCACAGTCAGGCTGGACATTAGGAGATAATGAATATGCGTCAGATATTTATGATGATGCACATAACAATTACAAAGATAGCCTGCTTGTTTCTGACAGTGCATTTAATACGGATGGGGATACCAAAATTACGATTAATGCAGATGGAGATTATCCAGAAGTAACGATTGTAGTTGATAAAAATGGAAATCTCAAACAGGATGACGAGGAACTTCTTGATGCACCGACGCTGACTGGACCGGAAAAGATTTCCGAAGGAGATAATTTAACTCTGACTGGAAAAGATAATGCGGATGAGCTTGCGAAATACCTGGAAGCAATCAAGGTGATAAAATCAGATGGTGAAGAACTTGAATTTAAAGTTCAGGATAATAAACTGATTATCACAACCAGTGATTTAACCGCAGGACCAGATGGAGGTTCGATTGAGCTTGTAATTGAGGCAAAAGGCTACAAAGAACAGAAAATTACGGTTGAAGTAGAAGACTCATCTGAGGAAGAAACACAGATTGAAGTTTCAGGATTTAGAAAAGCAGAAAAGGCGGGTATGTTTGACTGGGGAGCAGATAAATATATTGCCAGCTTTAAAGGAATTTCGGGAGACGATTTAAAAGCTTACATCGGAGCAATTAATGAAGTTTGGGTAAATGATAAAAAGTATAATAAGGCATATTCAGCTACTTCGGTAGATGATGGCTGTTTTGCAGCGTATTCCAGTGATACCAACATGGTATTCAATTATGATGGCTTGAAGATTTCTTCGAGTGGTTTCAGCACAACCGGAATTACTACCATTGTTATTAAAGCGGAAGATTATGATGATGTAACATTTACAATTGATGAAAACTTTAAACTCATCAAAGTGGAAACCACTCTCATTGCTGACGAAGTCCTCCCAACCGAGAAAGTAGCCACCCCGGAGGAAACACCGGAAGAGCCGAAGACGAATGACGAAAACAAGGCAGATGTACCGGATGGCGATA
>OLFY01003893.1_pt1 | contig 11272 bp, 8 predicted proteins | sample 1605611 | NCBI WGS metagenome assembly OLFY01 (sample SAMEA3888923, study PRJEB22519) | human gut metagenome | biome: human gut; feature: human-associated habitat; material: faeces | place: Denmark | collected 2011
CTTTTGCCAGAAAATAATCGTGGATACGGAAGTTATACTTGTTGTACTTTGGATCAAATACCTTATAATCACCAAATGGCACATTTCCGACAACCACATCAAAGAAGTTATCCGGATATGTGGTATTCTCAAATCCTGTGATACTGATATTGGCATTCTGATAAAGCTGCTTTGCAATTCTTCCTGAAATGCTGTCAAGCTCCACCCCATACAGCTTGCTTCTCTGCATTGGTGCCGGCATACTTCCAAAGAAGTTACCGATACCCATAGATGGCTCTAATACATTGCCGCCTCTGAAACCAAACTGGACAAGTGCCGAGTTCATGCACATGGCAATCTCCGGTGAAGTGTAAAAAGCATTGTTTACAGTTGCCCTTGCAGCACTGTATTCCTCATCAGATAAAAGATTTTTAAGCTCCGCATATTCTTTGCTCCAGCCTGCGTTTTCCTCGTCAAATGCCTGTGACAGTCCGCCCCATCCGACAAACTTCGACAGAACTTTCTGTTCCTCCGGTGTGGCAAGCCTGTTTTCTGATTCAATCTGCTTTAGGGTTCGGATTGCATCCATATTCCACTGGTATCTGGTCTTGGGACCGCCTTTTTCCATTTCCCAGAGATTATAGTGGAAGTTGTGCTTCGTCTGCCCGGCAACATTCTTCTCATTTTCAAGACTTTCTACTTGCTGTACTGGTTCCTGCTTTGGTGTAAAATCTACAGTTTCCTGTGATTCTGTATCAGCCTGAATATCATCCACAGATACTGATACCACATCATCTGAAACCACATGTCCATTCTCATCAATCTTGGTATCCCAGCCATTCGCTATTGCTCTTTCCCTGGTTTCAAGACGATTGGCTTTTACACTATCCTCGATATCAAAGAATCTCTTATAGACCGGATTCATCTTATCCCTGTCAGCCTTCTGCTTTGTCTCCTGATAATACTTCTTCTGGTCTTCTCCGCAGTAAAATGGCTGTTTTACCATATAAGATAAGATTTCATATACCTCACGCCAGTCGAGTGCACCTTCCTTACGCACACCATTCCTGTTCTTATAGCTGATCTTCACATATCCGCTTCTGATTGAGTACTCCACAAGACCATACTTATTGTTGGAATATGCCTTTCTTTCTGCATTATCTGTCCCTAATGCAATATCCCTGATAAGGTCAAGTTTATTGGGCATAAATGCAAAATCAGACTGCACCACATCCATAAGGAATGCCCTAAACGGAGTGTAGCAGCTGCAATCTGTTACAAGAATCTCCGCCGCATCACGCAGGTCTTCATCAAGCTCTGCAATACGCTTGGCATAATCAATCGGTGTAATATACTGAAGCTCTGATGGATCTTTTTCAGTTGTTTCAGCTTCTATCTCTGCACCATATTCTGCCTGTGTTACCATGCGGTCTTCATCGGCAGTTTCCTGTGGTGTCATGCCTTTTGCACTTACATAATCTCTGTTAGAAGCATAGCTCTCCGGCTCATCCGGTATTGCATAATCATCAATCTCTGATTCTGCCTCCTCCGGTTCCACTTCCCGGTATTCGGCATCAATGACCTCATCATCCTCACGGAGTCCGTCCATCGCAAGCTCATCAATACGAGGTGTCTCAGACTGGTATTCCCCTGTAAGAATAAGGACACCAAGCTCTTTTTCGATATCTTTCCACGAAACATATCCTTCAACCTCTCCATCCTCATCTCGCCACTGAAAACGCAGTCCATTCCCATGAAATGTGTCATATCCGTGCAGCCCCAGTCCGTCAACCGGCCAGCCTGCACCTCCCTGACCATACTCTGCTTTGATACGCTTTGCCCTGGTTCCTGCATCAATCTCTGTTTCAAAAATCTTGCATACCCTGCCCTTGCCACCGACAAAGCCTGTACCTCTCATAAGCACCTGTTTGATATACTCACCTGGTACTGTTGCAGACTTTTTGGGATTCAGATAATTGTATTTACCTGCTAATGCAGCTTTTCTGTCCTGCTCGAACTGACGCATAAACTGATTATTGTTTTCGTCCTCAGTATGAATGGTGCCAATGCTTGCCTGCCCGTTCTGGTCGAAAAAAAAGGAAGCCTGTGTATATTCGGCTTCCTTACTAACACCCAATGAATTGATTTCATCAAGTTCCCTATTCAGTTCTGTATCATCTGATTCTAGTGGAATCGCATCACTATCTGATGGAGTACCACTTCCTCTGCCTGCATCTTCGCCTGCTCTCTTATCTTCCACATCTCCATTGTCGATGACGGATCCTGTGGCTTGTGCTTCGCCAGATACTGCATCTCCAGCTGGTCGTACAGCTGGTTCGCTTCCTCCTCTACCGCTGACATCTTCTCGTACATCTTCCCGAATCTCATCAGCGTCTTGTATCTTGCCGGCTCGTTCTCCTTTAGATAGTTCATCGCCATCCTTCCGTATTTGCCCAGCTTCGTGAGATCCTCCGTCTCGTCCGGCATCTCTATCTGCGGATAAAGCAGTCCGTCCACTTCCTTGTAAGTCATTTCTTCTAACATATCCAATTCTCCTTTCGCTCTCGATTGCCTTTAAGTTACGACTAAATTCTCTAAGAACACTACAGGAGACATCGCATACAATGGAACCAAGACGGTAAATGATCTCTTCGTCTTTGATATTTACGATCTGACTAAAATCCTGTTCTTGCACAGATAAGTCAAATCCGCATCTCGTCCCTACAGCATACATGACACTTGTATATACAAGCTGCTCCATGTCCATTTCCTGCTGTAAGCCATTGCGTTTCTTACTTTCTTCCTTTATCACACTACCTGATAGCTGCATAAGCTCGGTCATTCGGTCTCCGAACTCTTCTTTTATTATAAGCCAAACATCTGTTCCTGTAAACTGTTTTAATATATTTTTTAGAGACTCCCTGTCGCTGTTATCGTACTGCTCAATCTGACCTTCTGACACAAGAAAATCCAGATAATCCTTAAGATTTTCTCCCTCAAGGTCCCATGTCAGTTTGACATTTTTCCCTCCGGTATCACTGATATCAAAGATATACCTCATGCGTGGATTCAGTGCCCTCGACGGGAAGATAGCGCAGCCTTTCGCACCACGCTTTACATATCTTCCCACCTTTTTCCAGGTATCATAATCTGCCATGAGTGTGCTTTTTTCCGGAGGTCTCTGAGCTGTTACCATAACGATATTGTCAAATTCATAGCGGTATAACTGACCTGCGACCTTTAACACATCCTTCCAGTTCTTTTCTGATCTGGTGATGTTACCAATTTCAGAATCGTATATCGCTTTGACCTTCATATCAACGCCCATACCTTTGTCCTCCTCTACTTAAACATCTCTGCAAACAATCCTTTAAATAGCTTTAACTCATCCTTATCCAGCTCGATTGCAAATTCATTGTCGATTGCCTGTTTTTCGCATTTATCCTTTTTCTTTGCAATCTTACGCACCACACGAAGAAGCACATAGCACTCCTTGGACTTTGCAATGCTCTGTTTAAAGGTCAGCTCATCCTCATCGACTGACTTCTGCGTCTGATAGATAATCTCTTTTAACTTATCATTGATACCATCTACTTCCTCAAGGGAAATAATAACGGATGCCTTAGAAGCATCTGATCTGTCCCACTCCTTATGAAGTTCCTTTACTAAAAACTCCATGTTCTTAATTACTGTTGTTGAATCACTTTTCATCTTGCTCTTCCTCCGTTTTCTTTTAATGAAGAAGGGAGCTGACCTTCGCTGATAGGCGTAAAATCAACTCCCTTCATGTCCTCTGCTCCAAGGACTATCTGCTCTGCATAATACATATCCATTGCCTTATTGATGGCATCATCAAGCGACTCTGCCTTTACTCTCTGTACTCTTGAGAGCACTTCTTTTATCTCAACATCAAATTCCTGTTCCATATGATATCGCCTCCTGTAAAAATCTCATCACCGGCACTTTTCTTCCTTTACCTGTCTTTCCTTAAAGCCCTCATCGTACTTTCCATCTTCCAGCCTGTCGTAAAAACAGTCCTCTTCAATCGTTCCGAAATCCTCATACATCTGGTGAAGGAACTCATTCTGCAGTTTCTTTGTCACATCATCATCCTTTGACATATCCTGATAAAAATAGAACTTCTGCTTTAGCTTTGCCCTGTAATCATAGATATCCTCTATCTTTTCCGGTGTGCCATACTCCCTCTTGTATGCCTTGAAATTCGTGGTTGAGAGTGTGGAACCGAGATAAATTCCATGCTCCCACGATACCCCGATTGTGGTATTGTCCTTTGTAGGCTTCTCATCCTTCGGATAACGCTTATACTCTGTCGCACCAAGGGCGATTGTAAGAGAACCTGACTTCATATCCATCACCACGAGATTCCTTGGTGATAATGCTTCAAGCACCATGTAATCATGGTCATTGAAGTTATGAAATGTCTGTCCCCTTTCAAATGATCTGTCCACACTTTCATAATGCAGTTTAAAATCATCCACCCAGCCCTTATCGGTCATTCCAATCTCCTTAAGCTTTGCAACACATTCAGAAGAACTGGCTTCTTTATCAAACCGAAATTCTTTGGAATCGTTATAAAATCCCTGAAGAAAATGTCCCAGCTGAATATCATCCAGACAGAATCTCGCAGATACAGTTACATTTGCTGCCCTGTAATACTCTGTGAAGTTATCTGCTTCACCAAGTGTCCTTCCAAGCTGCAACAAATTTTCTGCAAGCTCTGACATATCATCAATTGCTATAAAACTCTTATAATCATCCAGAGTCATCAGCATATTTGTCTCTGTTCCCCTGTCGTTTTCTGTTACCAGTATCATATCTTTTAAATCCATTCTTACCTCCAGTCTCAGAGAGAGACTATGCCCTCTCTGCAAATTTCCTGTTATGGTCTTCCTATCACAACAATCTTTCCTGTGCTTGCCACATCCCGGTAAACAACACCAAGACTTTCATTAAGCGCCTCTACCACTTTGCCATTTCCGACATATACTGCCACATGGCTGATGTTCTTATATCTTCCGTTGCTTGTAAAACTATAAAAGATTAGGTCTCCCGGCTGTAACTCATCAAAGGAGACAGTCTTTCCGGCTTCATCCAGTCCCTGTGCCTCCGCTGCCGCTGTGGTTGCACCGCCGTAACTAATATCCACACCTGCATCTTTCCATGAATAATAGGCTAAGGAGCTGCAGTCATAATAGTTACCGCTGTCTCTTAAATCCTGACTATAAGGAAAGCCAACTCTGTGAAGTGCATAGGAGCAGACTGTTTTCTGCCTGCTGTCTGTAATTCCACTAAGGATGGCATTGATTTCATCCTCAGTCATGGAGCTTACTCCCGGACTTCCGCCTCCGCCGCCACTTCCGCTTCCGGCATATCCAAGCTGTCCCATAAACTCCGGACTCATGATCTGCTCAAGCATTTCCACCTGATCAGAATTAAATCCATAGACCGAAATCATATCTCTGTACGATTTCAGTGTGACATTCACATACAGAACCGACTTCGTGACAGTAGTTACATTACCGTCTGCATCTGTTTCTTCCACATCCTTTGTTCCTGTGCTTGTGGTGTATGAACACATATCATTTACTACTGCCTGCAGCCAGCCTTTTGAAATGTCATTCATGACTGTTGCAGTATCTCCGATACCATGCTTGACCATATAGACTGCCATGATGTCATAGTAATTGCTTGGGTTTTCTTCCATACCTTCATAATCCACATAGACAAGCTCTCCCAGGTCATATCCGGTATGCTCATTCACTTTCGTGTTCACATCCCGGTTAAACTCCTGCACATAGGCACTCGTTACTGTCTGCACGGTATCTCCTGATTCAAGTGGTGGCAGAAATAAAGCAAATGGTGAATTGTAAAGGATTGCTATCACCGCTATAACCGGAACCGCAATCATGGCAACTACAAGAACAAGTAATAAAAGCACCAATCCAACAATCGGTGCCGCTGCCTTTACCCAGGTAATCGCTTTTCGCACAATCAGATCCTTTACCAGCTTTGCCACGCTATCCGTCTGATTCTCCTGTGCTTTCATCTTATCCAGAAAGAACTTTATCTTCCTGCTCCGGTTGGTCATCTTTTCATCCTTGACCTCTATGGACACACCTGCAGCATATCCGGCTGCCATGCCGATTGCCGTGCCAACTCCCGGTGCAACTGCTGTTCCTGCCGCTGTAGTAGCTGCCTTTGTCGCAGTTTTTGTTGCAACCTTGGCAGTTGTCTTGGCTGTTTCTTTTGCCGTCTCTTTAGCTACCGTCTTGGCTGTATCTTTGGCAGCTTTCTTTGCTGTCTTTTTTGCCAGCTTCTTTCCTGCCTCTACCTTCTTGATACGCTTCTTTGCCTCGGCTGCCGCCTTTTTCCTGAAAAGTGCAGCCCCCTTAGAAGCAGTTCCGGTAACAGGGCGGCTTGCTTCATATGCAAGATATGCTGCCTGCGATACCTCATGCCCACCTTCTACCTGCTCTGTTACTGCCCCGGCTGCAAGTGCTCCAGTTCTTCCTGCAATGTGAAGATTCGTGTTCTTGGTCTTGATGGAAGTGTTTGATTCCTTAAGGTTTTGCTTGAATCTTGATAATCCCTTATTCTTCGGCTCCGACTGATGAATGGTACTCTTGCGATAGGACTTCTTTCTATCCGTATCAGTTACCTTTGCACCAGCTGTCTTAGGACCTCTCTCTACTGTATAGATGTTACTCCCCTTAATCTTGGCTCCCTTCGGTTCGTGGGCATGAATCTTGGCTTTCTCCTTGGTGTGAATGACCATCGGTTTGTCATCAACCTTTCTAATTTTCAATTTTCTCACCTCCTACTTTGAAAAATAAAATAAGCCGCTAGGGAGCAAAAATTACTCCTTAACGGCTATGTAAAATCATTCAATATTCAATTATTAAAAGCAACATGAAACTGAAATTTCACGCAGACTATTCCTATACCGTAATGTCTATTCTGACCGATGATTTCTTCTCACCAAAATGCTTTATTTCGATATCCTTCATTTCCTCTATAACATCTTTTTCAATTTGGTGAACATCACTTAATTGTAAATCTCGCTTCGAATCATTTACTATTTTTGCTGCCTCATCTACTGAAACAGTTGTATCTGATGTTAACTGTTCAGACATTTCAGTATCGTTTGAATCCTCTGCAACCTGCCCCTTTTCTATAGATGTCTCTACAATTTCCTCTTCTGTTGGCAAATCCCTATATTCTGTACTTTTTACAAATCTTGTGAATGACTCTACAGCTCTAAAAGTATTTCCCATGATACGTTGAGCTTCCTTAAGCTTTTCACTCTTTGGAATATTTGGATTATTCACGATACTTTTTAGTTCTGCCAAATTTCCATTCATCTCATTTACTTGAAGCCTTTGAGCCTCTTCTTTTGTCTTACATCTCTCCAACCTACGCTCATAAGCTTCTTGTTCCATTCTTGCCGCTTTATATTCCATATAGGCTTTAGGGTCTTTCTGACGAATAGCATCTTCTTCTGAAGCTGTTAATTCTTGACCGCTTGCAATCTTGTTATAAATCTGACTATATGCAGAACTTTCTTTGTCTCGCTCAAGTTGCTCTCGGAAATGCTGAATCATGCTTTCTTCCTGACTTGTTACAGTCATACCCTCTTGCTTCTTTACAACATCCCCGGTAGCCTTCTTTTGCTCCCAATCATTTACTAACTGCATCTGATTCACAGCGTTTCGTATTGTACCTGCAATCATAGCACACCTCCAATTCCCGGTTAATGCTACGATTAAATAGTGATATCAAACTTCATACCCTGTGTTGCCTTTTCTTCTGTTATCTTACTCCAATCCAGTTCAGAAATCTTTTCAAGTAATTCTTCTTTTGAATTTGCCTGAATTGTAGTCCGCTTAACAGTTACATCCTTCTTTTCCTGCTTTTTCTCCTCTGCACGTTTTTCCTTTAATTCTTCAAGCCGTTCTTTCTGCTTTTCTGTAATCTTCTCCAAATCAGCAAAAAGTGTCATCTTTCCATCATCATCAAAGGACATAGTTAACTTATTTAATACAGTTCCACTATTGTCTGTCGTTCCCCAAGCACGTTCAAACCCAAACTGTTCATTGATTTTATCTGACATCTCAACTGCAGTTTTTACCGTAGACAATTTTTCCCGTGCATATTTCTCATCGGATGCCATTCTTTCAAGTTCAGCACTTGAAAAAACAACTGTAAATTCCTTATCGCTTTGGTCTACTAATCCTCTGAAATCATCGCCTTTATCAGCAATAATAAAATCGAAATCCGCATTATCCTTACGCAATGTTTCCAGATATTTCTGTGCCTTAGAAGATAACTTATCTTCGCTGGATTTTATTTTCTGTGCATTGGGCTGCACATCTTTTGCTTTCTCTGTGTTATTTTGCTTACTAACAGTATTGCTCTTATAATAATCTGTTACCTGTGTTAAATTAGCTGCTCTAATCATGGTATCATCCTCCTTGAAAATTGATACAGAAATCCGTTTCTATATCTGTAATATCGGCACTTTATATCCAAAAGTTAATAGTGCGTAAAATTCAAATTTTCTTTTCCCTAATAATTACAAATATTCCTTGGAAATTGCTTCCACACCATACATTTCCATAAATGCATCCAGGTCCGCTGCATCCCCAATCAACATATTCTCGTCAAAGTGTACGATATGCATATCTTAAAATCCAGCCACATGTTCTCCGGTACAAATGATACATTTTAGAACTGCTTCCTTATTTATTTTTCATATCGAATCTTATATGCTTTCTTCTTAAAAATAGGGAATATCTAATTTATTATCATCAAGGTCGGACATTCATCCGACCTCTTGATTATACTATAGATTCTATAAAAATTCATCTGTTATCACTGCAGCATTGCTTCTTTTTTCTTCTGTTCCGCAATCTTCTCATGAATGTTGGTATTATACAGCCTGTACAAATCCGTATCCTTGCTGATCTGATTATCAAAGGGAATTACTACCGAACCACACTTAATAAGTCCCATTCCAGAGGCGGTATTAGTTACGAACCGAAGCTGTGCCTCTGATACCCCGATAACCTCCGCCATCTTTGAACTGTCTGTATTTGCCTGCTTCAAGAGTGCCACAAACTCAGAGTTTGCAAGCATTGTGGTTGCTGTGTAATTCTGCAACAGATCGACAACATTCTGCGTGATACCGGTACAAAGACCTCCCTGCTTTCTTACCTTCTTCCAGAGCTGCTGCAGATATTTTGCAGAATACTCCGAATTAAGCAGGACATGGAACTCATCAATATAGAGCCATGTTGCCTTGCCTCGCTTACCATTCTCAACAATCCTGTTCTGAATGGACTCCATCATAACAAGCATTGTGATAGGACTAAGCTCTGTACCTAAGTCCCTGATGCCATAGACTGTAAATCTGTTATCCACATCCACATTTGTCTGGTGGTTGAAGATGTTAAGCGAACCATTTACAAAAAGTTCCAAAGACAATGCAATGTCTTTTGCCTCGTCCTCCGGCTGTGCCATGAGAATATCGTAAAAATCACTCATTACCGGGATATACTTCTCTTTGCTCCTTGCAATGTCGATATACAGTTTTCTCACACAGCGGTCGATGATTGACTTCTGTCTTGAATTTAAGCTGTCACCGATGCACTGCTCACAAAGACCAAGCATGAACTCGCCCTTTTCTCTTACCATTCCCTTGGAATCATTCGGATCAAGGCTCCATACATCCATCTCCAGCGGATTCACATAGTTATCCGTGTAGGTAGACATATTTACTACAGTTCCGCCATAAGTCTCGGCAATATCAAAGTACTCGTTCATTGGATCTATGACGATTATTTCATCATCTCCCGACAAGAATACGCTGCCCATTTCCATCTTGCAGAAGAAGGATTTACCGGAACCCGGCACTCCGAAAACGAATCCATTTCCGTTTATCAGCTTCTTTCTATTGCCGATATTCACATTCTTGCTGATCTGGTTGATACCATAGTAATTGCCCGTGCTATCATTAAGCTCCTGCACATTAAATGGCATAAGTACAGCAAGTGACTGGGTAAGAAGGGTACGCATTGTCTCCACCTGTCTTACACCAATCGGAAGTGCTGTGTTGAGAGCTTCCCTCTGCTTTAAGTAGTGTGTATCAATCGTGCAGCTGTTACGCTTTCCGATAGTCTCCACAGTCTCACATACACTCTCAAGCTCCTTCTTGCTTTCTGCCATAAGAATAATAGTTACTCCCACGAAGAAAAGGCACTGGTCATTCTCACGGACATCATCCATGATTTCCTCAATCTCCTTTTTCTCCGTTCTCTTGGCATATGAGATTTCCGTAGAGAAGTCATTATTCTTATTACGGACTCTCTGCTGCTTAATGATATCCGACTCAATACCAAGGTATTTCTTCTGAAGCACCTTTGTTGTCAGATCCTTGGGAACAGGCACCACATCAATGCTCGTGATGGAATGAACCGGAAGGGAAGTAATCTCATTGATGAATCTGTCTGACAAACTGCTCGGATACTTTTTGATAAAAAGCGCCTTGCAGAATTTACTCTCATCCTCAAAATGGTCCGGGAAATATTTCACCATACCATTGCACAGATCATTTCTAAAATCTGCCCCGACCTTCTTTGCCTTTTTGATATCAAAATCAAAACTGCCCTCATCTCCAAGATGATAATAGTCATAGAGCACTTTCAGTCTCTCATTGCCATTAAGTGGTACAATCTCCGCACCAAGCTCAATGAAAGCCTTGTGTATCGTTGCCTCAAGGGTTGCAAACTGTGCCTTCGCCTCCTCGAAGTTCTTTCTCTCAATCGTGATTGTCAGGTATCTCTCCTGCTCAATCCCCTGTCTGCCCTCAATAATCTTCTCCTCAATGATGTCATTGTAGATACTTCTATAATTATTGAAGCCATCGTTTTTCTCAGCAATCAGAACCTTGTCACGGAGTTCATCCATGTTTTTGTTCTTATTGTTGATCGTAATCTTATAATTACAGTCCAGCGAATTTAAGAACTTACAGTATCTCTCGAAAATACCGATCTGCTCATCCTCGGTTGCTGTCGTGTAATTGATGTCCTGAAAGCGGTAGCATTTGGAATACTTATTTTTGCTTACTTCAAAAATGCCGTTTTCAGCCACCGCCATAATCTCTATGGTTTCCTGAATGGATTTAGGTGTCTTATACAAAGGCTCACTCGCCTTCTTTAATAACTTAAATCCGTCTGTAAATAAACCCATGTCTCTAACCTCGCTTTCTTATAAT
>OLFY01003898.1_pt1 | contig 11259 bp, 9 predicted proteins | sample 1605611 | NCBI WGS metagenome assembly OLFY01 (sample SAMEA3888923, study PRJEB22519) | human gut metagenome | biome: human gut; feature: human-associated habitat; material: faeces | place: Denmark | collected 2011
TGGGCAAAAAGTATTCCAGAATATCAATTAGCTCAGGTAAGAACGCTTATTTCCACTGTAGTAATGGCTTCAATTCCTATTGGTACAGTAGTCTTTTCAGCATTAGCATCCTATTCAATAAAGCTGAGCTGGTTTGTATTTTTTGGAATATCAATGGGAGTATTGATTTCAATTGTGGCGTATAAAGGAAAAGAAGTTGATTAGTATTCGGAACTTATCTTTTTTCAGTCAAATTAATTGCATCCCGTATGGAGGCAGAGTATACTGGTATAGTTGAATGAAAAATTCTGATAATTTAATCTTAGAAAAGAGAATGACATGGCAAAACCTATTCGTGTATTACTTTACTATAAATATGTTCCCATCGAAAACGCAGAACAATTTGCGGCTGACCACTTGGCTTTTTGTAAGTCAATCGGCCTCAAAGGGCGTATCCTAGTCGCTGACGAAGGAATCAACGGAACTGTTTCTGGTGACAATGCTTATATTTCAACCTCTTCTTTGGCAAAAGGTGTATATGTGATTGTGGTAACGGAAAATGGTGTTAGCCAGTCTGTGAAATTTGCTCGTTGATTAAGTTTTTGATCTGAAATATTTTTATTCAAAGTGGCGTCGGTTGTTTCTTCGGAAATAACCGGCGTTAACTTTTTTACTTTGTTTCTCACATCTCTATTCTGTATCTTCGCTTCGTTTTTTATGTATAATTTAAATAGAAGATTATGAAGAAAAATCTGTTGTTTGTGTTTACAATGTTGTGTGCGTTGAGTTTCTTCACTGCTTGTAGTGATGATGACAACTCGGATTCGGAAGTGCCCGTGCTGTTGAAAGGTGAAACGGCTTTCAGTGCAGAAAAACTTTCTCTCAAATATGGAGACAGCCCGCTTTTGGGAAAAGCAATCACTTTTTCGACCGAAGATGGCAAAACCGGAACGATTAAGATGGAAGGCGTGTTTGATCCGAGTATCATCAAGGATCTGTTGCCTTCGAAAAACAACGTGGTTCCGGCATTAGCACCGGGAGTTATTCCGGGTGAAGTAGTAACTATGTTTAATGTTAATCTGACTCAGGATGGGAATAAATATACATTCGAAGGCACAGATTCCAACAACGGCCGCGAAATGAAGTACGCCGGCACGGTCGATTCCACCTCTATGACTTTGGCTGTCAATGTCACGATGCCTAAAAATGATTTATTGGGGACTTGGAATTTGGCGAAGCAAGATATGACAACCGGTAAATCGCCTGTTATTCTTTCTTGGATATCGACGTCTCCAGGTATCACAATTCCCGGCATGATAGATGAGCCGTGGCCAACCAAAGATGCCGCTGCTTTATTGGGGAATATCTTTTTGTCTCCGATGTTAACTAAGTATCTTCATACGGTAACATTTCAAGAAGATGGAAATATCGTTGCAAGTTATTCCGCTGCAGGTAAAGAAGACGAGAATTCTGTTTCGCCTGTTAATCTGGCCCAGTATTATATCAAAGATGGCAAGTTATATTTGCAATTGAATATAGATATGATTCTTGCGACTATTGCGGCTAATAAGACTAAAACGAAGGCGTTGGATGCTTCGGTGATTCTACAGTTTGCCTCTTTGCTTTCGGAAGGAATTCCTTTGAATTGTGAAATTAAGGATGGAACTGCTGCTATCTATGCAGACAAAGATTTGATTTTACCGTTGTTAAGTCTGCTTTCATCTGAAGAAATTGTCGAGTTGATCATTGCACAGGTTCCGGCTGGACAACAGGAGATGGTAAAAGCTATTTTTGATCAGCTTCCTGAACTGATTAAAACAACGACTGAGTTTAATGCAGGTCTTAATCTGGAGAAGGAGTAATTTGTATTGTAGATTTTATCTTATTTGAAAAAGACTGTATCAAAATCCATGTTTTACGTTTGAGGCGGGAATGGATTGTTTTGATACAGTCTTTTTTATGTAGTTTGGTGTTTTTGCGGTTCTTATGTATATTTCTTATCTCGGTGCCTTCCGGTACAAATAAATCGCGATAAACGTATACAATATATTCGGAATCCAGGCGGCCATAGCAGGGCTGAGGTTGCCGTTGATGGCGAAGGTCGATGTGACGGTGGTGAAGAGGATGTAGGAGAAACTCAAGGCCAGTCCGATGCCGATGTTCAACCCCATGCCTCCTTTGATCTTGCGGGAAGAGAGCGAGGCTCCGATGGAGGTCAGGATGAAGGCGGCCATGATGGCGGCAAAACGTTTGTGGTATTCGATCTGGAACGTCTGGATATTGCCGATCCCTCTTTTCTTCTGGCGGTCGATATACGTGGACAGTTCGGAAGAAGTCATCGTCTCGCAGTCATTGACAGAGATCAGGAAGTCCGAAGGGACGATTGTCAATGTGGTGTCCATGCGGCTCCCTTCGGTGATATGTTCGCGCATCCCGTCGAAGTCGCGGATCATGTAGTCGATCAGCGTCCAATTGTATAGCGAATCGTATTTGATGGAGTTTGCCGTGAGGCGTGAAATCATCTTCTTGTCCTCGAAGTGCTCCAAAGAGAAACGGTATCCCATCCCGGAACGCGCGTCGTAGCGGTCGAAATAGGCGATTACGCCCGGCTCGATCTCCAATTGGGCGGAACGGACATAATCTACCTTCTTATTCTTGATATATTTGTTTTGGAAGTCGATACGCGTGGCGTTGGCAGGCGGAATGATATAAGCGTTCAGCACAAACGTACTGAGTGCAATGATCCCTGCCGAAATCGCGTAAGGCAACATCAGACGCCGGAAACTCATCCCGCTCGCCAACATTGCGATCACTTCTGAATTGTCTGCTAACTTTGAGGTGAAGAAGATAACGGCAATGAAAGTAAACAACGGACTGAACAGGTTCGCGAAATACGGGATGAAGTTCATGTAATAGTCGAAGACAATCGCTTTCAACGGTACGTCCGGACTCAGGAACTTGTCGATCTTCTCATTTATATCGAAGACGACCGAGATAGCGATAATCAGGGCAATCGCGAAGATATAAGTACCTAAGAATTGCTTGATGATATACCAGTCTATCCGTTTCAGTTTGAATTTCATGTGATAGTTTGCTTATAACCGGTTTGATAATTGACGGACCATTTCACTCTTCCAGGTCGTGAAATCGCCGGCAATAATATGTTTGCGTGCCTCTTTTACGAGCCACAGGTAAAACGCGAGGTTATGAATTGATGCCAGTTGAAGTCCTAACATCTCATTCACTTTGATCAAATGGTGTAGATACGCCTTGCTGTAGCGCGTGTCGATAGCCGAATGAGCATCCGGATCGATAGGAGAGAAGTCGTTCTCCCATTTCTTATTACGCATATTGATCGTGCCGAAGCGGGTAAATATCTGTCCGTTACGTCCGTTGCGCGTCGGCATGATGCAGTCGAACATATCGATACCCCGTTCAATCCCCTCTAAAATATTGATCGGTGTGCCGACTCCCATTAGGTAACGAGGCTTGTCTTTCGGCAGGATCTCGTTGACTACTTCGATCATCTCGTACATCTTCTCTGTTGGTTCGCCTACTGCCAGGCCACCGATCGCATTGCCGTCAGCGCCCTTTTCCGCTACATTCTCGGCTGCCTTTCGACGCAGTTCCGGATAAACACAACCTTGTACAATCGGGAAAAGACTTTGCTGGTAACCGTATTTCGGCTCTGTAGAGTTGAAACGTTCGAAACAACGGTCCAGCCAACGTTCCGTCAGACCGAGGGACTTTTTCGCGTATTCATAATCGGCATCGCCCGGACAACATTCATCGAAAGCCATAATGATATCTGCCCCGATGATCCGCTGGATATCCATAACCTTTTCCGGGGTAAACAGATGCTTGGAGCCGTCGATATGTGAGCGGAACATGGCGCCTTCCTCATGCAACTTGCGGTTTTCGGAAAGAGAAAAAACCTGGAAACCACCGCTATCTGTCAGGATTGGCCGGTTCCATGTGTTGAATTTGTGCAATCCGCCTGCCTGTTCCAATATTTCCAATCCGGGACGGAGATATAAATGGTATGTGTTTCCTAAAATGATTTGTGCGTTGATATCTTCTTCCAACTCGGTCATGTGGACGCCTTTAACTGTGCCCTGTGTGCCGACCGGCATAAAAATAGGCGTTTCAATTACTCCATGATCAGTGGTAATCAGACCCGCCCTTGCATTTGATTTTGTGTCGTTATGTTGTAATTCGAATTTCATGGCTGCAAAGATAAAGAAAAGGCCTTACTTTCACAAATAAGGCCTCATAATATAGTCGGTTATATATCGTTAATCAGAAACCGAAATCGTCTACCTCGATTTCTTTGATTTCCTCTTCTTTAGGCTTTTCGACGAATTTGTGCTCAACGTTCGATTTGACGATGATGGCACGCATTGGGCGTACCGGACAGATCGATTCGCATCCGCCGCATCCGATACAAAGGTCAGGGTTGATCTGCGGGATTGTCAGTGTTCCTTTGTAAGGAACCATGTGTACGGCCTGGGTCGGGCAATGTTCTGCACAGGCACCGCAGTCTTTCTCTTCCGTATTAACAACACAACGGCCTTTGAAGAAAGTGGCAATGCCGACCTGTGTCGTTGTCTTCTCTTCGATAGTCAGAGGTTTGATCGCACCGGTAGGGCATACATCGGAACAGACTGTGCACTCGTAGTTGCAATAACTGCTGATATAGGCCAGACGTGGTTTCAACATATAATCCAAACCGTATTCCAATCCTGTCGGGCGCAAGACCTGGCTCGGACAGCGGACGACACATATCTGGCATCCTGTACATTTGTCTTTGAAACGTTCCAGGCTGATAGAACCCGGAGGCGTGAGGGGAGGCCACTTTTTTCTGCCTTTTCTGTTCATTTTCCCTTTTCCTCCTTCGGCAATCGCAGATGCGATCGGCAGCGAGGCGGCAATGGTTGCACTTGTGGCCAGAAATGTACGGCGGCTGTTGGCGACTGTCAGTTGGCTGGAATATAATTCCTTTACAGCTTGGGTATCGACTGTCTCCTCCTGTTTCATACCCGGAAATTGTAGACGATACTGCAAGCCGCCTTTGGCACAGGAAGAAACACAATTGAAACAATCTACGCAACGGGATGTATCGATCGTCAGGTTTTTGCTGTCGATCGCTTCCGCCTTGCAGGTATGTTCGCAATTCCCGCAATGCGTACAGGCTTCCTTATTGAAAGTTATACGGAAGAACGAGTAGCGCGAGAAAAGACTCAACAAAGCTCCGACAGGGCAGATCGTATTACAGAACAGTCGTCCGCGGAAAACAGTCATGACGATGAAAACAAGCAATGCGATAGTTGCTGCGATCAGACCGGAAGCCGTCACGGTACTGATTGTCACATGGAACAACGAGTAGTTGTCCACTTTCATCAGCAGGTCGGCGAGTATGTTATTCCCCCACATCATGATCGGACGGAACAGACTTGCCGCAATACGTCCGAAGTTGCTGTACGGGTCTAAGAGCAGGCACAATTCGCTAAGACCGAAAACAGCCATGACTGCCGTAATTACCAGCAGTACGTAGCGTAGCCGGTTCATCGGCTTGTGGTAAGTAAAACGACGGCTTCCTTTCTTCTTTTTCTTACCGATGCAAAATAGACGGTTGATGATATCCTGGAATACGCCTGCCGGACATATCGTGGAACAATAAATACGTCCGAATACCAGTGCCAGTAAGAATTGGAACACGATCAGACCGACCATTCCTCCCAACAAGGCCGGCATCAGTTGCAGATGCAGCAAACGATGTACACTATCCGGTAAAACTCCTGAAAAGTCTACGAAAAACAAAAGTATGGGTACAAAAAAGAGGATTGCGAGCAAAACTCTCAATCCCTTTAGATAATTCCGTTTCTTCATCAGATCTTAATACGTTTGATGTTTATTTTTTTCAGATCGGTAGAACCTAATTTAAGAGCTTCCCCTTTGCTCAAATGTCCAACGGCAGCCATATCCAATTTCTTTACCTGGTTGAACAGAGCGAGGGCGGCCGTATCGACGGCGACGATATTCGGAGAAACAATCATCGATTTTAACGTAGCCACGTCAGCTGCACTTTTTCCTTGCGGACCGTTCTGATGCATCATGCGGTAGGCATCCACGATGTTCAGAACCGGTTTCTTCTTCCAGGTACAGATATCGGCGATACATTGCTGCAAGTCGTTCTGGTGGAAGAAGCGGCGGTCCCAGACGATCCCCATCATATTCTTCATTGCGCATGACAGCTTGGCTCCTCCGTGGTTCTTCAGGATGGGAACATTGATCCAGGCGTCCGCTTCGATCAGTGACTCGTGTATCTTGGCTTTTTTCAGTGTCACGCCGTCGGGAATGTCTACTTCTTTGAAATATTTTTCGTCGTTGCCTGGCATGATGATACCACCTGCTTCTTTTACGGCGGCGGCGATGCCGCTTGTCTCATAACATTTCTGCCAGTTGTCGCACGTGTGGTCGAATACCGTTACCTTTTCGGCTCCAGCTTCGAAACATTTCTTTACGAGGGCCTTTATCAATTCAGGATTGGTATTACCGGCCAGCTCCGGTGTACGGTCCCAGCCGATATTGGGCTTGATAACGACTTTCTGCCCTTTTTTGATATATTTGCCGATGCCGCCAAGCGCTTCTAAGGCTTTGTCGAGCATGACTGCCGGTTCACCGCCCATTACTGCTACCAGATCGGGTGCTTGCTCTACCGCTACTGTATTCGAGGAGAGAGCAGCCTGTAATCCTTCAAAGTTCAGAGATAAGGCTACACCTGCTACAACACTGGTCTTAAGGAAATCACGACGTTTCATTTTGTTTTATTGGTTTTATGTAGTTTATAAAAGTTTTAACAAAGGTAGATAATCTCTAATATAAATTGTATATTTGACGTCCAAAAAAATCATAAAAGATGGATTTATATTCCTATGTTTCAATAGAATCCTTTGTTCGCGGATGCAAGGAGTCGAAGACGCCGGAAACATTCACCTTGCATGTTCCTAATTTGTTGTATGCCAAGTCGGACGAAGTAATCGGATACGGTTTGTCCCTGCTTCGCCGTTCGATCGTGTTGCATGAAGAGCAAAAAGGCATCGGGCCGGAGCTTAGTAAACAAAATATTCCTTTTTTCCGGGAGAACCGCCGGATGCTTATCGGACCGGAGGTGGAGATGTACGCTCTTTCCCTTTACCAGAATTTGGAAATCCCTTCCGGTGTGAAGGAAAAGGATACTTCCTGTTTGCGGCTGACTTTCGATTACGGGGCACTAGGTGAGTATAGTTTGTCGGAGGAAAAATACTTGCTCCGTTGCAAATATAATGAGGAGGAGAATCTGAACGCGTTTGTCTCGCAGATGAGGCGGGAATATGACAAATTCTTTTATGATGAAGAGCATACCGGGTTCAAGCGGGATTCACGTTTCTTCTCGATGCTTTGCAATGCTTGCCTGGAAGTGCGGGAACCTTGTTGGGCCTCTGAACAGGAATGGCGGCTTGTACAATTTTGTGATCCGGTAGAAGCGGGATATGATTTTATAGGGGCTAACTTGGTCCCTTATGTGGATTATGCGATCCCGTTCGGATGTCTCCGCCGGATTGCCTTGATGAACTTGTCGGAGAATAGTTTAACATATAGCGCTCTGGCGGGATTCCTCCAGAGCATAGGGTTAGCTCCCGACCGTTATTTGGAAGGGATGTTGGAGGAGTAATCTTCTTTGAGATAGTCTATATTCTGGATGGAAGCGGAAAATTCCATGCGTACACGTTGGGGGATGAGAAAGAATGTCACGGATATATGGCAGGAGACAGGTATCTGATTCCGCCGGAACGGGCATACCGATTTATAATAAACAATCCTGTCGATATGTCTTTATCCGTTTCACAAAGAATTATATATCAGACTATATTAATAGCTATATAGAGAAAAAACTCGAAATACAGTCCGGATTTAGAATCCAACCTTCCGGTTCTGATATGAACATGCTTCGTTCCCTGGTGGGTATAACGGAAACTGAAGTGATCAACAGGCAGATGAAATGCTTGTAAATCCCTGTATGAGCATTTGAATATACGTGAAACAATAAGCTGATTGGCAATAATCGGTCATACACATAGAAGTAGACCGTTACTTATAGTACCATAAGAGACCAGCTTTAAAATGAGATAGAATACATCTGGCTGTCCTCTATTATTTCCGATGTGCGATTGCTCCGGTATTCCGACGGTGAAACCCCTATACGCTTCTGTACATATCGGCTGAAATAAGAGAGGGATGAGAAATTCATCCGCTCTACGATTTCCGTTAATGGGAGCTCCTTCCGATTCAAACAACGGATGACCTCGTGAAGCGTAAAACGGTCTATCCAGTAAGACGCAGGCTCGCCGCCCACCTTTTTGCATATTTCCGAAAGGTAATGAGGCGTAATGCAAAGATGCGACGCATAATAAGACAAATCACGATGCCGGACATATTCTCCTTGATAAAGCATTTCAATGAATTGCCGCAAAAGGGATATCGCCCTTTCCGGTATCGGTTCCGGTTTCCGCCCCCGCGCGTGAATATCGTACAGATCGAGGATATGCGCAAGCAAAAGATGCCCCAGCATTTCTTCCCGAAAAAGGTGTTCCCGGTCATTCAGCCGTTCACGAAGGCGCGACATGTCGGTACGACATTTCCGGAAGTCGTTTTCCGAAAGTCTCATCACCGGATTCTGCAATAGTGACAAGTGTCCGATAATGCCGTAATTGCTACGCAGGGCCATTGAGGTGACAAATGATTCGGAAAGACTCATAATAATGGCGTCAAAGTCGGAGGACTCCGAGAAAGAGCAGGCCAAGGAACGGTTGGGCAGGATGACATAGTCGCCCTTGGCTATATTGTACCTCACATCGTGAAAAACAAAACTCATGCTTCCTTCCATGCAGAGGATATGCAGAATATGGCCGAACTGCTTTTGGGGAGCGCAATCATTAATGGAATCCCCAAAGTATATTTTATCCCAAATCACCTGTTCCATTCTCTTCATATTTGCCGGATACAAATATAGACAAAAACCACGAAAAGTGAAAATCTCTCACCGTATATTGTAACAATGTATCTGTATGATTCTTATAACTTTGCGCCTGTAAATCAAAAACAATATGACGATGAAAGAAGTAAGATTGAACAATGGAGTGATAATGCCGGCCATAGGATTCGGGGTTTTCCAGATTCCCGAGAACGAGACGGAAAGGGTCGTAACAGACGCACTCGAAGCCGGCTACCGGATGATCGACACAGCCGCGGCCTATTTCAACGAGAGACAGGTAGGCGATGCCATACGGCACAGCGGGCTGAAACGCGAAGATTTGTTCGTTACCACCAAACTATGGGTGCAGGACTATGAATATGAAGACACCCTTCGGGCCTTTGACAACTCAATGAAACAGCTCGGGCTGGACTATCTGGATTTGTATCTGCTGCATAAACCGTATGGCAATTATTATGAGGCATGGAGAGCAGCGGAAAAATTGTATAAAGAGGGACGCGTACGCGCCATTGGGGTGACCAGTTTCGGAAACGAACGTTTGCAGGATCTCTTTCTGCACAACGAAGTAAAACCTGCCGTCAACCAGATAGAAACGCATCCTTTCTTCCAGCAAAAGGAAGCCAATGTCTTTCTGCAGCAAGAAGGCATACAGCATGAAGCGTGGGCACCGTTCGCAGAGGGCAAGAATGGCATATTCCAACATCCGGTTCTGAAAACCATCGCTGAGAAGCACGGAAGGACGGTGGGACAGGTCATTCTTCGCTGGCTGAACCAAAGAGGTGTGGTGATCATTCCGAAAAGTGTCCGTAAAGAGCGTATGATGGAAAACCTGGATATCTTTAATTTTACGCTTACAGATGAAGAAATGAAGGACATAGCCGGACTGGATACAGGGAAAAGTCCGATTTACGACGACATGGACCTGCCGACAGTAAGAGGAATAGGTACACATAAAATACATGACTGATATGAATACTATCGAATTGAACAATGGCATTAAGATGCCGATGCTGGGCTATGGTGTCTTTTTGGTTGGCCCGCAAGAATGTGAGTACTGCGTGTCGGAAGCCATCCGGCTTGGCTATCGCCTGATTGATACGGCACAGGCATATTATAACGAGGAGGGCGTAGGTGCGGCAATCAGCAAATGCGGCATACCGCGTGAAGAATTGTTTCTGACCACAAAAGTATGGATCTCCAACGCGGGTGAGGAGAAGGCGGCACGGAGCATAGACGAATCGCTCCACAAACTCCGTACCGATTATATCGACCTGCTGCTCGTTCACCAGCCTTTTGGCGATTACTATGGGACATACCGGGCAATGGAAAAGGCATACAGGGACGGTAAAGTCCGGGCCATAGGCTTGAGCAATTTCTATGATGCCCGGTTTGTTGATCTGGCGGAAAACATGGAAATCAAACCCGCCGTCCTGCAGTTGGAGACGCACGTGTTTTCCCAGCAGGCCAGAATGAGAGAACTGATAAAGGATTACGGAACGCGTCTGATGGCCTGGGGGCCACTGGCGCAAGGCACAGACCGGATTTTCACAAATGAAACGCTGAAAAATATCGGGGCGAAATATGGCAAGACCAGTGCCCAGGTCGCTCTAAATTTCTTGACGGGTGAAGGTATTGTAGCGATTCCCAAATCGGTACATACGTTACGCATGACAGAGAATCTGGACATTGAGAGTTTCGAACTGACAGAAACAGACCGGGAGATGATCCGAAAACTGGATACGGGACTGTCCAAGGTTGACTTCAACGATCCGGCGATGGCGAAATACCTATTGGAGTATGATAAGAATTTCAATCCGGACAATTGACAGTATATAAAAATATAACCGTATTCATCAAAAGCAGGCGAAAATATAAATGGAATATCATTCTTTTTTTGCCTGCTTTTATTATATGGGATAAAGTCCGCAAAAACAGTATAGAGATCGGTACGGATGGTTCAAATCTGTATTATAAATGTTCGTTAAAAAACAAACGATAATTTGTGTTCTATTTTATTGTTCGTATATTTGCGAACAATAAAATAGAACAAGGGAGGAATTAAAGATATGGAGCAGCAAGAACAAATTGCCCGTTTTGCTAAGGCTTTGGGACATCCTACCAGGATAGCGATATTAAATTTTCTTGCCAAACAAGAAAGTTGTTATTTTGGGGATATTCACGATGAGTTACCTATCGCCAAAGCGACCGTTTCCCAGCATCTAAAAGAATTAAAAGATGCTGGACTG
>OLFY01003908.1_pt1 | contig 11194 bp, 7 predicted proteins | sample 1605611 | NCBI WGS metagenome assembly OLFY01 (sample SAMEA3888923, study PRJEB22519) | human gut metagenome | biome: human gut; feature: human-associated habitat; material: faeces | place: Denmark | collected 2011
TCGCCCGCATGCACGTCAACACCCTGATGAGCAAGGCCAAGGCCGCCGGCAACTATGTGAACTCCGTGCTCGCCAAGATGGAAGTCAAACAGGACGGTTATGACGAAGCCCTGATGCTCGACACCAACGGCTACGTCTGCGAAGCGACCGGCGAAAACTTCTTCATCGTCCGCAACGGCGTGATCAAGACCCCGCCGCTGACCGCCATCCTCGACGGCATCACCCGCGACTCCATCATCAAGATCGCCCGCGATCTCGGCTACACCGTGGAAGAACAGCTGTTCACCCGCGATGAAGTCTATTATGCCGACGAAGCGTTCTTCAGCGGCACCGCCGCCGAATTGACGCCCATCCGCGAACTCGACAACCGCACCATCGGCGAAGGCCATGCCGGCCCGGTGACCAAAGCCCTTCAGGCCGCCTACTTCAAGGCGATCAAGGGGCAGGATCCCCGCTACGGCCACTGGCTGACCAACTACAAGTTCTAAAGCCGCCCACGGGGGAGGGCAACCTCCCCCGTTCCGGCTCCGCCACACAGCGCAACCCAATACCGCATGAGTCACGCATCCCTCGCAGCCCGCTACCGTCCGCAGACATTCGCTGAAGTGACGGGACAGGAAACCGTCAAGGCCATCCTTTCCCGCGCCGCCGAGGAAGACAAGGTTGCTCCCGCCTTCCTGCTGAGCGGGACCCGGGGCGTGGGCAAGACCACCATCGCCCGTATTTTCGCCAAGGCGCTGAATTGCGTGCACGCCCCCACCGGCGAGCCCTGCAACCAGTGCGAGCAGTGCCGCCGCATCACGATGGGCAACCACGTGGACGTGGTGGAAATCGACGGCGCGTCCAACCGCGGCATCGACGACGCCCGCCGCCTGCGCGAGGCCATCGCCTACGCGCCGATGGAAGGCCGCTACAAGGTCTTCATCATCGACGAAGCGCACATGCTCACGCGCGAATCCTTCAACGCCCTGCTCAAGACGCTGGAAGAGCCGCCGCCACGCGCAACGTTCATCCTCGCCACCACCGAGGCCCACAAATTTCCGATCACGATCGTCAGCCGCTGCCAGCATTTCATTTTCAAGGCCATCCCCGAAGCCGAACTGGTGGCCCATCTGACGCGCGTGCTCAACAAGGAAGGCATCCCGTTCGAGGAAAACGCCGTCCGCCTCCTTGCGCGCCGTGCCGCCGGAAGCGTGCGCGACAGCATGTCCCTGCTCGGCCAGACGCTGGCCCTCGGCGGCGACCACCTGACCGAAGCCTCCACCCGCAGCGTGCTCGGCCTTGCCGGACAGGAGCTCTATGAGCGCCTTCTCAACGCACTCAAGGCTCAGGACTGCCTCGCCGTTGCCGCGCTGACGCAGGAATTGCTGGAGCGTGGCGTGGATCTCGGCTTTTTCCTCCGCGAACTGACCACGTTGTGGCGTAACTTGTTCCTCATCCGCCAGGCCGGGGCCGCAGCCACCGCCGCGCTCGACATGCCGGACGCGGAAAAGCAGCGCCTGCTGGACCTCGCGCCGCAGTTCGATCCCGCGTATATCCATGCCGCGTGGCAAATGGTGCTCGAAAGCCAGCGGCAGGTGCTCACCAGCCTTGAGCCTTCCGCCGCGCTGGAACTGCTGCTCCTGAACCTCGCCCTGCTGCCGCGCCTCGTATCGTTGGAAACCCTCTCCCGCACCACGGTCGCCCCGGCTTCCGGGACACCCGCCGCTCCCGCGCCGTCCGCACCTGCCGCGCCTCCGGCCCCGGCAAGCCCAGCCCCGGCGTCCTCGTCGCCCGTCTCTTCCGCGCCTGTGGCCTCCGTGCGGCCTGTACCTGCCGCCCCGGTTTCATCTCCGTCCGCGCCTGCCGCGGCACCGGTGCAGCCCACGTTTTCCGGGACCCAGCCCCCCTCGGCAAAACCTTCGCAAACTTCGGCGATCCCCCCGCGCCCCGCTCCGGCAGCGTCCCGTACGCCGGTTCCGCCCCGCCCTGTGGCGCCCCCCGCCGCTCCAGCCCGGCCTGCCGCCCCGCAAGGCACGCCGCCGTGGAAAACAGCTACTCCGGCCCCCTCGGAGCAGTCTGAACCTTCCGCAACGGTCGCGCCCACAGACGCCCCGCACCCTCTGGACACCGCTCCGGCGAAGGATGCCGTCTCCGCAAGATCCAAGAAAAAACATGCTTCCACCGTGCCCGCGCCCTCGGAGGCATGGATGGACTTCGTGGAGTTTTGCCGCAAGAACCAGAGCGACGTCACGTTGTCCCTTCCGGCGCTCACACAGGCGAACGGCGTATTTTCGGAAGGAGTCCTGACGCTTGCCACAACCAGCGCCATCCAGTATGAACAGCTTTCGGCCCCTTCCCGGCTCTCCGAGCTGGAACGGCTGGCCAGCGACTATTCCGGCAAGGCTGTCTCCGTACAGGTGTCCGCCCCGGAACGGCTGCACAAGACCGAGGCCGAACTCAAAAAAGAATTTGCCTCCCACCCCGTGATCAAGTCTCTCACCGAGACTTTCGGCGCTTCTCTCATTCGGTGTATCCCGGTGGAGCACACACGGAGTTGAAGGAACCCTCGGAGGTTCCTCGGGAAACCTCTCCCCAACCGATCCTTTCAAGGAGACCGTAATGCGCAACATGAATGATCTTGTACGCCAAGCCGGCGTCATGCAGAACAAAATCGCCAAGATGCAGCAGGAAATGGCCGAACGTACCGTTGAAGCCTCCAGCGGGGGCGGCATGGTCAAAGTCGTCGCCACCTGTAAGCAGGACATCGTGTCCATCACCATCGATCCCAAAGCCCTCGAAGGCGGCGATGTGGAAATGCTTCAGGATCTCGTCCTGACCGCCGTCAACGAAGCCGTCCGTATCGGACGCGCCACGATGGACCGCGAAGTCAGCGCCATCACCGGCGGCATCAAGCTGCCCGGCATCATTTAAGGATATTGGGAAAGGTGAGGAGGCACCTTTCTGAAGAAAGGCTTCCTCCTCACCCTCCCCACCTCCCCTCCTTCCCAAGGCTTTTGCGTTTTTGGGACGGGGAGGGGCGAAGGACATGCGTTTTGCCCCCGGTGGGCTGCCAGTCGCCCGTCGTCCAACCGTGGATGGCGGGTTGTCGCGTCCCTGAGGGCGGCCTTTCCCCCATCCCCACTCCCTCCTTCCCCGAACGAGTCCCCGTTCCCGAAGCAATACGCGGAACAGGGATTCGATAACGTCAAAAGTTTTGGGAAGGAGAGGGGGAGGTTTTGGGGAGGGGAGGACGACCGGATGGCGCCCCCCGGACGGGCCGTACCCGTTGACGCGTCTCCGAGGCTTACGGGCATCGACAGCAACGCTGGGAGCCTTTCTGAAGAAAGATTCCCCCTCCCCCAATTTTCTGTCCACCCAAACGAGGAAGTATGGACCACAGAATCCCTGAACCGCTGAAGGCGCTCGTGGAGCAGCTGGCGCGGCTGCCCGGCCTCGGGCCCAAATCGGCCATGCGCGTGGCCATGACGCTGCTCAAGTGGCCGGAAGCCGAAACGCGGCGGCTCGGCAAGGGCATCCACGACCTGCGCGACAACCTGCGGCTGTGCTCCCGCTGCGGGGCATTGACGGAAACCGATCCCTGCAACGTCTGTTCGGACAAGGAACGCGACGACTCGCTGCTGTGCGTGGTCGCGGAATGGGACAGTATGCTCACGCTGGAAGAAGGCGCGTTCTACAAGGGCCGCTACCTTATTCTGGGCGGCCTGCTGGCTCCGCTCGATAACCTGAGCGCCGAAAGCCTCGAGCTCGATCGGCTCACCAAGCGTCTGGAAGAAGGGCAGGTGCGTGAAGTCGTGCTCGCCCTCGGCGCCACCGTTGAAGCGGAAACCACGGGCGCGCTCGTCAGGAGCCTCGTCAACCGCCGCTTCCCCGGCGTGACCGTCACCCGGCTCGCGCAGGGCATCCCGCTCGGAGCGGAAGTGAAGTTCATGGACCGCGAAACCCTGCGCCAGTCGCTCCAGTACCGGCAGGAAATCCGCTGAGGTTGCAATGCCGGGCACTTGCGCCATAGCCTTTTAATGACTATTATCCCAAAAGGTATTTCAGAGTTCTCTTACCCCCATTTTTTACGGAGGTTTTATTCAATGGAAAGCTTGCGCGATTCCACTCGGTCAACCAGTATCAGCGTCGCATCCGTCTTCATGCGCCATGTGTACCAGTGGATGACGGTCGGCCTGCTTGTCACGGCGGGGACCGCCTTTTTCGTCGCGTCCTCCCCGGCTCTTCTGTCCGCCATCTTCGGCAACACCTTCGGCCTGATCATCCTCGCCATCGCCGTGTTCGCCATGCCGCTGGTCCTGAGCGGCATGATCTCCCGGCTGTCCGCGTTTGCCGCCACCGCTCTCTTCGTCGTCTACAGCGCACTGATGGGCGCGTTCCTGTCCTCGGTACTGCTTGTGTATACGGGCGCTTCCGTCATGTCCACGTTCGTCACCTGCGCGGCCATGTTCGGCGGAATGAGCATCTACGGCACCGTCACCAAACGTGATCTCACCGGCATGGGCAGCTTCATGATGATGGGCCTGTTCGGGCTGATCATCGCCATGATCGTCAATATTTTCCTCCAGAGCTCGGCCATGACCTTCGTGATCAGCGCCCTCGGCGTGGTCATCTTCACCGGCCTGACCGCTTACGACACCCAAAAGATCCGCGCCTTCGGCGAAAACGCCCCGCTCGACGACGCCACAGCCATCCGCCGCGGCGCTCTGCTCGGCGCGCTGACCCTCTACCTCGACTTCATCAACCTGTTCCTGATGCTGCTCCGCCTCATGGGCGACCGCCGCTAACCGGATCGACTCTGGGGAGCCGTCCCCTTACGCCCGCCGGAGCCGCTCCGGCGGGCAACGGGAGCCTTTCATGACCGCATCCGGGATGTGAAAGGCTTTTTTGCTACCCGACACAGGAAACGCGCATGGCTTCCAAGCAACGCAAGCGGCGCAGGAAACGCCGCGCCGTCAAAAAAGCCCCTCCGCTTCCTCCCGTTTCCGCACAAGCCGAGGAGGAGAAGGCCCGAACCCGAGGACGGCGTTCCGCCAAAGGCTGGCGTGCCTGTCTTTTCGGAATCGGCCTCCTCTGCGCCCTGTGGACCGCCCTTGCCGTTTCCCTGCCGCCTACGGTGCTGCGCGGCGTCGTGGAAAGCCAGCTCTCGGAGGCCGTCAACGCCCCCGTCACCATCGAATCCCTTTCGGTCAACCCGTTTACCCTCGGCATTGCCGTGCGCGGCGTCCGTGTCCCCTACCTTGAAGAGACAGGAACGCCCGACGGCGCGTTGCTGACCATCGAACGGCTGGACATCCGGCCACGCCTCCGGCTTTTCGCGGACGCCGCCCCCATTCAGGCCGCCCTCCGCGTATACAATCCGGTACTCGACATCACCTATCTCGGCAATGGGTTGTTTTCCTTCTCAAAATTGCTGCCCGCGCCGAGCGGGGCCGACACCGCCCCTGATGCCCCGCTTTTCGCCCTGAGCGATCTTGATCTGAAAGGCGGGACCATCCTGCTCCGCGACGGCCCTGTCGGCATGGTCCACACGGTCAGCGACGTGAACTTTCATGTCCCGCTCCTGCGCTCGGCGGACCTCCCGTTTGCGCCCACGCTCTCCGCGCTGGTCAACGGCACGCGCATCGACGTGGAAGGCCGCACCGAGCCCGATGCCGAAACGCTCCGCACCACCTTCGCCATCCACACGGCTCCGCTGCACATGGAGCATTTCAAACGCTACCTGTCCGATTTCACGCCCCTGAACCTGAACAGCGGCACGGTGGCGCTCGACATGCTCTTCACCCTGTCGCAGCCGCATCTGGGGAGGGTGGAGAGCAGCCTGTCCGGCACGGTCAAGGTCGAGGATGCGGAAATCGCCACCCCGGAAGGGACCATTGTGGGCAGGCTCCGCAGGGGGCAGGCCGCCCTGAAAGATTTTACGCTGTCCGAGCGGCGCATCCGTCTGGACGAGATGGAACTCGACGGCCTGTACCTGCGCGTCAGCCGCGACAAGGCCGGGCGCATCGACTGGGTGGACTGGCTGAGCGGGACGGACGCGAACCCAGAAAACCTTTCGCCCGAAACGCCGTTCGTGGTGGAAGGCGCGGACCTCATCCTCAGGAACTCCGATTTCACATGGGTCGACGCCAGCCTTGCGGATACGCAGCAGATCGAGATCACCGGCGTGGACGGACGCATCGCGGAATACTCGACCCGCCCCGGCGCACGCACGGCCATGCGCCTCTCCTTCGGCATCAGCACGGAAGGAGTGCTCGCGGTGGACGGCGAAGGCACGCTCAACCCCCCGAGCCTCAACGCCTCCCTGTGGGTGGACGACCTGCCGCTCATCGTGCTCCGCCCCCTGCTTGGGGAAACGCCCCTCAACGACATTCTGGGGCGCATTGCGATTAAGGGCGGCGTCCGCTTCGGTTCTGACGGGAAAGCGCCCCAAACGCCCGCCGCCCCTGCCTCAGCAACCTCCCTCGCCGTCACCGGTGCCGAAGCCTCGGTGAGCGCACTGTCCTTCGGGCGCGGCAACAGCCTTTCCGCCGCCGACCGCAAGGCCGGGAAGGACGCCGGTTCGCCCGCCGTCCGGATACGGGCGCTCACCTTCAATGGCCTGCATTTTGACACACAAGCCCGTTCCGTCTCGGTCAAAACCCTGTCCGTCGAAGCCCCCGAAGTGCGCGTGACCTCTTCCGGCGGCATGGGGCTGGCAATCCCCGGCGCAAAGCCGTCCGCAGCCAACCCCGCTCCCGCCCTCAAAACACGCCTCCCCGAGGGGATGTTCACCGCCGCCCTGCCGGACGCCGCAAAAGCCTTCCTCTCCGACTGGAAGCTCAAGGCCGGCGGTTTCCGCATCGCCGGGGGCAGGCTGGAGCATGTCGCCGCAGGGAAAGCCGAAAAGCTCATCTCCAGCCTCGATCTGGAAACAGGGCCTCTTTCCGGCGACCTGGCCGATACCATCAGTTTGACCCTGCGCGCCCGTGGGACATCGTCCGACAGACTGAACCTCAAAGGGACATTGCGCCCCGTCCCCCTGCGCTTCTCCGCCAGCATGGACGCTGCGGATCTGCCCCTCGAATGGCTCGGTCCGCCCCTGCGCGCCTCCACAAACCTCTCCCCGTCCGGCAGGCTCTCCGCGAACCTCGACGCCACGATCACAGAGGAAAAGGGGAAAGACCTCGGCATACAGGCTTCGGGTTCCCTTACCGTGCGCGACCTCCGGCTCAAGGACGCCCGTACCGAGAAAGTGTATGCCGTGCTCCGCCGCCTTTCCGCGGACACGTTCCGCTTTTCTTCGGCTTCCTCAAGCTTCGAGGCCAAGGAAATGCTGCTGGACCTCCTGCGCATGGACGTGGCCCTCAATGCCGACAAGACGCTGGACATCCTGGAGTGCGTCCCGAAAAAACAGACGGGGCAAGAGCCCTCCTCCCCCTTCCGTTTTTCCGTGGCGTCCCTGAGGCTTCAAGACGCCGCCCTGCTGTTCCGGGATCAGGCCCACGGCTCCGTCTCCGCCGTTCAGGATATCAACGCGACGGTCAGCGGCCTTTCCTCATCCGGGGGCTTGTCCGACATCGTCTTGACCGGACAGATCGGGGGCGCGCCCATTACGCTGTCCGGCTCCTGCAATCCGTTCTCCACCCCTCCGGCGGCCAAACTGGCCTTCACCGCCAAAGGCGTGGATCTCGCCCGCTATTCCGCCTATACGCGGGCCTATCTGGGGTATCCCGTGGTGCAGGGGCGCCTTGATCTTGAAAGCGCCTTCGCCACGTCCGGCTGGACATTCTCTCTCGACAACCACATCCGGCTGGAAAAGCCCGTCCTCGGCCCCAAGGACACACGGCCCGGCGCGCCGGACTACCCCGTCTCCCTCGGCTTTGCCCTGCTGGAAGATCTGCGCGGCAACATCGCGCTGGATCTCCCCATTTCCGGGAGGCTCGACGACGCCGCGCTGCAGGTCGGCGGGCTGGTGGGCAAGGCGCTCGGCGGGCTGTTCACCAAGGTCGTGACCTCACCCTTCGCGCTGCTCGGCGGCATCATCGGGCTCGTGACGCCGGGCGATCCAGCGCTTCAGGTCATCGCCTTCCCTCCCGGCGACACCCGCATCAACCCCGCCGCCCAAGGGCGCCTCAAGCGCATCGCCAAAGCGCTTGAAGAGCGCCCTCGCGTCAAAATCGAACTCATCGGCATGTATGAGCCAGCCAGCGACACGCGCGGCCTGAAACGCCTGCGGGTCCTCCGCAAGGTGCAGGCCCGGCAGTACGCCGCCCTGCCCGCCAAACAGCGGGCAGCCAACCCCGTTGGCGCCACAAAGTTGTCATCCGGCGAGTACGAACGCTTCCTGCTGCACGTTTACAAGGCCTCCCCCGCCGGGCGTAAAGCCAAAGGCAATGAGGAGCCGGACATCATGGAGCAGAAGCTGCAAGCGCTCGAAACCGTAACGCAAGCGGACCTGGAAGCGCTGGCCCGCAGCCGCGCGGAAGAAGTGCGCGCCTTTCTCCTGAAGCACGGGCCAGGGTTGGGAAAACGCGTGAACATCGCCTCCAAGGGCGGCCTCCCCGACGTGCGGAGCGGAACGGCGCAAGTAGAGATTCAATTACGCTAATCTCTTGATACAAAAAGATAAAAAACGATTTCAGTTCCTGCTTGCATTTATGGTATACAGGCTGCATGTATTCGGAGAAAGAACCCTTTCCATTTGTAGGAGGTTCCATGAACTTGCCTTACATGCCCGGCGTCCGCCGCGTCTCCCCGGCGGGCCTCCCATGCGATCCGGGACGCGTAGAAAGCGGCGTGCGCAAACGCTTCCGGTTCATTGCGCTGCTCACGCTGTCCGTCTTCATGGCGGGGGGGACTGCGGCGTCCGCCGCGACGATTGCCAACCATATGGACTATCCCGTCGAAGGCTTTTCCCTTTGGTGTCAGGACCCCCAACAGCACTGGATCGAGCGGAAGCTCACCGGGCATCTGGACATGGAGCAGAAAGCCGCCGTCACGCTGCCCGAAGACCCTTGCTTCTTTCTTGAAGCGGACATGGGCGACTATCTCCTGAGTTTTCCGATCAAGCAGGAGCTCCAAGGGGAGGATCTGCTCGACACGAGCTGTATGCCCGACCCAACGCTTGAGGTCTACCGGAAGGCCGAGCCGCTGTTCATCGCCGATGGCGAGGAAAAGGACCGCGATCTTGAACGCGATCCCGACCGGAACCCTCCGGAAGTCGTCCCCATCGGGCGGCTGCTCGATACCTTCAAAGGCGGCATGAGCGAACAGGAGTGCCTCATGTACGGCATCCCGCTGCGCCGGGAAAGCTACAACGACAGCCAGAACTTCTCGATCAAGACCGCGATGGTCAGCGACGGGGTCGTCTGGCACGGGATCATCTCCCTTTACAAGGATGCGGAAACCAACATCATAGGTTTGTCCCTGACCACGCCGCTCAGCGAAGGGGCGTGGGAGAAACTGTTTTCCGCGCTGGCCGGCAGGGCATACAAACACGTGGCGCTCGGCGACGACGGCCCCGTGTATATGGATGATCCGATCCTCAGCCCCGATCCCGCCGTCCGCAAAGAAGCCATCCGGAACATGCTTGCCCAGCTGACGGTTCCGAACGCCGATCCCTATGACACGCATTTCGAACCCGATTCGCCCGAATGCCGCGAAAAGGATGCCAAGAAAGAGCAGAATGAAGCGCAAGCCGCCTGCAAGGAACTGAGCGCGGATATCCGCATCGCTCCGGGCAGCGACCGCATCGAACTCTTCCTTCAGGAAGGGGAAGAATCCGCCGAATAGTCGTCTGAGGAAGAAGGAATTGTTGAAGGGGGGAGGGAACCGTGTTCCTTCCTCCCTTCAAGCATGTAAGAGAGAGAGAGAGAGAGAGAGAGAGAGCATCCGGGGAAGGAGAACCTTTCCCGAGCAGGGAGGAACCAGCCCCATTGAGGCGCCTTTTTCGGATTGAGGGGAAAGCGTGCGAAAGGACAACCTCTGAACCAAGAGAGAAGCTGGCAAAGGCGGAAAACGAAGTTGTCCGAGGTTCAGATGGCCACGAAGGAAACGGAATTGCCGTGGCTGCGGATCAGGGATTCCAGATCGGAGAACGCCAGGAAGACGGTGGCGGTGTTGCGGTTGGGATGGACGCCGAGTGAAGGGAGCCCGGCGAGATCGCGGTCAAAGAGCACTTCCACGGCGCGGGCCTCGTCATTCAGGATTCCCAAGGGCGTCACGGCCCCTTTTTCCAACCCCAGAAAGCGTTTCAGCCGATCTTCCGAGGCAAAGGACAGGGCGCTCGTTCCGAGTTGCCCCCGCAGCTCCTTGAGATCCACAGTCTTACAGCTGCACAGGACAACAAGGAAATGGCGCTTGCCCCGCGCATCGCGCAGAAAAAGATTCTTGGCGATCTCGGCATCCGCATCAAGATGCAGGCGCTCCATTTCTTCGATGGTATACACGGGATCATGCGAAACCATGCGGTAACGGATGCCCGCATTATCCAGCACGTCCAGAACTTTACGGATCTCTCTGTCTTCCATATCTTCCCCGTTACGCGTCAAACACAAAAACCCCGCGGTACAACATACCACGGGGAAGGGAAATCAACGCCGGACGGGACTACTTCATACGGTAGGTGATCCGCCCACGGGTCAAATCGTAGGGGGAAAGTTCCACCTTGACCCGGTCGCCGGGCAGGATGCGGATATAAAACTTGCGCATCTTGCCGGAAATGTGGGCGAGCACCGTGTGCCCGTTTTCAAGCTCAACAAGAAACATCGCGTTCGGCAACGCTTCAAGGACCGTGCCCTCAAGCTCGATGACATCTTGTTTCGCCAACTGTGCTCTCCTCTTAATGTGGACTTAAGACAGCAACACGAGATGATATCAAACATATGAAGTTGTGTGGGAGATTTGAGCGTAAAAGCACATAAAACCAACAAACCTGTGGTTTTCGAAATACCTGCTTGCCAGGCCCGCGGTCATGCCGCGCGATTGTCGCTCCGCTTTATCCGGAGTGGAATCGCCAGGTATTCGCGCTTTCGAGAAGCGCAGCCGCCTTGTCGGCTTTTTTGACTGATGCCAGCTTGTTCCAACGGCCCCAGTCGATGCTGCTTTGCTGCATCCAAGATGGCTGGGGTACCAGGATTCGAACCTAGATAGCTGGTACCAAAAACCAGAGTCCTGCCATTGGACGATACCCCAGTCTGGATTGGTGCAGACC
>OLFY01003911.1_pt1 | contig 11190 bp, 7 predicted proteins | sample 1605611 | NCBI WGS metagenome assembly OLFY01 (sample SAMEA3888923, study PRJEB22519) | human gut metagenome | biome: human gut; feature: human-associated habitat; material: faeces | place: Denmark | collected 2011
ACCCGATTTTCAAGGCGTACCGCAAGGAGTACAAAAAGCGCTTCGCGTGGATCAAGGCCGGACGCATCACCGATGAGCAGTTTTATGCTTGGAGCGAGAAAGCCAGAGAAGAAAAGAAAAAATGCGACCGCGAGATCATCTCGCTGGAGGAATTCCAGCAGTGGCTCCGCGACTCCAAAATATAAAATTACGCGGCCGACAAATTTGCCGGCCGCGTATTCTTTGTCTATAGCGAGTGAGAATTTGAGTTGCAGGGCGCTCAGATTTCGCAGAGAAAAGGTGTGATTTTTGCCCAATCCTGTATCTGTTTATTGAGAGATGCTTTTTCATTTGTTCCGCGATTGCGGTTCAGCGTACCCATAACGCCGCAGTGCGCAAACGCAAAAACGAACGCGGTTTCGTCATCACAAAGATGGATTTGAACAGGGTTTTCACTGCTTTCGATGAATCGATTATAGTTTCGTATGACCGGTAGCCGCTGCAATCCAAGCGCACGAAGCGTACACCGAAAGGTATCCTTACCCAAACAGAGCAGTATACGCGGATGTATGATATCAACCAATCTGCGAAAGAACGGCGCATCCGCATTGGCCCAAGCTGTTTTGAAACCGCCACTCGTTCCTTTCAATCTGTAGCCCATTACGAGATTTGTAAAGAACAATTTCGGATCGTCGGATAAAATATCAAAGCCAATTGTGTGAAATAGCTGAATTAGATTTCTATCTGTAATGCTGTCATTTCCGCGCATATAGCTTACCGCGTTCTCGCAGTTCATGTCGCATACGTTTTTCATGGTTGCAACGGAAGGCGTATCCCAAGGGCAGCCCCAATCCTGACCGACCAGCATGATATCCGCATCTAAGTGTCCGCGCCCTTGCCAGTACGCCCATAGATTGATCTCTTTACATTCCTTGCACCATCGGAGTTCACGGCTTTCAGACAGATATGCCTTCTGGACATCGGCAATCAGTTCTTGATATTGTAATTCTTTTGATACGGTGTCGTTTTTCATATCATTTATTTCTGAATTCTGCCCGGTCAGAAATCTTACCCAATCGCACCAGACGTGCGGCCAAGCTGCCCTCCGAGCGTTTGAAGTAGGCACACATTTCCTTCCTGCTGCCTCCGGCATCGAACATCTGGCAGAGGACCGCGTCGTCTGCATCGTTCCAGGGTTTGCCCGCATTTTCGGGCTGCGGCTTCGGCGGCTTTCCTGGAAGCGCCTTCAGAACACAGTGAAATGCCCGAATGATTTCAGCCTTGTTGCACACATGATCCTCCGGCAGAACCTCGCCCGTCAGCGGATCAACGCCGTCTGCCAAGCCGGATAACAGTTCTTTTGCTCGTTGTAGATCCATAAAATAGCCTCCTAGCCATTCTCCCACTCATCCCACGCTTCGTCCTCGTCCTCATACCAATCTTGGTTATCTGCCCAGAGGTCTTCGGGATTGTCATAGTCATCCCGGAGGCTTCCGGAATTGCTGCCTCCATTGCCGTAATTGAAGGTCTGCCCATTATCACCGCCTGACGGATAATATTGCGAGAAGGATTTCAGCATATACTCGCTGTCGTTTTTCCACTGAGCGCACATACCGGCAGCGATCATTTCACCATTTTCATCATACCAGTAAACATTGAAATACTTCTGGTTCTGCTCCAACTTTTCAAAGTTTTTGCAGTTCAGTCTCTTATCCGGTTCACCGAGCGAAGTGTATTTTAAGCAGCTCACCGGCATTCCTTCTACGGGCAGTTTTCCGGAATACTGATCTTTCAGACTTTGCTCCCGCTTCGCGGCATTCTCCGCAGCGATGCGTTGACGCTCGGCTTCCTCGGCGGCGTTCTTCTCTGCCTTATAGCCCTTGACGCGGGTTTCCAGCGCGTCAACATCCTGCTGCCAGCTCGTGTCATATTGCAGCGTGATGTCTGCCAACTCATCCTGTCCGCCCGCATAGTCGATCCTGTCTTTGTACATACCGGCGTATTTGCAGTAGACAGATAGCGATGCCGCATCCCGATACCCAGAAAGCGCAGAGAAGCCCTGCGCGGCAGAAGTGTAATTGCCGTTTGACAGCTCTTGCAGGGCTGCGTCATAAGCTGTCGCCCTCTGCTTATTGCGGCTTGAGACGGAAACAGAGATACCAGCAATCACGGCTACTGCCAGAACAGCCGCAATGATCTTCCCCAGCGGGAATGGCTTCTTTGACAGCGTAGATTTCTTTTCGGTTATTTCTGGCTCCGTCGGCGTCTGGCTGACGATCGGCGGTGTGATTGCCGATTGTACAGTCGGCGCAGACTTCTGCGGATTTTCAATCGGTGCGGACTGCACAGGCGGAACTGCGCGCTTCGATTCAGTCGGTGCTGGCGCGGCTGCCTGCTTCGGAGCAGGATGCTGCGGCTTTGTGCGTTCCGGAAAGGCTGTCCGTTCAGACTTCCGGAGCACAAATTTTGTCTTCTCCGGCGGATATGGCGCATTCTGTGTGCTGCAAACGAACACCTCTGTCACCCGAGCAAGCTTTTCTGCTTGATGATTGCCGATCGGAACGACTACAAAATCGCCTGCTTTCAGCGAAATTCCTCCGGTCAGATAGGCATATGTCGCTCCATCCTCCTTGAACTGCACATTGCAGAACTGATAATAGCTTTCGCCAGCCGGCTTTTTCTGTGTGCTGACAGGCGGTCTTGCAAGTGCACGGGCAGGTGGCTTTGTGCGTTTTGAAGAAGGTGCAGCCGCAAGGACCTGTGTATACCGCTTCCTCCACTGCTCCTCCAGACAGGAATTTTTCAGTGCAAGGACCATACAATGCCGCGCCAGCGTTTCCTCCCCACAATCCCGACAGATCTCCAGAACATTGAACTGCAATCTGTCGAGGTACGCGCTTTCAAAAAGCTGTGATACAAACCGCTCGTCATCCAACGCGACCAAAAGCGGAAGCGCCTGATCGTCGGTTGGAGACTCCAACCAATCCCAGTCCAAAAGCAGTTCTTTGGCTGTTTTTGGGTCAGCTTTCAGAGACGGTTCTGCGATGTCCAGAAGACTTCGCCACATCTCCATGCCCTTTTCCGGGTCGTCTGCAAACACATCATCCAGAACACGTTCCCACAACAATTCATCGAAATCCTCGGCGGTTTCATGCGGGACTTCCTCCGGATATTCGACCAAGAGGATTTCACGGCAAATATCCTCGTAATCCGGAAACTTGCCCTGCGCCAAGAGACGTTTGGCGCGCTCCACGTCTGGGTGCAGCAGCACCTTGTTCTGCCAATGGGTGTGATAGGCTTCTTCCAGCGCATTTTTATAATCCTGCGCTTCGCCCATTTTCTCATCTTTCTTCCCGCCAAAGTAGGCATAGGCAGAGGACAACTCGGAGAAAAGCTCAAACAAACCGTCCGGATCGACGCGGTTATAGTAGTCCTCCACCGGGCGAGTGGCAAGCAGTTCCGTCCAGAACGTGCCGCAGTCCGTTTCGGAAAGAGCTGCTTCTTCACGGAACAGGACGCCGCGTTTGGCATCACGCATGATTTCCTCTGTGCTCTCACCAAGATTCAGGTCATTGGTATTATGCAGGAACGACCGCAGTTCCTCTGCCTTTTTCTCGTCCGGCAACGCTCCCGCACGCTGGATTCCGGTGGAAATGTTGTGCAGCAGCATTTTTCCGAGAAGCTGAGAAAGCAAGGCGTTCTTGGGCGCAAGCTGCCCCAGCGCCTTTTTAAGCCTCGTCCACGTTTCGGGTAGGTCAACATGATAGACGAAGGAGAGGGTCAACGTGATCTGTGCCGTATTCTGTGACTTTTTTGCCGGTGTTCTTTGCAGACTTCCAAAGTCTCCGCACCAGCCACATTCCCAAGATGACCCGCGTATCATAACCGGACTTCCGCACCACGGACAGCGCATATTGCTCTCACCCCTTCTGATTGCAAAAGAAACTTTATGATAGAGTTTTCAACCTACTTCATTACCTTTTCCAGCAAGGTTTGGTAACTGTCCACCACATCATACACAACATTTCCGTCGCTGATGGCCTTGAAGTGCACTCTGGCACAGTCGATTTTTGCCTGCTCAACCGGCGTGATATGATTAAAATGCATAGAATCCAGTGTTCCTTTTGTTTCAGCAACAAAATAAATGTGTTTCACCGAGCCTTCATAGAAGGCAATCGCCCAGTCCGGATTATAATGTCCGACCGGCGTTGCGATATAGAAGCTGTCCGGCAGCTTTACATAAACCGCAACATCTGTGTTGGTGTCCAGATCGGTCGCAAAATCGCGCTCGTTTGTGGAATCATACACGATATGATCGTATAGATGCCGCTGCGCTTTCATTGCATTTGTACCGAGCTTGCCCTTGATGGTCGGTTCGGTAAAAATGTCCGTGTCGTAATGTTCATCCAGCACATTGTAGGTGATGTGCTGAATAATTGCAGTTGCCTTTTCATCATTGATCAAAGCTGCCGCTTTGATGATAAATTCTTCCGGATTGAACTTGAATTGCTCAAAGACAGCCTTCTCGATACCGGTTAGAATGGCAACAACTGCTTTGCGTGTCAAACCGGTCTCTCCGACCAGCTTACCAATCAGATCATACTTTACGCTGCTGTTGGTGCGAATCTGCTTCCGACTATCATAAGTAGACGACTTTGATTTCGAGAATGCACTTCCGTCAAGGAGAGAATCCTTCGACTTGATCTCATCCATTGCGCCGGTTTCAACTTTGAAGAAGATTTTCGGCACACGAAGATTTCGGTTGATGGAAACAATCGCCTTGTCAACAAGTTCATCCGTATCAAAGTCCACCACATACACGGATTTCGGGCTAATGCGCTTCCAGAGTGCCTTGAACTCCGGCATGGCGAGCTTGTCGGGATCAACTTGCAGCTCGACATTCTTGTCGCGGGCGTTCTCCGGCTGCATAGCGCGGCTGTCATAGACGGAATCAAGAATATTGATCACAGAATCGCGGCTGTCCGCCACTTCTTCCGCGACCTGAATTGCACCATTTGCTTTATCGGCATAATATTTATCGGTCAGTACACCCTTCTTGTCGATATAGCCGTTGACAATCAAATCAAAATAAATCGCCTGCGCCGTATCGCCGTCCACGACCTGCTCGTTGCCTCTGGCATCCACAATGACCTTGCCCTTGAAGAGGTCGGCAGTAACAGCCACAGGACGTCCGGCAACTGCATCGGCAAGCTCAGTCTGCAAGCCCTTTGCAAAGCTGTCATAGCTCTCACTGGCGATGACGGTCAGAACATTGATGGACTGCACATCATTTCCAAGCACGTTGGCGTCCATGCGCTCGCCGTCCTGATTGACGCACAGGCGCAGGCCACGACCGACCTCTTGCCGCTTGCGAACCTCGCTGCTGCTTTGTTTCAGTGTACAAATCTGGAACACGTTCGGGTTGTCCCAGCCTTCGCGCAGCGCGGAGTGCGAGAAAATGAAACGCACCGGGGACTTTTTCGGATCACGATCCAGAAGCAGCTCCTTGTTCTTCATGATCAGGTCATAGGCGTCAATATCGTCGGACGTACCCTCCTTCTTGTCGGAGAGCTTGCTGTCGGTCATTTTGCCCTTCTTATCAACGGAGAAGTAACCGGCGTGGGTGTCATGGGCAGAAATCGCGTCCAGGTAGCGGATGTAGTCCTCGTCCCCAATTTCCCGCTGCATGGAGCTGAGAATGTCGTTGTACTCTTCCTCGAACATATCCGCATAAATGCCGTTGAATGGATGTCCAGCCTCGTCGTACTGCTTGTACTTTGCAACTTCGTCGATGAAGAACAGCGACAGAACCTTGATGCCCTTATGGAAAAGCTGACGCTCCCGCTCCAAGTGAGAAAGAATTGTATCACGGATCTGAATACGGCGAAGCTGGTCTTCGCTGACCTTGCCGATCACATCACCGGCAAAGATTTTGACGCCGTTCAGGAACTCCACAGAGTTGTCGCGTCCGTCGATAGATTTCACCACAAAGCCGACTTTGTACTCGTCCAGATTACCGGAATTGTCGTAAAGATTATAACCGATTCCGACCGTCGCTGTTTTCTTGCGGATGCCGGACGCGCCCTTGTAATCAAACTGAATAGTTGCCGTCGGGTCAGCTTTGGAAAGATTGATGCTTTCCAGATAGACAAAGCCTTCGGTTGCCGTGCTGCCGGACTCCGTGATGCCCTTGACGGCGATTTTCTTGACCAACCGCTTGTTGTACGCTTCCATTGCATCAAGGCGATAGACCATGTTATAAATGCTGTCCGCCTTATGAGTGGCTGAGTAGCGCAGCGTCAGCAGCGGAGAGAAAAGTTTTAGATTTTTCTTGGCAGCGGGGCCCTCAACAGACTGCGGCTCGTCAATAATCAGAATCGGATTTGTTTTGGCGATGATGTCGATTGGGCGGCGGGAGCGGAAATTATCAAGTTTTCTGAATATAATTGCTGCGTTTTTATCCGCTCTTTTGCCGCTTTCCAGCTTTTCATTCGCGTCAACAGATTTGTTGAATGCCTGCACATTGATGATCATGACATTGATGGCGCTATCCGACGCAAAGCGGTCAATTTCCGTGAGCTGGGCAGAATTGTAGATGAAGAACCGGATCTTCTTGCCGTATTCCTCCGCAAAATGCTCCTGCGTCACCTGAAAGGACTTATAAACGCCCTCGCGGATGGCAATGCTCGGCACGACCACGATGAATTTGCTCCAACCATAGTGCTTGTTCAGTTCATACATGGTCTTGATGTAGGTATAGGTCTTGCCGACGCCGGTTTCCATTTCAATCGTCAGATTATAACGACCTTCCAGCTTGTCCGACGGCTTAATCTGATTGGTGCGCTGCACCTTTTGCAGATGTTCCAGAATCAGCTTGTCGGAAAGCTCCGGCACAATACGCTCGTTGCGCCAGCCGGTGAAATCCGTATCATCCTCCAAGCTAATCTGATAGTTTCCATCACCGCGGTCCATCATATATGTGGGCGTAAGGTACGGCTGTCCGGCGAAAACGTCAACAACTGCTTTTGCCGCATCTGCCTGAAATTTTTGGTGTTTGAATTGGAGTTTCATAACTGATGCTCCTTGGTTTTCTTTTGGATCATTTTCAAATTGATTTCCTTACATTTTTCACGGTTTTCGTGAAACCTCTGCTCAATCTCATTGTTTGATTCCGTTTTAGTCGCAGGAAGTAAATCCACATTATAGTAAGAAAACATTGTATGAACCGCTGCATTTGCAAAAGCCGCTAAAAAGCGAGATTCTATCGCAGGTACAGGTTTTCCCTCAAATGCGTAACGCCAGTCAACGAAGGCGTTTGAGAGCAAAATAAGCTCATCGAGTCCTTTTTCAGAGCCCGCATACTCCGGTGCCTTTTCGATTAAGTATGCCCACAGTTCCTGTTGAAAGGATTTCGGAAGCATCTGAAAAAGAATTAGCAAGTTGTGCTCTTTTCCATATTCAATTTGGTTTTTAGCTAAAATTGCCTTGAGTGCTAATTCGACAGAAAATGCGCCGTTTACAACTAAAGGGGCAAAAAGCAAAAGCAGCGTATCTGAATCGTCCCGGCTTAGTTGATCAAGTGCTATATATGCGTTATAAAATGCCTTTGCTTGATAGACTAACAAGTCGGCGTTCATCACATCACCCTCACGCGCTTGGAAATGTCGCCCGCGTCCTCCGGCATATAGAGCTTGAAAATCTCGAACACGTTGATCTTCTCCGGGCTGGACGCAAAGCCGGAATCGCGGAAGACGGCGCGAAGCGGGCGGCGCTGTGCGATCTCTTTGACCACGCTTTCGGGAATATTCGCGTCAAAACAGGCGATCAGGTCGCCGTCGTTGTAGGTGTGTACAGTGCAGCCGCCCAACTGCTCGGACTTGTACGGCAGGGACAGCGGCAGACCCCAGTCGATCAGGCAGCCGAACAGCAGGTCGAGGTCGGTGCGGTCATCCTTGATGTTGGATTCCAGACCCGCGAGCATCCCCTGATCGTAGTCGTCCGGCGCATAGTAGACGTCTTTCATGTTGGTATCGTCCAGCTTGAGAACGCGGAAGCCGACGTCGAGATTCTTAACTCTATCCATCTTTTCATCGAACTTTTTGCACAGTTTATCTTCCAAATCTGGATTATCTGTTGCAGCAAAGAGATTGATTGCTGCATCACCGCCTAAATCGATTCTGAGTTTCTCCCCGGCACGGCGGATGCGCTCTTTACCGATTTCACAGATATTTTTGTAGCCTGCTTTGTAGGCTTCGCTTGCTTCATCGCACTTTTCAGGAAGCTGCACCATAATGAATTTGCGGTGTCCGCCATCCTCGGCGTTGAGCTGCATGACAGCGTGGGCGGTACTTGCAGAGCCAGAGAAGAAGTCGAGAACAACGGAGTTAGCATCAGTATTTGCTATTCGTAAAAGAGTAGACAGTAGCCTAACAGGCTTGGGTCCGTCAAAAACGCCGATGCCATCGAATAATGATTTTGTTTCTTGCTTTGCCTCTTGGTTGTTTCCAACATCACTTTGGAAAAGGATTGTATTGGGACGTAAGCCTTGTTGAACTTCTGCTAAAAATGTCTTTTTTCGTGGAGTACCATTCCCATCTGCTCCGAACCAGATTCTATTATCAGCTTTCCAGTTCTCAAAGGTTTCCTTGCTGCAACTCCAGAACCTGCCGCTTGGAGGGGTAACTATTCTTCCGCTTGGGGTCTCTATTTCATAAAGAAGGCTTGAAGAACCAGATTTTGCCGACAGAATAACGGATGTCCACAGTCCGCGCGGGTCATTGTCCGGATTACTGTATCCATTTGGTATTTCGTCTCCGCGAGGAAGAAGACCTATCTTCCAGCCATTTTCATTGTTCAGTACATTTGATTTACAATAGCACAAAATATGGTCGTGCATTGTCGAGAAATATGTTGCATCATTTGCGCGCGAGAACTTCTTTTGCCAAATCAAGTCAGCGACAAAGTTGATTTCTCCAAATACGTCATTGCAAAGCTTAATTAAATTAGAAACTTCACCATCGTCGATACTAATAAAAATAACCCCATCTTCCGTTAGTAGATTTCTTGCCAACAGCAGTCGAGAATAAATCATGCTGCACCAGTCGGAATGAAAACGTCCGTTGGTGTCGGTATTCTTGAACAGGCGGTTTTCGTCCTCGTCGTACATACCCATCTGCTCGTTTTCTTCTTCCTGCGAGCGCATGAAATCGTCGGCGTAGATGAAATCGTTGCCGGTGTTGTACGGCGGGTCGATATAGATCATCTTGACCTTGCCGAGATAGCTCTCCTGCAAGAGCTTGAGAACTTCCAGATTATCGCCCTCGATGTAGAGGTTTTCGGTATTGTCCCAGTTCTTGCTCTCCGCCACGCACGGGCGCAGCGTCTTCCGGATCGGCTTGTTGGCTTCCACGATTGCTGCCTTCTTGCCGACCCATGTGAACTCGTATGCCTCGTCGCCGTCCACCACGTCCGGCGAGAGCATCTGTTTCAGCAGCTCAAAATTGACCGCCCGCTTGTACACCTTCTTCTCCGGCGTGCTGCGTTCCTCATCCAGCATCTCCGTGATACAGTTTGGAAACAGGGCAGCAATGCGGTCTATATTCTGCGCCGTCAAGTCCGGCGATTCAAATTTCATCTTGTCCATGTTGTTTCTCCTCAAATAGAATTCAATGCTTATAGTGCCCACCTGAAGACTTTGAAGCAGAATGTATCGATGTTTCTGCATCTGAGGATGCTTTTTCCCCCACAAGTACAATCTTGCTGCGAACTTCTTCAAAGTTGCATATTTTATCTGTTTTTACACGGATTGCTATTGTTGTGCCTTCATATGCAGTATTGAATATTTTAATGCCTTCTTTATTCTCGCGTAATGCATAATTCCCACTGCAAATCAAGAAGCTTCCACCATATGCAACAGCCAACTTACGCATGAGATATAAACCATATCCAGAGTTTCTCCATACGTTGTCTTTTTCAAGGTAGCGATAATTTGAGCGAGATGAAACACCGGGCTCACAAGATAGTTTGATAAGTTCTTTTTCGTCCTTATCTGAATATGGTCTATATTTGCGCAAACTATTACTTATGCCGCATCCCGTATCCGAAATGGCGATTTCCAACAAGGATTTACTCGGCCATTTCTGAGCGGACAGATAAACCTCTCCTATATCTGCATGCTCGTATGTATTACGAATTGTTTCTATAAACAGATACTTCAAAAACAATGATAGTTCCTTATCGAATTTGAGCAGTGCAGCAAGTTTTTCGCTTTTATCCTCAATTGTCTGATAGAAATCGCCGTTAAATGTAACCTTAGTTATAGGAACATAGTTATCACTTGCTCTGGCTTCACCTAATTGCTTTCCATAGTCTGCACCTATCATTTGGTAAAACCCTAAGTGTGACAAATATGTCGCACCATTGGGTTTCAATTGGCACTTATTTTTATGATTCTTTCTAAAAGTTCGAATCGAGTTTGCGATTAGCAGGTTGCTAAAAGGATTGTTTTCACTATATTTCGTGAAATCAAATAAGATGTCCTCAGCATCAGACAAATCCAAAGAGGAAATGTCAGACGCAATTTTCAAAGCTTGAGCATTACCATGCCCATATGTCGTCTCAACTCTGTATTCCATTATAGTAATTGTCTTTCCTTCTTCATTTTTTTCAACTCCGCGTTCATTTCCATCTGCCTATTTAGCTGCTTCTCTCGCCGCATTTTGTTTTCCAGTGCAGCGATCTGCTTTTCGAGCTGCTTCTTCTTTTCATCCCGCTCGACAGACTCTTTCAGGCTCTCGCCGGAATCCGTTTGCAGCTTGTCCCCGGCGATCTGACGGACAAAGCTTTCATAGACGGCATCCATATTCAAGCCGTCGATACTGAGATGCAGCTCATCTTCCAGCATCCAGTCGGTATGATAATAGTGGCTCACCTTGAAGGCATTGCTGCCGGACGCGGCAGCCTCCTTGTAGCCGATCCACGACTGAGCCTTGCCGTCACAGGTCAGAATAAAGAGAATGTGGTACGGGATCTCCTTGTCGATTTGCTTTAGCACGGCTTCGTCAAGCTGCGGATCATTCAGCCGCACCTCGAACACTTCGATCTCGGTCACTGCTTCACCCGCCGCGATATTCAGCGTAGACGCTGCCAGCTTATTACGCCAGTACACCAGCCGGATCTGATCGACAAACACACGGCGCAAAGCAGGGGAAA
>OLFY01003923.1_pt1 | contig 11162 bp, 8 predicted proteins | sample 1605611 | NCBI WGS metagenome assembly OLFY01 (sample SAMEA3888923, study PRJEB22519) | human gut metagenome | biome: human gut; feature: human-associated habitat; material: faeces | place: Denmark | collected 2011
CTGGAACGCGAAGAAATCGCGGCCCACATGGTTGAACACGCCGTCCACGATGACCCGCTGTCCGCGGGCGTGGCAGGCCGCCACAAAAGCCTTGAACTCCTCGTTGGTGCCAAGGCGGCGGTCCACCAGACGGTAGTCGATGGTATCATAACCGTGGGAGCCGCTCTCGAACAGCGGGCCGATGTAGATGGCCGTGCAGCCCAGCTTTGCCGCGTGGGCTGCCCATGCTTCCAGCTTTGCAAAAGCGCCCGGGGTGGGCTGGCCGTCATTTTCGTGCGCACAGCCGCACAGCCCCAGCGGATAGATGTGATAAAATACTGCTTCGTCATACCAAGCCATGATCATTCGCTCCCATTCTATTGCTCTAAAAAGTTGCACCGCCCGCAAGGCGGTAGCAACAGTATACCACACCCTCTGGCAAATATGTGTATTTTTGCCGATTTTTGTCAAGATTCGCTAAGATTATCGGCTACTGTGCCGGTAAAAAGGCGCTTTTCTTGGATAGTTTGCCCAAACAGCCTTGTATCAACCGGCGCACACCGCCGGTCAACATAGAGAAGTAAGGAGATCTTTGCATGAATTACCCTGTGATCCCCCGCACGTTTTTCAGTGGCGACTGCTTCGATGCCTACCGCATTCTGGGTGCGCACCCCTGCACCGACCCAAACGGCGCCGAGGGCTGGCGTTTTGCCGTGTGGGCACCCGGTGCCACCGCCGTGGAGGTGTGCGGCGGCTTTGACGGCTGGGAGCGCGGCGTGCCCATGGAAAAAGCCGATACCGGCGTGTGGAGCGCCTTTATCCCCGGCCTTGCGGAGGGCGAGTTGTACAAATACCGCGTGCATGGCGCGGACGGCAGCACCGTGATGCGCAGCGACCCCTACGCCTTTGCCACCGAGCTGCGCCCCGGCACTGCCAGCAAGCTGACAAAGCTGGATTTCACCTTTGACGACACCGCGTGGATGGAGCGGCGGGACAAATGCCGCAACCGCCCGCTGAACATCTACGAGCTGCACGCCGGCAGCTGGAAGCATAAGCCCGGCGCAACCCAGCCGGACGGCTCGGACGGGTGGTATAACTACGAGGAGCTGGCGCGGGAGCTGATCCCGTGGCTGCTGGAGCACCACTTTACCCATGTGGAGCTGCTGCCGCTGGCCGAGCACCCCTTTGACGGCAGCTGGGGCTACCAGACCACCGGCTACTTCTCGGTGACCAGCCGCTACGGCACCCCCGCCCAGTTTGCGGGCTTTGTCAACGCCTGCCACCGCATGGGCATCGGCGTCATCATGGACTTTGTGCCGGTGCACTTTGCCGCCAACGCCGACGCACTGGCAAAGTTTGACGGCACCTACCTGTACGAGTACGACAGCGACGTGGGACAGAGCGAGTGGGGCACCTGCAACTTCAACTACTACCGCCGGGAGGTGTGCAGCTTTTTGAGCAGCGCCGCCGGGCTGTGGATGGACGTGTACCACTGCGACGGCATCCGCATGGACGCCATCTCCCGCGCCCTGTACTGGCAGGGCGACCCCAACCGCGGCGTGAATCAGGGCGCGGTGAACTTTTTGCGCAGTTTGAACCACGGGCTGAACGAGCGCTGGCCCACCGGCATCTACATGGCGGAGGACTCCACCAACTTTTTAAAGGTGACCGCCCCCACCCGCTACGAGGGCGTGGGCTTTGACTACAAGTGGGACATGGGCTGGATGCACGACACGCTGGACTACTTTGCCACCCCCTTCGGCGAGCGCCCGGGCTGCTACGGCAAGCTGCTGTTCAGTATGCACTACTTCTACAACGAGCTGTATCTGCTGGCGCTGAGCCACGATGAGGTGGTGCACGGCAAAAAGACCATCATTGATAAGCTGTGGGGCAGCTACGCGGAAAAATGCGCCCAGCTGCGCACCCTGTATTTTTATATGTATACCCATCCCGGCAAAAAGCTGAACTTTATGGGCAACGAGCTGGCACATTTCCGGGAGTGGGACGAAAAGCGGGAGCTGGACTGGAATTTACTGGAATACCCCTTCCACGATGCGTTCCAGAAGTACTTTGCCGCTCTGAGCCGCACCTACGCCTCCGAGCCTGCCCTGTATGATGGCGAGTACAACCCGGACTGCTTTGAGTGGGTGGCAAACGAAAGCTGCGCCGAGGGTGTGTACGCATGGCTGCGCAAGGGGCGCGGGCAGAACCTGCTCTGCGTGATGAACACGCAGGACCACGCCCACAAAAAGTTCCCCCTGTACCTCAAGTTCCCCTGCAGCGCAGAGCTGGTGCTGGACACCGAGGCCGGCACTTGGGGCGGCGTGCACAAGGCGCACCGCAAGCAGAGCTTCCACACCACCGACGGCGGCGTGTTCGGCAGGGACTACACCCTGACGCTGGACCTGCCCGCCATGGGCAGCTATCTGCTGCGGCTGTCCCCGGAAGCCCCCAACCCGGACGCCGCCCGCCTGAGCGCCAACAGGGCGCTGGCGCAAAAGCGCAAGGCGGCAAAGGCTGCTAAGGCCGCTGCGGAAGTTTCCGATAAGTAATATTTACGCAAAAATGTCCCGTCTGCTTTGAAAGCGGCGGGACATTCTGCATTTTTCGCCGCCGGGGTGCTGGACAGTGCCCGGGGGAGTTGTTATACTGTAAGGTGTGAAATTTTGCAAGGAGGGTCCTATTCCATGTCCGAACCCATTACAAAGCCCCGCGTTTCCGCTGCGGCGAAAATCGTGCTGGTGCTGGCGGCAGCAGCAGTGCTGCTGGCCGTTTTTGCGCTGGCTGCGCCCGGCAGCAAATTCTTTTTTCCGCTGGTGAGCCTGTGGTGCAACCTTGCCCTGTTTGCCTGTGTGCTGCTGGTGCTGCGGGTGGCGGGAATCAAATTTGACCTCTTCCACAAGGCGGTGCTCGTCGGCCTGTGGGCGGCAGCGCTGGTCTACTTTTTCTGGGCACTTGGCCGCCGCAGCTTTGTGTATATCTGGGATTACGTCAACTATATCAACAAACAGTACTGGGCCGAAGCCGCCTTTCTGCAAGGCCCGGCGGCGGGCTTCCAGTTCATCTTCGGCTCCTTTGCCGAGGACTACACCAACTTCATCACCCTGTTTCTGGAGTTTCCCTTCTGCCTGAGCGACCGCACCGGCGACAGCTTTGCCTTCTGTCAGGTGTTCAGCATCCTGCCCATGCTGCTGGTGCTGCTGGCAGGACTTACCATCAAGGTGGGGCAGATGCTGCGGGTGAAAAACCGCTTCTGGTACTTCCTCATCGGCATGACCTGGATGGTCACCTACCCGTGGCTGCGCATGAGCGCCATGCTCAGCCAGCCGGACTGGTTCGGCCTCATCTTCGGCTTCAGCATCCTGCTGCTCACGCTGGACTTCCGGTTTGAAAAGCTGGAGCCGGTGCGCTTTTGCCTTTTGTTTGCCGCCACGGCAGCCATCATCCTTTCCCGCCGGTGGTACTTATATTTTGTGGTGGGCTACTATTTTGCCTACGCGGTGCTGGTGCTGGTAAGCAGCGCGCGCATTGCCCGCGCCGGGCAGAAAAAGCAGGCGCTTTTGCAGGTGCGCAATCTCGTGCTGTTCGGCCTGATGAGCATGGTGGCCATGCTGGTGCTGCTGTGGCCGATGGTCAGCCGCATCCTCGCTTACAGCTACGCCGAGCGCTATTCCTACTATAACGGCGGCGGCTTTGCAGCCGAGATCAGCCTGCAGTTCTGGCGCATGGGTCTGATGAACCTTGTGCTCGTGGGCATGGGGCTGTGGTTCTGCCTGAAAAAGCGCAGAATGCCCGCGCTGCCCTGCCTTGCCGGGCTGGAGATCCTGCTGAGCATGCTGCTGTTCACCCGCATCCAGAACACCGGCTCCCACCAGATGCTGCTGTTCCTCCCGGGGTGGTTTCTCCTGTTTTTGCTGGGCGCAGCGGCGCTGGCCGAGGGCATCAGCCGCTTCCGGGCGGCAAAGGTCGTGTTCTGGGTGTTCACCCTCGTGTTTGCCACCTCGGTGCGCTGCTCTCCCCTGACCACCATTGCCTTGCCGGGCTTTCTGGTGGATCACTTCCCGCTGGCAGTCACCGAGGAGTTCGTCCGGCTGGACAAGCTGATCTATGACCGCAAGGATCTGCCGCAGATCAAGGCCATTGCCAACTGGATCGACACCCACTGCGCCGAGGGCGAGATCAGCTACATGATCCCCCACGATATGCTGTACTGCCCGGATCACTTCAAGAACTGCCAGCTGCCCGCAACCCCCATCAACGATAAGCTGGCCTTCGGCTTCTCGGTGCCGGGCACCCACAACTTCCCCATGCAGTTCTTCGAGGCCAAATATGTCCTTACCGCCGACCCCTTCCCCCAGACCTTTGTGGGCAACGGCGAGATGTCCCACAAGCTGAACGAGCGGTTCCTTGCGGTGCGGGACGAGTACTTTGCGCTGGAAGCCACCTTTGATATGGGCAACGGCACCACCTTTACCATCTGGCGGCGCACCGTGGCCCCCACCCGCGCCGAGGTGGAGTATTACCTGAGCGCCTTTAAAGAAGAAGATGCCCAGTACCCGGAGATGTTCTCCCAGATCGCAGAAAGCTGGCTGGCCGCCCGCGGGCTGTAACGCCGCTTTTGTAAAAAGGAGTGTTCGACTATGGAACAAACTGCAAACACCATGCCCGCTGCCACTTTGGGGCAGTACAAGGGGCTTGCCTTCACCCGCCGGGTGCGCCCGGTATCGGATAAGGCCGTAGAGGCGGATATCGGCAATCTGGCGCGGGTCCACGCGCCCTTTGTGCCCACTGACGCGCCCGCCGCCCGCGGGATGCGGGTCACGCTGGATTTCGAGGGCTTTCTGGAGGGTGCTTCCATCCCGGACAGCCGGATGGAAGCCGTGACCGTGGTGCTGGGCACCGGGCAGCTGATGCCCGCCGCCGAGGATGCCGTGTACGGTCACTGCGCGGGCGAGACTTTCCGGTTCGATTTCACCTACCCTGCCGAGTTCCGGGTGCCGGAGCTTTCCGGCAAGACCGCGCAGTTTGAGATCTGCCTGCACACGGTGGAGCGCAAGCAGGTGCCCCCCGTGGACGATGCCCTTGCAAAATCGCTGGGCTATGAGGATCTGGAAGCCCTGCGGGAGAGCCTGCGGGAGAAAAAACGCCTTTCCCACGAAGCCAACGCCGACCGCATTGCCGGGGCGGCGCTGCTGGACATGGCGGGGGCGAACCTGACCGTGGAGCTGCCCGCAGAGCTGCTGGCGCAGAACGCCGAATACCAGATGAACCAGCTGCGCCAGCGGCTGCGCAAGAGCCAAATGACCATGGAGCTCTACTGCAAGAGCGCCGGGCTGACCCCGGAGCAGGTGCGGGAGGGCTACCGCAGGGAAGCCGAGCGCCAACTGCGGGCCATGCTGGCGGTGCGCGCCATCGCTGAAGCCGAAAAGATCACTGTGACCCAGCAGGAGGTGGACGCCGAGATCGCCCGCCTTTCCAAGCTGCACGACACCCCGGAAGAAGAGATCCGCAAGGTGCTCAGCCGGGACGCCATCGCCGCCGCCGTGACCAACCAGAAGGTGCAGCGTTTCCTGCTCGACCACGCCGCCCTTACCTCTGTTGTGGAAAAGGAGTAAGACCATGGGCTTTTTTACCAGAACTGCAATGGATGCCCTGATGAAGACCAGCCATCCCGAGATCAACCGCCGCCAGTGCTGGAATTTGCACCCTCACCGCAAGCCCTGCACGACCTGCAAGGACATCTGCCCCTATGGCGAGGAGATCTTTACCCGCCCGAACCTCGTCAAGGACTGGGACCCCTGCACCGACTGCGGACTGTGCGTTTCCGCCTGCCGCAGCGGCTGCATTGCCCCCTCGCCCGAGCAGGTGCAGCGGGATACCGCCGCGGCGGACTCCGACAACGATACCATCTGGATCGGCTGTGAGAAGTCTGCCCGCAAGAACACCGTGGTGCGCAGCTGCATCTGTGCCCTCTCGTGGGAGGCGCTGGCATATCTGGCGCTGAACAAAAAGATCGTGCTGGATTTGACCCCCTGCGGGCAGTGCGAGAACGACCTGTGCGCCGAGCAGCTGCGCAAGGAACTGACCCGCCTTGTGGACTTTTTCGGTCAGCCGATGTTCGAAGCGCGGTTCTCGCTGGCGTATGAGGAAAAGGAGTACCCCTACCATGTGCAGGAGCTGACCCGCCGCGAGATGCTGGAACAGGTGAGCCACGGCTCCAAGAGCGGCACCAAAAAGCTGCTGCAAATGCTGCCCGGTCTGCGCAGCGAGGAGGACAGCGGGGTGGACTTCCGCCTGCTGCTGCACCAGCGCACAAAGCAGCTGAAAGCCGCCATGGAAACGCCCCTGCAGTACGGCTACTATATGCCCAAGTTCACCGACAACTGCTTTGGCTGCGGCCGGTGCGAGAAAGCCTGCCGCGCCAATGCCCTGAAGTTTGAGGAGATGCCCAACGGCCAGACCCGCATGGTGCTTACCCCGTGGAAGTGCAGCGAGTGCGGCGTGTGCATGAACGTGTGCTCCAACAAGGGCTTTGACGGCATGAAGCTGTACCAGCTTACCACCCTTGGCCCCGTGGTGCTGTACAAGTGCACCAAGACCCTGTGCAAGCAGTGCGGCAAGCCCATTGCCCCGGACAGCGCCGAGGGTCTGTGCTCGGTGTGCCGCATCAAGGCGCGCACCCTGAAACGGCAGGAGGAGGCACGTCAGCGCGCCGAGCAGCTGAAGGCCGAGCGCGCCGCCAAGGCCGCCGAGGAGGCCGCCAAGGCAGCGGAAAACGCCGCCGGAACCGCTGCGGAAGCCGCCCCGACCGTGGAGACTGCCGCAGCCCAGACCGCAGAGACCGCTGCCGCCCTGCCGGAGACCATCCCCGCCGGGCAGAGCGCTGCCCCTGCCAATGTAACTGCACCTGCTCTCGGAGAGCCGGTCTCCGAATGATGATAAAGAAAGGTCTGATCCTATGATGGAAGATGACAAGGAGCCGGTCTACGCCTCCAAGGCAAAGCCATGGCTGAAATATTATGACGAAAAGTACATCCACCAATCCGTGCCGGAGTGCTCGGCCTTTGCGCTGGTCTGCCGCAACAACGAGCGGCATCTGGGCGACACCGCGCTGGAATACTACGGCCGCAAGTTCAGCTACGCCGACCTGATCGTGCAGATAAAAAAGACCGCCGCCGCCCTGCAGGCGCTGGGGGTGAAAAAGGGCGATATCATCACGGTGGTCAGCGTGATGACCCCGGAGGTGGTCTACACCTTCTACGCCGCCGACCTGCTGGGCGCTACCCTGAATCTGGTGGACCCCCGGTACAGCGCCGAGGGCATCCGGGAGTACATCGAGGAGGTGGAGTCCCGCCTGCTCATCTGCCTGAACGTGGTGTACCCCCGCTGCCATCAGGCCGCAAAGCGCACCAGCGTGGAGCGGGTGGTGGTGCTCAGCCCCGCCGACAGTCTGCCGCTGGCCAAAGCCGTGGGCTACAAGCTGACAGAGCCGGATAAAAACCGCTACGCCTCCAACGTGCTGCGCTGGAAGGCTTTTATCGCCGCAGGCAAAGGGCACAGCCCCGCCGCCGTGCCCTACGACCCCCAGCACACCTGCGTGGTGGTGCACACCGGCGGCACCACCGGCTCGCCCAAGGGCGTTATGCTGACCGACTACTGCTTCAACGCCCTTGCGCAGGAGTTTGCCGCCCAGAGCCGTCTGTTCCACCGCGGGCAGAAGCTGCTGAACGTGATGCCGCCCTTCATCGCCTACGGTTACAGCTGCGGCATCCATATGCCGCTGGTCATGGGGCTGCATATCATCATCATCCCCAATCTGGACCCGGAAAAGCTGGGCGCACTGGTGTGGAAGTACAAGCCCGCGCACATGTTCGGCGTGCCCACCCACTACCAGCAGCTTGCCGCCGACCCGCTGCTGAAAAACAAAGACCTCTCCTTCATCCGCAACTACGCCGCCGGTGGCGATTCCCTCTCGCTGGGCGCGGAGCAGACGGTGAACCGGTTCCTCAAAGCCCACGGGGTGGAGTTCCCGCTGGCAAAGGGCTACGGCATGACCGAGGTATCCTCGGCTGCCACCATCGCCGCCGGCAACGTGACAAAGCCCGGCAGCGTGGGCATCCCCATGGTCAACACGGTGGTCTCCATCTTCGAGCCGGGCACCGAGACCGAGCTGCCCATCGGTCAGCGCGGCGAGATCTGCATCTGCACCCCCACCGCCATGAAGGGCTACTACAACAAGCCCGAGGAGACCGCCTACCTGCTGCGCCGCCACGCGGACGGCCAGCTGTGGGCGCACACCGGCGATATCGGCTCCATGGACGAGGACGGCTTTGTGTATCTGGACGCCCGCATCAAGCGCATCATCATCCGGCACGACGGCTTCAAGGTGTTCCCCTCCATGATCGAAAACGTCATCAGCCGCCACCCCGCCGTGCACCAGTGCTGCGTGGTGGGCTACGCCGATACCGACCACACCCAGGGACGTCTGCCCTTCGTTTTTGTGGTGCTGGAGCCTGCCGCCACCGGCAAAAAGCGCCAGATCCTGCGGGAGCTGCGCCAGCTGTGCCTTGAGGAGCTGCCGGAGTATGTGCAGCCCGCCGCCTCGGCCTATAAGATCATTCCCGAAATGCCCCTGACCCCCGCCGGTAAGGCCGACTACCGTAAGCTGGAAGAAGAGGCGGGGTAAACCCGTCTGCCTTTAAGAAAGAAGGAATCATCCATGAAACATCCTCGTTTTACTGCATGGCTGTGCAGCGCCGCTGCGCTGGTGCTGCTGGCTGTGCCCGCCTTTGCCCAGCAGCCCGACGCCCTGCCGCCGGAACAGACCGCCCCCGCCGCGCAGGAGCAGACCGCCGAGGCAGCTGCCCAGCCCACTGAGGAAGCCCCCGCTGCCGATCCTCAGCGCATCTATGTGGCGCTGGGCGACAGCATCGTTTCCGGCGTGGGTCTGCCGGATTTCAAGTACACTGCAGCCGCCATCGGCATAGACGCGGCCCCAAACTTCGAGGGCTACCCGGAGCAGTGCTATGTTTCGCTGGTGGGCAAAGGCCTTGGGCTGGACCGCCAGCACGCCATCAACCTTGGCCTGCCCGGCCTGACCACCGGCGACCTTGCGGATATGCTGCACACCGGCGCAATGCCCCAGATGAACCAGCAGGCGGGCACCTACTACGTCTACCCCCAGATGCTGGACTACCTCAAGCGCGCGGATGTCATCAGCGTGCAGATCGGCTCCAACGATGCGCTGGTGCCCGCCCTTGTGGCGCTGGGCAACGCCACCAACTGGAAGAGCGAGCAGCTGGTAGCCACCATGGTCAGCGGCGTGCTGCGCGAGCCCAGCTTTGAGAACCTGCAGCGGCTGAACAGCGACCTTTCCCGCCTGCGGCTGACAAGGGAAGAAAAACAGGCCACCACCCAGCTGCTGCTGGGCGGCGGCACGGACGCCATCTGCGAGCAGGCGTATCAGGAAGCCGCCGTGCATATGCCGCAGGTCGTAGCGGAGTTGCGGGCGCTGAACCCGGACGCGCAAATTATACTGGTAGGCTACACCAACCCTGTTCCCCTGCTGCCGGAGTGGACACAGCTGTTCCGGCGGCTGAACGCCCTCAGCAAGAACCTTGCCGCCCAGAACGAGAATGTGACCTATGTGCCCATCCCCTTTGCCATGACCGCCGCCGACGCCCACCCCACCGTGAGCGGGCATAAGTACATCGCCAACCGCATCCTGCGGGCGATCAAAAAATAACCACAACGCACCATGCCGGGCAGCCTGCAAGCTGTCCGGCATTTGCATTTTCACGGGGAGGGCCCCCCTTCAGGCGCTCCCGCGCCAGCTCCCCCAAGGGGGAGCCAAGCCATAAAGTTCATCACTAAAGTTTTAGGTGCAATGAGAAATCTTCCGGCAGTGCTCTTGGCTCTCCCTTTGAGGAAAGACTTCACCCACTCCGGGGGAAGATGTCACCACAGGTGACAAAAGGGGGAATCTGTCACCACAGGTGACTGAGAGGGCGCAACAAGGCTAATGGGTGCTGCCCCTCATCCGGCGCTGCGCGCCACCTTCCCCCGGCGGGTGAAGGCTTCAGCGGCGGCGGGAAACTTTTCGGCGCCTTCCGGTAAGTAGAGCAAAACCTCCCCCTTTCGGGGGAGGTGGATTTGCGAAGCAAAGACGGAGAGGGTTCGCTCCCTCTGGGAGGGAGCTGGCAAAGCCGTCAGGCTTTGACGGAGGGAGTTTCCTCCTCTTCCACCATCCGCTCATAGTCGGCGGTAAAAAGGCGCTGGGGCAAAGCGCTCGTCATGGCAAGGGCGGCGTTCCACTGCTCCTCGTCCGTCAGCTCCCCGCTCACCGGCGGAAAGTGCGCCAGAATGGCGTCCAGCTCCTGCTGCACCCGCTTTGCCACCCAGATGCCGCGGTCGGTCAGGTAAATTTTACCGTAGTACTCCTTTACGATCATGCCCTGCTCCATGAGCAGGTTCAGAATGCGCACCACCGAGGGTTTTGTCACCCCCAGCTTTTCCGCAATGCTGCGGGAGCTGATGTCCAGATGGGTGCGGCTTACCTCGTAGATGGCCAGCAGATAGCGCAGATGCGCTGCGGTCAGCTGCATACCGGTCACTCTCCTTTTTACGCGCCGGGGTCTGCCCGGTGTTATCATGAGCTAACTTTATTTCACTTAAAAAAGGAGCGCGAGCCGAGAGTTTCAGCCCGCGCTCCTTGCGGTTCAGTGCTTATTAGTTCAGTGCTCAGTGGCAGCCCTTGCAGTGGCTGCAATCGCCGCCGCAGCTGCAGCCGCCGCCGTGCTTGTGGGTGTGCCATACGACCCAGCCCAGCGCGCCGAACACCAGCGCTGCCACGATGATGGTGGGCAGATTAAAGTTTGTTGCAATAAATTCCATCATACAGCATACACCCTTTCGTTTCTATCAGATACGGGAAGTATCCAGCTTTACTTCGTTGTTGTCGGCGTACTTGTTGGGGCGCACCATCAGGTAGATGAACGCTGCCAGCACCACAACAGCCACCACGGTGAACAGGCCGAAGTGCACCTCGCCGGTGATAAGGCCGCCCAGCTGATACACCACCAGCGCTGCGCAGTAGGCCAGAGCACACATGTAACCAATGGCGATGGCCGTCCACTTGCCGTTGTTCATCTCGCGCTTGATGGCGCCCATAGCAGCGAAGCAGG
>OLFY01003936.1_pt1 | contig 11109 bp, 10 predicted proteins | sample 1605611 | NCBI WGS metagenome assembly OLFY01 (sample SAMEA3888923, study PRJEB22519) | human gut metagenome | biome: human gut; feature: human-associated habitat; material: faeces | place: Denmark | collected 2011
GCGAGCTGGGTTCAGAACGTCGTGAGACAGTTCGGTCCCTATCTGTCGTGGGCGCTGGAGATTCGAGAGGTCCTGACTCTAGTACGAGAGGACCGGGTTGGACGCGCCGCTAGTGAACCTGTTATGACGCCAGTCGTACGGCAGGGTAGCCACGCGCGGACGGGATAAGCGCTGAAAGCATCTAAGCGCGAAGCCTGCCTCGAGATGAGATCTCCTTACAGGGTCGTCGTAGACGACGACGTTGATAGGCCACAGGTGTAAAGCCGGTGACGGCAAAGCCGAGTGGTACTAATCACCCGAAAGTTGACGTTCGGTGGGTGATATGATTCGATTAACGTTCCGGTCGATTGTCAATCAAGGTGATTGACGGTTGATAGAAAGCATGAATAAACGAGCTTTAAAGGTATTGTCACGAGCGGCCGGAGGGCCGGTTGAAGTGACGGGAGTTGAAATGCTGGCAATGATGAAAGGGATAATTTTCAACTTTGCGTTTTCAATTTTCAATATTATTAAAAGGTGTCTATAGCGACGGAGATCCACCTCTTCCCATCCCGAACAGAGAAGTTAAGCCCGTCAGCGCCGATGGTACTGCCCCCGGGTGGGAGAGTAGGTCGATGCCGAATTTAGAGAGAGGGGCGAGTTCAAGTGACTCGCCCCTTTTTATTTTCTCTCGTTTTTCAATTCTTCATTTTCAATTCTCAATTGTTTTACCTACCTTAGCGTTCTGAATCAATTTATGTGGAAATGGCATTATTCGGTCTATTTAATAAAAAGAAAAAGGAAAGCCTTGATAAAGGTTTAGAAAAGACGAAAGAAAGTGTATTCAAGAAACTCTCTCGGGCAATTGTTGGTAAATCCAAGGTTGATGACGAGGTTCTGGATAACTTGGAAGAAGTGTTGATTTCTTCGGATGTGGGAGTTGATACAACTCTTCGTATCATTGAACGAATCGAAGAAAGAGTACAACGGGATAAATATGTGGGTACGGATGAATTAAACCGGGTATTGAAAGAAGAGATTGTGGACTTGTTGAAAGAGAATAATTCAACGGATTACGATGCTTTGAGTTTACCGGAAGGACATGGACCTTATGTAATCATGGTAGTTGGGGTGAATGGAGTTGGTAAGACAACGACAATTGGCAAATTGGCTCACAAGTTCAAAGATGCTGGAAAATCTGTTGTTTTAGGGGCTGCAGATACCTTTAGAGCTGCTGCGGTAGATCAGTTGGTGATTTGGGCCGAGCGAGTAGGAGTACCGATTGTAAAACAGGGAATGGGCGCTGATCCTGCCTCTGTGGCTTTTGACACGCTGAGTAAAGCGAAAGCTGAGAATGCTGATGTGGTGCTTATTGACACGGCGGGACGTTTACACAATAAGATAAACTTGATGAACGAATTGACGAAAATCAAGAAGGTCATGCAAAAAGTGATTCCGGATGCTCCACATGAAATTTTGTTAGTACTTGACGGTTCTACCGGGCAGAATGCTTACGAACAGGCAAAACAATTTACTTTGGCTACGGAAGTAAATGCTTTGGCGATTACAAAACTGGACGGAACGGCAAAAGGTGGTGTTGTTATTGGTATTTCCGATCAATTCAAGATACCTGTGAAATACATTGGTATCGGTGAAAAAATAGATGATTTACAAGTATTCAATCGTGAAGAGTTTGTAGACTCTTTATTTAATTAATAGAACATAATTTTTGAGAGCGGTTATTATGGCAGACAAGGTCATGATAACCGTTTTTTAATGTTTAGCTATGAAGAAGAGAATTTTATTTATTTGTTTGGGTAATATATGCCGCTCCCCAAGTGCCGAGGCTATTATGAAATATTACGTGAAAGAGCGGGGATTGGAAGGGCAATACTATATTGATTCAGCCGGAATTAGTGGTTATCATTCCGGAGATCCGGCAGATCGTCGGATGCAGAGTCATGCGATAAGAAGAGGATATGATCTGACCAGTTTATCCCGGAAATTTTATCCGGATGCAGATTTTTCTGATTTTGATATGATTATTGGTATGGATGACCAGAATATCCGTGATCTGCAAAGAATGGCAACTTCTGCGGAAGAAAAGAATAAAATATTCAAGATGACTGATTTCTGCCAGCGTTTTTCCTACCGGGATAGTGTTCCAGATCCTTATTATGGTGGGGATTCCGGATTCGAATTAGTGTTGGACTTACTGGAAGATGCTGTTGAAGGTCTGTTGGATCAGTTGGAAAATAAATAAAGCTCATAGGAAAATACCTTATGAGCTTTATTAGAAAGTTTTGACTGTTTATTTCAGGCTAGCTAAACATTCATTTACATTGTTCTCGATGCGGGCAAGAATATTCGTGCTGTCGGCTTTTTCAAATTTCGTTCCTGTGATATGTTCGTATAATTCAATATAACGATTTGTGATGTTGGCTACCACTTCCGGAGTCATTTCCGGAACAGTTTGACCTTCTTTTCCTTGGAAACCATTTTCCATTAACCATTCACGAACGAATTCTTTGGATAGTTGACGTTGTCTTTCTCCTTTTGCTAGGCGTTCTTCGTAACCGTCGGCATAGAAATAACGGGAAGAATCCGGGGTATGGATTTCGTCGATCAAATAGATCTTTCCATCTTTTTTACCGAATTCGTATTTCGTGTCCACGAGAATTAATCCCATTTTGGCTGCAATCTCTGTTCCTCTTTGGAAAAGGGCAAGAGTGTATTTTTCGATGGCCTCATAATCTTCTTTACTAACCAATCCGGATGAGATGATTTCTTCTTTAGAGATATTTTCATCGTGTCCTTCCATAGCTTTGGTGGTAGGAGTTACAAGAGGTGTCGGGAATTTCTGGTTTTCAACCATTCCTTCTGGTAAAGGTAAACCGCAAAGGGTTCTCTTGCCTGCTTTATATTCTCTCCATGCACTTCCGGCCAAGTAACCGCGAATAACCATTTCTACTTTGAATGGTTCACATTTGTGACCAACTGTCACCATCGGATCAGGTGTTGCTATTTTCCAGTTCGGAACGATGTCTGACGTTGCGTCCAGAAATTTAGCGGCAATTTGATTCAATATTTGTCCTTTGTAAGGTATTCCTTTCGGGAGTACTACGTCGAAAGCGGAAATTCTGTCGGATACCAACATAACGAGGTATTCGTCATTGATGTTATACACGTCGCGTACTTTTCCGTGATATACGCTTTTTTGTCCCGGGAAGTTAAAATCAGTGTGAGTTAAAGCTTTCATATCTGTTTTCTTTTTTCCAATACAGTTTCCCGGTTGCGCCTTGTCATTTTCCCGTTCCTGTCGTATGATATGGATAATCTGAATTTACAACCGAGAGGAGATCTATGTACACTTACACCTGGTATCAATGGCTTACATTTTTTTATCTGTACTGTTTCTTTGGATGGATCTTCGAGTCCACCTATGTTTCCTTAAAACAGAAGCGCTTCGTGAACCGCGGTTTCCTGCGGCTGCCGATGCTGCCGTTATACGGAAGCGGCGCAGTCATGATGTTATGGGTATCTCTCCCGTTTCAGGACAGCCTGATCCTCACCTATATCTCCGGCGTTATCGGTGCCACGGCTCTGGAGTATGTGACCGGATATGTGATGGAACGTCTTTTCAGAGTCCGCTACTGGGATTACAGCAACCAGCCCTTTAATCTCCACGGTTATATCTGTCTCAGCTCCTCCATCGCCTGGGGATTTCTGACGATCTTTATGACACACCTGATCCACAAGCCCATCGAGCGGGCTGTCCTCGCGATGCCGCTCTACTGGGATCTGTTTTTCGTATTTTTTGTGACTGTGCTCTTTGTTTACGATTCCATCGTCTGCACGAAGGAAGCACTTGCCTTCGGAAAGTCCCTGGAAGCTATGCAGAAGCTCCGTGCGGAACTTGACAATCTTCAGGTACAGCGCGCTCTTCTCAAGATGAATACCGAAGACCGCTTGCAGGCCGCCAAAGAAGAACTGCTGGATCAGATCGAGGCAAAGAGAGTTCAGGCTGCCGCTCTCACCGGAATGAGTATAGAAGAATTCCGGGAAAAAGCCAGTACAAAACTGGGATCCATCAAGGAAAAACCGGCTGCCGGTATGTCCATGATTCGCGAAAAGGCCGGATCCGCCGCAGATTCCATCCGCGATCTCTCCAATGTCAGTCTTGAGGAATTAAAGGCAAAGGCCGGAGGAAAGCTCGACAGTCTGAAAGACCTTACCGGAATCCATCTGGAAACACTCCGCGGGAAATCTGCGGAACAGCTCGCCGAAATGTTAAAGGAACGCGAGTCCCGCCTCGCTGCACTCCGAAAGGAACGCCGCCGCTTCCGCAGAGAAAGGATCCGTTCCAACCCGACTGCTGTTTCCCCGAAATATGCGCGGGAATTAGAAGAATTAAAGAAATACTTTGAAGACGAAGGAAGAAACGCAACGCCACAGTAGAAACCGGAGGTTTCTTCCCGGCTCACCCAAAAAAGAATGTGCCTTGGCACATTCTCGCGCCTCGCGCGGTCGCTTGCGACAATCTACATCTTCGCGCGAGTGCGCATCTTTGGCACGTTAGTGCCTTTTTATGTAACAGGGAATTCCTCGGAATTTCCTGTTACATAAAAAAGAGGTTCATCTCCCCATACGTGGAAATGGACCTCTTTTTTTACTGTTTTTCAGGTCTTACGCCTCCGGTTTTTCAACCTGAACGATCGCCTGTTTCTGCATCGGGATACGGCAGTTCTTATTGTTGCCAAACTCAACGATAACAGTATCGTCTGTCATATCAATGATCACTCCGTAGAATCCGCTGGATGTCAGCACGCTGTCACCGACTGCGATGCTTGCCATCAGTTCCTGCATTTTTTTCTTTTCCTTCTGCTGCGGTCTGATCGCAATGAAGTACATGAAAGCAAAGATTAAAACAATATATCCAATCCAAAATGCCGGGCTGTTAGTCATATCCGTTGCACCTCCTTTTCTTATACCTTGTCTTTATAGTTCCCTGTCACGCCCTCCAACTTTTTCTCTTTGTACTCGGCATAACAGTGGTTCTCAATAGCTTCCCTGATCTCCGTCATCATCGTGTTGTAGAAGTAAAGATTGTGGAGCACGCATAAGCGCATTCCAAGCATCTCTTTTGCCTTCAGGAGATGGCGGATATAGGCCCTGCTGTATGAGCGGCAGGCCGGACACTGGCATCCCTCTTCGATGGGGCGCATATCCTTTGAAAACTGCTCATTAAACAGGTTGATCTTTCCGTGGTTTGTATATACATGACCATGACGGCCATTTCTTGTCGGGTAAACGCAGTCGAAGAAATCAACGCCGCGGTCCACCGCCTCAAGGATATTCGCCGGGGTTCCGACGCCCATCAGGTAAGTCGGTTTCTCTTCCGGGAGATGCGGAACCACCGCATCGAGGATGCGGTACATCTCCTCGTGGCTCTCACCGACCGCAAGTCCGCCGACCGCGTAGCCGTCGCAGTTCATCTTCGAGATCGTATCCGCATGCGCGATCCGGATATCCTCGAAGGTTCCGCCCTGATTGATGCCGAACAGAAGCTGTTCCTTATTGACGGTATCCGGCAGGGAATTTAATCTCGCCATCTCCGCCTGACATCTCGCCAACCATCTTGTCGTTCTCGCGACAGAATTCTCCATGTATTCTCTGGTACACGGATGCGGAGCGCACTCATCGAATGCCATCGCGATGGTGGACCCAAGGTTTGACTGGATCTGCATGCTCTCCTCCGGTCCCATGAAGATCTTATGACCATCGATGTGGGAGTTGAAGTAGACGCCCTCTTCCTTGATCTTTCTGAGTCCGGCGAGGGAAAATACCTGAAATCCGCCGGAATCGGTGAGGATCGGACGATCCCAGTTCATAAACCTGTGGAGACCGCCGAGCTCCTTGATCAGCTTGTCGCCGGTCCGGACATGAAGATGGTAGGTGTTGGAAAGCTCCACCTGTGTCCCGATCCCGCGAAGGTCATCGGTGGACACAGCGCCCTTGATCGCGGCGACAGTTCCTACATTCATGAATACCGGCGTGTGGATCGTGCCATGGACTGTCTCTACGTCAGCCCGTTTGGCACGTCCGTCTTTTGCCAGAATCTTATATTTCATATTTCTCTTGCCTTATCGTTATTTTCGAAACGACGTTCTTCCGGTTATTTTCCGGATTTCTTCGCTTCCTTTGCTGCCTTCTCAGCATCCTTCTTTGCCTGTTTTTCAGCTGCGTCCTTCTTCTGCTTCTTTGTAGTCATAACATACCACATAGCGCCTGTCAGGCATACGGAAGAGTAGGTACCACAAATGATACCTGCCATTAACGGGAGTGCGAACTCACGGATGGAGGATACGCCCATGATGAACAGAACAAATACCATAACAAAGGTCGTCAGGGATGTATTGATGCTTCGTGTGAATGTCTGGGTGATACTTGTATTTACGATATCAACGGTGGATGCCTTCGGTCCCATGAGCTTAATGTTCTCACGGATACGGTCGAAGATAACGATCGTCGCGTTGATGGAGTATCCGACGATAGTAAGCAGGCAGGCGATCGCTGTGGAACCAACGGACCACTTTGCGAGGGCGTAGCATGCAACTACAACCAATACGTCATGGACAAGGGCTAAAACAGCACTTGCAGCGAAACGGATATCCTTGAATCGTACCCAGATATAGAGAAGCATAAATACAGTAGCGATCGCTGTAGCCATAACCGCGTCGCGCTTCATCTCAGCACTTACCGCACCGGAGATGCTCTCTGCAGTGATCTTGGACTCATCAACGCCGAAGTTCTCAACAAGCGCCTCGTCTAATGCCTGACGCTCTTCCACGCTTAAGGTTCTTGTCTTGATGATCACTTCGTTTGTTCCTGCAACCTTCTGTGTCTGCGTATCCGCACTGTTAGTGATGGATTCGACTACCGGAACGACCTCGCTTGAGATTCTCTCCAGAGACATGTCCTCATTGAAGGTCACGCTTGTGGAGGTACCGCCCTGGAAGTCAAGGGAGTAATTGAACGCGTTTCCGATGGAAGACTTGTTCATTACCATTCCCGCAACGCCTGCGAGGATCATAACAGCAGAGATGATAAAGCAGATATTTCTCTTTCCGAGGAAATTGAGCGCCTTCTTCTCTTTTCTGATGCCGTAGAACTTCTGATCCTGGAATCCAAGGTTATACAGGGTGTTCAGTGTGAACTTTGTAACGAAAAGTGCTGTGAACATGGAAAGAACGATACCAAGGGCAAGTGTTGTAGCGAAGCCCTTAACTGTACCGGATCCTCTCCAGTAAAGAACAGCCGCTGCGATCAGTGTTGTCACGTTACCATCGACGATGGCGGATAACGCTTTCGCAAAACCTGTCTTGATTGCGGAATGAACGGTCTTTCCGAGACCGATCTCCTCCTTGATACGGGTGAAGATGATGACGTTCGCATCAACCGCCATACCGATGGAAAGGATGATACCGGCAATACCCGGAAGTGTTAATGTAACCTCAAAGGCCGCGAGCAGGATCAGCATCAATGCCACATAGAGGCAGAGTGCAAGGGATGCCGCAAGACCCGGGACGAGGTAAACTACGATCATGAATACGCATACGATTCCGAAACCGATTGCGCCGGCCTTTAAGCTTGTCGTGATCGCTTCCTGACCAAGTTTCGCGCCTACCACGTTGGAACGGAGTTCCTCCAGTTCCAGGGAAAGGGAACCGATACGGATCGTGGACGCAAGATTCTCAGCCTCTTCATAGGAAGTCATGCCGGAGATAGAGGCCTGTCCGCCTGTGATCGCCTGCTGTACGGTCGGGTTAGAGTACATCACATTATCGTAAACGATCGCGATCTTCTTGCCGACGTTCGCTGCAGTCACATCTGCGAATTTCTTAGTACCTTCATCCGTAAATGTAAGCGCTACTTCATAGTTATTGTTTCCTGTCTGCTGGTCTTTATAGATCACAGCTTTCGCAGAAGCTACATCGGTTCCTTCCAGTACAACATTCCAGTTTTCATCATAGAACTGTAAGGATCCCGGCTTACCGAGCTCTTCCAGGATCTTGTTCGCGTCTGTGACACCCGGAATATCAACATTGATACGGTTTCCGCCTTCCTGATAAACCTCTGCCTCAGAGCTGTAGTTCTGTACTCTCTGCTGCAGCTTGTACTGGGTATCGGACATATCCTCGGCGCTCGGATTCTCTTCCTTCGCCTGGTAGGTAATGCTGACGCCGCCTGCCAGATCCAGACCGAGCTTGATTCCGCCATTCTGGGAAGTTACTCCGTTCTCATCGGTGACCAGCTTACTCTTCTGAAGAGTATCATAGCCGAAAAATCCGAAGATACCGAGCACAACGAGCAGTCCCAGGAGGCCGAGCAGTCCCTTTCCTTTGTTGCTCTTCATGATAAAATCTCCTTCTTGATATGATTTCGAGGTTCAAAAGGCTTTTTGTCCCTCTTGATTCCGGAGTCCGCCGTAATCACCGCCTCCGTCATCCTTACAATAACAATCCGGGGTTTTCTGCCCCTGACCGCTATGATCGATTTAGTTGTTTTCCTCGTCCTCCGCTAAAGCAGCACGGATCATGATCGCGCACTCGATACGTTTTTTCTGCATCTCGCAGCCGATATCGTAGGCATCCGTAATACTGCCGTGGAAGTTGAAGGAATTTGCCGCGCATCCGCCGCTGCAGTAGAATCTCGCAAAACAGTTTTTGCATTTCTCTTTCGCGTATACGTTGCAGAGCTTGAATTCATCGCGTACCTTCGTGTTGACTACACCGGTATCCACGTTTCCGAGCAGGAACTCTTCATTTCCAACGAACTGGTGGCACGGATATAAGTCTCCCCACGGAGTTACCGCAAGGTACTCGGTTCCTGAACCGCAGCCGGACAGACGTTTCGCAACGCACGGTCCCTGACTTAAATCAAGCATGAAGTGGAAGAACTTGAATCCTCTTCCCTCTTTCTGACGCTTTACAAACTCTTTTGCAAGTCTGTCATACTCATCCATGATCTGCGGAAGATCTTCCTCACGGATGGAGTACGGCTCTTCCGGAGATGCAACTACCGGCTCCATAGAAAGCTTCTCAAAGCCGAGATCCGCATAGTGGAGGACATCGTTTCCGAAATCCAGGTTGTTTCTTGTGAAGGTTCCGCGGACGAAATAATCCTTCTCGCCGCGTGATTTCGCGAATTTCTGGAATTTCGGAACAATAAGTTCGTAGCTTCCCTTACCATTTCTGAACGGACGCATCCGGTCATTGACCTCCGGACGTCCGTCAAGACTTAAGACCACGTTGCTCATTTCTTTATTGCAGAACTCCATGATCTCATCGTTTAAGAGTACGCCGTTTGTTGTCAGCGTGAAACGGAATTTCTTATTGTGCTCCTTCTCCTGGGAACGTCCGTATTCCACAAGCTGTTTTACCACGTTCCAGTTCATAAGCGGCTCGCCGCCGAAGAAATCAACCTCAAGGTTGATGCGGTTTCCGGAGTTTGCGATCAGGAAATCCAGTGCCTTCTTTCCGACCTCAAAGCTCATGAGGGCGCGGCGTCCATGGTACTCGCCTTCCTCTGCGAAGCAGTACTTGCAGGCAAGGTTGCAGTCATGGGCAATATGAAGGCAGAGTGCCTTTACGACCGTCTGACGTTTCTTGAAATCGATCACATAATCTTTGTAAATATCCGCAGCGAACAGCTCCTCCGCGTCGATGAGCTCCTGAATATCGGAGAGCGCATCCTCAATATCTTCTGCAGAGTACTTACAGACCAGTGCTTCTCTCACTGCTTTTTTCTGGTCATCCGTGAGAGGCATCGGTTTTTCCATATCCGGGACGATCTTCGCGAGAACCTCCACGGCATCGTAGAGCAGCGCATCCACGGAATGAACCGATCCACTGTTTACGTCCAAAACAATATGGTATCCATTATTTATATACTGATGTATCAAAGCTAACTTTCTCCTACTGTCTTAATTTTCAGGTGACTGTTCCGTCTCTTCCCGATTACAGTCACGATCTGATGGTCTCCTGACTTCTTTCTTACCTGCCCTTTACGGTCTGTCAGTGGCGGCTTTCCCGGGAAACCCGTCACCGGCAGATTCTTTGATCAGACAAGAAATAGCCCCTACAATCATACGACCGTAGGGGTCTCTTTAAAAACTTCCGTTTATTCGAAGCCCCGCATTAGCGGTTGCTGTTTTCACAGCTCTGGTTTCCTACTGTGCAGGATGTTTTGCATGCAGACTGGCAGGATGTCTGGCATTCGCCGCAGCCGCCCTTCTTCATGCTGTTCTTTAAAGTGTTGGAACTTAAAGTCTTTACATGCTTCATGGTATCATTTCCTCCTGTTCTCTTATCGTGGGCATAATACCCCGAATTTAAATGAAATTATACCATACGATTTTCTATTATGCAACGGATTTTATTGCCGTGATGCAGGAAAATCCGTTACAGAGATCCACTTTTTGTCTGCATAGCATGCTGCAGGCAGCTTCCAAATTGTGTCCGGCAGCCGCAAAGAAAAATATCCGGGGCGCTTTTTTCAGGCAAACAGGCGCACTGGTAACAAGATCAGCCGCGCAATGCATATGCATGGCCTTTCCCCACATATCCTGTATAAAGCAAACGCCCACATCATGATGTCCTCTCAGGATCTTTCTGTACCTGATTTTATGAGTTCCGGAAAGACTCCCGGAGTACATCCTTCAAGAAAGGAGTTTTCTCATGCAGACAAACCCGGTATGGCGCATGGTACGCGCCCTGATCGCAACTTATATCCTCTCCGGAATTCTTCTGGCGATACTGTCCTTCGCCCTTTTTAAGTTCCGCCTCCCGGAAAACCAGGTCAATCTCGCTGTCTGCGCAGTCTATATCCTCTCCTGCTTTTTCGGCGGCATGATCGCCGGAAAAACAATGAGGACCAGGCGTTTTTTCTGGGGCCTGGTCCTCGGAACTCTCTATTTTCTGTTTTTATATCTCATGTCCCTCGCACAGAAGGACGGTGTCACGGAAGACACGAAAAGGCTTCTCTCTGTCCTCGCCATGTGCACATTAAGCGGAATGGCGGGCGGGATGGTGAGCTAACGGTCTCCCACCTTCGTGAGGAGATAAACAA
>OLFY01003940.1_pt1 | contig 11088 bp, 9 predicted proteins | sample 1605611 | NCBI WGS metagenome assembly OLFY01 (sample SAMEA3888923, study PRJEB22519) | human gut metagenome | biome: human gut; feature: human-associated habitat; material: faeces | place: Denmark | collected 2011
ACAAGACCGACGGTTTTAATCGGCGGCGGATATGATAAAGGCTCAGAATTTGATTTATATGTCAAAGCATTTAAAGATCGTGTCAAGCTTCTGGTATTAATCGGACAGACCAGTGACAAAATTGAAGCAACGGCTAAAAAGTACGGTTTTACCAATATCATTAAGGCAGAGTCCTTAAAAGAAGTTGTGGATATCTGTGCGGAAAATGCCAAAGACGGCGATGCCGTACTGCTTTCACCAGCATGTGCAAGCTGGGGAATGTTTGATAACTATGAACAGCGCGGCAGACTGTTTAAAGAATATGTAAATGCCCTTTAAAGGTAAAATGCCTGCGGAAATGAGGAGAATGCGAAAATCCATAAATCAAAGATTTTCGCATATCACTTTGTGCCGCAGGCGTCACAAAGTAATTTTTTATCGCAGAGCCAAATAGAATTTGGCTCGCGGTTCTTCCGGCATTAAAATGCCTGCAGAAATGAGGTGAGGTATGGCAAGAAAGGTAAAAAAGATGTCCAATAAAAGGTATTTTGATTATAGCCTTTTATTTGTCATTATATTTATTGTTGGATTCGGACTGGTGATGATTTACAGTACCAGTTCTTACACGGCACAGATGGAATACGGCAGTTCGGAGTACTATTTTAAAAAACAGCTGATTTTTGATGTGCTGGGCTTTATTATGATGTATATTATGTACCGGTTAGACTACCATGTTTTAAGGAAAATCGCACCGGCGTTTTTTGCACTGTCGCTGTTATTGATTCTGGCGCTGATTCCGTTTGGTAAAACTGCCAACGGTGCAACGCGCTGGATCCGTTTCGGTCCGATTGGCGTGCAGCCTGCGGATGTGTCAAAGACGGCCGTGATTATTATGCTGTCTGCGGCAGTATGTGCGGCAGGGTCAAAGATTAAAAGCCTGTGGTATAATTTCTTTTTATTTGTACTGATTGCAGGACTTGAAGCAATCCTGATTATGATGATTTCCAGCAATATGAGTAGTGCGCTGATTATTCTGGCAATCGCTTTCGTCATGATTTTTGTGGCGTATCCGAAATACAAATTTTTCGTGGTACTCGCAGGACTTGGTGCGGGCGGTGTGGCAGCGTTATATAACTGGCTGCTCGGCATTGCGCATCAGGGCATGACAGAAAACTTCCGTATGAACCGTCTGCTCATGTGGATTCAGCCGGAAAATTACTCCAGCGGAATCGGCTATCAGACCGTGCAGGGACTTTATGCAATCGGTTCGGGCGGACTGTTTGGAAAAGGACTCGGAAAGAGTCTGCAAAAGCTGGGTTTTATCCCGGAATCACAAAACGATATGATATTTTCCATTATCTGTGAAGAACTCGGACTGTTCGGGGCAATGTGCATTATTTTAGTATTTGCACTAATGCTGTGGCGGATTATCCACATTGCGCAGAATGCACCAGACTTATTCGGTACAATGCTGGCAGCAGGGGTATTTGCCCATGTAGCGGTACAGGTGGTATTAAATATTGCCGTTGTAACCAACTTTATCCCGAATACCGGTGTTTCACTGCCGTTTATCAGCTACGGCGGTACGGCAAGTTTCTTCTTGCTGCTGGAAATGGGGATTGTCTTAAATATTTCAAGTAAAATACGGTTAGAAAGATAGCAACCTCCCGGAGTCTGGCGAATATAATAAAATATAGCTTCTCCGGGGGTTTTTATTTTGGGAAAAATCGTAATAAATGGCGGAAAACGGCTGTTTGGCAGTGTATGTATCCACGGTGCGAAAAATGCAGTGCTTCCGGTGATGGCGGCATCCCTGATGAATGAGGGCGTTACGGTAATACGGGGCTGCCCGGATATTGCCGATGTACGTGCAATGTGTGGGATTTTAAACCATCTGCACTGTAAGACGGATTTCAAAAAAGGATGCCTTGTCATTGATACAAGCATGGCAGAGTACGAGGAAATTAAAGCAGAGGACACAAAGCAGCTCAGGGCATCTTCCGTGTTAATGGGACCGGTGCTGACACGTTTCGGGAAAGTAAGGCTTGCTTATCCGGGCGGGTGCAGCATCGGAAGCCGTCCGGTAGACATTCATCTGCATGCCCTCAAATGCTTTGGGGCATCATGGAGCGTGTCAGAAGATTTTATTGAAATGGAAACAACGGGACTTCACCCGTCAGAAATCACCCTGCGCTTTCCAAGTGTGGGTGCAACAGAGAATGCCCTGATGGCAGCAGCGGCACAGTGTGGAACGACTGTGCTTTACAATGCGGCAAAGGAACCGGAAATTGAAAGCCTGTGCGCCTATCTTGAAAAGTGTGGTGCAGTGATTACCGGTGCAGGGACAGAGTGCATCCGGGTACGTGGAAAAGGCGTTTTACAGTCCGCAGAATTTTTTGCAAAGCCGGATCGTATTGTCGCCGGAACCTATATGGCGGCGGTAGCTGCCTGTGGTGGCAGTGTTTACTTACAGGGTGTGACACCGTCACTGTGCCGCGGATTTTTGGATGTATTTACCGGAATGGGCATGGATATCCGTATGGAGGGAGAAGCCATGCTGGTGCAGATGTATCACCGTCCGGTGAATCTTCATAAGATATGTACCGGTGCTTACCCGGATTTTCCGACGGATATGCAGTCCATGGTACTTTCTGTGGCAAGTGTGGGCGAGGGCACTTTGATTTTAAAAGAACAGATTTTTGAAAACCGTTTTAAGACTGTGCCATGGCTCAAAAAAATGGGTGCGGATATTACACTGTCCGGGGACAGCGTGCTTGTAAAAGGCGTAGAAACGCTGAAGGGAAGCGAAGTATACGGAGAAGATTTAAGAGGAACGGCGGCACTTATCACAGCTGGACTGGCAGCACAGGAAACAACGGTTATTCATGATGCAGACTATATTTTGCGCGGGTATATGGATTTATGTGAAAATTTAAAAGGACTTGGAGCAGAGATTGAATGGGAAAACAGTTAGGCAGAAAAAACAATAAAAGAAAATTAAAATGGTTACTGGCGGGGATTGTCATTGCGCTGCTGCTGGCAGGAGGTGGCATTTATGCGGGTTTTATGGTAACGGATATTACTTATACCGGCAATAAGCATTATACGCAGCAGCAGATGACAGAGTGCATTTTTGGAACAGAACATCCCAATGCGCTGATTTATACGCTGTTTGGCAAAAAGAATAAAAATATTCCGTTTATACAGAAATATGATGTGGAAGTGACATGGCCCAATAAAATGAACGTTGCAGTTTATGAAAAAGCGATTGTCGGTTATATCAGCTACATGGGCTGTAATATGTATTTTGATAAAGACGGGATTGTGGTGGAGAGTTCTTCGGAAAATTATGAAGATGTACCGCAGATTACGGGACTGGATTTTAAGTCGATTGTACTGGATGCTAAACTCGAGGTCGGTAACGATGCGGTCTTTTCACAGATTCTGGAACTGACACAGGCATTTGATAAATACCAGCTGGGCGTAAAAAAGGTGTATTTTGATTCTTCGTATAATGTCAGTCTTTATATGGGGAATGTAAAGGTTATGCTTGGCAGTGCCGCAGACTGCAATGATAAGCTGTATGCATTAAAACAGGTGTCAGAAAAGCTTACCGGAATGAAAGGAACGCTTCATCTTGAAAATTATGACGGAACAACTGCTTCTATTATTTTTAAGAAAGAAAATTAGAAAAAGCTATTGCTATTTTGCAACAAAAATTATAGAATAAGTCATAGTGCAGAAATGCGAAAGTATGTTAGGAGGCAGGTACCCTTGTTAGAGATTATGACAAACGAAGCAGATTCGGCAGCGAAGATTATCGTTGTCGGTGTTGGCGGCGCTGGTAATAATGCGGTCAACAGAATGATAGATGAAAATATCAGTGGTGTAGAATTTATTGGAATTAATACAGATAGTCAGGCATTGCAGTTATGCAAAGCGCCGACAGCCATTCAGATCGGTGAAAAGCTGACAAAGGGACTGGGTGCAGGTGCCCAGCCTGAGATAGGTGAAAAGGCAGCAGAGGAAAATGTAGAAGAACTGACACAGGCCATTAAAGGTGCCGATATGGTATTTGTTACCTGTGGTATGGGCGGCGGAACAGGAACCGGTGCAGCTCCGGTTGTTGCAAAGATTTCCAAGGAACTGGGAATCCTTACGGTCGGTGTTGTTACAAAGCCGTTTAAGTTTGAAGCCAGAACGCGTATGACCAATGCGCTGTCAGGAATTGAAAAATTAAAAGATAATGTAGATACACTGATTGTCATTCCGAATGACAAGCTTCTTGAAATCGTAGACAGAAGAACAACGATGCCGGATGCTTTAAAGAAAGCAGATGAAGTATTACAGCAGGCAGTGCAGGGTATTACGGATCTGATTAATGTACCGGGTCTTATCAATCTGGATTTTGCCGATGTCAAGACCGTTATGATTAACAAGGGTGTTGCCCATATCGGTATTGGTACGGCAACAGGTGATGACAAGGCAGTGGAAGCTGTAAAGCAGGCAGTTACAAGTCCGCTTCTTGAAACAACCATCGAAGGTGCTTCACACGTTATTATCAACATTTCAGGCGATATCAGCTTGATTGAAGCCAATGAAGCTGCAAGCTATGTTCAGGAACTCGCAGGTGAGAATGCCAATATTATTTTTGGTGCAATGTATGATGAAAGCTGTACGGATACGGCAACAATTACCGTTATTGCAACAGGTCTGGAAGATACGAATGTAAACAATGCGCTGGCAGGCTTCGGCGCAAAGGCAGCACAGGCTCCAAGACCGGCAGTAAAACCGGCTTATACATATTCAGGTGCACCGGCTGCGTCAGTGGACAAGCCTGCATCTGCGGTTAAACCGGCAGCACCGGTTGCTCCGCTTCCGGGCTTAAAGCCTGCGGCACCGGTAACAAGCAGTGTAAAGGAAAAGGGTATTAATATCCCGACATTTTTACAGAAAAAAGACCGATAATAAAATTTGGTGAATCAGAGAGATACTTTCATGAAAATTGAAGGTATCTCTTATTTTTTTGAAATATTTTCCTTTTAACGCAAAAACGACAAAATTCGCAGGGCAAACAATCTATAATACGTTTTGGGAGGTGATAATTCAATCGTTATTTATCTGGATGTATTCTTCTGTATCAACTTTATAATGGATTTCATTGTGATTGCTGTAGTAAACAGCCTGTGCAGATATGCTGCCACATATCTGCGGATGATACTTTCCGCCACTTTTGGAGCAATGGGAGCCGTTATTGTATGTCTGGTACCGCAGGAATACAAATTCGCCGCAAATATAGTGACCTATATTTGTATTGGCATGGGTATGGTAAGAATCTGTGCAGGGAATGTTGCATTCGCGGAACTGATAAAAGGATTTTTTGCGCTGTATGCTGCTGCATTTATGCTGGGGGGTGTAATGCACGTTTTGTACTATTATACATATGCAGGATATATTATCAGACAGGTAATTGTGCGTGACAGGGAACTGATGGTATTTCTCGGAGTATCCTTTGGCTTTTTGCTGCTTTTATACAGGCAGCTGGTAAGAATTAAAGTGTATTCCGACAAACTGTGTCGTGTATGTTGTGTTTTAAGGGGGAGAAAGATTTATATAAAAGGGTTTGTGGATACGGGAAATGTTTTACAGGATCCGCTGTTTCACAGACCGGTGTGTATCGCGCAGAAAGACAGCTTTTTGGAAGTTCTTCATGAAATAAATGATTGCACGAAAGTAAAGTATCATGTAATTCCGTTCCGGTCACTGGGGTGTGACAGCGGAATGCTTGAGGTAATTACGGCAGATACCATGTACATATGCTACGGCAAAAAAGAAATACAGGTGGAAGATGCGCTGATTGGATTGACGGCGCAGACACTTTCATCAGACGGAGAATATGAATTTCTTGTGAATGCACAGCTTTTAAAGGGGTAAAACAGGAAAGTAAATGAGGAGGTTTTTATGGTAATCAAAGTATCTGTTCCGGATCGTTTTCAGTTTAAAATGGTTCCGACATTTAAAAACATGATGATGTTAAAGCAGGGAGACGTACATTATATCGGGGGAAGTGATGTGCTGCCTGCGCCGCTGGGAGCAGAAGAAGAAGCAAGGGCAATTGCAGGACTGGGAACGGGGAATGACCAGTTTGCAAAGTCACAGCTGATTGAACACAATTTAAGACTGGTGGTATACATTGCGAAAAAATTTGATAATACGGGTGTAGGCGTGGAGGATTTAATTTCGATTGGAACAATCGGATTGATTAAGGCAATCAACTCTTACAATCCTGAAAAAAATATCAAACTGGCAACATATGCTTCACGGTGCATTGAAAATGAAATTCTGATGTATCTGCGCAGAAACAGCAAGACCAAGGCGGAAGTATCCATTGACGAACCGCTCAACGTAGACTGGGACGGCAATGAACTGCTGTTATCGGATATTTTAGGTACGGAAGAAGACATTATTTATCGTGATTTAGAAGAAGAAGTGGAAAAAAGCATGTTAAATAAAGCAATCGGTAAATTATCCGAGAGGGAGCGGATTATTGTCGATTTGCGGTATGGACTCAGTTCCATGGACGGGGAGGAAAAGACACAGAAAGAGGTCGCTGACCTTTTGGGAATTTCGCAGTCTTACATTTCCCGGCTTGAGAAAAAAATAATGAAAAGACTGAAGAAAGAACTGGTAAAAAATTCGTAAATAGATATAGAGAGCCTGTCATGCAGAATGATTTTTAAAATCAGAAGGTTATGGCAGGCTTTTTATCCATGTGCATTCTGAAGATAATGAAACTATCAGAAAGTGATTGACTTTTGCCGTAAATCCATGGAAAATAAAAACAGAGGAAAAAGGGGTATTGGGATGAAAAGAATAAAAAAAAGAAAAAGGTACAGGCTGAAAAGACCGGCTGTAGTGGTGTCCGGTGTGATTTGTGCAGTCTGTGCAGTGACTTTTGCCGGAAAAGCGGTCAGCGGTGTGGCAGAACAAAAAAAGCAGGCACAGGCGGCATATTATGAAGCGTATTACGAGGAAGAAGTCGATGACCGTCCGCTGGTGTGCATTGATGCCGGCCACGGCGGCAGTGACTGTGGAGCAGATTATGCAGGCACTTATGAAAAAGATGAAACACTGCTTATTGCCAGACTGGTAAAAAGACATTTAGAGAGTGTGGGTGTGAAAGTTTTGATGACAAGAGATGCTGATACCTATCTGGGACTTGATGAAAGGGTCGAAATATGTAATAATGCTTCGTGTGATGTTTTAGTATCTATCCATAGAAATCTTTATGAGGATGATCCATCCATAAACGGAGTTGAAACGTGGATTCATCATGAACTGCCGGAAGATGATGTATTTCTGGCAGAGGCGATTACAACGCGTTTAGATGCCATAGCAGGTATTAAAAGCCGCGGTGTCAAGGGCGGTTCGATGACGGATTCAGAGGAAGATTACAGGCTCAACCTCAACACCCGCTGTGTAAGCTGCCTTGTGGAACTGGGCTTTATGTCCAATGCAAATGACAACCGGCTGATTACCGAGAAGCCGGAAGAAACGGCGTCTGCGATTTCAGACGGGATTATGGAGTATTTAAACAGCCGGAAATAAAATGATAAGTGAGAGTAAAAATGGCGAAAATCAATCAGAAAAATATTAGAAATTTTTGTATTATAGCACATATTGACCACGGTAAGTCAACACTGGCAGACCGTATTATCGAAAAGACGGGACTGCTCACCAGCAGGGAAATGCAGGAGCAGGTACTCGATAACATGGATTTAGAAAGAGAACGCGGTATTACGATTAAAGCGCAGACCGTGCGTATTGTATACAAGGCAAATGATGGGGAAGAATACATTTTCAACCTTATTGACACACCGGGACATGTGGATTTTAACTACGAGGTGTCCAGAGCGCTTGCTGCCTGTGACGGAGCGATTCTTGTCGTAGATGCGGCACAGGGGATTGAGGCGCAGACCCTTGCAAATGTCTATCTGGCATTAGATCACGATTTGGACGTTTTTCCGGTTATTAATAAAATTGACCTGCCGAGTGCAGAGCCGCAGCGTGTTATTGATGAAATTGAAGATGTTATCGGTATTGAAGCACAGGATGCACCGCTGATTTCAGCGAAAAACGGTATTAATATTGAAGAAGTGTTAGAGCAGATTGTTACAAAGATTCCGGCGCCGACAGGCGATGAAAATGCGCCGTTACAGGCATTGATTTTTGACTCTTTGTATGATTCTTATAAGGGTGTTATTATTTTCTGCCGGATTAAAGAAGGAAAGGTAAAGCGTGGAACGAAAATCCGCATGATGGCGACAGGCGCTGTGGAAGAAGTCGTAGAGGTCGGTTATTTCGGTGCGGGTCAGTTTATTCCATGTGAAGAACTCTCCGCCGGTATGGTAGGCTATATTACGGCAAGCATTAAAAATGTTAAGGATACCCGTGTCGGTGATACGGTAACGGACAATGACAATCCGTGTGCCGAGCCGCTTCCAGGGTATAAAAAGGTCAATCCAATGGTGTACTGCGGACTGTATCCGGCAGATGGCGCCAAGTATCAGGATTTAAGAGAGGCACTTGAAAAATTGCAGTTAAATGATGCGTCCTTACAGTTTGAGCCGGAAACCTCGATTGCACTGGGATTCGGGTTCCGCTGTGGATTTTTAGGATTACTGCATTTAGAGATTATTCAGGAACGTCTGGAGCGTGAATACAATCTGGATTTAGTAACAACGGCGCCGGGTGTTATCTATAAGGTGCATAAGACAAACGGAGAGGTTATTGATTTGACGAATCCGTCCAATATGCCGGATCCGTCTGAAATTGAATATATGGAAGAACCGATGGTTTCTGCGGAAATCATGGTAACGACAGAATTTGTCGGACCGATTATGAAACTGTGTCAGGAGCGCCGCGGCATTTACAACGGCATGGAATACATTGAGCAGACCAGAGCCTTGTTAAAGTATGATCTGCCGTTAAATGAAATTATTTATGATTTCTTTGATGCCTTAAAGTCCCGTTCCAGAGGATATGCTTCCTTTGATTACGAGATGAAAGGCTATGAGCGTTCTTCTCTTGTGAAGCTGGATATCCTGATTAACAAAGAAGAAGTCGATGCGCTTTCATTTATCGTCTTTTCCGGCAATGCCGAAGAACGTGGTAGAAAGATGTGCGAAAAGTTAAAGCAGGAAATTCCGAGACAGCTCTTTGAAATTCCGATTCAGGCGGCTATCGGAAGCCGTGTTATCGCAAGAGAAACCGTAAAGGCAATGAGAAAAGATGTCCTTGCAAAATGTTATGGCGGTGATATTTCACGTAAGAAGAAGCTGCTTGAAAAGCAGAAGGAAGGAAAGAAACGTATGCGTCAGGTCGGAAACGTAGAGATTCCGCAGAAGGCATTTATGAGCGTTTTGAAATTAGACGAGGAATAGAAGATAACTGCATGAAAAAGACAGACAGTAACGAAAAAAGGGGCGGCATTTATATCCATATTCCGTTCTGTGTGCGCAAGTGTGCGTACTGCGATTTTTTGTCTGCACCGGCAGATGAAAAAACACAGGCGGAATATGTAAAGGCTTTGCAGACGGAGATTTATCAGACGGCGAAGCTGCTTTCGGAAAATCCGTATACGGTGGATACCGTGTTTTTTGGCGGTGGAACGCCGAGTATCCTCGCACCGGGAGATGTCAAAGCACTGGCAGATACCCTGCGGGAAAGCTTTCCGTTTGCGGAAAATGCGGAAATTACGATAGAATGTAATCCTGGCACGCTCGATGAAGAAAAAGCGGCAGTGTACAGACAGGCAGGCATAAACCGGATCAGTTTCGGGTTACAGTCCGCCAATAACCGTGAATTAAAAATGCTGGGACGGATTCATACCATGGAAGAATTTGTGAAAAGCTATGAAACGGCAAGGGCGGCGGGCTTTGACAATATCAATATTGATTTAATGTCGGCACTGCCTGGTCAGACATTTGAAAGTTTTCTGCACACGCTGGATACGGTTCTTGCATTAAAGCCGGAGCATATCAGCATGTACAGTCTGATACTGGAAGAAGGCACGGCACTTTACGAACATTTAGACCGGTATCCGGCACTGCCTGATGAAGATACAGAACGTCAGATGTACGATACGGCATGTCTGCGGCTTGCGGATAACGGTTATCACCAGTATGAAATCTCTAATTTTGCAAAAGAAGGAAAGGCATGCCGCCATAATCTTTCCTACTGGGAACGCAAAAATTATCTCGGCTTCGGGACAGGCGCGGCATCCCTGCTTTGCGAACAGCGCTACACCAATACGGACAGCCTTGCACTTTATATAGACACTATGGCGGAGCTGGAAGAAAAGAAAGAAGTCATAAGTAAGGCACTGGCGGCGGTACGCGCCGAACAGCATACACTTTCCGTACCGGAGCAGATGGAAGAAATGTTCTTTTTGGGACTGCGCAAAAACAGCGGCATTTCCGAGGCGGATTTTTTGGGAAAATTCGGAAAAACAGTAGATGATATTTATGCACAGGTGCTTGAAAAAAATCAGAAATTCGGTCTGCTGGTGCGTGAAAACGGCAGAATTTTTCTTACAAAGCGGGGCAGGGAAGTCAGCAACGTTGTAATGTCAGAATTTCTGCTGGATTAACCGGCGGCCGAACCGGCGCGGTGTTTCGCCCATAAATATTTTGAATTCCCGCTGAAAATGTGCCTGGTCGGAATAGCCGATTTGCGTGATAAATTCGGAGTTATTGCGATGCGGGTCCTGAAAAATTTCATAAAGAGTATGGTGAAAGCGTAACAGCCGGCAAAAGGTTTTCGGGCTGTATCCGAAATATTCCGTAAAAATGCGGCTGATATGGCGACAGGAATAGCCGGTACGCGCAGCCAGTTCGCTGACGGTGATATCGCCGTCAGCTTTTTTGATGCTCTGATGGATGAGTGTGGCGGCGGGCGGGCAGGCTGGTGTTTTTCCGGTTTTGTTTAATGCGGAAAGAAAACGCTGTATCCGTTCGGAAAAAGAAACCGTACCTGAAAAGATATCAGAATCAGACATGGAAATGGTCTGGAGCAGGTCAGCCGGAAAAGGAAACGGATGTCCCGGAA
>OLFY01003941.1_pt1 | contig 11083 bp, 5 predicted proteins | sample 1605611 | NCBI WGS metagenome assembly OLFY01 (sample SAMEA3888923, study PRJEB22519) | human gut metagenome | biome: human gut; feature: human-associated habitat; material: faeces | place: Denmark | collected 2011
TTCCGATCTGATTCGTAGATGCCCGCCGTGTCGTGGTTGCGCGGCGCCACCTCGCACTGCCAGCCGTGAACCTTCACGGGAGGTTCGACGAACGAACGGAAGAAGAGGCCCGAGTTGCCGTTGGCCACCTGCTTGAACTCGACCGTCAGATCGAAATCGTCGTAATATTCGCGCGTGGCCAGATAACCGTATTTCTTGTCGGGGCCGCTCTCGGAGACCAGATTGCCCGCATCGTCGACGTACCACAGTTCGGTGCCGTACTTCTCCCAGCCCGTGAGATCCCGGCCGTTGAAGAGTTCGACCGTGCGTCCCGCCTTGCGCGGCAGCTCCTTGATCTTCACGTTGCGGAACGATGCCGGATAGCCGTGATCCTGCAAGCAGATCACACCGCGCCGCGCCAGTCCGTATTCGGGGGCGTCGGCCCATTTTCCGCTGTTCTTCAATGCGAACCACTCGTCGGTGTAGGCGTCGAATTCGAGAATTTTCTCACCGTTGAGCCAGTGCTCGACGTGGCCGTTGTCGTAGACGATGCGCGAGTTGTTCCATTCGCCCTGCGGATTGAGCCGCATCTTGGCGGCGTCGGGCAGGTGCATGGCGTAGTCGACGCCCAGCCGCTGCCACGGTTCGAGCTTGGTGGGGGCGTTGGTCTCCTCCCAGCCCGCTTCGTCGATGAGCTGGTATTCGGGCCCCGTGACGTAGGGCACCTTGAAGTAGGGGTCTTCGACCACGTGGTAGAGCATTCCGCTGTTGCCGCCGTAGGAGAGTTTCCAGTCCCAGTCGAGGATGAAGTTTTCGTACTGCTTGCGGGTGACGATGTAGCCCGACAGGTCGCTGCCGTCGCCGTGCGCCTGGATGCAGCCGTCGACCGCGCGCCAGGGCATGGTGAGCGAGTCGCCGTTGTAGTCTTTCCACGCGTCGAGCGTCTTGCCGTCGAAGAGCAGCTCCCAGCCGTCGGCGATCTCCTGCTCGCTGAGCGTGTTGTGTCGTTGTGCGCATCCCGTCGCCAGCAGCAGCGAGAGAGCGATGCCCGAAAGCGTCGGGCGCCAGTTGAAGTTCGAGATGAAGTTCATGGTTACGAATAGTTATAAAGGTTTCTCGGTCGGGGCGCCGGCCGGATCCTGGTCGGAAGGATTCGGTGCGGCTTCGAATTCAAAATTAGGCAATTCTTTCGGATTCTCTTCCCTTTCGGGGGAGAAATATAGACGGATATTTCTGTGAATATGCTGATAAAAAGCGGATTGACTATTTTTCGTTGTCCGTCTTATATAGATGCTCTTCGGCATCGAACAGCCCGATCCGGCGGATTCGCTCCTCGAATCCCTCCCTGTCGAGGGCCATGTTGCGGAGTTTGGTGCGGTAGGTATAGACGGTCGTCGGCGCGCAGTTCAGGAAGCGGGCGATACGGCCGCTGTCGGTGATGCCCAGGCGGATTGCGGCGAGGATGCGCAGTTCGGTGGTGAGGGAGCGCGGCGAACGGGGTTCGATCCGCGCTTCGGGAAGCAGCAGTGCGTCGACCTGTTCGATGAAGCGGGGGAAGATTTCGAGGAACGAGGCGTCGAAGCGGCGGTAGAATTCGGCGAACTCCTGCCGCAGGCTGTTTTGGGGCAGGCTCAGCCGGCGGATCAGCGCTTCGGGACTTTCGGTTTTGGCCTGGCGGCAGATCATGCGCCGCAGGTCGTCCAGCCGCGAGATATAGTAGACGGAGAGGTCGACGTACTGGCACACGTAACGATCCTTGATGCGGTTGGAGTCGACCAGCGCGGCGTTGATGTCGCGCACCCGGTCGCTCATGCGCGTCAGCTGCCGGTTCTTTTCACGGAGTTCGGCATTGGTGAGGGCCAGTTGCCGCCGGCTGTGCTGCAACCGCCGCCGCTGGCGGAGTGCGTTGGCGAAGGCTGCGGCGAAGGTGACCAGCAGCAGTGACGTGACGGCCGTCGTCCACAGCCGCAACCGGTTGCGCACGGCCAGGTCGTTGACCACGGCGCGGTTGATCGCCGTGGCGGCCGACGAAGTGAGGGGGATGCGGGCGCCCGATTTGCAGGCGAGCGCATCGTCGAGCGTGCGCTGCATGTAGCGCGAGGCGCGTTCGAGGTCGTTGCGCTCGAAGAGCCGCAGCGCGAGGTTGTAGAGCGAGAAGTAGGAGCGCGTTCCGGCTTGCAGGTCGGCGATGGCCGAGCGCGTGTAGTACTCGACGGCGCGCTCTTCCTGTCCTGCCTGTTCGGCGATCTGCCCCATGTCGTAATAGAGCACCGCCGTGTTCCAGGGGGCGAGTTCCTTGTGCCGGAGGGGTTCCAGCTCGGCATAAGCTTCGTCGTAGCGGCCGTTGTCGGCCAGTTCGAGCGCCCGTTCCCGAATGCGGGTGAATGCAGGAAGGGATTCGACGCCGATGCGGATGTGCCGGATGCGGCGCAACGAATCGAGCCATGCCCGGTGTTCGCCGGGATCGGTGGCTTCGGCCTGCCGCCGCCATACGATCGCATTGTACCGCGCATACCAGTTCCGGTATTCGAGCGTCGTCATTCCGGCCGTATCGATCTGCCGGAAGAGCGTCTCGGCCTGGTCGGTCAGTCCGCGTCCCATCAGGACGTCGGTCTCGGCCAGTGCGGCGATCCGTTCGAAGTTGTGCGATTCCCTGCTGCGGGCGAATGCGTAGAGGCTGTCGACGAAACGGGCGGCCGAGTCGAGTTCGTAGGTGACGAAGACCTGTTGCAGGTCGAGCAGTGCCCGAACGCGCTCTTCGTCGCTGCGTGCGGCCGTCAGGTTGCGACGGAGCGACGCGATGCGCCGCTGCCGTCCGGCGTCGTACTCCCCGCCGCGGAGCATCGCTTCGTCCAGCTCGTTCAGGGCGCGGAGCGTCTGCGGCGCATAGCCGTAGTCGACGGTCGGGGAGCAGGAGACGGCGAGAAGGCCGTACAGACATGCGGCCGTCAGAAGCGATAGGGTGCAGTGCGGTCGGATCATGGCGGAGTTCGGGGTTCCGAAGTTTGGGTTCCGACAAAAATACGAATAAGCGAGGGCAATGTCAAATTTTATTCGAACATTGCCGAGACGGAGTATCTAAGACGCAGCCGAAGATACGAAAAGTCGGGTGCAGAAGCAAATGACGATGCGATGCTGTCGGGATGAAATCGTTGAGATGAAGTTGGAATACGGGAAAATAAAGATGGAATCGCCTATTCGGGACACGGCTTTTCGTCGTGATTGTCGGAGACATCCGGTGGGGATGCCGCGTGTTCTGCGGAAGGGGCCGTACCGTGCGGATGTTCGGTTCCGCTGCGGGGCGGCGCCCTGTTTTTGTCAGCGGCGCTTGGCGGGAAATGGAAAAAATTTTATCTTTGTTTAGATTTATGCGAAAAACTCGGTCTGAACGACAGTCCGGCGTTAAAGAGTTTTAGGGATGCACGACAGGGCCATATGGAATAATTTCGAGCGGTTGTATATCGATTATCAGCCGCGGTTGATCGCCTATGCGCTGCGGTTCGTGGGCGATTCCGTCGAAGCGCAGGACTTGGTGCAGGATTGTTTCGTGAGACTGTGGGACGACTATGCCGAATTGGAGGAGGACGAGGCGCCGATGCTGCTCTTCACCATGATGCGGCATCGCTGTCTGAATTTTTTGAAGCACAAACGTATCGTCAGGGAGTATGCCGACCGTCAGATCTCCCGAATACGTCCCGACCGGAGGGGGGGGGAAGAACGTCTCTATAATCTCTGTTTTTCCTATAACGAGGCCGAATACCCTTATCTTTATCAGGAGTTGGAGCGCGAGATCCAGCGTATCACGGATTCGCTTCCTCAGCGCTGCCGCGAGGTTTTCATCCTCAGCCGTTTTCAGGGGATGAAGAACCGGGAGATCGCCGAGCGGCTGCATATTTCGTTGCAGGCCGTCGAAAAGCATATCCAGAAGGCGCTCCGGATTTTTTCCGAGATGCTCGGCCGCGAGAATTCCCTCTATACGATTCTGATTCTGCTGTGGATGATGAACGCGAACCGCTGAGGCGGCGCGGTCGCCGAACTCCGTCCGATCCCGCAGGGTTCACGCCTGCTTCGGTCGGCGTTCGGAGTCGTCCTTTCATTTTTTTCAGGTCGCGGTCGGCAGCCGCGGCGGCTTGCCGTATCGGGCTTGCGCTCCGTGAATCCCGACCTGTTTCCGGCAGAAAATTTCACAGCTTCTTTCGGGGGGGGGAAGTTCTAACAGCGGATTTTTCCCCTGAACTTTTGATCCCGAAGGGCTTTCGCTGAGGCGTGTGCCGAACCGGACTCGTCCGGATTCCGTACGTGCCTCGTCGTTCGCGCGACCGTTCCGGCGTGCGTCGGCTTCTCTTTTTTTATTCTTTATGTCGTGCGGTCGCGAAGATTGGGAACTGCCGGGACGGGCGGCGAACGGGCGTCGTAATAAAAATAGGTGCAGCCGGCGCGAACGAGCGGACGAAATGCCGGAGGAGCGTTTTTTTTCGATAAGGCAGGTTGGGTAAAGGCTCTTTGAGTTGTTATAAGATTTAGAACGAGCAACGAAAATACGGGCCATGAACGAACGGATCAGAGAGATCGCCCTCCGGTTTTTCGAGGGGACGATCACGGCGGAAGAGGAGTGCGAACTGTATGGATTTCTCAACGGAAATCCGCAGGGCCTCGCGCAGATGAGGGAGTGGGAGAGCTGTTGGAAGCGCGACCATGTTCCGCCGGCCGACGTGCTCGATTCGCTCGATTCGCTGAGGCGGAAGATTCGGCGGCGGCGTCCGCTGCGCCGTCTGTGGCTGCGTATCTCGGCTGCGGCCGCGGTGCTGGCGCTCGTCTCGACGCTCGTGCTGCATCTCCTTCCGGCAGAAAGGCCCGAACAGCTTTTTACGGTCGAGGCGCCGCAGGGCACGCACAGCCGTATCTCGCTGCCCGACGGTACGCAGGTGTGGCTCAATGCGGGATCGGCGTTGAGCTACGGATCGAGTTTCAACGAAACCTCGCGCGAGGTCTCCCTCTCGGGCGAAGCCTATTTCGAGGTGGCGCGCCATGCGGCACTGCCGTTCCGTGTCGAAGCGCGCGGTTGTACGTTCACCGTTCTCGGCACGAAGTTCGACATCTCGGCCTATGCCGAAGATCCCGCCGTGACGGCTGCGCTGCTGGAAGGGGCGCTGCGTTTCGAGTCGGAGGACAAGCAGGAGGCGATGACGCCGGGCGATCTGGTCACTTACGACTGTGCGACAGCGACCGTGCGTCGGGAGCAGGTCGACGTGCGGCAGTACCGGGCATGGATCGACGGGGTGATCCGTTACGACGCCATTACGTTGCCGTCGCTGCTCAGGAGGCTGGCCCGCGAGTACGACGTGGAGATCGATCTGCGCACGCGCAGGTTCGACGATACGACGTTCCGCATCTCGCTCTCGTCCGCCCAAAATATCAAATCGGTCATGCGGGCGCTGTGCGACATCCTGCCCATTTCGGTCTCGTGCGAAGGCTGCCGCTATGTGGTGGACGCCCTGCCGCAGTGATGCCGCCGCTCCGATCCAACTGAAACCTGATTCACTAACTAACCTTAATCCTTAAACTTTATGCATTTACATCTACGATTCAGACGGATCGTCGCATTGGTCGCGGGGCTGTTGCTGACCCTGTCGATCCATGCGCAGGTCATTACCAAGTCGTTTCGGGGCGTTCCCCTGAAAACGGTGTTGGAGGAGGTCGAAAAGCAGACCGGCTACTCGTTCCTTTTCGAAAGCAAAGAGGTCGATGTCGACAAACCCGTCACGGCCTCATTCAAAAATGCAACGATCCAGACCGTGCTCGACAAAGTCCTGGACGGATCGCTGCGTTACACGATCAACGACAAGCTGGTGACCATTTCGCAGCGGCCCCGGCAGGGTGCGACCGTGGCGAAGGACGGTTCGGTGACACTCTCCGGTACGGTCATCTCCTCGTCGGACAACCAGCCCATCGTGGGGGCCAACGTCTATGTCGAGGGGACGACGCTCGGCGTGACGACCGACATCGACGGCAACTATTCGCTTACCGTGCCGGCCTCGACACGGCAGGTGACCTTCTCGTTCCTCGGCTACGACATGAAGAAGATCGCGGTCAAGGACAGCGAACTTTTCAAGCTGGTGACGCTCGTCGACGCCTCGAACGAATTGGAGGATGTCGTGGTCGTCGGCTTCGGCGTGCAGAAGAAGGAGTCGCTGGTGGGTGCCGTCCAGTCGGTCAAGCCCAGCGAGTTGCAGGTGTCGTCGAGCAACCTTTCGACCTCGTTCGCAGGTAAGATCGCCGGCGTGATCGCCGTGCAGAAGACCGGCGAGCCGGGCGCCGACGGGGCGAACTTCTGGATCCGCGGCATCTCGACCTTCGGTTCGGGACAGTCGCCGCTGCTGATTCTCGACGGCGTGGAGATCACCAGCCAGATGCTCAACAACATCCCGCCCGAGACCATCGAGTCGTTCTCGGTGCTCAAGGACGCCACGGCCACGGCCCTCTACGGTTCGCGCGGAGCCAACGGCGTGATGATCATCACCACCAAGAGCGGCCGCGACTCGGAGAAGATGACCATCAACCTGCGCGCCGAGGTCGGCATGTCGGCGCCGACGCGCGTGCCCGAAATCGCCGACGGCGTCACCTTCATGGAGACCTACAACGAGGCCCGTCTCACGCGCGGACGTTCGCCGCGTTACAGCGACCAGAAGATCATGGGTACGCGGCTGGGGCTCGATCCGTATGTCTATCCCAACGTCGACTGGTACGACATGCTCTTCAAGGACGCTTCGTTCAACCAGAATTTCAACTTCAACATGACGGGCGGTTCCAAGAAGCTCGACTATTTCCTCAACGCCACGGCCTATAACGAGAACGGCATCGTCCGCAAGCCCGATATTTCGAAATACGACACGAACATCAACGCGCAGAAGTACCTCTTCCAGGCCAACGTCTCGGCCGACGCCACGCCGACGACGCGCGTGTCGCTGAAAATGAACACCCAGCTGCACTACCGCCATGCGCCGATCGAGGACGTCTCCGACCTCTTCAAGTATGCGCTGACGGCCATGCCCAGCGAATTCCCGGCCACGCTGCCCGGCGAATCGTCCGACACCTTCACGCGCTTCGGCGTGACCGACGCCTGGAACGGCAGTCTGTTCACCAATCCCTATGCCCAGCTGTGCCGCGGGTACGGCGACCAGTTCCGCGGCCATTTCACCTCGGCGCTGACCGTGGATCAGGATCTCGGGTTCATCACCAAGGGCCTGAGCGCGACGGGAATGGCGACCTTCTACAACCGCGTCTATTCGGCCGTCTACCGCTCGTTCACGCCGTTCCTGTACAAGCTGACCGATTACAGCATCGACGATGCGGGCAATTACAGCTACGTGAGCGAATCGGCCAACACGGGCACGACCTATCTGGGCACCTCGCGCGGCAAGGACGGCTACCGCGAGCTGGCCTTTCAGGTGAAGTTGGACTATAACCGCACCTTTAACGAGAAACACGACGTGGGCGCCACGCTGGTCTACCACCAGAAGGAGCGCATGATGCACATCTCCGACTCGGAGGAGTACGCCGTGCTGCCCTATCGCCAGCAGGGTCTGGCCGGCCGCGTCACCTACGGATTCGACAAGCGCTATCTGGTGGAGGCCAATTTCGGCTACAACGGCTCGGAGAACTTCGCGCCGGGCAAGCGCTTCGGCTTCTTCCCCTCGGTGGCCGCAGGGTGGGTCGTTTCGAACGAACCCTTCTGGCGCGCCATCAAGGATAAGGTGAATCTGCTGAAATTCCGCGTTTCGTACGGTCTGGTCGGCAACGACGTCATCTCGTCGGAGTATGCCGACCGCTTCCCCTATCTGACCACCGTCGATATGGATCAGGGGTACGACGTCTACATCGGCACGAACCATATTCGGAAATACGGACCCATCTTGTCGGTCTACGGCAATCCCGACGCTACGTGGGAGGAGAGCCGCAAACTCGACGTGGGCGTGGAGATCGGCCTGTTCGACAGCCTGAACATCATCTTCGACTGGTTCAAGGAGAAGCGTTCGGGCATCTTCATGCAGCGCGCGTCGCTTCCCTCGTCGTTCGGCATGTCGAACATCACGCCCTGGGCCAATATCGGCAAGGTCGACAACCGGGGCGTCGACATCTCGGTCGACTACAACAAGGCCTTCTCGAAGGATCTGATCCTTTCGCTGCGCGGTTCGTTCACCTACGCGCACAACGAGGTGGTCGAGATGGACGAACCCGCCTACAAATGGGACTACCTCTCGAAGGTGGGCCATCCGATCAACTCGATCAACTGCCTGATCGCCGAAGGACTGTTCCAGGACGAGGAGGAGATCGCCTCGTCGCCCTCGCAGGCCGCCTATGCGACGGAGTTCCCTCTCAAACCCGGCGACATCAAGTTCAAAGACCTCAACGGCGACCGTGTGATCGACGACAACGACAAGTGCTGGTACGGCAACCCGACCGTGCCCGAAATCATCTACGGATTCGGATTTTCGCTCAAATACAAGGGCTTCGACTGCTCGGCCTTCTTCCAGGGACAGGGCAAGGTGTCGATCATCATGTACGACTCCCATCCGTTCGGCACCAAGGCGACGCCGGGCGGCGGCCTGATGCAGTGGATGGCCGACGAGCACTGGCGCGAAGAGGCGCCCGATCCCAACGCCCGTTATCCGCGTCTGTCGCCCGAATGGAATACCAACAACACGCAGGCCAACTCGCTCTACGTGCGCAACGGCCGGATGCTGCGTCTGAAAAATGCCGAGATCGGCTATACCTACAAGTTCATGCGCGTCTACGTGTCGGGCACCAACCTGCTCACCTTCTCTCCGTTCAAGTATTGGGATCCCGAAAAGGGATCGGGCAACGGCCTGAGCTACCCGCTGCAACGCACGTGCAACCTCGGTTTCCAATTCACCTTCTAACCCTACAACCATTCGACAGATCATGAAAAAGATAATCAGCATACTCGCATTCACCTCATTGCTGTGCTGCTCGTGCGACTACCTCGACGTCGTGCCCGAAGGCAAGGCGACCGAGGAGGACATCTGGAAAACGACCGAGCAGGCCGACAAGTTCCGCTACTACTTGCAGACCTACATGCCCAATCTGATCGGCTACGACTGGTCGCCCGACCAGTTCGCCGGCGACGATTTCATAACGGGTGCGCGCGGCACGACCTACTACTTTTCGAGCAAGAGCCTCCTCTACAACGAGGAGACGTCGAGCAACACCTATTTCGGCCGCTGGGAGCCGAGCAGCGTGAGCGGCGGTACCAACTACGACATCTACCGGGGTATCCGCTACTGCTACTACATGCTCGACAACGTTTATAAAGTGCCGGTCATCTCGCCCGAGAACGCCGACCGTTATGCCGGTGAGGCGTGGTTCCTGATCGGCTACTACCACCAGTGTCTGCTCGAATACTACGGGCCGGTGATTCTGGTGAAACGATTTATCCCGATCGATGCGCCCGAAGAGGAGATTTTCGTACCCCGTACGCCCTACGACGATTGCGTGAAGTTCATCGCCGACTGCTACGACAAGGCGGCCGGACTGCTGCCCGAGACGGTCGTGCCGGCCGAACTGGGTATGCCGACGAAGATGGCGGCGCTCAGCTACAAGGCACGCCTGCTGCTCTACGCCGCCTCGCCGCTGGTCAACGGCAATCCCGATTACGTAGGATTCAACAATCCCGACGGTACGCCGCTGATGAACACCACCTACGACAGGGAGAAATGGAAGCTGGCGATGGATGCCGCCGAGGCGGCGATCCAGCTCTCGGAGAAGACCGGCCAGAACGGCGGCAAGCAGAATTACTACCTCTACACGAATATCGATTCGACGCTCGATGAATTCGAACAGGGCGTGAAGAACTACCACGGCACCTTCGTCGATCAGTTGTGGAACGGCGAGGAGTTCATCATGGCCAAAGGCGCGGAAACGGGCATTCAGAACATACAGCGTTACGGCGGACCGCGTTCGATCGCAGGCGACATGTCGAAAGGCTGGAAGACGACGTGCGTGCCGACGATGGAGGCCGTCGAAATGTACTACACCAAGAACGGACTGCCGCTCGAAGACGACCCGCTGACCAAGGACGCCGACCTCTACCGCGTCGCGCCGGGCGACAGCACGGCGCTGCTGCACCGCAACCGCGAACCCCGCTTCTACGCCTCGATCGGTTTCGACCGCGGCACGTTCGAGATCGACGACAAAATCCTCACGCTCCAGCTCCGCGGCGGCGAACTGCACGGCTCGACGCTCAAGGAGACCGACGAATACCAGAGCTGCACGGGTTACCTCTGCCAGAAATGGATTCACAAATCGAGCACCTACAACCAGTCGAAGAACTCCTACAACTACCGCAAATACGCCTATCCCTACCTGCGGCTTCCGGAACTGTTCTACAACTACGCCGAAGCGGACTTCGAATACAACGGGTCGTTGAGCCCCTTGAGCCTCGAATACCTCAACCGGGTGCGCAAACGCTGCGGGCTGCCCCGCTTCCAGGATTCGTGGGCCTTGGTGGGCGGCATTCCCTCGGGCAGCGAACTGCGCAAGGTGCTGCACCAGGAGCGTTCGATCGAATTCCTGTTCGAAGGACGCCGTTTCCACGACCTGCGCCGCTGGAAGGAGGCTCCCGAGGTGATGAACAAGGAACCCCGCTCGTGGAACCGGGACGGAAAGACCCAGGAGGATTTCTACCAGGTGATCCCGGCCAATCAGGGAGGCCGCGTCCGCGTCTTCGAAGCGCCGAAGAGCTACTGGCTGGCCATTCCCATGAGCCAGATCAACAAGAATCCCAACCTGGTGCAGAACCCCGGCTATTAACCCATTGTCACACGCCAAACAACAAGATAAAGAGATGAAAAAACTGCTCTGTTCAATACTCGTCGGCCTGGCCGCACTGTCCGTAACGGGATGCGACGACGACGAAGTGAAAACCCCCGACTTCGCCGTATCGACGGCCCAATGGACCTTCTCCCAACAGGAAGGCATGCAGCGCATGATCGTATCGGCCCCCGGCGCATGGACGCTGACCGGCATTCCCGACTGGATGACCGTGACGCCCGCGGAGGCGGCCGGTCCCTGCGAGATCACGATG
>OLFY01003942.1_pt1 | contig 11074 bp, 7 predicted proteins | sample 1605611 | NCBI WGS metagenome assembly OLFY01 (sample SAMEA3888923, study PRJEB22519) | human gut metagenome | biome: human gut; feature: human-associated habitat; material: faeces | place: Denmark | collected 2011
CTCGTTGGGCTGCCCCTGGAATAACCTCCCCAGACACAGAAATCCTGACACTCCCTCTATTTCCCGCAAACAGGTAAACCCGCCCGTCAAGGAACTTATAAGATGAATGAGTACGACGGTGAGTTGACTACATGGCGACCTGATGGCATGAAAGTCGTTCAGACTTACAAAAATGGTGTTGCCAATGGCTGGCAGAAAAACTACAACTCACAAGGGGCGTTGATGGGGGAAATAATGATGAAGAATGGTCGTGCGACGGGGGAATTTCGTGCCTATGATTCGCGTGGCAATATTGTTCAAGAGGGCACCCACGAAGACAATGTTGTAAGCACTGTCAAAGGCATGTCCTCACCAAGACCGGAGCCGAATGAGGTTTCGCCCAATGACAATGGCGGGATCATGATCAAAGAGGTGAATGAGTAGCTCACTAGCGGATAACCGTAATTAAGGTAAAAGCCTAGAATGTTGAGAGGAAAGCCTGGAGTCTTTCTCGGCTCCGTGTGAGGCAAGCTCTCAAATAATCCGTTTCTCGACTGGCGAGTGGGACGGTTTGGAGAGGCGTGCAGTGGGGCCGACTCGTGAAAGAAAATGTAAATGCTTCAATCGTTTGCAAGGACTTGCTGATTGCGGAAGTCGCAATCAGACAAGGTTGTTGGTCGAAAATGCCTCCAGAACAGAGCAAAAAATGGACGGCTTGAGTTCGAGGTGTACGAGTGTCTAGGAGGAGGGCGGCCGCACGACTGAGCGGTGTGTCAACTCCTTCTCGAAATCCCTTGTAGATCTGAGTAGAATCTAAAGATTTACCAAGGGCGGCTTCCGTCCCGGGCCCGGCGGGTGAGCCCCGCACGCCTCCAATCCCTTATCCGTCTTCAAGGAATGTTTCCGACTTCCATAAAGCACGCGCTCGAGAACATCGGCAGCCTGTACAAGAACTGGCGTGCCGCCGGCTCTGGCTGCATCGCCGCGTCGTTCAATATCGTCTGCCTCGGTCTTCTCTGGCTCATGGCGCCGCTTGAGTCGGAGCCACTCGCCTCGTTGCGCCGCAACAAGGCGTTCTTCTATCCTCAGGTCGACTTCAACGCTCCGAAGCTTTTCGATCCCCTGCGCATCTTCATCCAGACGGTCTTTCTCCTGGCTGTCCTTCCGCCGCGCGGTCACGGCCCGCGCCTCGTGCGCACGGTCGTCGACATCCTGCGCGCCGCCGGCGCCCTGATCAACCGCGCGGGCGATGCCTTCGGCGCTGCGGCCCTCAGGTGCGTGCGCGCCGTCGTCGATGACAGCGAGGAGAAAAAGCCGGGCGGCCGCAGGCTTCCCAGCTGGGTGCCCGTCGTCCTGCTTGTGCCGGGACTCGTCCTTGCCGCGCTCTGCATCACCCAGCCCTTCAACCTGCACGGCCAGATCGTCTTCCTTGCGCTCATGTTCGTCTCCATGATCGTGCTCATGCGCATCCGCGCACGGATCACGCTCATGCTGCTCTTCGTCATTTCGTTCGTTGTCTCCGGCCGCTACCTCTGGTGGCGCTGCACGTCGACCGTGAGCACGGGCAACGGGCTCGACCTCTTCTTCGGGGTCCTGCTTCTCGTGGCCGAGGTCTATGCGTTCTCCGTGATGGTGCTCGGCTACTTCCAGGTCTGCTGGGTGCTCGACCGCAAGCCTGCCGCGCTGCCCGCCGACCGCTCCGTCTGGCCCCACGTCGACATCTTCATCCCGACCTACAACGAGTCGCTCGACGTCATCAAGCCGACGGTCTACGCCGCGCTCAACATGGACTGGCCCGCCGACAAGCTCCACGTCTATGTGCTCGACGACGGCAGCCGCGACTTCATCCAGGCCTTTGCGGAGGCCGCAGGTGCGGGCTACATCAAGCGCGAAGAGCACAATCATGCCAAGGCGGGCAACATCAACCACGCGATGACCGTCACGAGCGGCGAGTACATCGTGATCTTCGACTGCGACCACGTCCCCTCGAACGACTTCCTCGTCTCGACGACGGGCTGGCTCGTCCGTGATCCGAAGATTGCACTCGTGCAGACGCCGCACCACTTTTACTCGCCCGATCCCTTCGAGAAGAACATGCATCTCGAGCGCGCCATGCCGATCGAGAACTCGCTCTTCCACGACTTCATCCAGAAGGGCAACGACACGTGGAACGCCACGATGTTCTGCGGTTCAAACGCCGTCATGCGCCGCAAGGCTCTCGAGGAGATCGGCGGCATTGCGGTCGAGACCGTGACCGAAGACGCCCACACGTCTCTCAAGCTCAACCGCAGGGGCTGGAACTCGGCCTTCATCTCGCGTCCGCTTGCTTCGGGCCTCTCCACGGAGACCCTTGCGGCCCACATCGGCCAGCGCATTCGCTGGGCGCGCGGCATGATCCAGATCTTCCGACTCGACAATCCGATGCTCGGCAAGGGCCTGACGCTTCCGCAGCGCCTGTGTTTCTTCAACGCGATGCTGCATTTCCTGCACGGCCTGCCGCGCATCATCTTCCTTCTGGCCCCGCTTCCCTACATGTATGCGGACATCTACGTGATCTACGCGACGGCGGCCTCCGTCTTCGCCTACGTGATCCCGCACATGGTGCACACGGCCGTGACGAACTCGATCCTGCAGAAGGGCTACCGCTATCCGTTCCTCGGCGGCGTGTACGAGGCCGTCCTCTCCTGGTACATCCTCATCCCGACCACGGTCGCGCTCATCTTCCCGCATTACGGCAAGTTCAACGTGACGGCCAAGGGCGGCACGATCGGCGAGAAGTACCTCGACTGGCACATCTCCTGGCCCTTCGTCGCGCTCATCGCGCTCAACGCCGTCGGACTGTTCATCGGCCTTGAGAAGGCCTTCTTCGATCCGGATCCGCAGTACGTGACGCTTGTCATCAACCTCGGCTGGATCGCCTACAACCTGATGGTGCTCGGCGCCGCCATGTCGGTCGCCGTCGAGGAGAAGGAGGCGCACCGCTTCCCGCGCGTCGGCCTCAACCTGCCGATCGTCCTTGAGACCGGAGACGGCATGCGCCACAACGTACGTACGGTCGAATACTCCCAGAAGGAGCTTCGCGTGCGCGCCCTCGACACGGCCTTCACCATGCCTGCGGCCGGCGAGCGCGTTGCATTCGAATTCGCCGAAGAGGCGGGCCCCGTCCGCTTCGAGGGCACCGTCATTGAAAACGGAGAGGGTTGGACGGACATCGCCGTCGACCTTCCCGACATGGCCTGCGAGCGTCGCTGGAACAGCGTGACGTTCTCCCGCCGCGGCATGTGGGCGATGAATCCCGAGGGCACGGTCGACGACCGCTTCCTCACGGGCTTCCTGATGCTCGGCCGCCATGCGCTCTACGGCTACCGCTCCATGATCGAATTCCTGCCCGGCCGGGTTCTGCCCGCCGTTCGGGACGCCGTCCTCGCCATGCTGCCGCGACAGCCGGTTGCAAGGAAGTCCTGATGGCAAACGCAAACTGAGAAGACATGAAGAATCCCACACTCATCGGAACCGCTGCCGCGTGCCTCATGGCCGCTGCGTTCGCCGCTCCCGCCTGGAGCGCGCCCTCTGACGGCATGAAGTCCGTCTCTCAGCTCCAGCCCGTCTGGCGCACAGACGTCACGGGCTCGCGTACCGAAGTCGTTCCCCTCATGAAGCTCGTGCCCGGCGGCAGTGCCGCGGCCGTCAAGCTTACAGGCCTCTCCCGTGTGCAGGCCTTCGACTTCGGCGTGCGCCGTGACGAGGTTGTCTCTGAGGCGACGCTCGACCTGAGCTTTACGCCTTCGCCCGCGCTCGCCCCGTCCGGCTCGCAGATCAACTTCTACCTCAACGGCCGCCTGCAGCGCTCGGTGCCCATCTCGGCCTCGATGGTGGGCAAACCCTCGCAGCTCACGCTCAAGCTTTCGCCCAAGGTGATCGAGTCCGTCAATCAGTTGACGGTCGAGTTCATCGGACACACGCCGTCGGTCTGTGAAAATCCGGCCGACGCCGCCATCTGGCTCGACATCGCGGCCGAAAGCCGCCTCACGCTCGTCAAGCAGCGCGTCAGACTCGCCAACGATCTCGCGGCCTTCCCCGCGCCGTTCGTCGACACCGCCTCGAACGAGCCTTCCGTGCTGCCGATGGTCTTCACCTCGGCTCCGACCTCGATGGAAAAGCAGGCCGCCGCCGTGCTCGCGAGCATCGTCGGCCGCATGAGCGACTGGCGCGGTGCCGACTTCCCCGTCTTCTACAACGGCACGCCCGCCGAGGGCCACTTCGTCGTCTTCGCGACGAACGAGCGTCGTCCTGACTTCCTGCACGATCTGCCCAAGGCCGACGGTCCGATGGTGACCATCGCCGACGCGCCTGCCAGCCTCTCCGGCAAGATGCTCGTCATTCAGGGCCGCAACGACGAGGACCTCCTCGCTGCCGTGCGTGCGCTCGGCACCGACCGTCCCGTGATGGTGGGCGAGACCTTCCGCGTCAAGAAGGCCGAAGTGCCGCCCGTGCGCGAGGCCTATGACGCTCCGCGCTGGATCAACACCGACGCCGAGATTCCGTTCTCGAAGCTCATGCAGTATCCGGGTCAGCTTTCCGCCCGCGGTCACGTAATGGCCCCGGTGCAACTGCCCGTCAAGTTCGCACCCGACCTCTTCATGGTGGGCGACGCCGAGCTCGGCATGCAGATCCGCTACCGCTACGCCAAGCCGATGCCCGAGGAGACCGCCCAGCTGCGCACCTTCGTCAACGGCTACCTCGCCGACAGCGACACGCTCGCGGGTAGGGACGGCCGCGGTTCGCGCACCGTTCAGCTTCCTGCCTTCTACGGCGCCATCTCCGTCGATGATCCGATGGGCGCCACGCTCACCCATTCGACGAGCCTCGGCTTCTCCGTGAGCTACGAGCGCACGATTCAGGGCGGCTCCCAGGACAACTGCCGCTCCGTCTCGCTCATCGGCCATCAGATGGAGATCGAGCCCACGTCCACGCTGACGGTCAAGGGCCTCTTTCACCACGCCGAGCTTCCCAATCTGAAGCTCTTCACGCGTGCGGGCTATCCGTTCACGAAGTACGCCGACCTCTCGCAGACCGCGGTCTTCATTCCGCAGGACGCGAGCAGGAGCGAGCTCACGACGATGCTCAACACCATGGGCCGCATGTCCGCCATGACGGGCGCCCCCGCGATGCACGTGCACGTGACGGGCGACATGAACGATCCCGAGCTTGCCAAGCGTGACATTCTCGCCTTTGCGCGCTTCCCCGCCCCCGTGACCGACATCGACGTCGAGAATGCGGGCCGCATTCAGGAGAAGCTCGTTGAGGCCTTCAGGGCGAAGTCCCCCTCCGTGCAGAAGACGGCCGAAGGTGCCTATGACAACGGTATTGCCGCCATCGTCTCGGCAGAGTCCCCGCTCGCGGGCGGCCGCACGCTCGTGGCGCTCCTCTCCGAAGGCGCGTCCGGCGCCGCCCGTCTCAACGCCGAGCTCGTCAATCCTGCCGGCCTCGGTTCGGTGACAGGTTCCGTTGCAGTCGTCAACGCCGCGGGCGTGACGGGCTTCGACGTCGGCGAGCACTACACCGTCGGCAACCTGCCCTGGTACCACAAGGTCTGGATGACCGTCATCGATCGTCCGGGCGTCCTCGTTGCTGCCGCTCTGCTGAGCGCGCTCTTCGTGGGCTTCGGCATTTTCCTCTTCATGCGCTACTGGATCAGGAGCCGCTCGTAATGTTCAAGAAGATGATTATCTCCGCAGCGCTTGCCTGCGCCTTCTGCAGCGCTTCGTCCGCCATGGCCGCCTGGCCCGTCTGGGACGAGTTCCGCAATGACGCGCTCGACAACGGCCGCGTCGTCGACAAGAGCGATGACCGCAAGGTGACGACGAGCGAGGGCCAGTCCTATGCGATGTTCTTCGCGCTCGTCACCAACGATCAGGTGACCTTCGACGGCCTCGCCGCCTGGACCGCCGACAACCTCTCCGGGGGCGACCTCACGAAGACGCTTCCCGCCTGGCTCTGGGGCAGGGGACGCGGCGACAAGTGGGGCATTCTCGACACCAACAACGCCACCGACTCCGACATGTGGATCGCCTGGTGCTTCCTCGAGGCAGGTCGTCTCTGGAAGTCCGAGGAGTACACGAAGAAGGGCATGGCGATGCTCGAGCTCCTCAAGAAGGAGGTCCGCACCGTCGACAATCTGGGCAGCGTCGTGCTGCCGGGCCGCGTTGGCTTTGAGGACAACGGCACGGTCAAGCTCAATCCGAGCTACTACCCGCTCTTCCTCTTCAAGCGCTTCGCGCTCGAGGACGCCTACTGGAACGAGGTTTACGAGGGATCGCTTCGCATGTTGCTGAGGTCCTCCCCCGCGGGCATCGCCCCCGACTGGGCGCTCTTTGACAAGGGCGGCCGTCTAGTGCCGCCCAACGGCGACGACTACGAGATCGGCAGCTACAACGCCATCCGCACGTATCTGTGGGCGGGCATGATGTCGCCCGACGATCCCAACCGCGCGATCCTCATGAAGCACTTCAGCCCGATGGTCGAGGCGACGAGGGCGCTCAACATGCCGCCCGAGAAGATCCACACGGTCAATCTCACCGTCAACGACACGGGTCCCTTCGGCTTCGGCGCCTGCCTCATCCCGATGCTCGGAAACGACCGCACCGCGGGCCTCGTGCGCAGCGTGGTCGACTCCGAAAGGCTTTCGGGCGAGAGCTACTACTCGAGCATGCTCGCGCTCTACGGCCGAGGCTGGGATGAAGGCCGCTTCGCGTTCGACGCCGACGGCCGCCTGATCTTTCCGAAGGGACGATAAGACGCATGCAGACCAGAATTGAAAACGGCGCCGGCCCCCGCTTCACGGGGCTCGGCGTCTGGAACGTCTACTTCATCATTGCCTTTGCGCTTGCAGCCTTCGGCTACATCGAGCTCAACCTTCTGGGCAACGCGCTCCTGATGGCCTGGCTCCTGCTGCCCGTCGGCCCGAAGTGGCTGCGCATCCTGCGCGGTACGCTCGGCGTCGCCGCGGCTGCCGTGCTCCTCTATTCGGAGAGCTGGCTGCCGGGCGTCGACAGCATCCTCGCCAACAAGGGCGGCATCGCGGGCTTCTCGCTTCTCTACATGGCCGAGTTCGCGCTCGACTTCATCAACGTGAAGATGGTGGGCTGGGGCCTTCTCGTCTTCCTCGGCTACTTCCTCGTGCGCCGTTACGTGCGCGTGACGTTCTTCACGATCGTCTACTTCCTCGGCGCAGTGACGATGCCGTGGGTGCAGTCGATCCTGCCCGAACGCGCGCCCGTCGTGACGGCCGACGCAGGCGGTCAGACGAATGAGGCCGCCGCGCCCGCCAAGACGGGCAAGGCCGACGCCAAGGCCGTGGGCGAGTGGTACGACGCCTTCCTCGCCTACGAGCACGACCGACGCGCCCGCTTCCCGAACGGCCTTTCCGAGAAGGACACGCCGTTCGACATCCTGCTCCTGAGCATCTGCTCGGTCTCGAACGACGACCTCGCCGTCTCGCAGCTTGACCAGCATCCGCTCTTCAAGGAGTTCAACATCCGCTTCGACTCGTTCAACGCGGCGACGGCCTATTCGGGCCCGGCCCTGCTGCGCCTGCTCAACGGCGCCTGCGGGCAGCCGTCCCACAGCGAGCTCTACGGCGAGCGCCGTCCCGAGTGCGAGATCATGACGAGGCTCGGCACGCTCGGCTATTCGCAGCGCCTGCTGATGGACCACTCGGGCGAGTACGACAACTTCCTGCAGTCGATGCGCGACAAGGCGGGCGTCACCGCCACGCTTGACAACGCGAAGTACCCGACGCGCTACATGGGCTTTGACGACGAGGAAATCGCCGACAGCCTGGCCGTGCTGCGCCACTGGCAGCGCACGCAGGTGAAGTCGAAGGCGGGCCGTACGGCCACGCTCATCAACTTCATCGCGCTCCACGACGGCAACCGCCTGCCCGGCCGCGGCCGCGCCGAGCCCTTCAAGCCGCGTGCTCAGGAGATGTTCGACAACATCCGCACCTTCCTGCGCGAGCTTGAACGCTCCGGCCGCAAGACGATGGTCGTGATCGTGCCCGAACACGGCGCTGCCGTGAGGGGCGACAAGATCCAGGTCCCGCGCCTGCGCGACATCCCGACCATGCGCATTTCGCGCGTTCCGGTCATGGTCAAGTTCGTGGGCCTCAAGGGCATGCCCAACGAGCCCATCCACGTGACGGGCAACACGAGCTATCTGGCGCTCACGTCGCTCATCGGCAAGACGCTCGAGACCGACTACTTTTCCAAGGACGGCGGCACGGTTCCGCTCGAGCAGCTCGTCCATGATCTGCCGCAGACCAACCCCGTGAGCGAGAACGGCACCGTTCAGACGCTCGAATATCAGGGCCGCGAATACTTCCGCCAGAACGGCGGCGAGTGGAAGCCCTACGGCGGCTGATTTCCGAGTCCGCAGACAGAATGACAAGGCCCGCGAACACCTGTGTGATCGCGGGCCTTGTTGCTGTGTGCCAGGCATGGGTACAATCTATCTCTGGACCACCCATTCTTGTCAAGCAAGATGTCAAGTATTTTCCGCCGCAGGCGGTGCGTGAGCGCGAAAGCGCTCTCGCAGTGACCGCGGGCCGTACTAATTTGAGCGAGCTTGCTCGCGTGAATTCAGGAAATGAGGCCCGCCCAGGAACGCGGTAAAACGACGGAAAAAAGACTCCCTGATCCGCATCCTTTACCGAGGTCATGCGGAGTCAGATCAAGCAGATTCTATTCAAGCGAGAGGCCCATCCACCAATCTCTCAGGGCTGTCGGGACTCCGTTCGGAATTCCATGCCCGCCATGAACTTCAGAAAGCCGTCTGTGCCAAATAAAAGGCAATGCAAGTTTCTGCAATGTGAGGCGTATGGCTATTAGACGGCGCCTTTAAGGCATCTCATGAATCAATCTTGCTTGAGGTCGGACTATTCTCTTTCGGGCGGTTAAGGCTTATGCGGCTTTGGCTTGTTCAAGCTCCCACTGCTTCAGTACCGCCTTCGATATGCCAGCTTTCTCGAAGCTGAATGTCTCTCCGTATTTGAGGAGAGCTGTGGCTATGCGCACCAACTTGGCTGCGACATAGACTAGAACTTTAAACCAAGGTCTTGGCGATGCCAGGCGCTCCTTGATGCTTGCTACGAACGGGCAGTCAGGCAACCGGTCGTTGCGCACCATCAAACACAATGCGCCTGCACCCAGGATGCAGAGCGATCGGAGCATCTTGTCTCCTCGCTTCGACATCTTTCCCTGGCCTCGGGCTTCACGACCGGAAGAGGTCTCCGTGTGATGCCCGGTAATTCTGTTATTCGGGACAAGACCAATGAACGCCATGGTCTGTTTTGGGGAATCGAATCTTGCGATGTCACCCACTACAGCGCACCAACGGCTCGTCGTCAGCACTCCGAATCCCGGTATGGAACGGAGCAGGGAAGCCCGCGGATCACGCTGGGTAGCCTCTGTCAGGAGCTTCAGCACCGTTGCAATGTCATGGTCGAGATCATGCACCCGGTTGATCATGAGGTGCAGAGTCTCTACCACTTCATCACCGAAAGCCTCTCGGTTGGCATCGATCAGCTCATGCAGAGCCTTCTGGTTGAAGGAGCCTGCACGGATGGGAAATCCCCATGCATGAAGCGTAGCCTTGACGTGCACCATAGTCTTCGTTCGTTGCCCCTTTAATTGGCGATAGGAGGCCTGCAGAGCAAGCAGACGGCATTCCTCACGCGTCTTCCCGCGGATGGGCGTCAGCCAGCGGTCATAGGCCAGATTCAGGATGGCAAACGCGTCATTGAGGTCGGTCTTCTGGCCATTGCAATGATCCTTGACCCATGCCTGGACATGCCGCCCGCTGATCATCATGACTTCATGTCCGAGCTCCTGAATCTGCTCGGCGATCTGATGAGCACCGCTGCATGGCTCCATGGCAACCAAGGTCGGAGCCATGTTTGCCAGAAGCTCATAGAGCTTGTCGTAGGGGATCCGGTCAATGAGATAAGGTTCCTTGTGATCAGAGTCGAATGCGGCAAGAGCCACATCAGTCTTGGCAAGGTCGAGGCCAACAGCTTCGTATGCGATAGAGGTGTCGAGTGTTGACAGGGTGCGCTTTCTAGCCATGATATGGACTCCATGAAGGCTTGTGATGCCACATTATCGATCTGCGAGAATCGATTGCCTAGGCATCGGGAGGGTGGTCCATGTCATTAAAGGCGAGGGTTTCCCGGCGGTTTGGCTAACGACAAAACCAATGAAGGCCCCGACGCTTGCCGGAGCCTTCACTTGATTTCAATTCCCTAACGAGTCTTGATTATGCATCAACGCGGCTGCTTGACGATCTTGCCTTCAGCCTTGAGCATTTCGAGGACCTGGTCGACAGGAAGCGCCTTGGTGACCTTGCCGTTGTAGCCCTTGACGTCCTTCGCCTTGAAGAGCGAATTCACGACGGCTTCTTCGGTGGCCTCGATCGTGGCCATGAAGATCGGCGTCATGTCGTCATTGGCGACGTTGACGTTCTGGAGCTTCTCGAGCTTCTTAGTGTTGTGCGGAACGCGGTTTTCCTTGGCGGTCGAGAATGCGATCGCGAAGTCGCCCGAACCGTTCGAGGCGATGCCGCCCGCCTTGGCGAGGCCCATGAAGGCGCGCTTGGCGACGCGCTCGAGGTTGCGGGCATCAATCGGAGCGTCGGTGGCGACGACCATCATGATCGAGCCGTCGGCGCATTCGATTTCCTTCTGCCACGGATAGCCGCCGAGCTTTTCGCCCACGGCGACGCCGTCAACATTGAGGAAGCCGCCAAAGTTGGTCTGAACGAGGACGCCGACCGTGTAGCCGCCCATGCTCGCGGGCAGCTTGCGGGACGACGTGCCGATGCCGCCCTTGAAGCCGAAGGCCTTCGTGCCGGAGCCTGCGCCCACGACGCCTTCTTCAACGGGACCGGACTTGGCCGTCTGGATGGCCTTCAGGACGTCCTTGGAAGTGAGGAAGCGGGCGCGGATGTCGTTGATGCCGCCGTCGTTCGTTTCACCGACCACGCCGTTGACGCTGCGGCAGTCGCCGTTTTCCTTGAAGGAGAACGTATAGTCGATGAT
>OLFY01003946.1_pt1 | contig 11062 bp, 11 predicted proteins | sample 1605611 | NCBI WGS metagenome assembly OLFY01 (sample SAMEA3888923, study PRJEB22519) | human gut metagenome | biome: human gut; feature: human-associated habitat; material: faeces | place: Denmark | collected 2011
CGTTTTATCCCGCTTATCCGTATTTTGTCCGATACCGCTTTCATATCTACCGGCTGTCGATTCCTTTACCTCTATGGCACTTTCTTTTAAGACCTCCTTTTGTGCATATTCTTTTTGTATATTTTTCATATTCTTTTCTTGTAGGACACTGCCCTCTTGTTCACAATCCTCCCGTATACTTTCACTTTCCTCCGTCACATCTCCCACCGGTTCATCTTCCTCCGCCGGCTTTTCGGGCTTTAAAAGGATATATAATATCAGGCTGTACAGCAGCGGACGACAGTTCAGTGCAATATCCGCGAGCAGATTTTCATAGCCTTTCGGCTGGTTTAAGCGGGCAAATAAAAACAAAAACGTTGCAATATATCCCGCTGTAATGATATTTTTACAGAACGTATTCCTCCACGAGCTGCGGCTGTCCGTGTTGAATACTGCCGGTACTGAAAACAGCAGACTGCCGGAAAACACTGCTGCCAGCGCTTTCCAGTCCAGCAGCAGTCCGATTTTGAATTCTGACAGATATGCCACCATCAATACATACAGTATCACTGTTGCAAATTTCACAATAAATTTTTTCATACGAATCCTCATTTCGCAGGCATTTTTGCTACTTCTGTATGTATTCAATCTTTTTACGCTGTAATACTGCGGATACCGGCAGTAACAACAGGCTGAATACCAATGCATACATCAATGGAAGAATTGCAACTGCAAAATTATTGCCAAAAACCTGCATATATTCCTGCGCACTGTACTGCACGGCATCCGGCATAACCTGTACAACAACCACAAATGAAAACAGACTGATAAATACACCTGCATAAATCAGCAGCTTTTGAACCAGCTTTACTGCTTCAATACTTTTATTCAGCTGTAATAATGTAACTTCCGAATTCTTGTGCATAGAGATTGCAAGCCCTTTGCCAAAATCTTTTGCAAATCCCGAAATGCATACAGCCGGAATTACAAGCAGTGCCAAAAAAATGAGTCCCGGCAGGTCTATAAAATATCCAATCATGCTAAAAGACCCCTGACTTAAAAATACCATACAAAAAATTGCTGCAACAACTGAAAGAACAGATACAACTGTAACCATAACTTTCTCCTTTCTGCCGCTTCCTGCGGCGGTTGATTTATTTTGTTTACACCTTTTATTTATCAAATCCGGCTGAAAATAAAAATACTACCATAGACGAATCCTGGTAGTATTTTTAGTAGTATCTTTATTTTTTGCCTATTTTAAGCCTTTTTTCATGCGTTCAAGCTCCTCATCCAGTGAATCCTGTGTTGAATCTTCACCGGCTGCATCTTTCTTTTTCCCCTTATGCTTTTCTTCCTTATATGCATCGGAGAATAAGACCTTTGCAACAAATCCTGCTCCGCCAAAAATCAGCACGAGCATAATAACCCATTCATACATTGATATTGAAACCATGTAAATATTTGTATTTAAAATAATGGATGCTACAATCAAAATAACACTCAATGCCGTAAACAACTTCGATGCAAAAGAGGCTCCGCTTGCGAACATCCATATAATACCGATAATAAACGGAATCATAATCATCCCCGAATTCAGACGGACACCACCAAGCATAATTGTTCCGCCGTAACCGAACCAGCCGGACGATACAACCACTTTCTGGGATAAAATAAACAACCCCACAATCAACATAACAACTCCGGCTACAAACTGTTTTAATTCATTTTTTGCACTTTTCATACACTACCCCTTTTCTCCTTTGAAATTTTACTCCGTATCCTGTTCTTTTACTTTACCGGATTCTTTTTTCTATGGTAAACCATCAGCGTTACCCCAAGCGCCACGATAAAAACGGAAATAAACTGGGAGGTGGACAAAAATCCGACCGCCCCGCGGTAATCATTTCTTAAAAACTCAATCAGAAATCTTCCGATACCGTACAGCAGTAAATAAATACTGCCGATATCGCCTGTTATCAGCTTTTTCTGCTGATATAAAAAACGGTGTGCAATCCATATCAGGATTGCGGCAATCAAAAAATCCCCTGCTGCTGAAAGAAGCTGTGTCGGAATAAGCTTTATGCCTGACGGTGCCATGCTGTCTGCGGGAAATGTAATCCCCCATGCGGCGGTTGTTTCCCGTCCGTAACAGCAGCCTGCCAAAAAGCAGCCGATTCTGCCAAAGCCCTGTGCAAGTGCCACTTCCGGCATGATTAAATCAAAATACTCCAAAAATACGAGTTTTTTTACTTTGCAGTAAATCCACGCCGCAAGCACCCCCGCAATAATGCCGCCGTAAACAACAAAGCCCTCAGACCCCAAAACCGCAAGCGGATCTTTTAAAAAATCCTTAAAGCTTACAATCACATACAAAATCTTTGCGCCTAAGAAGCCGCCGATGATCGCAAGAATTGCGATATCAATCACGGATTCGTCTTTCAACTCCAGCTTTTTTGCCCGCTTACAGCCAAGCACCAGCGCCAGAAGAAATCCCAGTCCAATCATAAAGCCATATCCGCGTACATGAAAATTTCCGATTTGAAACAAGTCGATTTTCATTGATGTTTCCTCTCTTTCCGGCTAGTCCATTGCCAAATCCTGTCTTGCTTTTTTCATGCGTTCTTCAAACTGCACATAAAAATCGCGTCCGTCATACGGCAGTGCAAAGAAGCTTTTTAAAATATACATTGTTAAAATTCTGTTCTGCCCTTCATCCAGTCCCTGCTGTGCCGCCTGAATTTCCTTTAAAAAAGCATGCCATGTCACAAGAAATGCGTTATACGCTTCTAAATCCGGCGTATCCAGCCACTTTTTCACCTTGATTTTCGTGAGATTGTGCTTGTGGCACTCGTCCTTTTGCAGGATATACTGAAAATGTGTGTCGTCCTGCCAGTACCTTCCCAGCGGAAACAACCGGCAGATACCCGGTCTTGCACCGTGAATCCGGCAGCGCTGCTGTTCATTTAAAAATGTACAGGTTTCGTTTTCCCCTGCCATTTTCAGATTCGGTAGAATCACGCCGTCTACGACATTTAATGCCAGATGTTTCTCCACCAGACTTTCAAACGGCATCTGAAGCTGTCTTGTCAGACGGCAGATATCATACGGGTCTAACACAATCGAATCTCCCATGCCGTGACAGCATACGGAATTGCAGCCCTGACACTGATTTGTATCTGTCTTTACCATATCATTTTCACTATATAACTTTCCATCGGAAATTTCTTCCAGACTGCAGTTTCTAATCATTCTATTTTAACCTATCCAAACAGATTCTTTCTCAAATCGCTGATCTTTGTATGATATGTGGAAATGCTTTCTGAATCCGGTATGTAATTGTTTGGACCTTTCTTAAATACTATTTTTAACAAAATCGGTGTGATAATCGTTGTAATAACAACCACGATAACAACCGGTCCCATAAAGGCACTGCCCATCATGCCGAGTGCCGCACCTTTGCTGGCTACAATTAAGGCGACCTCGCCTCGTGAAATCATGCCGACACCGATGCGCTTACACTGATACGGCTTGTATCCGCATACCTTTGCACCGAGTCCGCAGCCAATAACTTTGGTCAACACCGCTACAATAACTAATACAACGGTAAATGCAATAATCGTTCCTGTCATATTCGGCAGTTCTACCTTCAGTCCGATACTTGCAAAAAATACCGGTGAGAGCAGTAAAAATGAAAGGGTGTCAAAACGGGACTGGATAAATTCAGAACGCTCTGTATTGGAAATAATCAGACCTGCAATATATGCACCTGTAATATCCGCAACACCAAACCACGCTTCTGCCACGTAAGACATTAAAAGGCAGAATACAAAAGCTATGATGGCATGTCTGTGACGTCCGCGGTCAGCGCTTTCAATCCATTTTTTATAAAACTTGTAAAATACAAAACCCACAACACCTGCAAATACAAAGAATAATACAACCTTTAACAGTACAACCGCTACATTCACCGATTCATCTGCAAGACTTGTAATAATTGTCAGAGCCACAATACCTAAAATATCATCAATAATGGCAGCCCCTAAAATCGCGTTGCCGGAATGAGTTTTTAATTTGCCCATTTCCTTTAAGGTTTCAACCGTAATGCTGACAGAAGTTGCCGTCAGTATAACGCCGATAAATGCATTCTGAAGCACAACGCTGCATGAGGCATCCGAATCAATAACACCCGGCTTGTTAAAGAAATATGCAACGGCAAATCCACCGATAATCGGCATGATAACGCCACAGAGTGCAATAACAAATGCAGCTTTTCCGCTCTTTTTCAGCTCTTTAATATCTGTTTCCAGTCCGGCGCAGAACATCAGTACGATAACGCCAAGCTCCGCTACATTACTTAGAAACTCCGTTTCCGTAAGCAGCCCCAGCATAGACGGTCCTAACAAAAGACCGGCAAGCAATGAGCCGACAACCTGCGGCATCTGTACACGCTTCGTCGCCAGCCCCAATACCTTTGTACAAAGCAGTATCACTGCCAAATCCAGTAAAAACTTGTAACTTTCCATCGTTACATCCTCCAAAAAATTTTCTTCCTATTATAAATGTATGTTAATAGCGATATAAACTTTATACTCCACTTACCGCCCGATGTCAACAAATTTCTCACAATGGCCGGTTTTGTGTATACACTTTTTTGAAGGCTGTCGGCAGTGCATATTCCTTTTCCAAAGCCTGCTCTGTTATCCACGTAAAATCCGAATCCGGGGCTGCTTTTCCACATTCGATAAGATAACTGTCCATATGCCACTCGATATGTGTGAAAATGTGGCACACCGGACTGCCTTTTTGTATCCGACAGTCCGTGATTCCACACTTTTCAAGCCACTTTTGAATTTGCGCTGTATCTGCTTTCCCCGAAAGATTCGGCAGTTCCCACATGCCACCAAGCAATCCGCTCTTGGCTCTTTTTTGCAGTGCCAGCCTGCCCGCATGTATCATTAAAAGCACGGTCTTTTCTTCGATTCTACGCTCTGCTTTCTTTTTCTTTACGGGATACGCTGGCTGTGTGCCCGCTGCACAGGCACTGCATAAGCTTTGTAGCGGACATTCCGTGCATCGCGGTGTACCATTTGGTATGCAGACAACTGCGCCCAGTTCCATCAGGCTCTGGGTAAAGATACCGCACTTGTCCACAGGATAAATTTCCTGCAATGCCGCTGTGATTTCATTTTTAAATTTTGTATCGGAAATTTCTCTGGAATCAGCCGTCAGACGTGTCACCACGCGAAGCACGTTTCCGTCCACGGCAGCGTAAGGCTTATTCCATGCAATTGAAGCGACCGCTCCCGCCGTATACGCACCGATACCCGGCAGGGACAAAAGCTGTTCATATTCGTTTGGGAAAATGCCGTTATATTTTTCACAAATCTGCTGTGCAGCTTTCTGCATATTTCGCACCCGCGAATAATATCCAAGCCCCTCCCACATTTTTAAAAGCTCCTGCTCCGGTGCCGCGGCAAGTGCCGCCACATCCGGAAAACGCCGTAAAAAACGCTCGTAATACGGAATCACCGTATCCACTCTTGTCTGCTGCAGCATAATTTCCGATACCCACACGCGGTAAGCATCGGTATTTTCACGCCACGGCAATACACGGGCATTTTTTTCATACCACGCAAGAAGCGGTTCTGTAATTTGTGACAGTTGTGTTAAATCAAGAGGCATAGTTACTGTTCTCCGTCCATTTTTTCGCGTACCTTCTGCGCCGAAGGAGTTGTTGCAAGCCCACCTTCGCTCGTTTCCTTTAAACATGCCGGAAGCGCATTGCCGATACGGCGCATCGTATCAATGACTTCATCGGGTGCAATCGCACTGCAGACGCCCGCGAGTGCCATCTGCGCACTGGTGACAGCATTGACCGCACCGGCTGAATTTCTTTTAATACACGGCACTTCTACCAGCCCGCAGACCGGGTCGCAGGTCAGCCCCAGCATATTTTTTAAGGCGAATGCCATGGCATTGACAATCTGTTCATCGTCACCGCCCTGCAAATAAGCAAGCCCTGCCGCCGCCATGGCGCTTGCCGAACCGATTTCTGCCTGACAGCCGCCGGACGCGCCCGCAATGCTTGCATTTTCCGCAATCACCGCACCGATTCCCGCCGTCAGATACATCGCTTCCACCATTTTTTGTTCCTCTGCCCGGAAATATTCCTGATATGCCAGAAAAACTGCCGGAATCACGCCGCATGCACCGGCCGTCGGTGCAGCAACAATCCGCTTCATGCAGGCGTTGGACTCGCCCATTTTGACTGCCTTTTCCATGACAAGACCAATGTATTCTCCCGCAATATTTTTTCCTGCCGCATTATAGCAATGCAGTTTTTCGCCGTCGCCCGCCAGTCCACTTGCCGATTTTAAATTTTTATCATACGCGCTGTCTGCCTGCTTCATCGCTTCATACATCCGGTGCATCGTTTCAAAGGACTGCTCTTTTGTAACCTGCCGTTCTTCCATATCCGCCCGGCATACAACCTCCCACAAAGGTATCTGATATTCCTTTGCCAGATTTAATAAATCCTGAATTGAATGATAAATCATATACTCTCCATTCCGCATTGTTTTTTGTATACAGCTTTTATACAAGGCTCAGATACGTTACTTTTTTAATACCCGAAAGCTGTTCTAGCCGGTGGACAATCTGCTCCGGCACTTCCTGGTCGCACTCCAGCACCATAACTGCATCGCCGCCGCGCGCCGAGCGGTACAGCTGCATGGTTGCGATATTAATGCGAGCTTTTGCAAGCATGGCAGTAACTTCCGTCACGTGTCCCGGCTGGTCGAGGTTATGCACGACTAACGTCGGATATTCGCCTGTGAAATTGGTCTGGATTCCGTCAATCTGTGCAATGTTGATTCTACCGCCGCCAATCGACTCTCCGATGACCTCTAACGTCCTTCCCGTTTCCCCGGTAAGATAAATCTGTGCGGAGTTCGGGTGGGCTTCCCGCAGCTGTGCCGTGCCGAAAGTAATTTCAATTCCTTTTTGCGCTGCAATTTTTAAGCTGTCCGGAATCCGTATATCGTCCGGTACCATGCCAAGAAGTCCTGCCACTAAGGCTTTCTGTGTTCCGTGTCCCTTTCCTGTTGCAAGAAATGAACCGTATAATAAAATCGCTGCTTTTTTCACCGGCTCTCCGAGCAATTTTCCCGAAATGTAGCCGATTCTTACCGCTCCCGCCGTGTGGGAGCTGGACGGTCCGACCATGACCGGCCCGATGATGTCAAAAATGTTCATAAGATACTCCGTTTTTTATTCCATTTTTTTCTCAATTGCCTCAATAACGGTCTTTAATGCTTTGATTCTCGCATATTTTTTGTCATTGGACTCTAAAATGTGCCACGGCGCATAGGCTGTATTGGTCTTTTGCAGCATTTCATTGACTGCTTCCTCATACAAATCCCATTTTTCACGGTTGCGCCAGTCCTCGTCTGTAATCTTCCAACGTTTTTCCGGTGTATTTTCACGTTCCTTAAAACGTGCAAGCTGTGTATCCTTATCAATCTGCACCCAGAATTTTACAATAACTGCATTCCAGTCTGCCAGCTCTTTTTCAAATTCATTAATTTCCACATAGGCTCTCTGCCAGTCATTTTCACTGCAAAAGCCCTCCAGCCGTTCAACCATGACACGGCCGTACCACGTTCTGTCAAATATCGCAACATGTCCGGTCTTTGGCAGTCTGTTCCAAAAACGCCACAGATAATGTCTTGCCTTTTCATGCGGTTCTGGACTTGCAATCGGGTGTACTTCATACCCCCTTGGGTCTAACGCTTCGGTAATACGCTTGATATTTCCACCCTTTCCTGCGGCATCCCAGCCTTCATAGGCAATGATAACCGGTATTTTTTTACGGTATAATTCATTGTGCAGTTCGCGCAAACGCTTTTGATACTGATTTAACAAAGTATCATATTCTTCCTCTGTCAAAGTCTTATCCAACGCCACGTCTGCCAGCTTTTCAATCGGTTTTAACGGAAATGCATTCTGTAACAGCGGCACTGCCAGCGTACTGTTTTGAAGTGCCGTGTCAATTCCCTGCACCAGCGTTTCCAAAATCTGTAACTGCGCCCACTTTTTATCTTTGGCATCTACCAGATACCACGGCGCGCTCGACTGGTTCGTATCGCACAGATACTGCTCATAAACATCCATGCATTTATCATAATGCTTATTCTGCCATACATCATGTTCACTGACTCTCCAGCTCGTATTTTTGTCATCCGCCAGCTTATCCAGCCGCTTTTTCTGCTCCTTTTCATCAATTTGGAAGAAAAACTTCATCAGCAGATAACCGTTGTCTGTAAGCTGTCTTTCAAAACGTTTGATACTTTCTATTTTCTTTTTATACTCCTGCTCGGATAATTCCCCGCGCAGCTTTTCCCTTGTCACTTCGCTCATCCATCCGCTGTCCATAAAGACGAATTTGCCCGCTTCCGGTATCTTTACAAAATGACGGTATAAGAACGGCTTGCGTGCTTCTTCTTCTGTCGGCTCATCCATAACTGCCACTTTAAAAAAGCGCGGGTCGATATTTTTAATAATCTTTCCAAGCACACTACCCTTGCCTGCCGCACCCCAGCCTTCTAACAGCACCAGCACCGGCAGTTTCTTTTCCTTCATCAGAATCTGCTGCTGTTCTAAGCGCGCACGCGCCTTCTTTAAACGCTGTTCCATTTCCTCTTTTGACGGTTGTTCCAATCTGTTCCAGTCCTTTAACATAAAATACCCCCGTTTCCGCCGCTCTGCAGCTTATCCTTTTATTTTACTTTTCATTATACTGTATCCTGCGATTTTTTCAATGTCCGGCTTTACCTAAGATATCTTCTGACATTGTAACACAAATACTCCGGAACTAATATAGGTTATTTTCTCCCAATTTCAACTTTTATATTGCTACATCCGTGCCATTTTGATAGACTATAATTTATCTAAAATCCTATAAATGATGTGCCTGACCGAATGTGATTCGGGTCTGCCCGTCATTTTAACAACCACATTTTATTAGGAGGAATTATGAATTTCTTAGAAGAACGCATTACAAAAGACGGTATTGTAAAAGAAGGAAATGTCTTAAAAGTAGACAGCTTCTTAAATCATCAGATGGACATTCAGCTGTTTGATGAAATCGGTGAAGAATTTAAGCGCCGTTTTGCAAACGAACATATTAACAAGATTCTGACGATTGAAGCTTCCGGTATCGGTATTGCCTGCATGGTAGCGCGCCATTTTGATGTTCCGGTCGTTTTTGCAAAGAAGTCAAAAAGCATTAACATTGAAGGTGAAATGTACGTTGCGGAAGTGGAATCCTTCACCCACAAATGCAAGAATCAGGTGATTGTTTCCAAGAAATTTTTAAGCCCGGACGACCACGTACTGATTATTGATGATTTTCTTGCAAACGGCTGTGCGTTACAGGGGCTTATTTCTATCGTAAATGAAGCAGGCGCAACGGTCGATGGTATCGGCATTGTCATTGAAAAAGGCTTCCAGTCCGGCGGACGCATTATCCGCAACCTCGGTTATCATCTGGAATCCCTTGCAATTGTAGACAGCATGGATGCCGCAACCGGTACAATTACTTTCCGCCAGGAATAAAACAGAAATAAAATACAAAACAACTTAATGTAAAAAGGCAGCGGCGGTAAAACGCACTGCCTGCAAATGGAGAATATCATGAACAAAAATACAACGACCTCAACGGAAAATCTGTATCATCTGAATGGTAAGATTTCCGTAAAACAAGCCATTCCTTTTGGCTTACAACACATACTGGCAATGTTTGTTGCCAATATCGCACCTATTTTTATCGTTGCCGCAGCCAGCGGGCTGTCCACAGCTGACAGCGCCTCTTTAATCCAGAGTGCCATGCTGATTGCCGGTATCGGTACTTTAATACAGCTTTTCCCGATTTTTAAAATCGGTTCGGGACTTCCGATTGTTATGGGTATCAGTTTTACGTTTGTATCCGTATTCTGCTACCTCGGACCAACCTACGGCTATAATGCAATTGTCGGCGCGGTATTGGTCGGCGGTATTATTGAGGGTATCTTAGGACTTCTTGCAAAATACTGGCTCCGCCTGATTACACCGATTGTTGCCGCAACCGTTGTAACCGCTATCGGATTTTCTTTATTATCCGTCGGTGCGGCTTCCTTTGGCGGCGGCAGCGGCAGTGAAACCTTCGGGTCTGCCACGAACTGGATTCTCGGTACATTTACACTGCTTTGCTGTATCCTTTTTAATATTTTTGCAAAATCATATTTCAAGCAGTTGTCCGTTTTATTCGGACTGATTATGGGCTATATTGCGGCTGTGATTCTGGGTGCGGTGGATTTTTCTTCTCTGGAAGGCACTTCTATCATTGCATTTCCACAGCTACTGCCGTTTAAACCGGAATTTAACATAAACGCTATTATTTCTGTTACTTTAATTTTCCTTGTATCAGCAACAGAAACGATTGGTGATACCTCCGCCCTTGCCGCCGCCGGTTTAAACCGCGAAGCGACTTTAAAGGAAACCTCCGGTTCTATTGCCTGTGACGGTTTTATCAGTGCATTGTCTTCTGTTTTTGGCTGTCTGCCGATTACGTCATTCAGCCAGAATGTCGGACTGGTTGCCATGACAAAAGTTGTCAACCGCTATGCGATTGGCGCCGGTGCCGTGATTATGATTTTAGCCGGAATTTTCCCGTTTTTCGGTTCACTGCTTGCGACACTGCCGGATGCGGTTCTTGGCGGCTGTACACTGATGATGTTTGGTAACATCGTTATCAGCGGACTTCAGATGATTGGAAAATGTGGTTTCTCCCAGAGAAATATCACCATCGTTGCAATGGCATCATCTATTGGTATTGGTTTTACTACTACCAGTGAAAGTGGTATCTGGGCTGGATTCTCACCAGTTGTTCAGTCTGTATTCTCTGCAAACGTAGTAGCAGTTGTGTTTGTAGTAGCAATTATCATGAACCTGATCCTTCCAAAGAATATGGAAGTGGAAAAACTGGATAAATAAGGGAAATAGGAAAACATACATATATAATGTATACGGGAAAAAGAACGTG
>OLFY01003949.1_pt1 | contig 11051 bp, 10 predicted proteins | sample 1605611 | NCBI WGS metagenome assembly OLFY01 (sample SAMEA3888923, study PRJEB22519) | human gut metagenome | biome: human gut; feature: human-associated habitat; material: faeces | place: Denmark | collected 2011
CAGGTGAACAGATAGGCGAGCGCGGTGCCCATAGCGGACATGTCGACGATCCAGTTCAGGGCCGAGCGGCCGAACCACGGGGCGATGAGGGTCAGGCCAAGCGTGAACAGGACGGCGTTGGTCGGCGTCCCGTGTTTGGGGTGCACCTTGACGAACCAAGGGTGCAGGAATTTGCCGCGGCCCATGCTGAACAGGAGGCGCGTCGTCGCCATGAAAAAGCCGTTCATGCCCGTGAAAATCCCGGCCATGACCGGAATGGCGAGGATGACGCCGCCGAACCTGCCGAAAGCCATATTGGCCACGGCGCCCGTGGTCCAGCTGTGATTCTGGCCGAGCAAATCGGTATAGGGGATGATGATCGCGACAGCGATCAGAACCAGCGCGTAGAGAAGCGCTCCGCAGACGATGGAATTGATCATCAGGCGGCGGGATTTTTCGGGCGGGAAGTCGAATTCTTCAGCGGTCTGGGGGATCGTGTCGAAACCCACGAACAGCCACGGGGTAATGGCGAGGATGGACAGCACGCAGGCTACCGGGGAACGCCCTTCGGCAAAGAGGGGGAACAGGTTATCGACGTGGGAGGTTTCCGTGGCGACGCTTCCAAGGATCAGCACCAGCACGCCGCCCGCGAGGGCGAAGGCCAGAATGAGCTGGAGGCTGCTCGCCATGTCCATGCCCCTGAAATTCATATAGCCGAAGAAGATGAAGAAAGCCGACATCATGGCCAGTTCGCCCGCGTAGACGTCCCATCCGGCGACCGTATACAGATAGCCCACATCAAAAACGCCGGGCAGGACGAAGCGGCTGAGCAGCGCAAGGGCCGTGCCGTTGGCGGCGATGACGCAGAGGTAGCCGAGAACCAGCGCCCAGCCGCAGATGAAACCGGCCCGTGTCCCGAAGCCGACGTAGGCGTAGGTGAAGGAACCGCCCGCAACGGGGTAGACTTTAATCAGGATGCTGTAGCAGAGCGCCACCGTGCACAGCAGCCCTCCGCCGATGAGAAACGCGAGGCATGTCCCCAGCGGCCCGGCATCCGGCAGAAAACGGGTTCCGGGAAGGACGAAGCAGCCCCAGCCGATGATGGCCCCTACAGCCAGTGCCCAGACTTCGGCCGGGCTCATGGTTTTTTTGAGTTCCTTGCGATCCGTTTGAGATTCCGTCGAGTGATCCATATATCCATCTCTTTTCAGTTTGAGGGCGGGAAAAGCGGCCCGGGTGCGCATATGGTACGGATAACGCACGGCTTCGTCCGCCCGATGGGACGCAACGCGAGAACCGCTGAATGCGTAAGGCTACAGAGAGATGGAGACGGAAGGCGGCGCGAGGGCCAAGGGAAGCATACCCCTGATTTCGGAAAGCCCGGGCAGGAGATCGGGAAGGGGAATGAAGGCGGCGCATTGAAGGAGCGCGAGGGAGAACCCGTAGGATGAGGCGTTAAGCGAAAGGAGAGGGCCGTCCTTTCCGGAAGTCCTGTCCAAAGGGTGCGCCGACTTGGTTTCCAGATAGGCGGACGGCTGATCCGGCTGTGCCGGGATCAGGGACGCGCCATCCTGACAGTGCATGAGGCACGGCTGCACGGGGTGCCTTTGCGCAATGGCGTTCGGGTACAACAGGCAGACGCTTATCAGAGGCAGCAGCGCCCACCATAAGCTCTTCGTGAAATGTCGTATCCAATACCGGCTCAAAAGCGTCATTCAGCACCTATGACGAAAATTTGCCGTTAGATATCTGTAAAGAGCCTTCCCGTCAATGGGGATCACGGAAAAAGGAGAAGAACGAAAAATAGTAACGATCCCAAGATATAAACGGATTGGTATCAGGACGGTGAATGTCCGGGCTCGGGCGCGTTTTAGGGCCGTGTGCTCTCTTGTACGGTTTTGAACACCACAGGGCTCAGCAGGAGCACGCCGATGAGGTTGGGGAAAGCCATCAGCGCGTTGAAGGTGTCGGCAAGAATCCAGACCAGATCGAGCTGGGCCAGAGCGCCGATGGGCACGACGATGGTGTAGAGGATACGGAAAGGCTTCAGAACCCGATCCCCGAACAGGAATATTGCGGAACGTTCCCCGTACACGCACCAGCCGAGGATGGTGGTGAAGGCGAACATGACCAGCGAAATCGCCACGATGGCCGAACCCACGCCCGGCAGGGCGGTTTCAAAGGCCCGCGCGGTCAGCGAAGCGCCCTGAGCGCCGACGGCGGTCCATTCGCCGGTGACGAGGATGGCGAAACCGGTCATGCTGCACACGATCATGGTGGTGATGAACACGTCGAGCATCCCGATGGTGGCCTGCCTGATCGGGGTGGAGGTCGCGGTGGCGTGGGCGATGGGCCCGCTGCCGAGCCCGGCTTCGTTGGCGAAGATGCCCCGCGCCATACCGAACCGGACGGCCATCATGGCCGTGGCCCCGGCGAAGCCCCCCTGCGCCGCCGTGGGCGTGAAGGCTTCCTCAATGACGTGCAGGAACATCGCGGGCACTTCCTTGATGTTCAAAATGATGATGAGCAGCGAGGCGAGCGTGTACAGGATCGCCATAAAGGGCACTATTTTCCCGGCCACGCTGCCGATGCGCCGCAGGCCGCCCAACAGGACGGAAGCGATCAGCAGGAACAGGATCAGCGCCGTGATCCATGTCGGGACGCCGAAGGTCCCCCAGAGCACGCCGGAAATGGCGTTGGTCTGTACCGCATTGCCGGTCCCGAAACAGGTGATTGCCGCAAAAATGGCGAACAGGCCGCCGAGCCATTTCCACTTTTCGCCGAGACCGTTCTTGATGAAGTACATGGCCCCGCCCACGAAATTCCCCGCCGGGGTCACTTCACGGTAGCGGACGGCAAGCAGGATTTCGGAAAATTTGGTCGCCATGCCTACCATAGCGGTACACCACATCCAGAACAGCGCGCCCGGGCCGCCCGAAAGGATGGCCGTGGCCACGCCGACGATGCTCCCCGTGCCGATAGTCCCAGCGAGGGCCGTCATCAGGGCATTGAACGGCGTCAGCTCGCCCTTGTCGCCAGCCGAGGAGGTCCGGCCCTTCCAGAGCATGGAAAACGCTGAAAAGATGTTGCGGAACGTATAGAAACGCAACCCTACGGTAAGGTAGAGGCCCGTTCCGATCAGCAGGATCAGCATACCCGGTCCCCAGATCACGTCGTTGATCGCCTTCAAAGCCTGTATCAGCGTTTCCATCGTTGTCTTCCTGCGTTGCGTATTCGAGAGCTTGGCTCTATGGTGGCCGCGCACCGTTCAGCGGCGGTGCGGGACGTCCCCTCTTCAAAGGGAACGCCCTCTGTCGTGTATCGTATTGCAGGGGAAAATTTCATTATTATCATACCCGGCGAATACCGTTCCGGGTATATGCGCACCTGTGCGCCGCCGTTCCTTTTGAGGGGAACCGGGCAGAGGATGCGCCCTTTCACGCAAAGAGGAATCGATGTTGAAAACGTTTGTGCTGTGCCTTGCCGTCCTGTTGGCCGCATGTGGGGCCAAACCTTCCCCCGAGCCTTTCCCCGCCCCTGCCTCAACCGCTTCTTCCGAGATCCGGCGGTTGCCCCATCCCGCCGTCGAAGCGCTGGACACCCCGTCCCCGTTGTTCCGGCAGGCCCCGGCGGAACAGGCGCGTGCGCAGATCGCCCGTATGGACAAGGCATCCATGGGGCTGCGTTCGTGGATGGAATTGGCCCCCGCGCTGGAGCGGAGCCTTGCGTATGCCCGGAGCTGGAATCCGGACGAGCGGGCAGCCGAACACAGCGGAATCCGGATCACATGGGGAGAAGTGGTTGCGTCGCTGGAAAAGCTGAAAGCGATACTGCCGCGGCTCGACGCCCAGCCAGAACTGCTGGAAGAGGGGTTCCAGTGGCTGAGCGTCGCCCCTGAAGTCAAGTTTACGGGGTACTATTCGCCGGTGATGCAGGCCAGCCGGACGCGCAAGCCGGGATACGAATACCCGATCTACCGTCTTCCGGAGGAGCTTGCCCCGGATCTGGCGTGGTGCCTGCCTACGCACAGCTGCCCCGAGGACGCTTTTTTGCAGGTGATCAAGCCGGAAGACCCGTATTACAGCCGGGCGGACATTGATCTGGACGGAGCGCTCAAGAGCCGGAATCTGGAAATGGCGTGGCTGGAGCATCCGGTGGAGACGTATGATCTGATGCTGGAAGGCTCCGGCATTCTGGCCTTTGACGACGGGACGCAGCAGGCGGCCCTGTTCGCGGGCCTGAACGGGCACTCGGGCCAGAGCATGGCGGGCTACCTCGATGAAGGGTATCCGCCAATGGTGGGACAACCATCCCCAGAAGCGCAGGGCCTTTTTGAACGCTTCCAGCGGCTACGTCTTTTTCCGGTTCGGTGCCGAGCATCCGAAAGGGACGGCGGGTTGCGAACTGACGCCGTGGGTCAGCATGGCGGTCGATCCGCGCGTCCTGCCGCTTGGCGGCATCGTTTCCTACGCGCTTCCGGGACAGCGGCAGGGCATCCGGAGAGGGCTCGGCTTCGCACACGATACCGGCGGCGCGATCCGTTTGCGGCACATCGACATGTACACCGGGGAAGGCGAAGACGCCCACCGTCAGGCCATGACCATTTACAATCAGGGGCAGGTCTGGCTGTTGTTGGCGAAACAGTGAGCCTTCCCGAAAAGGTGAGGCTTTCCCTCCGAGGGGTTCCAAAAAGCCGTTGCCGTGCCGTTTCAGCGCCCGGCTTCATGCATTCATCCTTTTCCTTCCCGCAAAGAACCTTGCACAAAACACCGAGACCGAGGGAGGCAGTCCCCCCGGTCTCGGTGCGGAAGTGAGGTTGTTGAAGAAACATTCGGAGTTATGGTGAAGCGGCTGGCCGCGTACGTTTCGGGTTGCTGCGGGAGGCGGAGAACGGCTCCATGCGGCCTTCGTGCCTGTAACGTATCAGGTGTGTCGCTCCGGGGAGGGAAGCGTCCCCGGGCGCTCGGAGGCTAGTAGTTGCAGTTGGAACCGTAACCGCCGCCGTGTCCGCCATGGCCACCATGACCGCCGCCATGACGGCCGCCGTTGTGGTAGCCCATGCCGTTGCCCATCATGCCGCGGCAGGGCTGGATACCGAGTTCCTTTTCCATCTTGTCGCCGAGGGTCATGCGTTCGGCGCGGAGCTGGGAGCGGAGTTCCGCCACCTCATTGGCGAGCTTGGAAATGGTCTCGGGCTTGGCGTTGGGGTTGCGGGACAGGGCGTCGAGCTCGATGCCCTTGGCGTTCAGCTTGTCCTGAATCGGGGATACGCGGCTGTAGTAATCCTTCATCATGGCATCATAGGCACCCTGCTTTTCGGGAGAAACCGCGTACATCCCGGTGTGGTTGCCATAGTTGTGGTACCCGTTGTAGGCGAAAGCGGACACGCCGGAACCGAGAACGATGGCGGAAAGGGCGAAAGCGGCGATAAGAGCGCGAGTCTTCATAGTGTGTACTCCAGTAATGGTATTTTTATTGAAAGGTTGAAGCCAAACGGCTTGCTGAGCATATAGCAACAGGCGTGCCAAAGTATGTTTTGTTTTGTAATGCACGAATTTTATTCATTAAAATAAAAACGCGTCATTCAGCGCTTCACGAGCGGCCCCGTGAGTGGGTAGAATGGAACCACACCGTGTTTCCGAGTGTGTAAAAACGCCACACCCCTTGGGCAGGGGCGGGGTGGAGACGCCGGGAACCCTGCGGATAATGGGGCTCGAAAGCGGTTCCAATCCGGGAATGGTTTTTGCTGTACCTTAGAAAAAATTCGGATCCGAGATCCGGCAACCGGATGCCGCTCCGCAAAAGGATATTCACGTGTACATGTCGTCGTTAAAAAAAATGCCCCGGTGGCTCACGCTGTTCCCGTGGTTCGTCATGGTCTGCGCCTTGCTGTTTTCAGCGGGGATCGTGGTGTTCGGGCTGCACAACGCCAAACGCGAATCGGATTTCACGTCGCAGCTGACCCTTGAAAAGGGGGCGGCGCTCATCAGCGCGCTGGAAGGTGCGTTGCGGACCGGTATGGGATATCACTGGTCCGATGAAGTGCTGAGCGATCTGCTCAACAAGGTCGGGGAACAGCCGGACATCGTTTCGCTGGTGATCACCAACCGTAACGGGACCGTGCTGATGGCGGCCGATACAAAACTCATCGGCACGAGTTTCTTGTCGCCGGAAGTTCTGGCGGAGCTCGATCCGACCCGGCAGGTCAAATGGAATGCGACGGAATTGCCCGATGGGATGCCCGTATTCCAAGTGTATAAGCAGTTTTCCGTCCCGCAGGGGGAACGCCGCAGGCATGGCAGCGGGCACAGGATGATGAGGCGCGGGCTGGACGGCGACTCGTGCGGCATGTTGGAAGCGAGCATTGCCGAGGGCACATCGCTGGTTATTTTCGTCGAGTATGATCTCACCCCCCTTGAGGAGGCACAGGCCGCTGACGAAAAGCATATGGCGGTCATGTTCGGCATTCTTGTTTTTGTAGGCTTGGTGGGCTGCATTACCCTGTTCCTGATCCAGAGTTACAGGCGCTCGCGCAAGCTCGTACAGGAAACCACGGCCTTTTCTTCGGAAATCCTGCGGACGCTTCCGGTGGGCATCATTTCCACGGACATGGACGATCGCATTACATCCATCAACCCCGCCGCGCAGGACATCACCGGGCTGACCCGGACGGCGGCGACGGGGCGGGGCCTTCATGACCTGCTGCCCGGCGTATGGGCCGTGCTCGAAGGGCGGACGGCGCAGGATGCCGCGAGAGAGCAGGAGGCCTGGTGCACGGTCGGTGAGCGTCGGGTTCCGTTGGCGATCAGCGCCTCGCACATTGTGACCGAGGAGGGCGAAGCCATCGGCACGGCTTTGATCATGCGCGATCTCGGGGAAATCCGGCGCCTCCAGAGCGAACTGCGGCGGCGGGACCGTCTGGTGGCGCTCGGCAATATGGCGGCGGGCATCGCCCATGAGGTCCGCAACCCCCTCAGCGCCATTAAGGGGTTGGCCCGTTTCTTCATGGAAGCGAGCCCCGAAGGCAGCGACGAAAGCCGCATGGCTGACATCATGACGAGGGAGGTGCTCCGTCTGGACAAGGTGGTGGGCGATCTCCTCGATTTTGCGCGCCCCGATGTGCTGAACCTGACCGATGTCAGGCTGAACGAGCTTGTGGAGCGGGCCCGCGACATGGTGCGGTCGGATATGGACGCCCGCAAGATCCGGTTTGAGGCCGAGCTGCCGGAGCCGCCGTTGTCCGTACGGCTGGACCGGGACCGTATGACGCAAGTGTTGCTCAACTTGTTTCTCAACGCTGTACAGGCCATGCCCGATGGCGGTAGGCTGATGGTACGGGCCCGGATGGAAGGTACAGAGCTGGCGCTGGATGTTGCGGATACGGGGTGCGGCATCGCCCCCGAACGTCTGGCGGATATTTTCAGCCCGTATTTCACCACCAAGGCCAGCGGCACGGGGCTGGGGCTTTCCATTGTGCACAAGATCGTGGAAGCGCACGACGGCACGATCGAAGTCGCCAGCACGCCCGGCGAGGGCACGGTGTTCAAGCTTCGTTTCCCGTTTGTGGCGTAGGCGGGGGACCGGGAAAAGGGAGGGAAACCTTCCTCCGGACCCCCAACCCTCCTTTCCCAAAACTTTTGACTTTATTGAATCCCTTATCCCCGTTTTTCCTGATCTTTTATGAGGTCCATAATGTGGCGGAAGGCGGAAGAGAAAGGTTTGTTGGGATTGTGTGTGTATTGGATTGATCGAGAATCAATTGAGGAATGGCATGGCTGAGAAAGGTTCGCATACGGTTCTTGTGGTGGATGATGATCCGGGGCATCGCGGGATGCTTGAGGCGCTCCTTGGGCGCTGGGGGCTGGCCGTTACGTCGGCGGGGGATGGCAAAGAGGCTGTGGCGCGGGTATGCGAACGGCCTTTTGACGTGGTGCTGATGGATATCCGAATGCCCGACATGGACGGCATCACGGCTCTGAAGGAAATCCGCAAGTACAATCCCGCCGTGCCGGTCGTGCTCATGACGGCGTATTCCGCCGTGGAGTCCGCTGTGGAGGCCATGAAGTCCGGGGCCGTGGATTATCTCATCAAGCCCCTCGACTTTGATCAGCTCAAGTCCACCTTGTTCAAAACGCTGGAACACAGCGAGGCCGTCCGGTCCGGCGAGCGTTTTCCCGTTCCAGTGGAGGGCCTCGTGGGAAACAGCCCCGCCGTCCGGAGGATGTTGGAGATGATCCACACTGTGGCCCCTTCGGAGGCGACGGTGTTGATCAACGGCAAGTCCGGGACGGGCAAGGAGCTGGTGGCGCGGGCCATCCATAACCAGAGCCAGCGCAAGGACGGCCCGTGGGTGGCGGTGAACTGTGCGGCCCTGACCGAAAGCCTTCTGGAATCCGAATTGTTCGGGCACGAGAAAGGCGCTTTCACGGGCGCGGACAAGCGCCGGGACGGGCGTTTTCTGCAAGCGGACGGCGGCACGCTGTTTCTGGATGAAATCGGCGAAATTTCCCTGCTCATGCAGGTCAAGCTCCTGCGGGCCATCCAGCAGCGGGAGATCCAGCGCGTGGGAGGCGACGCCACCCTCAAGGTGGATGTGCGCATCGTGGCGGCTACGAACCGCAACCTGCTGGATGAGGTCGCGGCCGGGCGCTTCCGCGAGGATTTATATTATCGGCTCAACGTCGTCAGCATACAGGTCCCGTCCCTTCAGGAGCGGAGCGAGGACATCCCCCTTCTGGCGGAGCACTTCCTCAAGGTTTTCGGCGAGCGGAACCGAAAGGATGTGAAGGGATTTACCCCCAAGGCGATGGACATGCTGATCAAATACCCGTGGCCGGGGAATGTCCGCGAGCTGGAGAACGCGGTGGAGCGGGCCGTGGTGCTGCTGGTCGGCAGGTACGTTTCGGAACGCGAATTGCCGCTTGCCGTAACGCAGGCGTACGAACAAGAGGACGATACGGAACCGTCAGCGCTGTCCGTTCCTTTGGAGGGGGCAACGCTGGAGGATGTGGAGCGCGAAGCCATCCTTCGTATGCTGGACAGTGTGGGCGACAACAAGAGCGAAGCGGCAAAGCGGCTGGGCATTTCCCGCAAGACCCTGCATACCAAGCTCAAACGGTACGGGCAGGAGCAGGACTGATCACTCCTGGCGCGCCTTGTTGCGCTGCCAGACGAAGAAGTGGAGCAGTGCCATACAGCCGTGTCCGATCAAATACAGTTCGATGAGGAGCGTCACGTTTTTATGGGTTTCCAGCGCCAACCCTGCGAACGATGAGCCGTTCCGCCAGAGGATGAACCAGATCAGGCCGCTCAGTACGACGAGCAGCAGCGCGCCGAGCCCGAGCCCCTGCACGGCGGTTGCCAACCCTTTCGGGCGCGGCGGAACCATCTTGAAGCGCAAGCTGGCCTGAATATCCTTCTTGAGCTGTTCCGTATCACCCCAGAGGTACGGGAAAAAATAGTGAAAACCGCGCTTTGTGAGGCTGTCCGCCGCAAGCAGTAGGCTGAGGATGACAACGAGCAAGCCTGACAGGATATGATACCACGAGGCAAGCCAGCTGCTGAGGGCGGGATTGATCTGCCCGGACGAAAGCATATGCATGGCGAAGCTGCTCAGGATTTGCAGGATGACCAAGACGGCGATGATTGCGTGCAGGAACCGCAGGTAGGGTTTCTGGAAAAAACCAAGGAATTGCCAGAGCAGTTTGGCCTGATTGCCGAGTGCGGACGTGACGGACATGGGGTTCTCCTTTTCCCGTCATCATACGCGAACGGCTCAGGGGAAAGCCATGATAGAAAAGAGGGTTGTGCCGATGGGAACATTGGGGAGGGGGAGGAGGAACTTTCTTTAGAAAGTTCCTCCTCCCCCTCCCCCGATTCTTTTATCTACCTTAACAAACAATACGAAGCGTGCTTGAGGCCTTCGGCGGCCAAACGGGACTCCAGATAAAGGGAGAGTGCGGCGACTGCCCGGTAGCACACGGGGAATACGGGGATGCCCCGCTCACGGAGGGCCTTGCGGAGCGGTTCGAATTTTTCGCCGCCGTCCATAACTGCGACCATGGGCTTGGAAGTGCGGGAACGGACATCGGAAAGCAGCGTCAAAATGCCGTCCGGGGCGTCCATGCGGAAGGCGTCGATATCCGTTTCGGCAAGCGAGTGCGTGACCGGGGAGAAAGACCCGCGCCGTATGCAGACCTACGTCAACAACGTGCAGGCGCAGCCGTATAAGTTCGTCACTATGGAGTCGGATGCGGAACGTCTGGCGCGGCATATCGATCCGAACCTTCCGCAGGGGCTGATCCCCGACTGGGCCATTGCCCTCACGCTGGCCGTGGACATGCAGCGTAACCATTTCTGGTTTTCCGTAGCGGCCCACGGGCTGGAGCCGGAGCGGATTCATATCCTCGATTACGGGCGCGTCCAGAGCTTTGAAGAGGTGGAAGCCCTTGCATTCCAGAACCGCTACGAGTTCGCGGACGGAATCAGCTTCGGCATTTGGCGGGGGGCGCTGGATACGGGCGGCGGGCTCGATCCCACCAATCGGCAGGACACCCGCCCGATGCAGGCCCAACGCTGGCTGAACGGCATCCGTCCCGGCGTGGTGCACGGCACCAAGGGCATGAGCCGGAACCAGCCGGGCGTGTTCGTCAAGATTTCCCAGCCGGACAAGGCCGGGACGCTGCACAAGGGCAGGACGGCGGCGATACGTTCCACTCCGCTGTATCTGCTGGATACGGACAGCTTCAAGCGGCTGGTTTTCTGGCGGCTTGGGGAAGGGGAGCAGGAGGAGCCGATCACCTTCCACGCGCAGACCGGAGCCGACTACCTGAAGCAGATCGCCTCGGAAAAACTGATTCAGAAGCCGAACGGACATGAGGAATGGCACAAATTCCGCGATAACCACTATTTGGACTGCCTTGTCCAGCATTTGGCGATGGGCCACTGGCAATGGCAACCCCGGCTGGCAATGCGGAAACGGCGGGAAACAACGGTTTCGGCCCCCCAACCTTCGCCGACGGAAAATCCTTTCACTCAAGGCACGAGCCTTTTTGGGGGCTAACGTTGAACAA
>OLFY01003956.1_pt1 | contig 11030 bp, 12 predicted proteins | sample 1605611 | NCBI WGS metagenome assembly OLFY01 (sample SAMEA3888923, study PRJEB22519) | human gut metagenome | biome: human gut; feature: human-associated habitat; material: faeces | place: Denmark | collected 2011
GGCTCCGGCGGTGTCCGTGACGTCATCAAGGCGCCTGGAGTTTGGATTGGTGCTTTGAACAATGGCGAAATGTCCCAGGAAGGAGGTTCCGTGGTCAAAGTCCAGGTGCCTTTTGTAATCTCTCGAGTGATTTATCTCAAACAATCTGATATTCAGTAAGCAAAATAGGCCCATTCCGAAAGGTATGGGTCTATTTTCATGTTTGAATAAGTACCAATATGATGATCTTTTACTATAGTTGCTATGAGCGGAGTGGGTTGATTCCTAGCTGTCCAAATCTTAAAGAACCATAATGATTCGTAACACTGTATATCCATGTTGGGAGCAATATATTGTAGATACCAAAAAGAATAGAAGTCATTTTGGGGTCAATATTGAATAGGTACTGGTTGTGCCTGTACGAAATTAACGTCATTAAATATAACCTTTCTATAAATCGTTAATATATGTAGGAGGGTTATATATGATAAAGATATGCGAACTGTGTGGACAACCTTTTGAAACAAATAGACCTATCAAAAAGATATGCGATAGGAAGCATGAAAGAATATGTCCGGTATGCGGTAAAAAATTCGAAGTGCCTAGAAGCCAGAAAGACAAACAAACCTGCAGTAAAGAATGTATGAGGGTATTGATATCTACCACTTTGAAATCCGAAGAAGTGCGAGCTAAGACAGTTGCTACCAATCTTGAGAGATATGGAACCGCTGCCCCTTGTCAATCTGACGAAATAAAACAGAGGGTGATTCAAAGTAATTTAGATAAATTTGGGGTAACTCATCCTTCTAAGTTGGAGGATAATAAACGTAAACGGGCTGCTACTAATTTGAAAAAGTATGGGCACGAACATGTATCTCAAGTTAGACAGTTCCAGGAGAAGGCTAGCCAAACCACTTTTGAAAGGTTTGGAGTATATAATGCCAGTCAGTCGGAAGAAATTAAACAGAAGAAAAAGAATACTACCCTTGAGCACTATGGGGTAGATAACCCTATGAAGTCTAAGGAGGTGCAACTTAAATGTATACATACCAGTCGTACTAAATATGGGGTAGATCATCCAATGCGATCAGATGAAGTCAAGCAGAAGGTGATTTCTACTAATCGTAAGAATCTTGGGGTAGACTATCCATTTCAATCCCCAGAGATCTGGGATAAACTTCGGACAACTAATTTGGAAAGATATGGGGATGAAGTAGCTTCTAGGAGTCCAGAAGTTATTGCTAAAGTTAGGGATACTACCCTTGCGAGATATGGTGGTTATACCTTACAAGTTCCATACTTGGTAGATAAAGTTCATGCTACTAACTTAGAAAGATATGGTACTATGTATCCCTCCCAAAATCCTGAAGTAAAACAGAAAGTCCGCGAAACGAATAAAGAAAGATTTGGATACTCTTATACATTTGAGAGTGAAGAGATGAAAGAAAAATCTCGTAAAACCTGTATGGATAAATATGGGGTTCCATACAACTGTATGAGACCAGAAGCTAAAGGTCATAATGCTATTTCCAAGATAAATTTATATTGGGCAGAGGTTATTCGCGAGCGGTTAGACATGGAGGTTGAATTCGAGAAAGCTCTGGAAAATCGTTCTTTTGATTTATGGATGAAAGGTACCAACCTGTTGCTAGAAATTGACCCAACTATAACACATAATTCTTTCATGTCTGTATATGATGCGAATAGTAATGGTTTAGACCCTACGTATCATAAAGACAAATCTGCTGTGGCCAGCAAATATGGTTACCGTTGTGTGCATGTATTCGATTGGGATGACCAAGATAAAATTCTTGAACTTATAAACCCTCGCAAGACGATTGTATATGCCAGACAAGGAAATATAAAAGTTTTGGATTTAAAGACATGCAATGAATTTTTAAATGAATACCACTTACAGGGTACCGTACGGGGACAGGTCGTGGGTTATGGGCTATATCTCAACGAGGACCTGGTGCAGGTCATGACGTTTGGTAAACCTCGTTACAATTCTAGATTTGAATGGGAACTTCTTCGTTTATGTTCTAAATCTTCTGTACAAGTGGTAGGTGGGGCTAGTAGGTTATTCCAGTACTTTATCAAAGATAAACATCCCTCTTCTATAATATCGTACTGCGATGTATCTAAATTTTCTGGTAATGTATATAAAGAATTAGGTATGACCCTCAAAGAAGTTACTACCCCTGCTAAAATTTGGTCTAAAGATAACTTGCGGGTTACTGATAACTTACTTAGGCAAAGAGGTTATGACCAACTTTTCAATGCTAACTATGGTAAGGGTACCAGCAACGAGCAGCTCATGTTAGACCACGATTGGTTGCCAGTATATGATTGTGGGCAGGCTGTATATGAATGGTTCGCAGAGTAAGTACCACTATAGCTGGGTACTATGTCCTAATTTGGAATCCTACTTAAGTTTATAGTCACCTTTATTGATAATACCGAATCGTTAATAAATTCGGAGGTGCAAGTTTACCAACACCCAATGCACCTTAAAAACTAATTTGGAGGTATGAATATGTCTAACATCAAAACAAATCCAAACAAAAATGCCATGGTCGTATTTAGCGGAGGTATTGATAGTACCACATGCTTGGCCATGGCTATTGACTTGTATGGGAAAGAAAGAGTAAAAGCTCTTAGCTTTACATATGGTCAAAAACATTCTGTGGAGCTTGAACATGCTAAAGCCATCGCAGAGTATTATGGGGTGGAGCACATCATTCGTGATATCTCTGAGATTTACAAAGGTAATACCACTTGTAAACTTCTTAAGGGTAACGAAGCAGTTGAGCATACCCGGTATGAAGAGCAGACAGAAGCAAATGGTCACCATGCAGTAGATACCTATGTACCATTCAGAAATGGTATTATGCTCGCTTATGCGGCAGCTCTTGCCATCGAAAAGAACTGCGAGGTTATTTATTATGGGGCTCATGCAGATGACGCAGAAGGTAATGCTTATCCGGATTGCTCTCATGCATTCAATGAGGCTATGGGCAGGGCTATTGAAGAGGGTACCGGTGGAGCGGTACGCATCTATGACCCTATCATTGATATCCATAAGAATGAGGTTATTGCAAAGGGTTTAAAGTTAAATGCCCCTTATTATCTGTCTTATTCTTGTTATGAGGGCCATGAAAAGCCCTGCGGAACTTGTCCTTCTTGTAGAAAAAGAATTGAAAGTTTCCTTGCTAATGGGGTAACAGATCCAGTACAATATGAAGATGATACGTATAACCATCTTTCCAAGGAGGTGAACTAACATGGCAGATATTGTTAGAGTAACTCGTCACGAGGAATTTGAACTAGCCCATGTGCTTTCCGGATACAATGGTGGATGTGGTCGCCTCCATGGGCATTCTTATCGAATCGAGGTAACCCTTGAAGGTCCACAGACCGACCCATTTGGAATGGTTTTAGATTTTAAAGATCTTAAGAGGGTTATGAAGGCAGTAATTCCGGATCATTACTTTGTTTACTTTGACGAGGATGAAATCGGAAAAGATATTGCCAGTACCTTAAGGCGTCATGGCATTTTAAGTAAATCTCTTCCTTTCGTAACCACTGCTGAGAACATGGCACCTTATTTCGGAAAAGAGATTGAGAAGATGCTTCACGAAGAACGTTACACAGAGGTCGAGGTAGTAGAAGTCAAGTTGTGGGAAACCTCTAATTCTTATGCTACTTACATCAAGAGTAGACGTGGGGAGGATAAATAATGACAGATTTTATTCCAGTTCACGAAATTTTTGTAAGCATTCAAGGGGAAGGTCCAGACGTTGGACGCAAGGCGATTTTCGTAAGAGTGGCTGGCTGTACTTACCGTTGTCCATGGTGTGATTCCTCTCGTACCTGGACTTTAAATGGTTCTAAAAAATATAGTCCAGAGGAACTTTCTAACATTCTTATTGAAACGTCTAAAAAGAGTAAAGTCAATTACGTGGTACTTACCGGGGGTAACCCATGTATGTATGACTTCACCGATGTCATTAAACCCTGCCTAGACGAAGGATTAGAATTCGCAGTAGAGACCCAAGGGGATCTCTATCCAACCTGGATGGGGTACCTAAGAACTGTGGTTCTATCTCCTAAAGCTCCTTCTAGCGGGCAACCAGATGTATATGATAAAGTAAGTCATTATCTAGAAGACATCATGGCGATGCTTCCAAGAGTTATCGCTATTAAGATTCCGGTGTTTGGCGAAGAGGATATGGAATTCGTAGAAAAGTATTACAACCTCATTAAATCCTGCCATACTACTAATGATGTACGCCTGTATCTATCCGTAGGTAATGACAATGTACAAGAAGAGGGAGATATTAGCCCTCGAATTCTTGCTAAGTATCACGAACTTATTGATAGAGTGTTGGAATCCGGTATGGAAGACGTATATGTACTGCCGCAGCTTCATACTTTGGTATGGGGTAATAAAGCCGGGGTTTAAACAGAGAGGATGATATGTAACTTGACTAACAAGTTTGATAAAGTTAAAGTAGAAGAAGCAGTTAAATCATTACTTGAAGCTTTTGGTGAAGATGTGAATAGGGAAGGACTCCTAGAGACCCCTCGAAGAGTAGCAGGTTATTGGGAGGAGCTCCTTGAGGGTAACAAGTATACCAACGAAGAGCTAGCCGAGAATCTTAAGAAGGATTTCAAGGTTATGAGCAACCCTCTAGTTGTAAAGGAAATCAAACCCCTATACTCCCACTGCGAGCATCATTTGGCGATCATGTCCGCTGGTCGTATGGTAGTAGCCTATATCCCAGAGAAAACAGAAGATGGACGATTCAAAGTAATTGGCCTTTCTAAACTTCCTCGTATTGCAGATCTGGTTTGTAAGCGGCTGCAACTGCAGGAGAAGATCGCTTGGGACATGGCAGAGTGTCTGCAACTTGCTACCGGTAGTAAGGATATCTTTGTATATACCGAATTTGACCATGCCTGTGTAAGTGCTAGAGGCATTAAGAAGGATGGTTTTACTAAAGTAGTCGAAATGCGTGGGGAGTTCTTGGAAAACATGGCTCTTCGTGCGGAGGTAGAAAGTATGGTGGGTCATGCATGAGGATCTGAAAGAGATTTGGTTTGACGAAGATCAGTTGCAAGATGCCGTAAAAGATCTAGGTCGTGTCATCTCTAAAGATTATACTGGTAAGAATTTGCTTTTAGTAGGTATCCTTAAAGGTTGCTTCGTATTCATGGCAGATCTAGTTCGAGTTATTACTATTGCATGCGCTGTTGACTTCATGTCAGTATCCAGTTATGGCTCTGGTACAGAATCCGGCGGGGCGGTTAGAATCATCAAAGATCTAGATTTGCCTCTGGAGAACTATGACGTACTAATAGTTGAAGATATTTTGGATAGTGGTAATACCCTGAATTATGTTAAAGATATTCTAAGCAAGCGTAATCCAAAGAGCCTTAAGATTTGTACTATGTTCGATAAGCCCAGTAGGCGGCAGGTCAATATCCAAGCGGACTATGTGGGATATGAAATAGCAGACGAATTCATTGTTGGATATGGGCTTGAAGTATCATAAAATTAGTTAGTATCATTTTATGTTTATATGAATTTTGCTTCCTTCAATTTATTTAAAAATTTTTACAATAATATATTGACAAATTATTGTAAATATACTATAATATAAATGAAGGGGGTGATAAAATGAAATCTTGGAAGCAAAATCTGAAACATTTAACTTCAAAACAATATCAAATGCTTAGAGAAATGTGTCATCTGTCCAAGAATGTGTACAACGAAAGTTTATACAATATTAGGCAGCATTACTTTTCTGAGGGTTCGTATCTGAGGTATGAAGCAAACTACCCTTTGATGAAGACTTCTGAAAATTATAAAAGGCTTGGTGCTAATGTAGCTCAACAGACGATGCGGAATGCTGATTATTCTTTTAAATCTTTCTTCGGACTTTTGAAACTTGCGAAGTCGGGAAAGTATGAATCTTGGAGAATTAGACTTCCGCACTATCTTCCAAAAGACGGTTTATTTAAGCTATGCTTGACCCAAGCACAGATGAAAGATGGAAAATTTGGGGTTCCAGTTTCTCCAAAGTTGCGTAAAGAATATCCAGAGAAGATAATGATTGGAATTCCGGAATATATCCAGGATAAGAAAATTCATCAAATTCATATTGTTCCAAAGCATAACGGTAAGTTTTTTGAAGTTGTGTACATGTTTGACGACGAGGAACCTGAACAAGTTGAATTAGATGGATCAAAATTCCTCGGGATAGACCTTGGAGTCAATAATCTTGCTACCTGTGTAACCAATGAAGGCAAATCTTTCATAATTGACGGTAAGAAACTAAAATCTATCAATCAATGGTACAACAAAGAGTTGGCCAGACTGTCAAGTATCAAAGATAAGCAGAAAATTAAAGGGTTCACAAATCAGCAGTATTTGATTACCAGAAAAAGAAACAACCGAGTTCAGAATTATCTATATTGTGCTGCTAAGAAGATTATCCAGTATTGTTTAAACAACCAAATTGGTAACCTGGTAGTTGGATACAACGACGGATTTCAAGAAACCCCAAACCTTGGAAAAGTCAATAATCAAAATTTCGTTATGATTCCGCTTGGTAAGTTGAAATCTAGGCTCGAATATCTCTGCAAACAATACGGAATCAACTTCGTCCTTCAAGAAGAAAGTTATACTTCCAAAGCATCTTTCTTCGATAATGATGAAATGCCGAAGTGGAATCCTCAAAATCCGAAGCAAGGAAACTTCTTGGGAAAACGGGTGTACCGAGGACTATACCAGACCTCAACCGGGTACAAATTCAACGCAGATGTCAACGGAGCACTCAATATACTAAGAAAAAGTAACCTCGTAGACCTTTCGGTCTTACAGTGTAGGGGCGACGTCAATACGCCTTTGCGAATAAGGGTCATTTGACCAAACTTCGCATAAAGAAAATTTTATCAAAATCTAAAGCATTTGCTATTGATTTTGGCTATTTTCTGTTGATGGGCTTGATTATGACGAGCGATACCGCAATCTTGCATACGTGGGAGTATTGAAATCTGAAGTATATTCTAAATAAAGTATAGTAGATCCAGAATTCATTCTGGATCTATATTTTTCGTTAATGATTTATTAACCTTTTATGCTCATTCATTCGCTATAATAATATCATAAGATAAAGAGCTAGGAGGTTTCTACGATGAAGGAGATCAATAGGAAGGTCATAACCGAATACGAGACCTGCACCATGTGTCAAGTGTATAACTACACCTTGGACATTACGAAAGAGATGAAGCAGGATGGCTGGGTACTCGAAGGAACTTACTATGGGCATTTAACTTTCCGCAAGGATAAGTAATTTTGGAATACGTTACTATGATACATACCTCCCTAGGCGGTATACGCCTGTGGGTTATGTTTAAAGTATGTACGGAGTGGGAGGATAACTATGAGTAAGGTAAAACTGTATCCAGTATGCAACTGGGAACGTAACCAGCACAAGATGTATAACTATAATGACAAAATGTACATTCGATCTCATGAGGAGCAGACGCAGGAAGCCTGGGACTTGTTCTATGAAAGTGAACGATTATTGGAAGCCTTTAATTCCAATGTCAGAAACGGAGTGGCATATGTAACATATCCGGATTACTGCAAGATTAAAGATATCATCGGTTACTATGACTTGACGCATTAATTCCTTTTATTATGGTACATACAAACATGGAGGTAATACGGCATGAAAGTTATTGGTTATGTCATCGAGAAAACTCCCACCTCTGGTCCACATATTGGAGAGCCGGTGAAAATTCTTAAAGGCGGCAAAGAGGTTTCTATGGAAAGTGGTTATCTCCCAGAGGAACTTTTTAATAGTCCTCAGGGTGCGCAGATGGTTGCTACCAAATTATCTAAACAAGATAACTCGCAGTACGAAGTGTTAGCAGTTTATGACGACGAGCTTACTCCGGACGCCGGATATAGTCGTCTGTTGGAGGCTATTAGAGGTAAGTAAGAAAGGATTTAGCTGTACGCCAATGGATTTGTCCAAAGTGTGGGGCACGTCATGACCGCGATATCAATGCTGCAAACAATATCTTACATGAAGGCCTGCGGATAATTTCCACTTAAAAATCTTCAGTACGGCGGGCTACGCCGGATTTCAAGCCTGTGGAGAGGCTGTAAGACGAAAGTTAAATTTTGATTTAATTTTCGCAGACCTCAAAGAAGCAAGAAGCAAAATTTTATATAAAATTTAAGTAATTTTATATGTATCTGGGTTATTTTGTATAGCATGGTGGGTTTACAGATCTTCTTAAACATACAGAACTTAATGAAACAGAAGAAAGAATCTGGTTGGGAAGTAAAACCCATGTTTCTATTCATAGCTGCATTGTAGGCTTAGTTTTGCCAAAGAGTACTGCTAACCAATTAGACGACCCACAAGGTACCCTTGCTATGATAGCTGAGGTGATGGACGAAAGAAATCCAGGTGGTTGGGATTTAGTAACTTATTAAGGAGGACAACTATGAAAGTTGGTGCACCCAGAAATGGTAATGAAGAAAGAAAATGGTATGGTACGACTAGAATTGCTACCAGAGGTATAAGACGCAGACAATACTTTGATAGTTTGACCGACGAGGAGTTGAAGGTCATCTGTGAAGAGAAAGCCCCTAATGGGTGTGCTACCGAAGAAGCTATGGAAGCCCAGTATTACTTGAAGAGAAGAAAGCAGTTATATGGATACTAAATAGTAAGGTTGTATGCCGAATTAACGGTGTGCAACCTTTAATTTTTCAAGAAGGTGAATCCACCAAAAACCGTTTGGAGGTATGAATAGCAATGGCAATTTCTGAAAGCATTGAACTGCTTGGCAAGGGCCTTTATAAGGGTACTGGAATTCCAGACGTATTAACCCTTCAGGCACTTCCCACCATTTCTGAACTAGAATATATCTCTAGTGAGGACTTCGACGATACTATGATTGATAAAATCCTTCCGCAAGCTGTGAAGGAAAAAATCGACTTCAATCAGTTACTTGAAATCGACTACCAGTGGGTACTACGTTGCTTAAGAATTCTCAACTATGGCCCATACCATACGACTAATGCAGTATATTGTGATAAATGTCATGAGAGATCCTTTGGGGAATATAGGGTAAACTTAACTGCGGTTGAATGTAAAGCACTCCCAGAAGGATTCGTTAATGACATTTTAATTTCTAAAGACGAATTCTTAGATTATAAATATGATGTAAGAATTGCACTTCCTACTATTCGCCAGGTGCTTAACTCCTATAAGGATAAAGCATTTCAAGGTAGTAATGGTAGACCTAATAGAGAGCTAGCAAGAGTTTGCTATACGGTTAGAGAAATGAATGGACAGAAAGGTCTTTCTCCTATCGAAGTAAGAATGATTCTGGAAAAAGACTTCAGCTCCTCTGATTATATGATTCTAAAAGATATGGTTTCAGATCTACTTGATTATGGTATTCGTGCTGGCGGCACTACCACTTGTCCTAAGTGTGGCAACCCGGAGGCAACGTTCTTTGCGTTGATGGATGACCGTTACTTTCGCCCAACCTTGGGTGATCTACGAGCCTGGAAGGCTGATAGAAGTGCAAGGACAAATGAAAACGCAACTGGAAGTAAGACAAAAAATGTATGAAAGCATAATTGATGAAACTCTATTTATAAGTAGAGCTTCTGAAGGTGCTGTCTCTGCAGAATGGCTTATGACACAACCAATATTTATTCGTAAGAAATATGTGGAGAGTTTCCAAAAAGAATTAGAAGAACGTAAAAGATCTCTTGAAAAGAATTCTAGAAAACGGTAACAGGTGGGATGGGATTGAGAAAGTCCCATCCCATTTTACATATAAAAGCAGGAAGGGGGTAAGTACTAATTATGCCAGATGATGTAAAAGGCACTAATAACCCCAATGCTAATGTATTAAATCAAATGCCCGGTAGGGTAGATATGGATGAAGAGACCAGGAATCTTGGTAATCCGGAAATAGCATATCTAAAAAGCATAGATAGTACCCTAAGGGATATGGCTAAAAATGGCATCAAGACCTCACAGTCTGCCGCTAGACAGTCTATGCCAAGGCGTACTGATTTTAGGGATAAACAAAATAGTAAAACCGGATCAGATATGTTCTCTTTCGGCAATACTAAAAGAAAAAATAGCGGTGGTAAAGACCCAGCAGGTGATTTTCTAGATGGTATTGGAAAATCCTTAATGGATAGTCTTGGAGGTTCCGATATTAAAAAGCGGATGAAAGGTCTGCTTAAAAATGTATCCGATACCTTTGGGGCACCTCTTGAAGATATTCCCGGAATGGTGGGCGAAGAGCTTGGTAAGCAAGCTATGTCTGCCTTTAAGGGTACTGGACTTGGTAAATCCTTAACCGGCAAGATTTCTAATTATGCTAGCAATATATTAGGGGATTTAGAAAAAGCATTTCCACCCATCAAAAAAGATAAAGATACCAGCTACGGAGATAGTTGGGGATCCAGTTTCGGAAGAAAAGATGCAGCAGTTCAAGATGCCAAACGTGCTGCGGATAAATCTTTATCCGGGGCTGAGGCAGATTATGATTTAACCGATGCCGTATTCAATATACAATCTGCTACTATAAATATTGCATCTCCAAAAGCTCAAGAAGAGCAGATGAAGCAGGAAGCAGATAATGCTATTCAGGAAGCTTCCCAGCAAGCAGATAAAGGTCAAAGCCAAGTACAAGATAGTTTCGTAGATGTGGCAAAAGACCAGCTAGAAGATAAAGTAACAGATAAGGCTCAAGACTTCCTAAAGGATAAACTTCCCGGTGGGGACAAGATGGGCGATGCTGGTAATTTCCTAAGTAAGGGTAAGGAGGCCTTATCCAGCGTCGGTAAAGATCTCCTGGGTGGTTTTAAATCTGGTGGGGTAAAGGGCGCAGTTCAAGCTGGAGGTAAAGCCCTCAGCGGATTCCTTGGGTCTATGGGTACTGCTGGGACTACCGCTGCTACTGGAACTGCAGCAGCTGGTACTGCCGCCAGCACC